>Ga0207710_10000064_pt1 | contig 162498 bp, 147 predicted proteins | sample KBSS24metaG_FD_184400 | JGI IMG/M metagenome (GOLD analysis project Ga0207710, IMG submission 184400) | Switchgrass rhizosphere microbial communities from Kellogg Biological Station, Michigan, USA - KBS S2-4 metaG (SPAdes) (version 2) | ecosystem: Host-associated > Plants > Roots >...
GGCTGGGTGCAGGGCGGGTGCGCGATCGTGTCGCTGACGCGGGCGGCGTCAACCTGGTAGCGAAGTGTGGATGTTCGGCCCGTCATCATGACGGTCGCCTAACCCCGGCGATAAGAGCCGCCAGATGGCCACAGCCGGTGACGACGCCGATCCAGCGTCAACATTCATGAAATCCGACCTTTTTAACTGTACCACAGCACCTTGCACTCGCGCGATCGCGAACTCCTCGTCCGTGGCTGGGACGAGCATATGGACGTTCGGACACTGAGCGCATCGGAGGCACCCGCTGCCGGCGGACCCCGCGATTCTCCAGGCCCCGGATCCGAATCGATGCGAGGGCGTATTGCACCGGCGGCCGCGCCAGCGGCCGATCTCCGCGGAAACCCTCCGCGCGGTCTGGCCCCGTGAACCTGGGCCACCCGACCAGGCGGCGCGGCAGGTCGACCCTATAGCCCAGTACGACCAGTTCGCCACCTTTTGCCCGTCTGTCGCCTCGGATCCGAGCGGACGGGCCGGTCCGAACGCGCCGGTTCCATGACGAGATACACCAGTCGCAATGCTGTGATCCTCGATCACGCACCGCCGCACGAGGCAGCACAGTCACCCGTTACCGCACTTGCCTGGGCTATGCAGCGATCATCGGTTTGATCAAGACCTCGGAGACGGAAAGTGCCCCTGATCTGGGACGATAAGGGTGTCGAAGCCTAAGCGCCATCGCCGATGGCGGCACCCGGCTCGGCGACATCCGCACCCTCGCAGACCAGGACGAACTGTTAGGCCCGGTAGCCTCCACCGCGACCACCCGGCGTGCGCTCGAGGAGGCCTCCGGCCGGCTGGACGCCGCCCGCGCCCAGGTCCGCGAGCACGTCTGGAAGAGGATCGTCGCCCGGCACGGGGCGATCCCGCCGTCGACCGTCGCCGGCACCGACCTCGGCGAGTTCATCGTCCTGCGCGTCGACGCGACGATCGTCATCTCCCACAGCGACAAGGAAGAAGCCGCCGGCACCTTCAAAGGCACCTTCAAAGGCACCTATGGCCATCACCTGCTGACCGTCTGGTGCGACAACACCGGTGAATGCCTGGTCCTGAAGCTCCGGCCCGGCAACGCCGGGTCGAACACCGCCGCCGACCACCTCGAGGCCCTCGACGCCGCGATCGGCCAGATCCCCGCCGCCCACCGGAACAAGCTGCTGATCACCGTCGACGGCGCCGGGTCGAGCCACGCCCTGGTCCGGTACCTCGACAAGCTCGGCAACGACCCCGAGCACCCCGAACGCACCGTCTACTACGCGGTGGGCTTCGACGTCGACGAGCGGGTGCGCGCCGGCGTCGGGGAAATTCCCGAGCAGGCCTGGGCCGCGTCCGTGCGCACCAACGGCGAACCGCGTAAGAACGGGCAGGTCGCCGAGCTGACAGGCGTGCTGCGCGAGAACCCCACCGTCGGCGACCGCTACCGCCTGTGGCCGACGTCGCTGCGACTGATCGCCCGCCGGGAGAGGCCCTCGCCCGGCGCCCAGCTCAGCCTGTTCGAGCAGCACGCGGGCTTCCGCTTCCAGGTCACCGCGACTTCCAGGTCACCGCGACGAAACTGCCCACCGGCCACGACGACGTCGCCGCCGACCTGCCGTCCCACCAGGTGCCGTTCCTCGAGGCGGTCACCGTCTCCAGGCCCGCGTGGAGGGGATGATCCGCCGCGGGAAGGACACCGGGCTTCGAAGGATGCCCTCGGAGAAGAAAACGATCAACCTGGGCTGGTGCGTGTCGATCGCGGTCGCCTGCGACCTGCTGTGCTGGCTGCGCCTGCTCGCGCTCGACGGCGCGCTCGCCCGCGCCGAGCCGAAGACGCTGCGTTACCGGGTCCTGCACGTCGCCGCCCGGCTCATCCACTCCGGCCGGCGTCGCGAGATCCGCATCCCGAGCACCTGGCCCTGGGCCCGCCAGACCGCCACCATGATCGACCGGATCCAGGCGCTGCCGACCTGGACCTGACCAGCGGCAACCCCGCCCCGACAAGACCAGCACCACCCCCGGCCCGTGGAGCCGGCGACAACCCGGCACGACAGCCGGACCACCAGCCTGCCCACAACCCGATTCCCACCATCATCCGACCTGGCACGTCGAGATCAACGATCAACCTTCAAGATCTGAACGGTCCAGGCTTGTCGACATTCGGGCGTTCTTCGGGCTATGCTCAGCTGGCTAGGACATAGCCGGCTCGGGATCGGAAACGCCGCGTAGCTGCCGCGGGACCGCGAGTGTGTGACTCACGCTCGAGCGCCGCCAGTGACCGTCCTCAGGGCGTCGTCTGTGACATTGTCCAAATCCTCCCGCCACCTTCGCGCCGCTATTCCCGCCCGGGTTTCCTCGTCGTCCCCATGGGGCCGTCGAACGGCTCACCGCCATCTGGCCAGGCGCGCCACGACCACTGGTCCTCGGCTGGGTTCGGGCGAGCGTAATTGGAGTACAGGCGCGACTTTGTCGACGTTCTCCTGGGACAGCTGGACGGCAGCGAACGGCCCCGCGTGCTGGCCCAGCTCGGGGTCGAAAATGCCACGCAAGGCCTCACGATCACGCATCGAGGGTCCGGTCCGTCCCGGGCCGCGGTGGAATCTTCAACCTCGCACCGCGACCGGGTCACGACCATCCAGATCCTCGCCCCGGCCGGGGTGGTCGCCGCTACGTTCCAGGACGCCCTTGACCATGGGATGCACGCGGGAACCGCTGCTGGTCGTTGACCTCGGGCGCGGCGGCCCTGGAGGTGCTGGTCGGCGCCGCTTCCTGGGTGGCTCGCCGAGGGAGTCGGATCACCGTCCGCGGCGCCCAGCCGACGGTCTTCACAGAGTTCCTCGCCGCCGGCCTGGTCATGATGCTCAATGTCCATCCCGCATACCAACAGCCCGCCATTATCAAATAGCAGGGAAAAACATGAGCATCATTGCCTGGATCGTGCTGGGACTCGTCGCCGGCCTGATCGCCGAAAGGCTTACCGGGGAACGGACAGGCTGGGTGGTCGCGGGTTTTGCCGGGATCGCGGGTGCCCTACTCGGGGGCTGGCTCGCCAAAATGATCTTCCATGTCCATTCACTCGACACGTTCTTCAACGTGTCGACGTGGATCACCGCGATCATCGGGGCGGTCATAGTCCTCCTGGCCGTGCGCCTGATCACCGGCGCGACGGGCAACTCGCTCCGAGGGCGTCGACACCCGACGTCACACCGCTGATCGTGACGAGATCTCTCCTCCCCGTGTCCGAGGCGTTGGTACGGCGCTCGGTCAGGTCCGCCTCCTATTTAATACGACATCTACGCTTTCATACCGACATCTACGCGCCGCCCGACAGGACGATCGTGCGTGCGCACGGTGAGATCGACCTGGCGACCCGGGCCGCGTTCCGCGCGGCGCTGACCGCCGGCCTCGACCGGCAACCGTCGCTGTTGGTCGTCGACCTCGCCGGCGTGTCGGTTCTGGGCGCCGGCGGCCTGGGAGTCCTGGTCGGTATCGCGAACCGGGCGGCCCGCGCCGGCATCCCCATCATGATCATCGGCGCCCGCCCCCGGGTCTACCGGCTGTTCGCCCTGACCCGCCTGGTCGACCGGCTGGATGTGCACCCCACACCGGCCGCGGGGATCCTGAACCCGCCTCGGTCGACGGACCTACCAGCGCACTCACCAGCTGAGCCCAGGGATAGGGAGTCGTCATGACCACCACCACCGGCGCCTCGCCGGACCGCCGGCCGCCTGAATCGGACACCACGCAGCCCGCGCTGCGCCAGCATGTCGTGCGCTCCACGCGCACCAGCCGAACCTGGACGGCGGTGATCCTGTTCGTCTTCGTCCTCATCCTGTTGCTGGTCTTCGTTCTGCAGAACGGCCAGCGAGTCAAGGTGTCGTTCCTGGGCTTCGGCGGTCACCTGCCGCTCGCGGTCACGATGCTGTTCGCCGCGATCGCCGGTGCGCTCCTGATCGCGATCCCCGGGATCGGCCGCATCGCCCAGCTCCGCCGGATCGCGCGTCGCCACCGCAACGCCGAGGCCCCCAACCGCGGCCACAGCGACCTACCGGGTGTCAACGGCGCCGTCAGGCGGGCTCTGCGCCGGCATCCGCATGGAGGAGAATCCTGAGCCCGGATCACCGGATGACCGACCGTCAGACCCGCCAGAGGCAGACGGCCGCACGTGAGCGGGCGCCTGTACCTGCCGTCCGCGCCGGATCTACCGGCCTCAAGCTGCTCTGCTCGACGACAGCGCGGTCGTCGAGTAGAGCATTGACATACGAAGTGCCGCGTGGCGGCGGATGATCGCCGCGCTGGCAGCCTCAACGTCGCCGGCCAGGCGGACTCGGTCCCGGACGCGCTTGCGGTGGCGTTCCTGGTGGAGGTAAAACTGCCAGTAGGCATCGAAGTCGCGGTTGGTGATGACGGCGCGCAGTCCGAGGACTGCTTCGGCGCCTTCGAGTCCCCATCTCGCGCCGCTGACCTCGAAGCGGTCCATGACGAGGTGCCGGCAGGCCCCCTCGATCACTCCGGTCGCGATCGGGTAGCCCTCGGCGAGCGCGGTCGGGTAGTCGAGGTACGGGGCCTTCGCGTCGAGGTAGCGGGCGACCTCGTCGATGGTCTGGCGTCCGCTGCCCCGCAGGTCGTTGGTGGTCGCGCTGCGGCGGATCCCGGTCGCGACCTCGCGGGCCCGGCCCGCCAGGATCGCGCGCAGCCAGTCGTGCCCGCCCGGGTCGTCGGGGTCGTCGGACCCGAAGAACACTCCCGCGGCCTTCCACAGGTAGCCGATCACGTGGATCACGTCGACGATCCCGGAGGAACTGTCCGCGCACGTGCTGCGGGCACTCCGGTCGAATGTCGCCCGACAGCTCTCGGAGGACGTGCGGGCCGCCGTCATCACCGTGCCCGCCGCGTTCGACCTGAACCAGACCGACGCTACCCGGCGAGCCGCCGTGGCCGCCGGCCTCGACCTGACGCACCTTCTGCAGGAGCCGACCGCAGCGGCACTCGCCTACAGTTTCCAGCGCCACGAGGACAACGTGTACCGCCTGGTGTTCGATCTGGGCGGTGGCACCTTCGACGCCGCGGTGGTGCATACCCGCGACGGCGAGTTCGACATCATCAACCATCGGGGTGACAACACCCTCGGTGGGAAGCAGATCGACTGGGCGATCGTCGAGCAGCTACTCGTTCCCGAACTCGTGCGGCAGTACTCGCTGCCCGACTTCCGCCGCGGCGAGCCGGCCTGGGCCCAGGCCATCGCGAAGCTCAAGGCCGCGGTGGAGAACGCGAAGATCGAGCTGTCCTCGGTCGAGTCCACGCTGATCGACATCAGTGATCCGCCACTGTGCGTCGACGCGCGGGGTAACCCGGTCGAGTTCGTCCACGAACTGACGGCCGCGGACGTCGAACGCCTGGCGGAGCCGTTCATCGTCCGCTCCATCAACATCGCCCAGGCGGCGCTGCGGGAGAGCCAGCTGTCTCCGGAGAAGATCGATCGCGTGCTGCTCGTCGGCGGCCCGACGCTCATGCCCTACCTGCGGCGCCGGCTGCGCGAGGGCCTCGGTATCGAGCTCGACATCAGCGAGGACCCGATGACCGTCGTGGCCCGGGGCGCGGCAATCTTCGCGGGATCCCAGCGGCTGCCCGCGGCGGCGCCACGGCCGGACGTCGCCTACGCGGTGGACCTGGAGTACAAGCCCATCGGTTCCGACCCGGAGCCCCTGGTGGGCGGGGTCGTCCGGGGCCCTGCCGAGCAGAACCTCGAGGGGTTCACCGTCGAGTTCGTCAACGAGCGGGCCCGTCCGCCGTGGCGCAGCGGCAAGATCACTCTGCCGGCGACCGGTTCGTTCGTCACCACGCTGCGGGCCGAGCCGGAGCAGCGCAACGTCTACGAGCTGGTCCTGGAGAGCCCGACCGGCACCCGTGAGCGCGTCCAGCCCGACGAGCTCACCTACACCGTCGGAGTGGTGGCGCTTCGAGGCGTTCCACGACCTGACCACCGAGAGCGCCCCGGACGCGGCGGCGCTGCGCCGGGCGTTCACCGCCGAGCGGGAACGCCTCGACGCCCTGCGCGCCGACGCGGAGCGCGTCGACGATCCCGCCGCGACGGCGCTCCTCGACGACCTGGACGCCGAACGAGTCGTCGGCGAGCTGGAGGATCACGTGGCCTCCACCGAACACGGCGACGGTGACGCGGCCAGCACGGCCGACAAGCGGATGCTGGACCTGCGGGCCAAGCTGGACGACGTCGAGGCAGCGTTGGAGTGGCCCTCCCTGGTCGAGTGGACGAACCGGGTGCTCCACGACGCTGCGGGCCTGATCGACGAGTACGGCGACCCCGACGACCGGCGCCGCCTCGAACGCGACATCGCCGCCGTCCGGCGGGCCCTGGCCGGCCGGGACACCGCGCATCTGCGCACCCTCGTCGAGGAGCTGACCCGCCAGCTGTCGCTGCTGCTCGATCGCAAGACCGGCGCGGTCGCGATGGCCCGCTCCTCCCAGCTCGTCGAGCAGCGCGCCGTGCTGACCGACCAGGCGCTGGCCGCCCGGCTGATCGCCGAGGGCGAGCGCGCGGTGCGCCAGGAGGATCTCGACGCCCTGCGGCTGGTCAACCGTCAGCTTGTCGATCTGCTCCCCGACGTGGAGCGGCCGGCGGATCCGGGGGGCGGCAGCAGTGTCTACAAGCCCCGCTGACGCGCTGGCCGAGAGGCCGTCCGCGGCCAGGCCGCCTCGCTGGCCCGCGCCGGGCGATACGACGACGCGGTGGGGCTGCTGACCGCGCTGTCGGCCGGCCGGGAGCTGACCGCGGCCGAACACGACCTGCTCGCCCGCATCCAGGCACAGCGGGGCCGGCTCGACGAGGCGGAGCGGCACTGGCGCGCCGTGCTCGCCCTCGACGGTTGCGTCGCGGCGGCGACCGCCGGTCTGCGACGCGTCGAGCGGTTGCGCGCCCGGCGCGCGGGCAGGCGGGGCTGGGCGCGCGGTACCGGCGCCACGGTCGCCGTCGCGGCGCTGGTCCCGCGGCGTCCGCCTCGCCCGGCCCGCCGGCACCCGCCGCCACCGCCCCCGCGGCCACACCAGCGGCGGAGGGGACCAGCGCGCTGGCCGGACGGCTGGCCGGGCCGGGGATCAGCACCGTCCGGGCCGGCGACCAGGTGGTACTCGTCTTCCAGGACGCCCTGTTCACCACCGCGAGTGGCCCGTTCGCGGACAACGCCGCGCTGAGCATGGCCCGTGCCGCCGCGGCGGCGCAGGTCCTGCGCGAAGCAGGCGTCCCTCCGGCCGCGCTCACGATCTCGGCGGCCGGCACCGCCGTCTCGCTCTACCAGGACACCGGCGGCGGCATGGCCCGCAACCGAACCGTCACCCTGCGGGTCACGCCCCCCTCCTGAGCGGCGCCGACCGGTCTCAACGGTGGAACCCTCCTCGCGCGCATCGAGGCAGAGCTGCAGCTATATCTTCACCAGGTATGGCACCCGCCAGCTGAGCTTCGTACGGATAGCGGTGCACGCCCGCGTCTACGAGGTGCGCACCGGCCGTCTTCTGCTCGACACCACCGTGGAGATCAACGGGGCGAGTTGCCCGCAGACCCTGACCTTCCGCTCGGACTATGGCCTGGAGCCCGTGATCGGACCCACCCAGTACGTGACGCCGAGTGATGCCCAAATCCAGGACGCCTTCCGCCCGCTGATCAGCCCGTGACCGCTTGGCGGCGAGGGGAACCGTGGGCGGCGGAGGTCAGGCGAGGTGGCGAGCGCAGGTGGTGGCGGGCTGGTCATCGGGCTGGTCACCGAGGTCTGTCGAGGCGTGCAGGCTGGCGAGCAGGGCGAGGCGCTCGGCGGTGGGCGAGCCGGGCTCGGCGGCCAGCACGACGAGGCGCTGGCCCGGGTCGTCCGGCAGGCGCAGCACCTCCTCGGCGAGGGACAGGTCGCCCACGAGCGGATGGCGGTACTCACGCACCGCCGGCCCGCAGTCGCGTACGCGGTGGCGCGCCCACATCGACGCGAACTCCTCGCTCTTCACGCACAGCTCGCCGATCAGCGAGGTAAGGGCCTCGTCGTCGGGATGCTGGCCGGATGCCAGCCGCAGGTAGCTGACCAGGTCCTCGAGCTTGCGCCGCCAGTGGACGTAGATCCCGCGGGTGTGCGGGTCGAGGACGAGCAGGCGGCCCATGGTGGGGCGCTCGGGGCCGGGCCGGCTCGGCGCGTCGAAGCCCAGGTGCGGGGCGATGAGCGCGTGGCCGAGCCGGTTCCAGGCCAGGATCTCGGTGCGCAGGCCGAGGATGAGGGCGGGCGCGTCGCGTACGGCGTCGAGAACCAGCGCGGTGCCGCGGCGGACCCGTTCGGGGCGAGCCGGGCGGCGGATGGTGCGGGCCGGGCGGGCGAGGGTGCGCAGGTGGGACTGCTCGTCGTCAGTGAGCAGCAGGACGCGGGCGAGCGCATCGAGCACCGCGTCCGAGGCATTGCGGCTCTGGCCCTGCTCAAGGCGGGTGTAATAGGTGACGCTGACCCCGGCGAGCTGCGCCACCTCCTCCCGGCGAAGCCCCGGCACCCGGCGGCGGTCGCCCCAGCGGGTCAGCCCGACGTCGGCCGGGGTGAGCTGGCTGCGCCGGGAACGGAGAAACTCACCGAGCTCGGTCATGACGACCATTGTCGCGCCGAGCGCCGCGCCGTTTCGACCGTTCAGGGTGACCCTGCCAGTGCCTGGATCGGGACGCGCCGGTCGCCGTACCGTGACCGGCGGGAGGCAGCTGATATTCCCGCGATCCACACCCCGCCGGGCCTATCCTCGCCGGGCCTGTCCCCGCGGGGGATGGCAGCGCCGGGGGAATGGCTGGCCCGCCCGAGGCCCGCGAGTGTCGTTGACCGTGAACGACATGACCGTGAACGAGTCGCTACCCGTCCCGACCGCGGACCCGTCACGACCGTCCTCGGGGGCGGCGTCCGGCCAGCAACGTGTCCCCGGGCCCCGCCCCACCGGGTCACCACCCGCCGGGCGCCTTCCCGCCGATCCGGGCACGGAGCGGATGACCCCCCGGCAGCGGCTGGTGCTCGTGCTGCTGCTGGGCACCCAGTTCATGCTGGCCATCGACTTCTCCATCCTCAATGTCGCGCTGCCGTCGATCGGCCGGGGCGTCGACCTCGGCGACCGGGACCTGCAGTGGATCGCGACCGCGTTCGCGCTGCCGTCGGCGGGGCTGACGCTGCTGTTCGCGCGGGTCGCCGACCTGACCGGGCGCCGCCGGCTGCTGCTCGCCGGCCTGGTGCTGCTGGTCGCCGCGTCCCTGCTCGGCGGCTTCTCGACGAACCCCACCGAGCTGCTCATCGCCCGGGTGGGCCAGGGCCTGGCGGCGGCGATCGCCACCCCGGCGGCGCTGTCGCTGCTGGTCATCTCGTTCCCGGAAGGTCCGGTGCGGCAGCGGGCGCTCAGCCTGAACGGCGCGCTGCTCCCCGCCGGATTCACCATCGGCGCGCTCGTCGGCGGCCTGCTCACCGGCTACCTGAGCTGGCGCTGGGCGTTCCTGCTGAACGTCCCGGTGGCGCTCGTGATCATTCTGCTGGCACCGCGGGTTCTCACCGCCGAGCGCGGCGGCGCGGACGGGCGGCTGGACGTCCCCGGCGCCGTCACGGTCACCGCCGGGCTGGTCGCCTTCGTCTACGGCATCTCGCGGGCGGGGGAGGAGGGCTGGTCGGACGCGTGGGTGTGGGCGGCGATCGGCGTCGGTGTCGTCCTGCTCGGCGCGTTCGGGCTGATCGAGCGGACCAGCCCGCACCCGCTCGCCTCCCTCGACGTGCTGCGGCTGCGTCATGTCGGCTGGGGCAACGCCGGCGGCCTCGGGATCTTCGCCCTCGGCAGCTCGATCGTGTTCATGATGACGCTGTACCTGCAGCAGGTCCTGCACTACTCGGCGGTGACGACGGGCCTGATCTTCGGCGTGCCGGGGGTCGCCGCGTTCTCCGCCGGGATGCTCGGCCCGCGGCTCCTGGGGATCATGCCCTCCCGGCTGGTGCTGGTGCTCGGCCTGCTGCTGCAGGGGCTGTGCGCGTTCGGGCTGGTGTTCGCCGGTGACCAGCGTGGCTCGCTGGGCCTGGTGCTGGCGGCGTCCGCCGTCGGGTTCTTCGGGCATGCCTGCGGGATCGTCGGCTACCTGGTGACCGCGACGTCCGGACTTCCCGACGAGCGCCAGGGCCTGGCGACGGGCCTGACGACGATGACCCAGCAGATCGGCCTCACCCTGGGAATCCCCGTGCTGAGCGCGGTCGCCAACGCCCGCACGTCCGCGCTCACGCACGCGGGCGGGCACTCGGCGACCAGCGCCACCCTGGGGGGCGTCCGCCTCGCCCTCGGCGTGAACGCCGCCGTCACCGTCGCGGTGGCCGCGCTCGTCGCCACGTTCCTGCTGCGCCGCGGACGGGCGGCGGCCGCCGCCGAGGCCGAGGCCGTCGCCGCCCCGGCCTGGGATGGTGCCGAGGCATAAGGACGGTCCAGGCTCTGGAAGTGTGACTTTGCCTCGGCATGACGCGTGCCGCCGGTATGTCGCGGGCGGCTTTTCCCAGACCGGCCGCCGGCCGCTGGCGTCGCCGCCGGCCGTCGGCGGTTGGACGTCGGCGGTTGGACGTCGGCGGTTGGGCGTGGGCGTCAGCGGTCGGCCTTGGCGGAGCCCCAGGCATGCCAGGTCAGCAGCTCGATCCAGGCGTTGACCCGGGCGCGTTCCCGCACCGGGTAGGGGACGCCGGTGTAGTGGCGGGAGATCCGGTCGATGTCGGTGAGGTACTGGTCGGCCGTGAGCTCCACGACGTAGCCCTGCAGGCTGATGTGCGAGTACCAGTCGTCGTCCTTGAGCACGGTGAGGGACACGTGCGGGTTCGCCCGCAGGTAGTCGAGGCGCCGGCGGCCCTCGTCCATGTTGACCAGGACCCGGCCGCGCTCCCACAGATACCAGGTCGCGACCGTGACCGGCTGGCCGTCCGGCCGCACGGCCGCGATCACGGCCGGATTGGGCCGCCCGAGCAGCTCGCTGACCTTCGCCGGCACCGGGGGCTTCGCCACCGCACACCCTCTCTGCTGGAGCCTGACCTCACATCACGTCACACCCACTCACACGCAGGTCACGCTACGCGCCGCTCATGTCGTCTGGCTGACGCCGGCGCGGCCGGCGCGTCGGGCGCGTGGGTGAATCGCAGTTTCGCCCGGAATGTTTGGCAGGATAGGCATGTGCTACTGACGGTGTCGACGACCATGCGCCCGGCCACTGATCTTGGCTATCTGCTGCACAAGCATCCGGATCGGGCGCAGCGGTTCGAGACAGCGGCCGGGATGGCGCACGTCTTCTATCCGGAGGCCACCGAGGTGCGGGCCACCGCGGCTCTGCTGCTCGACATCGACCCCGTCGGCCTGGTCCGCGGCGGCGGGCGGGGGAAGGGTTCGCGGCGTGGGTCCGGCACGCAGGCCGGGGCCGACGCGGGGGCGCAGTACGTCGACGATCGACCCTATGCGGCGTCGAGCCTGCTTGCCGTCGCCATGGCGGCGGTGTTCTCGACGGCGATGGCCGGGATCTGCAAGGCACGCCCGGAGCTGGCCGAGACCGCCATCCCTCTGGAGATCCACATCCCCGCGCTGCCGTGCCGGGGCGGAGGCGCGGGGCTCGTCGAGCGGCTGTTCGGGCCGCTCGGGTGGGCGGTGCGGGCGGAGTCGGTGCCGCTGGACGAGCAGTTCCCCGAGTGGGGCGTGGCGGCGCACCATGACGTCACCCTCGCCGGCATGGCCCGTCTCGCCGACGCGTTGACCCAGGTCTACGTCCTGCTGCCGGTACTGGACGACGGCAAGCACTACTTCGTGGGCCGCGACGAGGTCGACAAACTGGTGCGCGAGGGTGCCCGTTGGCTACCGGAACACCCGGAGCGGCATCTGATCGCGCGGCGCTACCTCGCCCACCGCGGCAGCCTCGCCACCTCCGCCCTGTCCCGGCTCGCCGCCGCCGACGACCTCCCCGACGACCGTCTCGCCAGCGCCTTCGAACCCGGCCTCGTCGCCCCCGAGGACGACCCTGCGGACCTGTCCGAAGAGCGATCCGAAGAGCAGAGCGCCGCCGACGTGGAGCCAGAGCCAGAGCCGGAGCCGGAGCCGGCGCTGGGGCCGGCGCCGGGACGGACGGGTGAGGCGGGGACGCCGTCGCTGGGGCGGTTGCGGCGGGAGGCGATCGTGGAGGTGCTGCGGGCGGTGGGGGCGGCGCGGGTCGCGGACCTGGGGTGTGGGGACGGGAAGCTGGTCGCGGCGCTGCTCGCCGATCCGGCGTTCACCGAGGTCGTCGCGGCCGACGTGTCGCACCGGGCGCTGGAGCTCACGGCCCGGCGGCTGCATCTGGACCGGATGCCCGAGCGGACGCGGGCCCGGCTGCGTCTCATCGCGTCGTCGCTGACCTACCGGGACACCCGGCTCGCCGGGCTGGACGCCGCGGTGCTCAGCGAGGTCGTCGAGCATGTCGACCCGCCGCGGCTGCCGGCGCTCGCGGAGGTCGTGCTCGGGCAGGCGCGGCCGCGGTTCGTCGTCGTCACCACGCCGAACGTCGAGTACAACGTCCGCTATCCCGGGCTGCCGCCCGGTTCCCTGCGCCATCGCGACCACAGGTTCGAGTGGACGCGTGCCGAGTTCGCCGCCTGGGTCGACGGCCTGGTCGCGGCCTATCCGTACACCGCCCGCCTCGGTACCGTCGGCCAGGCGGACGCGCAGGTCGGGGCACCTACCCAGCTCGTCGTCCTGGAACGTTCGGAAGTGATGGCGGCATGACGACCGAACCCACGGCGGGGCACCCGTCCGCCCCCGAGCCAGAGCCGGCACTGGAGTCGGCGCCGGCGCCCGGGAGCGGGCCGGTGCTGACGATTCCGCGGATGTGCCTGGTGGTGCTGGTCGGGGTGTCGGGCTCGGGGAAGTCGACGTTCGCGCGGACGCATTTCCGCTCGACGCAGGTGCTGTCGTCGGACGTCTGCCGCGGGCTCGTCGCCGACGACGAGAACGACCAGGCCGCCACCCCCGACGCCTTCGATGTGCTGCGCTACATCGCCGGCAAGCGGCTCGCCGCCGGCCGCCTGACGGTGATCGACGCGACGAACGTGCAGCCCCGCGCCCGCGCCGGCCTCGTCGAGCTGGCTCGGGAGCATGACGTGCTGCCCGTGGCGATCGTCCTGGACGTGCCGGAGAAGGTGTGCGTGGCGCGCAACGCCGAGCGTCCGGACCGCGACTTCGGCGCTGGGGTCGTCCGCCGGCAGCACACCGAGCTGCGCCGGTCGGTGGGACGCCTCGCCCGGGAGGGGTTCCGCCGGGTGCACGTGCTGCGCTCGGTGGAGGAGGTCGCCTCGGCGACGATCGAGTACAGCCGGCTGTTCACGGACATGAGGCACGAGTCCGGGCCGTTCGACGTCATCGGGGACGTCCACGGCTGCCGGGTCGAGCTGGAGCGGCTGCTCGCCGATCTGGGCTACGAGCTGGGCCGCGATAGCGCTGGACGCCCGGTGTCGGCGCGGCATCCGGACGGCCGGCGGGTCGTCTTCGTCGGGGATCTGGTCGACCGCGGTCCCGACACTCCCGGGGTGCTGCGCCTGGCGATGGGGATGGTCGCCGAGGGCAGCGCGTTCGCCGTCGCGGGCAACCACGAGAACAAGCTCGCCCGTGCGCTGCGGGGGAAGAAGGCGACGATCGGCCACGGCCTGGCGCAGTCGCTCGCGCAGCTTGACGCCGAGAGTCCCGAGTTCCGCGCCGAGGTGACGGCGTTCTGCGAGGGCCTGGTGTCCCACCTGGTGTTCGACGAGGGCCGTCTCGTCGTCGCGCACGCCGGCCTGAAGGAGGCGTATCACGGCCGGGCCTCGGCGCGGGTGCGGTCGTTCGCCCTGTACGGCGACACCACCGGCGAGACCGACGAGTACGGACTGCCCGTGCGCTACCCCTGGGCACGCGACTACCGCGGCCGTGCGGTCGTCCTCTACGGCCACACCCCCGTACCCGACCTGGAGTGGATCAACAACACCCTCTGCCTGGACACCGGCTGCGTCTTCGGCGGCCGCCTCACCGCCCTGCGCTACCCCGAGCGCGAACCCGTCTCCGTCCCGGCGACCGCCGTCCACTTCGAACCCGCCCGCCCCCTCAGCGACGCAGCGCCCATCGCGTCCGCGGTCGGCGCGAACGGACCGGCGAGGGCGGAGACGTCGGTGAACGTGTCGTCGGCGGAGGCGTTGTTGGCGTCGTTTCCGCGGCAGGAGGCGGCCGTTCCGGTGGCGCCCCGGCAGCGGGGGGCCACGCGCGGAGGCGTCGAACTGCTGGATCTCACCGATGTGCTCGGGCGTCGGGTGATCGAGACGCGCCACGGCGGGCGGGTGACGGTGCAGGAGGAGAACGCGCTGGCGGCGCTGGAGGTGATGAGCCGCTTCGCGCTGGACCCGCGGTGGCTTGTCTACCTGCCGCCGACGATGAGCCCGCCGCCGACGTCACGCCAGCCCGGCCTGCTGGAGCATCCCGTCGAGGCGTTCGAGGCCTACCGGGCGGACGGCGTCACCGAGCTCCTCTGCGAGGAGAAGCACATGGGCTCGCGGGCGGTGATCGTCCTGTGCCGGGACGCGGACGTCGCCGCCGCCCGGTTCGGTGCGTCGCCGGGGACGACCGGGGCGGTGTTCACCCGCACCGGGCGGCCGTTCTTCGCACCCGACCTCACCGAACGGCTGCTCGCCCGGCTGCGCGCCGCCGTAGCCACCGCCGGGCTGTGGGACGAGCTGGCCGCCGGCTGGCTCGTCCTCGACGCCGAGATCATGCCGTGGAGCGCCAAGGCCAGCGAGCTGGTCTCCCGTCAGTACGCCGCCGCCGGAGCCGCCGCCCGCACCGCCCTGCCCGCCGCCGTCTCGGCCCTGTCGACCGCGGCCGCCCGCGGCATCGACGTCGCCGACCTGCTCGGACGCACCCGCTCCCGCCTCGACAACGCCGAGGCCTTCACCCACGCCTACCGCCGCTACTGCTGGCCCGTCGACGGACTCGACGGCGTCAGGATCGCCCCCTTCATGCTCCTCGGCGGCGGCCAGGCGGCCGAGATCGGTGGCGCTGGAGTGACGTATGTCGAGCGGGAACACGCGTGGCAGCTGGCGATTGCCGACCGGCTGGCCGCGGCGGACGCGGAGCTGGTGGCATCGACCCGGCGGTTCGCGGTGGACGCGTCGGAGCCGGCGTCCGTCGCGGACGGAGTGCGCTGGTGGGAGGAGCTGACCGGGGACGGCGGCGAGGGAATGGTCGTCAAGCCCGCCCGCGGCCTCGCACGGGGTGCGAAGAACCGTGTCGTCCAGCCCGGCATCAAGGTGCGTGGCCGGGAGTATCTGCGGATCGTCTACGGACCGGACTACACCGAGCCCGACAATCTCGAACGCCTCCGGTCGCGGGCACTCGGACGCAAGCGCTCGCTGGCATTCCGGGAATACGCCCTCGGCCTGGAGGCACTCGAACGTGCCTCCGCGGGCGACCCGCTGTGGCGCGTCCACGAGTGCGTCTTCGCCGTCCTCGCCCTCGAATCAGAACCCGTCGACCCCCGCCTCTGACGTCCATCAGTAGGTACAGGCCGAGCCCCCGTCCGATGCCGGTGCCGGGGTGGAGGTTTGCCGCGCTCCCATGAACGGCCGGCATGATCAACTCGACTCTGTCGATGCTGATCGTCGGCCCTGAGCGCCTGGCTGCAGTCAGCCGGTGAGGGAGTGCCAGAAGGCGTAGTTGTGTTCGGCGGCGAGGTCGATGGGGGCGGTGCCGGTGATGCCCGGGGCGAGGGCGAGGACGATGGTGCCGGTGGTCGAGGTGAAGGGGGTCCAGGTGGGGGCGCCGGGGCCGTTGGGGTCGCCGGTGCGGGCGAAGCGGGTCCAGTAGCCGATCATCTGATCGGACAGGTGCTGCTGGTCGACGGTGAGCGGGCCGTTGTACTGGGCGTCGTCGAACAGGTACTGCAGCTCGCTGGCATGGGAGGCGCCCGTCGGGAAGCTCGGTCGCGGGGGTGCGGACGCCCAGGGAGCGTTGTCGTCGGCGAACTCGTAGGCGTATGTCGGGACATGGCGGGCGAGCAGGCGGGACGTGTCGAGCGCCGGGGCGGCCCAGGTGTAGTCCGTCCACACCGTGGCGAGGGCCAGGGACGCCGAGGGGTAGTCCTTCACCGGGTAGCGGGCGATGACCTTGGCGGCCTTCACCGGGCCGAAGACGGCGGCGATCGTCGCTGTGTAATCGACGGAGGTGGCCGTGTGCGCCGTGTAGAACTCCTCGCCGGCGACGAACGTGCGGTGCTCCGCGCGGGTCGTTCCCTGCATCACCGGCACCCTGGGGAACTGGCCGGACGTGAGCGCCTCCGTCGGGCTGATCGGCAGCACCCCGCCTCCCACCACCGGCCCGTACCCCTGCCCACCGGCCGTCACCGCGAGCAGCCCCGACACCGGCTGCCGGCGCAGGCAGGCCGCGACGGACGCCGCCGCCGGATCCTTCGTTGACCTGGACGTGCACCCGACGGCGGACGACAGCGTCTGCCCCGCCTGCTCGGCGGTGGCGCGGGGCCGGGGCAGCCAGTCGCCCGGGTAGGGCCAGCGGCCGGCCATCGTGCACGGCCCGCTCTGGATGATCGCCCGTTGGAACAGCCCGGCGCTGCCCGGCGCCGCCAGATGGGTGCAGCTGCTCGCGCCGCCCGCGGACTCGCCGGCGACGGTCACGTTCGACGGGTCGCCGCCGAACGCCGCCGCGTTGCGCCGCACCCAGCGCAGCGCCGCCTGCTGATCCTCCAGCCCGTAGTTCCCGGAGAGGTTCTGGCCGCCGTCGAGGGACGGATGGGCGAGGAAGCCGAGGACGCCGAGCCGGTAGTTCATGGTGACGACGACCAGGCCGCCCTGCTCGGCGAGCCGGCGCGCGTTGTAGAGCTCGCTGGAGCCCGAGTAGAACCCGCCGCCGTGGATCCAGACCAGCACCGGACGCGGTGTGGTGGCACTGGACGAGGCGGGGGCGGTGACGTTGAGGAACAGGCAGTTCTCGTTGTCGCTGGGCCGATCGCCCATGAACCCCAGGGACTGTGGGCAGGTCGCCCCCGGCCGGGTGGCGTCCCGCGGCGCGCTCCACGGGGTCACGGGTTGTGGCGACCGCCACCGCAGATCCCCGACCGGCGGCGCCGCATACGGAATCCCCTGGAACGTCCGCACCGCCTGCCCGACCGTCCCCACCACCGGCCCCGCATCGGTCCCGACGACCGTCGTACCCACCGGTTGGTCCGCCCCGGCCGGAGCCGCGTTCACCCGGTCCTGCGCCTGCGCCGCCGCGAGGCCGTCACCGCACCCGACCAGCCCCAGGCTCGCACTCACCGCAAGCGTTGCCGCGGCCGCCAGGGAAGTAAGCCGGCGCATCCACGGGCGTTGGGCTGCGTTCGTCGTCGCATCGGAGGGTCCTGCCGGGCGTGCCGTCGCCTCCGGGCGACCGGTGTCCCCAGCGGGTCGTCCGGCGTCGATCCTCGTAATCGTTCGACCTCCACCTTGGCGGCCACGCGTCGGCGCCACCGCGTCACGTCTCGTCCCAGAGACGATCCTGTCGCTCGGCGGATGCCTGAACGCGGGGCGTAACTCCCGAACCTCGGGGTAGGCCTGGACCCACCCGTGATGGCCCGCGGGGCCGCCGGGCGGGGAACCGGATGGCTCACCGCGTTCCGCGGAACGTATCTGAGGACCCGTGCAGCACTACCTACTCACGGCCCGTTCGGGCGTCCGCCCCGCGATTGGGACGACTACGGCCCCGCTGCCCAGACGGTGCTGGTGTGGCCGGTGAGGGTGGTGTGGTTCTGTCCGCTGTGGGTGTCCCACAGGCGGAGGACGGTGGTGTCGTCGGCCGCACGGTCCCCCATAGTGGGCAGCCTGCCACAATCCGGCGCTGATCCTGCTGTCCGGGTACGCATGGCGTTCTACCCGTCAACCCGCCGGACGCCGAAGATCACTCCCGCCTCCTGGTGGAGACGTTCCGCGGAAGGCAAACGGTCACTCCTGACCGGCGGGCGCAGTGCCGGACGTCGACGATCCGGAGTGACCCCTCCGGATGCGTTCCGCGGAGCGCAAACGATCACGTGCGCCCGCCATGGGAGACGTTTCAAGGAACGCGGGCGATCGTCGAGCGCCGTGGTGGATATGCGGGAGCGCCCGGGCGTCGGACACTCCCGGATGCGCGGAGGGCGGGCTCGGAGGGGCCCGTTTCGATGCGCCGTCGTCATGGGCTCCGGTGCGGCTCGCGCTGTCCCGTTCAGTGCCGGGGGCGAAACCGTTGCTCCAGGTGGCGGGTGAGGAGGCGGCGGGCATCGTCGGGTGTGCGGCGGCCGGCGAGGATGGCGTTGCCGAGGCCGACGGTCAGCGCGAGCAGGGCTGACGCCTCGTCCGCGAGGTCGTGGTCGGCGTCGGCCCCGGCGGGGAGCAGGCCGTAGGCCTGGCTGGTGCGGAGTTGGTCGAGGAGCCAGGTCTCCAGGGCGTCGGGGTCGCTGCCGTAGGGCTGGGTGGCGAGGGTGGGGTCGGTCAGGGCCAGGGCGAAGTACTGGTTGTAGACGAGGTAGAGCGGGCGGGACTCGTCGTCCAGGGGCAGCGTTGCCAGCAGGACGACGGCGATCCGCTCCGGGCCGGCGGCGGGCAGCCCGGGGGCTGCGAGCTGGGGTGCCACCCGCTCGCCGAACCGCTCGCCCACCCGGCGCAGGCCGCCGAGCAGTAGCTTCTCCTTGGACGCGAAGTAGTACTGGACAAGGCGTACCGATACGCCGGCCTCCGCCGCCACCTCTCGGAACCCGGCGGTGTGCAGGCCCTGGCGAGCCGCGACCCGCAGCAGTGCGTCGGCGATGTGGCGGCGACGCTCCTCGTGGTCAACCCGCTTTGGCATCGCGTCCTTTCGTGGTACGACGGTACCATGAAAACTTCCGAGGACCCCACTGTCGGCCGCTTCCGCGGCGACCGCCTGCAGGCCCGCTTCCTTGCCGCCTACGACGAGGCCTTCGCCGCCCTGTGGCCGTCGGGGTGGACCGAGGACGACGTCGAGACCGAGTTCGGCACCACCCACCTGCATCGCTACGGCCCGCTGACGACCACGTCCGATCAAGGAGCTGGAGCTGGAGCTGGAGCTGGAGCGGACCCTGGGGCGCCGGTCGTGCTGCTGCATGGGGCGAGTTCGAACGGCGTCCAGTGGTATCCGTTCCTGTCGGCGCTCGCAGCTCGCCATCCCGTCGTCGCGCTGGACACGCTCGGTGATCCGGGGCGGAGCGTCGCGCGCCGTCCAATTCACGAGCCGGCCGACAGCGCTGCCTGGCTTGACCAGGTACTGGCCGCACTTGACCTGCCTCGCGCCCACCTGATCGGGCACTCCTACGGCGGCTGGCTCGCCCTCAACCAGGCCCGGCATGCCCCGCAGCGGCTGCTGAGCGTGACCGCGCTCGACCCGGGGGGGCTGGAGAAGGTCGGCGCGCGGTTCATCTGGCTGATGTACCTCAACGGTCTGGCCGGACTCACCCCGGGTCCGCTGCGCCGCCGGCTCGCCGTCCGGCTCGACAACCCGGTGCTGCTCGTCCCCGAACTGCTCCGCGTGCTCCTGACCGGCGCCCGCACGTTCCGCACCCGCCGCCCCGCCCCCGCGCCGCTGTCGGACGACGACCTGCGCGCGATCGACACGCCCACACTCGTCCTGATCGGCCAGCGCAGCCCCCTGCTGCACCCGGCCCGAGCCCGGGACCGCGTCGCGCTCATGCCGCACGGCGAGGCCGTGATCCTTCCCGGCGTCGGCCACGGCCCCGGCTTCCAGCACGGCGACGAGGTCAACCGCCGCCTCGTCGCCTTCCTCGACACCGCTGGTTCACGTCCCGCCACGCCCGGATGACGACCGCCCTGGGAACGCCCGCCCCACGACGCCCGGATGACGACCGTCCGTCGACGTCCGGTCCGCTGACGCCGTTACCGCCGCGGATTATGGCCGTGGCCGGAGACGGCGTCCGGATCTGATGCCGTAGGACTGTCGGGCGTCGTCGGGCGAATGCCTGCCCAGAGGGTGTCGCGGGCGCGGGTGATGGCCACGAAAAGCCGGCGGCGCTCGAGCCGGAGGCGTTCGCGGAAACCGTCGTCCGATTCCGACGGCTGCTGCGGCCGCGGGAACCGGTTTCGGTCGGGCAGCGCGACGTGGGTGAAGTCTAGGCTTTTCGCCCGGTGGTAGGTGCCCACCTTGACGGACGCACTGCCCCGGCCGTCGTAGCCCTCGAGGGAGATCGCCGGGATCCCGTTGCGGCCGAGGACACGCAACCAGGCCGCGGCCTCGGCCTTCGTCGGAGCGAGGACTGCCATGTCGCCGAACCGGGCGTCCCGTTCGGTGTGCAGGCGGGTCAGATGCGCGCACAGCGCCGACTCCTGTACCGCCTCGTCTGTCACCGTGATCTCGTGGACCTCGCCGCCTGGCTGGACGACCTCAACCTCGCGCCGGCCACGCTCCTGGACGCCGTCGAGATCGTCGAAACTGTCGTCGCCGACGACCGCCTGGGCGTAGCGGAGAATGTTCTCCCGATTGCGGTAGTTGCGGGTGAGCACGGTGGATCGTCCGACGACGGAGATGCCGGCCTCGGCGAGGGTGAAACCGCCGGGATAGATCGTCTGCTGACCGTCCCCGACGAGAAGCAGGCCGTCACGCCGGTCGCCGACGAACGCGTGCAGGAACTGGACGCCGACGCAGCCCAGGTCCTGCACCTCGTCGACGATCACCGCGTCATACCTGCTCTTGTCTCCAGCAGCCACCTGCGCACGGACGAGGTCGCGGGCCAGCCGCAGCACATCCCCGCTGTCCAGGAGACGGCGCTCCTCGCGGAGAAACTCGTACCGCTCGAAAAGCGTCCACACCGCACGCCGGTGGACGGGCTGCAGCGGCGTGCTGCGCCCGACGCGGGACAGCCGCGCGTACTGCTCGACGTCGGTCAGGCCGCGGGACTTGATGACGTCGAAGATCTCGGCCTTCCAGTATTCGTGGGACAGCCCGAGACGGGCGAGTTCAGAATGCTGGCCGACCTGGGCCCAGGCAAGCCAGAAACGGGTCGCGGCCGCCTTCTCGTCGTACTTCCGGGTCTCGCCGTTCTCCTTCAGGCAGCGGTTCGCGACCGCGTGCACGTTCAGGAACTCGATCCGGTGGACGTGCTCCGGGGCCATTCTGGCCATCAGCGCCTGGTACACCGGTCCGAGCGAGTTCACCAGCGTCGTGAACAGCACCCGGTTTCCGCGGGCGGCCAGGTACTTGGCCCGGTGCAGCGCGACGACCGTCTTGCCGGTGCCGGCCGCACCGCGTATGCGCGCCGGGCCGGAGGACGAGCGGCTGGTCAGGCGCGCCTGGGTGGGATGCAGCCAGGTCATCCAGCCCTCGATCGGCTCCCGGCCTGCCGCGTCCAGCAGCTCCTGCCACAGCTCGTCGCGGCTGAACAGCTCCTCCTGCTCGGCCAGCGTCGCGGCGGGCGCCGAACGCTGTGCGGAAGTAGCCGGCGTGGCGGTGAACGGTGTGCCGAGCGCCGATGGCGATGCCACCGGGGGCGGCGACGTCACCGGGGTCAGCGATACCGCGGGGGTGGATGAGGTCGCTGGCGTCGACCGGATGGCGCCATGCACCGGACGGCGTCCTCGCCGTGGAATGGAGGCCGCCGGCCGGGCCGGTGCCGGGAGGCTCTCAGGAGGAGGCTCGTCCTGCGGCATGGGTGGGCAGCCCCGATCCAGCTCCTCCTTCACCCTCTCGACGAGCTTGGCGGACAGCCGGGCACCACGGCGGGCCAGGTCGCGGGCGAGATCCTGCTCGCCGAGCAGGACGATGCGGCCAAGCTGGTGGCGGATGTTGCGCCGCCCGGCCAGCACGAGCATCGGGACGACCTCGGTCGGCGGCAGGCCCGCCGCGACCAGCACCTCCTCGACCGCGACCGTCTGGTCGGCGAGTTTCTCCAGGTGGTCGGCGGCGTCCGCATCCCCGCGCAGCAGCCGGCCGTCACTGACGGTCGCCTCCCGCCAGTTCTTCACATCGACGACGAAGACGCCGCCATGGCCCACGAGGATCACGTCGATGTTCGCCCGGCGGGTCCCCGGCCACCGCCGGTCCGGCAGGACATGCCAGCGGGCGTCGTCCATGCCGACGAGGACCTGCACGACACTCTGCTCGCCGCGGGCACCGGCCGCCCAGTTCTCCTGCTGGCGGCGCAGCACCGACAGGACCTGTTCGAGATGGATGATCTGGCGCTGGACCCCGTCGATGTCCAGGCCCAGCTGCACCGCACGGCCGAGTGCCGACGGCGGCCGGTTCGGCTCGGGAGTGGCGTCGGGAGGAGTGGCAGTCGGCGATCCGTTCGCTGGCACGTCACGACCCCCTCACTCTCAGGAGTAAGTATGCAGCAAACGGATACCTTTAGCCTGTGTTCGCCTCTTCTGCGCTCGAACGACCAGAAGAGAGGGTTCCTGACGTCGATCGACCCCGATATCCTTCGAATGCACGTTCGCAAGCCGCTGATTCGGCTTCGTTGCTGGGGAGAAGCGGATGGCATCGTCGGGTCAGTCGGCACGAGGTGAGCGGACGCGGCGCGGGCGGCGTCGATGTCCGGGATCCAGCCGAACCGGACCGCTGACTGTGGGCCATGGTGCGGGCGCTCGCGCGGCGGCCCGCTGGCCGGTGCGGCGAATGGAGGGCCGGCATTATCCGGTCCCCGGCGCCACGCTCGATGTTGTGGCTACGAGGCCGCGACCGAAGCAGCGAAGCGGAGGCCGGCCGGGGAGGCGACCGCCAGCCGACCGCGTGGGTCGCGACCGCGTGGGTCGCGACCGCGTGGGTCGCGACCGCGTGGGTCGCGACCGCGTGGGTCGCGACCGCGTGGGTCGCGACCGCGTGGGTCGCGACTGCGTGGCCGAGATCCCTGGGCGACGGACCGCCCGGAGGGTGGCGGCCCGCCGACCAGGAACTTCGCGATCCGATCGCCGGCATCCCGCGGGTCAGGGGACGCCGGGTCGGACCGAGAGGGCCGGACCGGCGCTGGTCGGAACAGCGCCGGTCGGAGGGGAGCGGCGGTGGCGTGCGGGGTCAGACGGCGGCGGCGAGAGAGCGGGGGGTGAGCTGGCCGCCGGGGGTGCCGGCGCCGAGGCCGGGGGCGGGCTCCAGTGGCCAGCCCATGAGGTCGGCGTATTCGAGCAGCCGGGCACTGGCGTTGCAGGAGACCGCCCCGATGACCTTGCCCGCCCGGGTGTAGCAGGCGATGAACTCCAGGTCGCGGGGAGAGCCCTCGGCGAGGCGGCACGAGTCGGCGAGGCCGGGGCGGCCCACGCCGGACAGCCGGACGCCGAACTGCTCCGTCCAGAACCGGGGCAGCGGCATGAACGGCGGTGCGGCCTCCGGGCCGAGCAGCAGCGAGTCGGCGGCTGCCTGACCGTGCTCGGACGCCGTGATCCAGTGCTCGACGCGCCGGGGCGTGTCGTCGATGCGCAGGTTCGGCCACCGGGCGACGTCACCGGCGGCGACCACCGACGGGACGACGATGGGCGCGCCGCCGTCGGGGGCGGCGGTGACGGCGTGGCAGGCCGCGGTCGTCAGGACGCCGTCGCTGATGTCCAGGCCGGAGCCCTGCAGCCAGCGGGTCGCGGGCAGGCCGCCGACGGCGACCACCGCGGCGTCGGCGTCGACCCGGCTGCCGTCGTCCAGCCAGATGCGCACGCCGCTCGGCGGGCGGTCGGCGGCCTTCGGCGAGTCGGAGGTGGCCCAGCGGACGGGGTTGCGGCCGAGCAGCAGGTTCACATGGTGCTGCCGGTGCACGCGGGTCATCACGCCGCCGACCTTGGAGCCGATCGCCGAGCCCATCAGCGCGTCGCCCCGGCCGATCACCGAGACGTCCATGCCGCGCTTGCGCAGGCTGGACGCGATCTCGCAGCCGATGAAGCCGGTGCCGACGATCGCGACATGGCGCACGTTGTCCGCGAGGCGGCGGACCAGGCCGCGGCCGTCGGCGAGGTCGCGCAGCATCCACACGTTCTCGGACCAGGCCGGCGCGCCCTTGAGGTGACGTGACTCGACGCCGGTGGCGATCACGAGGCCGTCGTACTCGAGCTCCTCGCCGCGGGGCATGATCACACGGTTGCGGGCGACGTCGAGGCCGACGGCCCGGGTGCCCAGGCGCCACATCGCGTCGAGATCGCGGTAGACGGGCAGGCGCAGGTCGTTGAGACGGCCGGTCTGCGCGATCATCGCCTTCGACAGCGGCGTGCGGTTGTACGGCTTGTGCGGTTCCTCGCCGATGAACACGATCGGACCGTCGAAGCCACGATCGCGCAGCCGCTCGGCCGCGCGCAGGCCGGCGATGCCGGCACCGACGATCACGACCCGGCGGGTGGGTGGCTGGTACTCGACACGGCTCTGGCCCATGCGCACCAGGGCCTGGGCAATGTCCGGACTGCGTCGACGGGAGATCATCAGGGTTCGATCCTCAGGGCGATGGCCTGCATCGGGCAGAAACGGGCGGCCTGGCGGACGCTAGGCATCTGCTCCGCGGGCGGTGCGGCATCGTAGTAGAGGCGGCCGTCCTGGGCGACCAGGAAACTGGCCGGCGCCTCCATCTGGCAGATCGCGTACAGATGGCACTTGTTGTTGTCGACGCTCACCACGGAACGTCCGGTCCGGCGTGGAGTGCGTCCCTGCCTGCGCCGGATGCTCGGCTGGAACGTCGGCCCCGGCGCCGACCGGCGGACGGGGGAGTAGCCGTAGCCGCCGAGGTCCGCCAGGGGGGCGACGTCGAGGGGGCCGGTCGGCGGGGAGATGGGTACGGGGAGCGACCCCGTGGCGTCGATGACCGGATGTGCCCCGCTCACGTCGGGCCCGAGTGGCTCGATCGCGGTGACCGGCGCCAGCTCCGTGCTGGCCGCGACGGGCTCCGCGACTGCCTCGATCGGCGGGCGGCCCCGGTCCGCGACGGGTGCCTCCACGACGGGCGCCTCCACGACAGGCGCCTCCATGATGGGCGCCGCTGCTAGGGGTGCTGTGGTGGCGGGTGGGCCTGCCGGAGGCGAGCCGCTGCTGCCGAGCGGGCCGACGGTCGCGAAGGAGCCCGTGTCGAACGCCCCGGTGTTGCCGAGAGGCCCGATGGTGGCGAACGAGCCCGTGTCGAACGCCGCCGGGTCGTATGTCCCGGCGGCTGCGGGTGCCTGGCTGGCTGCGGGTGCCTGGGTGGCGGCGGGAACCTGGGTGAAGCCGGAGGGCCGGGTGAAGCCGGGTGCCGGTGCGGCGCGGAAGGCGGCGGCCTCGAACGGTCCGGTGTCGACGAGGGAGCGGGCCAGCTCGAGGGAGCCCGGGGCGGGCGGCGCGACGGCCGGGCCCCGATCGCCCGGACTGGCCGGGTCGACGGGGCTGGTGGTGGGCCTGGCGACACGAGGGGCCACGTCGAGCGGATCGGCGCCCAGGTAGTCGCTGCCCGGATACCCGTTGCCGGGGTACGCGTTGCTCGGGTAGCCGCTGCTCGGAATCCCGCTGCCCGGATACCCGTTACCCGCATACCCGCTGCCGGGGTACCCGCCGTTCGAAGAGGTGCCGTTCGGAGTGGCGTTGCTCGGGTAGTCGCTACCCGGACTGCCGCCTGCCTGATAGCCGGCGGCCGGATACCCGGCGCCCGAGTAGCCCGCGCCGGCCCCGCTCACGGAACCGGGGGCCACGGCGCGGGGTCCCGTGCTGGCGGACTGCCAGCCAGGGCGGGTGGGGTCGACCTGACCGGACGGCGTTCCCTCGACCACGCGGTCGCGCCACTGGGGCGGCTCGCCGGGAGGCGCCACGGGCGGTGGGGGATTCACCGCCCGTGGCTGACCACCGACCTGACCTCCAGCCTGGCTTGCGGCCCGGCTTGCGGAAGTGTTCGCCCACCCGCCGGCAAGGCCCGAGAACACCGCGAGATATGGCTCGTCGGCGGCCTGCTCGGGTAGCCGCTGTGCCGGGGGTGCCCAGCTGGCCCGGCGGAATCCGTCGCGCCCGGCGCCCTGAAAGCCATCGTCACCGACGATAGATCCCATTCTCGAATTCCTCCACAACATCGAACCACTGGTCGGGCTGGTCCTGCTTCATGACGGGCGAGAGAAGCCGCATGATGGCGAGGATGAGGGCGACGAACAGGATCGCCGCCATCGCTGCCACGAGGATGCTGAAGTGCTGCTCGCGGGTGGAGACCCCGACGTGCGCCGCGATCAGGATGAATCCCGGGTAGGAGAGCCAGTGGAAGCGTGCCCACCGGCGGTAGTTCATACGGTGCTGGAACCAGATCGAGGCCGCGACCGCCACCACGAGCTCCGCGCCGAGGATGCCCATCGAGATGGACGTCGGCGCGCCACCGATCCAGGGCAGCCAGATCTTGGCCTCCGTGAAGTACACGTCATGGCGAAAGAACTGCACCTGAGCATGCATCACCGCCGATGCCAGTGCCAGGACCGTGAGCATCATGTGGCCGCCATAGAGGGTCTGGCGGCGCACCTGACGATCGAGCAGGTGCGTGGACATGAGCATTCCCCAGATGGCGACAGCCGCCAGCAGAAAGAACGCTGCATAGCCAAGAATGCCGGAGACATGGCTCAGGGTCGCGTCCGTCGTGACCCCAGGGCGGATCTTCGGTTTTGCGGTAATGAACGCAGTACTCAGCGACGTCTTCGCCAAGGTCACCCTCCGGGATCATCCCCCCCGGTAGCACCTCGGGACAAACGGTAGCAGAGCGGTCCGATACGCACCAGACCGGATACCACCCCGGAACCTGGTCGGTGGCGGACAGTCACCGGCCTCCCGTGCGGCCGCCGCCGACTGTTTGCCGCGGATTGTGGCACAGGCCCGTGACCTGGTCCTCCGTGGGCGGAGCACGGCGGTCCAGGCCACGGGAACCGGCCGCGGGCAGCCGGTTTCCGGCCGGGGTGCGCCCGCTCGGGTGTGCCATCCTGCCAGCGCATATGCGTACTGGGCCTACGGCGGCGCCCGGGAACGCCCCGCCGCGCCGCCCCCGGCCTGGCCGGGAACGGCGCGGTACTCGCACTCCGTCATTCTGCGTCGACCTCGCCGAACCCGATGTGGTCTCATTGTTGGCCAGGTGGGCTCGTCGCTGGAAAACCGGTCGCGCAGCAGGGTCCCGATGTTTGCCGGGCGTGCCGGCAACGGGAATCCTCCGGATGCTGAAGGTTTCCTGAGGAAATTCGCTCAGACGACGATGGCGGTGAGCTCCGTCTGCACCTGCTCGGCGAGCCCGTCGTCGGTCTGCTCGATGGTCGGCCGCAGCAGGCCGGGATCTGGTTCGCGGACTCGATCTTCCCGGCCACGTCCCACGGACCGGTATGCGAGTAGTGGTCCTCCAGCGCCGGCAGATGGACCTCGAGCATCTCGTCGATCGAGGCGGCGGCGCCGTTGGCGAGCTCCACCGAGGTGAAGGCGTGCGACCCGAGCAGGTCCCGGAACGAGGCGACGTCCGTGTCGAGCCGGGCGGCCAGGGGCGCCGCGCCGGTCAGGGACTTCTCGCCCCACAGCATCTTCTCCAGGCGGTGGAAACCGGTCCACTCGGTCTGGTCTCCGTCGACCGGATGATGCCGAGGGATAGTCACGCTTCCTCGCACAGATACAGTGCCCTTCCCTCGGCATGACGCCGAACCTCCGCGCGCCCGCGTAGCGGATCCAGGCCGGGCGGGCGCCACCGGACTCTGCGAGGATGAACCGTGTTTCGGTGTCGGCCGCCGCGCGCGGTGACCTGCCTGTGCCTGCTCGCCTGCCTGACGCTCCTCACCGCCGGCTGCTCCGTCGGTGGTACGCCTCGTGCCGGTGCCGGTGCCGGTGCCGGTGCCGGTGGACGCCGGGCCGCCGCGGCGCCGCTGCGCGGTGGTGGCGGTGATGGCACTGGGACGGCGGCGGGCGGGTTCGACGTCCGGGCGGAGAACGCGAAGCCCGGGGGTGAGTGCGGGCTGAGTCAGCTCGGAACGCAGCACGCCGTCGAGGGCTTCGCCGACCACGTCAGCATCCGGCCCGGGGAGCCGGTGCGCCTGTTCGTGTCGACGACGGCGCCGACGCTCACGATCTCGGTGTTCCGCACCGGCTGGTACGGCGGCCGGACGTGCCGGCTCCTCGCGACCACCAACCCGCTGCAGGGCGTCGTCCAGGCCCAGCCGACCCACGCCCCCGGGGTGAACACGATCTCCGTGGCGGGCTGGCGGCCCACCACCACGTTCACCACTGGCTCCTGGCCGCCCGGCGACTACCTGTTCCGCCTCGACGCCTCCACCGGCGACCACCGGTACGTCCCGCTGACCGTCCGCGGGCCGGCGGCGGCCGGGCGGGTCGTCATCCTCAACGCCGTCACGACCTGGCAGGCGTACAACGCCTGGGGCGGCTACAGCCTCTACCACGGGCTGCGCGGCTTCGCCGACCGGGCGCGGATCGTCTCGTTCGACCGCCCGTACGACTACGGCGACGGCGCCGCCGACTTCACCGGCAACGAGCAGCCGCTCGTCGCCCTCGCCGAGCGTCTCAACCTGCCCGTCACCTACGCCACGGACGTCGACCTGCACAACGACCCGCACCTGCTCGACGGCGCCCGCGCCGTGATCTCCCTCGGCCACGACGAGTACTACTCCCCGGCGATGCGCACCGCGCTCACCGCCGCCCGCGACCACGGCACCAACCTCGCCTTCCTCGGGGCGAACGCCGTCTACCGGCGCATCCGCCTCGACCCGTCCCCGCTCGGCGCCGACCGGCTGGAGACGGCGTACAAGATTGCCCAGGAGGACCCCGCCTACGGCGTCAACGACGCCCAGATCACCGCGAACTGGCCGTCCCCGCCGCGGGCGGACCCGGAGAGCTCGCTCACCGGCGGCATGTACCAGTGCAACCCCGTCCACGGCGACATGGTGATCAGCCGCCCCGACTCCTGGCTGCTCGCCGGCACCGGCCTCGCCGCCGGCGCCCGACTGCCCGGCCTGATCGGCTCCGAGTACGACCGGGTCGACGACGCCTACCCGACGCCCCATCCGATCGAGGTGCTCGCCCACTCGCCGATCACCTGCCGCGGCGTCCCCGACCACTCCGACGTCTCCTACTACTCGACGCTGTCCGGCGCCGGCGTCTTCGACAGCGGCACCAGCGCCTGGGTGTGCGCCCTCGCCGACGTCTGCGGCCCCGGCGCCCGCGGTCCCGCCATCCAGGTGCCCATCACCCGGATCACCACCACCCTGCTCACCGCCTTCGCCGCCGGCCCCGCCGGACGGACCCATCCCGCCGTCGACGCCGTCCCCGCCGACGACCGGGCCGTCGCCGCGCCCGGCGAGAACAACTGACCCCCCGCGCCCCTGCCCAGGCCAGGCCACCATGTACGTCGCGGGCCGCCGCCCTCCGCCTCCCCCGCCTCCCCCGCCTCCCCCGCCTCCGACCAGCACACCCGAGCCGGCGGGACGCTCGCTGCTGGGGTTGGTGATCGCGGCGCCGAATGTGGCACTGCTCGGCCTGACCAGCCTCATCACCGACGTCTCCAGCGAGATGGCCGCGTCCGTGCTGCCGCTCTACCTGACGGCGCACCTCGGTTTCAGCGCGTTGCGCTTCGGCCTGACGGACGGCCTGCTGCAGGTCGTCGCCGCGATCACCGCCCTGGTCACGGCGCTGCTCGCCGACCGGTGGCGGCGCTACCGGGAGGCCGCGGGCCTCGGCTATGCCCTGTCGGCGGCCTCGCGGGTCGGCCTGCTCGCCGCGCACGGCTGGCTGCCGGTGCTCGCCTGGCTCGGCGCCGACCGGGTCGGCAAGGGCACGCGCACCGCCCCACGTGATGCGCTGCTGTCCCTGTCCGCGCCACCGGGCCGCCTGACGGAGGCCTTTGGTCTGCACCGGGCCCTGGACACCGGCGGTGCGCTCGCCGGCCCGCTGCTGGCGGTGGCCCTGCTGTCCGCCGCGCCGGGTTCCTATCCGACGGTGTTCGCCTCCGCGTTCCTGATCGGCGTCGTGGGCCTCGCCCTGCTGCTCCTGTTCCTCCGCAACGACCCGCACCGAGACCCTGGAGTAGCTGTAGTTCCGGCGCAGGGCCGGGCCGACGATGTCGCGGCGCCCCGCCTGGCCGGACGTCGATGGTGGGCACCGATGGTCGAGGTGTGGACGCATCGGCCGGTGCGTCGTCTGCTCGTCGCCACCCTGTTGCTGAGCCTGCCGGCGGTGGGCGACTCGCTGCTTTTCCTCACCCTGCGCCACCAGGTCGGCGTGTCGGCGAAAGTGTTCCCGTCGCTGTACGTCGTCGAGTCGATCGGCTACCTGGTGCTGGCCGTGCCGGCGGGCCGGCTGGCCGACCGGGTGGGGGCCGCGTGGGTGCTGCTCGGCGGACAGGGCGCGCTGGCCGGCTGCTGCGTCCTGCTCGCCGTCCACCCGGGCCCTGCCGCAACGGTGACGTTCGGGCTGCCGCTGCTGCTCGGCGTCTACTACGTCGCCACCGATGGCGTCCTCGCGTCGCTGGCCAGCCAGGTGATCCCGGCGTCGGCGCGCACCACCGGCCTCGCCCTTGTCGGCCTGGCCCTCGCCGCTGGCCGAGCCCTCGCCGCGACCGGCTACGGCGCCCTCTGGGGACGGTCGGGCCCGGACGCTGCCCTCGCCAGCACCATGGCGACCATCCTCGTGACCGCAGCCCTCGCCGCCGCCCTGCTCCACCCGCTCCGCCCCACGCGCCCACCAGCTCCCGCCTCGCCACCCCTCGACTCCCCGGAAACGTTCCACGGAACGCATACGGAGCGGATACTCCGTATATCGCGGACAGGTGCGTTCCGCGGAGCGGCCGGGATGCCGTTCCGCCGGCTGCGCCGGGCGTTCCGCGGAACGCATGTGGAGCGGACGCACCGCGGAGTGCGGGCGTGTCGGGTCCGCGGCACACGGGTGGTGGCGTTTGGCGTGCTGGTGGTGGTGTGCGCGGGTGGGGTGGTGGGGGTGACGGCGCGGGCGGCGAGGGAGCAGGCCGCGGCAGCGCGGGCGTCGGCGGCGACATGGTCATCGGTGCGAGGCGGGTCGTCGGCGGGCGACCTGCCAGGGACGGGGCGGGAGAGCCGGTACCGGGGGCGCTCCGGCGCGGGGGCCGCCGTCCCGCTCACCGCGTCACCGGCCCTGCTGGGGCGCCGTCACCTGCTTGTCCTGGACGCCACCGAGGGACCCGACTTCGGCCGGGTGGAGGCCGTCGACCCGGACTCTCCGACCGGGCCACGGGCGCCGACCTCGCTGTTCTGCGACCGGGTGGACCAGCGGGCCGGACGCGTCCTGTGCCTCACCGACGACCGGGTGCACGCCCGGGCCGGGACCACCGTTCTCGACGGCCGGCTGCGCGTCCTGTTCCGGCTGCCGGCCGACGGGCTGCCCAGCCGCACCCGGATCTCCCCGGACGGCCGTCTCGGCGCGGCCACCACCTTCGTCGCCGGCGACGCCTACAACGTCGACAGTTTCTCGACCCGCACCGTGCTGCTCGACCTCGTCCATGGCCGGCAGACCGCCGACCTGGAGCAGTTCGACGTGACCCGCGGTGGCAGGACATTCCACGCCATCGACGAGAACTTCTGGGGCGTCACCTTCACTGCCGACCCCGACACGTTCTACGCGACGATGCACACGGGCAACCACTACTACCTGATCCGTGGTCACATGCGCCGCCGGCGGGCGGAGATCCTGCGAGACGGGGTGGAATGCCCGTCGCTGTCCCCGGACGGCACGCGCATCGCCTACAAGTCGCGGATCACCCACGGCTTCGCCCCGGCGACGTGGCGCCTGCACGCCCTCACCCTGGCCACCGGCGCCGACCACCCCCTCGCCGAACCCCGGAACGTCGACGACCAGGCCGCCTGGCTCGACGACACCCACGTCACCTACGCCGTCGCCACGGACGGCGGCAGCGCGGGAGGCGGCGACGGAACCGGGCGCAACGGTGGAACCGGTAGTGGCGGTGGCCGTGATGGTGACGCCGGCCCAGGCGCCAGCCCGTCAGGGCTTGCCGACACCTGGACGGTTCCCGCCGATGGCACCGGGTCGCCCCACCTGCTCGTTTCCTCGGCCCAGTCCGCCGTCACCGTCGCGGCGCCATCCTGATCGGCTCCGTCGCGCGTCACTGGTGCAGTGTGACCAGGACTCCTGCAACGAGTTGGCCTTAGCGCGCCACTCTGACCCCGTTTCTGCTCTGCGTGACTCCCCGAACACGTCGCTATGCCGGAAATTACCGCATCGCTACGCAGCGCGCGTCTTCATCGGGGAATGCCCCCATTCCGCGGATGCGCTGCTGCCGGCGCGAGGTCATGCTGAATGGGGGGCGGACCGCGGGTGGCATGACCTTCTGGCTCGCGGCGGACCCACCGGTCGAGGACCGAGCCCCGTGAGGGGGACAGGCGCCGAGGGGCGGGGGGACGCCATGCCCGGAGGCAGCGACACCAGCAGTGGCAGTAGCAGAGATAGAGGCGACGGCGACGGCGGCAGCAGCGTGGGCGAGGAGCCGGAGCGCGGCGCGCGGGGCGGTGCGACCGCTGGTTGGCGTGGGCGGATGCCCGGGCGGGTCGTCGCGGTCGAGGAACGTGCACGCGAGCGGTTGCACGGGTCGGCGGCGGAGGAGCTGGGGCGCCGGCTGCGGGACGGGGATCTGATCAACGGGGCGATGACGCTTGCCGCGCTGATCCTGATGATGTTCTTCCCGTTCATCATCATGCTGGCGGCCGTGTCGCCGCTGCGGCCGGGGGGTGCCGCGGAGATCGTCGTGCGGCGGATGGGGCTCGACCATGAGGCGGCGCTGGCTGTCGAGCGGCTCTTCGCACCCCAGGGGGGTGGGGGCATGGCGCAGTCCGGTTGGACGGCGCTGGGCGTGGTCTGGCTGGTGCTCGGTGGGCTGAGCCTCGCGGGGGCGGTGCAGTCGACGTATCTGCGGGTTTTTCGGTTGCGGCCGCTCGGGTGGCGGGGAGTTCCGGCCCAGATGGTGTGGCTGTGCGGGCTGATCGTCTTTCTGGCCGGCAGCACGGCCGTCGGCGCGGTCATTACCCGTACCGTCGCCGGCCAGCTCTGCCAGGCGCTGCTCATCACGGCGGCGCTGTGGCTTTTTCTCTGGGCCGGAGCGTGGGTACTTCTGATCGGACGGCTTGCCTGGCGGGCGCTGCTGCCCACGGCCGTACTCACTACGATCGGTCTGACCGGGCTCGGGGTGGTAAGCAGGCTGACATTCTCGTCGTCCATCGTTCAGAACGAACACAGCTACGGCAATATAGGTGTCGTCTTCACGCTGCTGTCCTGGTTGATCGGACTCGGCGTGGTGCTCACCGGGGGAGCGATCGTCGGCACCTGGTACAACGAGCGAGGAATGTCATTCCTGAGGGCTGTTCGCCGCCATCGGCGCGGCGGGGGTCCGGTGCCGGGGGCCCAGGAGTGACGACTCGTCGATGATCCGGACCCCCGCGCCCCGGAGCCGGCCTCATGCCGAGGGATAGTCAGGGTTTCATGCCGGGAAACGTGACATCCCTCGGCGCCATCCGGTCCGGGCGGCGAGTTCGCTGTTGTGGCTGTTGGGAGGATCAGGCTTCCTCATCCAGGATGGCTTCGAAGCCGAGGGCGCGCAGGACGCTGCCGGCGGCGGATACGACCCGGGCGCTGCCGATGATGGGCGCGATGGCGGTGGTGACACCCTTCGCGTCCTCGGCGGTGAGGCCGGCGTCGCGGGCGGCGGCGAGATTCATCATGTAGGAGGCGGGCGCGGAGTCCAGGGCGACGAGCGCGGCCAGCCGCACCAGGTGATAGGTGCGCTCATCCAGGCCGGACCGGTCAAGTGTGTCGAGGTGCATCTGGACGAGTTCCTCGAAGACCGGAGCATCGCCATGGGCAATCGCGTCGAGGGTCCGCTCGGGGGCGAGTGTCGTCATTGTCGTTTCCTTTTCGAAGTCGGGAAATCAGCAAAACAGCAATCATCCTCATCGTGCCCGGAATGGGGACCGGCAAACGCCGGCGTCGGTGGATTGTCTGGGGTTCGGAAAAGCATCAGGAGCCCTGTAGTCGTATTTGTCGGACCATCCCCAGATGTCGTCGCGCGGGCAGTCGCCGTGGGTCTCTGGTTCACTGAGCCCGATGCGGAGGGCGGCGATCGGAATACCGGGCCGCGCCGGGAAATGCGGGAGGAAACGTGTCGTGGAAACCTCCGCCGGGCCCTGCGGGTAACGGGACCGGACCAGCCGCGGGCGATGCCCGTCCGACCGAGTCACGCCCGGCTGACGCCCGTCCGCTCGATCGGGCCGAGCGCGAGGAGTACGAGCGGCTGCGGGCGGCCGCGGCCGGAGCCGGAGCCGGGACTGGGACTGGGACTGGGACCGGGGCGGGGGCTGGCGAGGGCGGGGGAGTGGCGGTCAGTGGCACCGGTGCACCGGGGGGCAGGCGCGGCCGGGGACGGACGGTGTGGGCGTCCGTGCTGCTGGTGGTGGCCGTTCTGCTGGCGCCGTTCGCGGTGGTCGCCGCCTGGCTGGAGTCGGAGGTCTCCGACACCGACCGGTACGTGTCGACCGTCGCGCCGCTGGCCACTGACCCGGCCGTGCAGAACCTCGTCATCAGCCGGTTGACGACCCGGGTCGTCGACAACGTCGACGTGAACGGGGTCACCTCGTCGGTCGAGGACGCCCTGCGGAGCAGCGGGGCGCCGGCCATCGTCGTCGACCACGCGGGCGCGCTGTCCGGCGTGATGTCGTCCGCGCTGACCGACGTGGTGCACGGCATCGTGTCCGGCGTCGTCACCAGCGACCAGTTCGCGTCGATCTGGGCGGATGCGAACCGCCGGGTGCAGCCGGTCGTGATGAAGGTGCTCACCGGCGAGGGCGGTGGCGCGATCACGACGTCGGGCGACGCGGTCGTGCTCGACATCGGCGCGGCGGTCGACGCGGTGCGCACCCGGCTGGTCGACGCGGGGTTCGGACGAGCGGCGGACATCCCGAACACCGACCGGACCATCGTGCTGTTCCAGACGAAGGAGCTCAGCCGCGTCCAGGGCTGGCTGCGGGTGCTGGACGTGCTCGGGCTCTGGCTGCCCGTCGCGGTGGGGTTGCTGCTGCTCGCTGGGGTGTGGCTGATGCCCGATCACCGGGTCGCGGTGATGGCCGCCGGGGTCGGCCTGGGCGTCATGATGCTCGTCCTGCTGGTGCTGCTCGCGGTGGTGCGTGGGCGTTACCTGGATTCCGTGCAGTCCGCCGCCCAGTCGCAGGACGCCGCGAAGGCGATCTATGACACGCTGGTGCGGTTCCTGCGCGGCGCGGTGCAGGGCCTGCTCCTGATCGCCGCGATCATGATTGTGAGTGGGTGGCTGCTCGGGCCGAGCCGGTATGCCCGGACGGCGCGTCGCGGGATGGGCTCGGCAACCGGAGCCGTCGGGCATCGGCTCGGTCGGGCGGGGCTTCGGACGGGGTCGGCGGGCCGCTGGCTGGCCGATCATCGGCGTCTGACCAGCGCGATCGTGGTCGCGGCTGGAATTCTGACGCTGATCCTGTGGAGCTATCCGACGGCAGCGACCGTCGCCGTCGTCCTGCTGATCGTCGTGGTGCTGCTCGCCCTGCTGGAGGTGCTCGCCGTGGCGGCGGAGCCAGCGCCAGGGCCAGCGCCAGGGCCAGGGCCAGCGCCAGGGCCAGCGCCAGGGCCGTCAGGGGGAGTGCGCTCTGTCGGGGAGGAGTCGTCGTGAGCAGCTATCCGCCCATCGGTGATCACGGGATGATCGGGGATCTGCAGACCGCGGCGCTGGTGTCGTCCGACGGCGCGGTCGACTGGTGGTGCACCCCGCGGTTCGACGCGCCGAGCATCTTCGCCTCTCTGCTGGACGCCGAGCGCGGCGGCCACTGCCGGTTCGCCGCAGAGCTCCCGGGCCGGCCCGGGAACGGGTCGTCGGAATCGGCGTCGGGGCGGCAGCTCTACCTGGCGGACACGGCGGTGCTCGTCACCCGGTATCTCGCGCCCGAGGGCGTCGGCGAGGTCGCCGACTTCATGGAGCCGCTGCCGTCGAGCGCCCCGAGCGGCCGGCACCGGCTGGTGCGGATCGCCCGGGTGGTGCGGGGGCGGGTGCCGTTCACGTTCACCTGCCAGCCGCGCTTCGACTACGGTCGGGCGCCGCACACCCTGACCGTCACCGACCCGCGCGCCGCCGTCTTCCACGGCCCGAACGGCGTCCTGCACGTCCAGGCCACCGCCCCCCTGACCTTCGACACCCATGACGCCGACGGCGGCAGCGTCTCGGCGCGGTGCACGCTGTCGGCGGGGGAGGTCGCCGCGGTGGTGCTCACCAGCACGCCGAGCGGGGGAGCGACACCGGTGCCGCCGTCACGTGCCGGCATCCGTGACGAGCTGGAACGATGCCGGTCGTTCTGGATCGACTGGCTGGCGTCCTGCACCTACCGGGGACGCTGGCGGGACATGGTGCACCGCTCGGCGATCACCCTCAAGCTGCTCACCTACGCCCCGAGCGGAGCCCCGATCGCCGCCGCCACGATGGGCCTGCCGGAGCAGATCGGCGGCGAACGCAACTGGGACTACCGCTACACCTGGATCCGTGACGCGTCCCTGTCCGTGCGCACGCTGATCGACGTCGGCTTCACCCGGGAGGCCCACGACTTCCGCCGCTGGCTGCGCGACCGGGTCGCCATGGGCGGGACGGCGTCCGGTGAACCGTTGCAGATCATGTACCGGGTCGACGGCGACCCGCACCTGACCGAGGAGACGCTCGAGCACCTGGAGGGCTACCAGGGCTCGGCGCCGGTGCGCGCGGGCAACGCGGCGGCCGACCAGATCCAGCTCGACATCTACGGCGAGGCGGCGTATGCGCTGGCGGCGACGGGCGACGTCGGGGCGATCGAGGGCTGGCGGGCGTTCGCCGGGATGCTCGACTGGCTCGCCGGCTGCTGGGACCGGCCCGACGAGGGCATCTGGGAGACCCGCGGCGGCCGGCAGAACTTCACCTACAGCAGGCTGATGACCTGGGTCGCGTTCGACCGTGGCATCCGCCTCGCGGCCCGCTACTCACGGCCCGCCGACATCGACCGCTGGACCCGTGCCCGCGACGCCGTCTTCGACCAGATCCTCGACCGTGGCTGGAACGCGAAGCGGGAGGCGTTCGTCCAGCACTTCGACACCGACGTGCTCGACGCGTCCCTGCTGCTCATGCCGCGTGTCGGCTTCCTGTCGCCGGTGGACCCGGCGTGGCTGTCGACGCTCGACGCGATGGAGCGCGAGCTGGTCAGCGACAGCCTCGTCTACCGGTACAACCCCGAGGCGTCGCCGGACGGCCTGCGCGGCGCCGAGGGCACGTTCAACCTGTGCAGCTTCCTCTACGTCGCGGCGCTCGCCCGGGCCGGGCGGATCGTCCAGGCCCGCTACGCCTTCGACAAGATGCTCACCTACGCCAACCATGTCGGACTGTTCGGCGAGGAGATCGGGCCGTCGGGCGAGCAGCTCGGCAACTTCCCGCAGGCGTTCACCCACCTCGCCCTCATCGACGCCGCCCTCGCCCTCGACGAGGAACTCGACCGCGCCGAGCGCCGTCCCGCCGCATGAGCCGGCGGATCCTCGCGCCGCTGGCGCTGGCGCAGTTCGTGTGCAGCTTCGCCGGGTCGAACATGAACGTCATGATCAAGGACATCAGTGACGACCTGGACACCACCGTGCAGGGCGTCCAGGTCGCCATCACGATCTTCCTGCTGGTGATGGCGGCACTGATGATCCCCGGCGGCAAGCTGACGGACCGCTACGGGCGCCGGCCCTGCCTGCTCGCCGGGCTGGCGCTGTACGGCGCGGGAGCGGTGCTCAGCGCCGTCGCCCCCGGGCTCGGGGTGCTCATCCTCGGCAACTCGATCCTCGAGGGTGTCGGCACCGCGCTGCTGATCCCCCCGGTCTACATCCTGACGACCATGCTGTTCACCGAGGTGACGGCGCGGGCCCGTGCCTTCGGCATCATTATGGCGGCGGGTGGGGTCGGGGCGGCGGCGGGACCGCTCATCGGTGGCCTCATCACCTCGGCGATCAGCTGGCGGGCGGCCTTCGTCTTCCAGGCGCTGATCGTCGCGCTGATCGTGGTCCTCAGCCGGGCCGTGCCCGATCCGGTCCCGCCGGACCGCACCCGTTCGTTCGACACCATCGGCGCCGTCCTGTCCGCCGCCGGCCTCGTCCTGGTGGTGACGGGTGTGCTCGCCGCCAGCAAGAACCTGCTGGTCACGGTCGTGCTGCTGGTTCTTGGCCTGCTCGTGCTGGCCGGGTTCCTGTGGTGGGTGCGGTCCGAGGAGCGGGCTGGGCGAGAGCCGCTGCTGTCGACCTCGCTGCTGCGCAACCGGACGTCCAACCTGGGACTCGCGACCCAGAACGCGCAGTGGCTGATGCTGATGGGCACCTCGTTCACGGTGTCCGCCTACCTTCAGGTCGTCCGTGGCTACAACGCCATCGAGACGGGCCTGCTGTTCACGTCGGCGACGGTCGGTGTGCTCGTGTCGTCGCTGGCCGCCGAGCGGCTCGCCCGCCGCTGGTTGCAGCGGACGTTGATCATGGCGGGGTTCGCGCTGGCGGTCGGGGGCACGGTCGTCCTGCTGGCCCTGGCCGCGGTGACGTCGAATCCGTGGGGGTTCGTGCCCGGGCTGCTGCTGACGGGGCTTGGCATCGGTGCGATGCTGACGCCCTCGGTGAACGTCGTCCAGTCGGCGTTCCCGGAGGAGTGCCAGGGCGAGATCTCCGGACTGTCCCGGAGTGTGTCCAACCTCGGTTCGTCGCTCGGCACCGCGATAGCCGGCACGATCCTCGTCGCCGGCCTCTCCCGCCACGCCTACGCCGCCGCCCTCATCGTCCTCGCGGTCGTGGGCGTCCTCGGTCTGATCGTCGCCTCCCTGCTCCCACGCGTCTCGCCCACCGCCCCCACCTCCGCTCCCGGCTCCACCGACCGCGGTGCGCGCGAGCCCTACCCGTCCGACCGTCCTCGGGCCGACCGGCGTGGGTCGAGGCTGCGCCGCGGCACGACATGACCGTCCGTATCGACCACGGCGGCGCGTCGGGCGGCCTCATCACGAAGGGGCGGGCCCCACGTCGGGCGGAGTTCGACGCGTTCGGCTGACGCGGGCCGGGCGGGCACAGCAGGGGCAATGGAGGCTGTTCCGCGGCCCGCGCAGAGCTGCTATTGGAGTGGCGCGTCCGGGGGCGGCAGGCGGTAGGTGAGGGATTCCTCGACGGCCGTGACGCCGGGCTCCTCCGTCAGATCGTGGAGACGCTCCGCCGGGACGGCGCCGGAGATCATTCCGATGGCACCATGGACGGCGTCGACGCGCAGGCCGCGGGCCCGCAGACCGGCGGCCACGGTGTCGATGCTGCTCAGGTGCGCGTCGTCGACCGTGACCGTGACGTCGATGGTGGCCATGGCGCTCTCCCGTCTGCTGTGCGACCCGTCCGCTGTGCGGCCCCGGGCCGGCCTGGACGAACGGCCCGGCCCGGGGTGCCCGGACTGGTTACTGGGGAGCCTGGACCAGGCCGGCGCCGACGTCCACCGACGGCAGGAGGAGCCGTCGCGCCGTCTGGACGAGGGTCGCCCACAGGTCGCGACCGGTGTGGCCGGTGGCCTGGGAGAACAGGGCGGCGATGCCGGCGACGTGCGGAGTGGCCATGCTGGTACCGCTCTTGGGGCCGTGGCCCTGCGGAGCTGGTACGGACGAGTAGACGGCCCAGCCGGGGGCGACGATGTCGACCTGGCCGCCCCTGACCGCGCCGCTGCGCGCCGAGAAGTAGGCGATGTCCTCGTCGGGGGTGAGCGCGCCCACGGCGAGGATCGACGGGCTGTTGGCGGGGACGCCGACGAAGCCGACGTTGTTCACTCGGCGGTCGGCGTTGTTGCCGGCGGCGGCCACGATCAGCGAACCGGCGGCCAGTGCGCGGCGGCCGATGGTCTCGTACCGGGTGGACACCCGCGGGAGGTCGGCGCCCAGCGACAGGGAGATCACCTCGACGCCGGCCGCCACCGCCCAGTTGATCGCGGCGAGGATGTTCGTGTCGCTGCCTCGCCCGTCGTCGCCGAGCACCTTGCCGGCGTAGATGTCAGCCTCGTGGGCGATGCCGTACCCGCGTCCACCGGGGACCGTGCGCGGCCCGGCGGCGGTGCCGATGCAGTGCGTCCCGTGCCCGTGGCCGTCCTGGACAGCCTGGCCCGGCACGAAGGACAGGGAGGTGACGGAGCGGCCGGCGAAGTCCGGGTGGGTGAGGTCGAAGCCGGTGTCGAGGACCGCGACCCGCACCCCCTGGCCCGACCACGGGGAGGTCGTGACGCCGGTCGCCAGAAGGCCCCAGGTCCAGATGGGGGTGTCCTGCCAGATCTGCGCGGCGCCGACGCCGGCAAGCTCAGTGGCGGTCTCGGTGGAGGTCTCGGCGGAATGCAGGGCGTGGAACTCGGCCTCCGGCTCGACGGCGAGGATGCGGCCCGCTCCGGCGGCGGCCGCGGTGAGCGCCGCGAGCTGACTCTCGTCCGCGGTGACCACCGCGACGCCGAGCTCGGCGAAGACCAGCGCGTCGGCGCCCAGGGCCTGCTCGACGTCGACGGCCTGGTCGGTGAAGTCGCGAGAGTCGGCCACCGACGTCACGCCGGCCGCGGACAGCAGGTCGGCGTGGGTCTCGGAGCCGGAGCCGGAGCCGGAATCGGTGCCGGTGCCGGAGCCGGCGTCGGCGGCGTTCGCGGCATCGGCGTCTGCGAAGACGATCACATACCGGCCGGGTGCTGCCGGTGTCTGATCGCTGGTGGGTTCACTCACTGCTGGTCCCCCTTCGGATGGGCGGTTGTGGATTCAGGTGCGGGTGGTGCGGGTGGTGCGGTCAGGTCGGGGTTGCTGGGCCGGGGGGTGGGGTGCTGGGCGGGGGGAGATCGTGGCGCGCCGTGGCGAGGACGGCGGGGTCCAGCTCGCTCGCGCCGATGTCGAGCAGCCATCGCTCGAGCGCTCGGCCTGGATCGAGCAGACGGCGCCGGCTGCCGTCGGCGGCGCGCACGGCGACCTCTCCCCGGGACACGGTGACCTCGGTGATCGTGTCCCGGGTGTCACCCGGGTCGCCGCCGTGGCGGGACACCCGAAGCCCGCGGTAACCGAGGTCGCCCGGTGGCCGTTCGGGTCCGAGCGCCGGTGGCAGGGCCGCCAGCCGGTGGGTCAGCTCGGCGGCGGTGTCGGCCGCCAGGGTGAAACGGGGGTTGACCCGTCCGCTGAAGATGTCGACGTCGACGTCCATTCGCCGGTGTCCTCCGTTCGCGTGCGCGTCGGCTGCCCGCAGGCTCGCGCGTCCCGCGGGATTCGGGTTCCTCGACACCGCGATGATGGAACCGATGACGGCGGCGGCGGCGGCCACCAGCGCCACGCCGATGCCGAAGGCGGCGGCCGTGGCGCTGCCGCGGCGGGCGGGCGGGCGCCTCCGCGACCGCACGGTCAGCGGATCCGCTGCCGCTGGCTGTTGCAGCCGTAGAAGTAGCCGCAGAAGATGGTGTAGGGACCGCGGTCCGCGGTCTCGGGGTTGTAGATGACGTTACCGCTGTTGTCGTAGTTGCGGGCCGCGGTGCCACCCGGCTTGTGACCCCAGAATCCCTCCTTCTGCTTGCGATACCAGTGGAAGTCACCGCCGCCCGGAATGACGACCAGCGCGACGAGATAACGCGGCTTCTCGCTGTCGGGGAAGCAGTCGAAACGGTGATGCATACCGTCGCAGAGGGCGGCGCGGATGACCTCGGCGCAGGTGATCTGCGTGTACTGGCTGCCGCAGCCGCGGCCAGGCTGCGCGAACGTGTTCGTCCGCCAGTTGCTGGCGTAGTTGTAGCAGTTGTTGTTCGCGCGCACGTTGGGGTCGTCGTTCCAGAAACCGGGGTTGAAGGCGCCGGTCTCGATCTGACAGGTCACCGCCACCTCCGACTCGTCCGACTCGTCCGGCGCACCCGGCGCCGCGGTCACCGCGTCGGTCCCGGTGATCTGCCCGCTGGTCTCGAGCTGGGCCAGCAGGAGGCTCCGCAGGGAACCGTCCAGCGGGACGGCCCGCGTACCGATCCCCTCCGCCGGCTCGCCCCGGCTGGCGAGGTCGATCAGCTGCTCAGCCAGCTCGGCGGCGCGCCCGCCGCGGGCCTGCGCACCGGCAGGCAGGTACAGCCGGGAGGTGATGCCGGCGTCGTGGCCAAGCTCGTCCCCGAGCGGCTCGACCCAGAACCCGCGCAGGCCCAGGCCCCCGCTCGGCGGCTCCGACGCTGACGCGAGCAGGTCGCGGTCCCGTGTGAGGTCGCGCAGCACCGCGCGGGCCGCGGACTCGTCGACGACGTCGAACGTCGGGTTGGGCCGGCCGGAGAACACGTCGGGTGTAATGCGGAGCATCGCCTGTCTCCTTCTCCTGGAACGCTGGATGACCTGTCGTTCGGGGGAGGTTTTCGTGCTCGCGGCGCGGCCGATGTCGATTCTCGGGCGCGCTGAAAAGGGCTACTGGTGGCAGCTGTGACGGCCGTGGATCGGCAATGTGCGGCACGGCATCCGGAAAATGAGGTGCCGGTGCCTCGTAAATGTTCGTTGCGAGGGACCCCCGAGCCCCCGCCTGCCATCATCGGCTACCTGGACTGGCCATGATCGATCAGGCTGGATCAGAGTATAGACCGGCTCGGGTATGGCGAATCCACTGCGCCAGGTGTCGCTTGCCTGATAGCTCCGAAGCTATCCGCTCCGGCCGCGAATTGCTGGTACTGAATTCGGGATCGGAGCTACCGGGATGGGGCTCAGTGCTCCGGCCTTCAGGCCGGGATGAAGGCGGGTCACGGCGGGTCGATGTGGGGGGTGGGGCGGAGGCGGATGAGGAGGCTGCCGGCCTGTTGGAGGAGCGGGTGGCGGGGGCCGAGTCGGGGCTGTGCGTTGGTCTGGAGCTGTCGCAGGGTCTGGCGGGCGGCCTCGGTGTGGCCGGCGGCGGCCTGGAAGCGGGCGATGTCGAGGGAGAGTTCGTACGCGTTGTCCGAGGTCTCGCCGTAGCGGGCGGCGGTGGGCTGCCGCAGCAGCAGGACATCGCGTAGCGCCTCATCGAACTCGCCGAGTTCGCCGTGGCAGTGGGCGGCCTGTCGGCGGCAGGCCAGCGCCTGCTCGTCGGTCGGGCCGCGGAGATCGGTGAGCAGGTCGGCGAGGTCGTCCAGTTCCGGGAGGGCGCGGCGGAAGTCGCCGCCGGCGTAGAGGGCGGTGGCGAAGGCCAGCCGCAGGCGCAGGAGGCGTGGATCCGTGTCCGGGAGGCGATCCGCGGCGCCGGCGACAGCCCGGCCGAGGAGCTCCGCGGCCTGGGAGAACCGCTCCTCCTCCAGGAGTTCGAGGGCATGGGCGTGCATACCGTCCAGCTGGCTGACCCCGGTGGTTCCGGTGCCGGGGCTCCCGGCGGGACCCGTGGGACCGATGGGACCGATGGGACCAGTGCCCGGGCCTCCGGCGGTCGGCTTCGCGCGAGGGGCCGTGCGGGGTCGTGCGAGCGGGGCGACCGGGTGCCGGAACGGGCGGGTGGGATCGGGGATCGCGGCCGCGGTGCTGGTCGGTGCGGCGCCGCCGGCAAGGGGGCCGACGGCAAGCGGGCCGACGGCAAGGGCGCCGGCGGGATTCGTCGAGCCGGGGAGGAAGGGGGCGAGGCGGTCGCGGACGTCCCAGGCGGTGGCGGGGCGGTCCGCGGGCTCCTTCGCCAGCAGGTCGAGGACCAGGTGTTCCAGCGCGGCGGGGGTGTCGGGTCGGAGCTGGCGCAGCGGGGTCGGCGCGGCGGACAGGTGCTGGTAGAGCAGGGCGGTCTCGTCCGTCGCGTCGAAGACCCGGCGTCCGGCGATCAGCTCGTGCAGCAGACAGCCGAGGGAGTAGAGGTCGCTGCGGGGGCTGACCGGGACGCTGCGGATCTGCTCGGGGGACATGTACGGGCGGGAGCCGAGGACGGCGCCGGTGACGGTGAGCCGGGCGAGATCGGTGCGGGGCAGGGCGGCGATGCCGAAGTCGAGCAGCTTCACGTCGCCGGCGTGGTCGATCATCACGTTGCGCGGCTTGATGTCGCGGTGGATGACGGGGATGGCGTGCGCGTAGGAGAGGATCGCGCAGATCTGGGCGGCGACGCACACCGACCAGGCGAAGGGCAGGGTGGCGTCCTCGGTGGCCTCGGCGTCCTCGGTGGCCTCGGTGGCGGAGCGGCGGAGGATCTCGGCGAGGGAGACGCCGTCGATCAGCTGCATCACCATGAACAATCGCCCGGCCGCGTCGTCGAAGGCCGCGTCGTGGACGGCGGGTACCCCGGGATGGCCGATGCGGGCGGTGACCCGTGCCTCGCGGCGGAAGCGGGCGAGGAACTCGGCCCGCTCCGGCCTCTCGACGATCTCCGGGTTGATCAGCTTCACGGCGACGTCGCGGTCCAGGATGGTGTCGTAGGCGCGCCAGACCTGGCCCATGCCGCCGTCGCCGATCCGGGCGGTCAGCTCGTAACGGTCCGCGAGGGTCATCGGCGGGCCGGTGGGCCACGGATCAGTCATGTGCGCCGTCCGCCGGCGGGTGGGGTGGCGCCGGGTCGCCCACCGCCGGGAGGAAGGGCGACGGATCTCCGGCCCAGACGACGACGACGAGGGCGTCACGGGCGCGGGAGGCGGCCACGTAGAGCAGGGCCCGCTCGCGGGCGAGGGCGTCCGCCCGCTCGTCGGCCGGCTGCCCGGCGAGGGTCCGCTCGAACGGGACGGTCGTGCGGTCGATCCCGACGAGCACGACTCGGCTGAACTCCAGGCCCTTGGCCCGATGCATCGTCATCAGTCGCGGGGCCGCGTCCGCACGATAGGCATCGTGCCCGGTGATCATCCGACTGGATGGGACATGCCCGGCGATCACCTGGACGGGTACGCCGCGGTCGCGCAGGCCCTGGGCGACGGTGTCGAGCATCTGGGCGCTGCGGGTGAGCACGCCGATACTGCCAGGCTCGACGCTGCCGCCGCTCGTTTCGCCGTTCAGCCAGCCGCGGATGGTGTTCGCGGTGACGTCGAGCTCCTCGGTCAGCGTCGCGCAGGGCACCAGGGCCGGCGGCGGGCCGGTCATCGCGGACCGGTAGCCGCCGGTGGACTCGGCGGAGCCTTCCAGGTCGGTGACGCCGCCGCCGGCGAGGATGGTGATCGCGAAGCGCAGATTCTGCGCGGTCGTGCGGTAGTTCAGGGTGAGGCGGCGGCTGCGGCCGCGCACCTGGATGCCGTAACGGGAGAGAACTACCTTCTCGCCATAGATGCGCTGGTGGGAGTCCTCGGCGATGAACAGGGCGTTCGGGCCGGCCTCGGCGAGGGCGCGCAGGAGCCGCCAGTGGGCGGGGTCGAGGTCCTGCGCCTCGTCGACGAGCACATGGTCGGCGGGGCGGCCGTGGCCGGCGGCGGCCTGCGCGTCGGCGCAGCGGGCGGCGAGGACGGCGATCTCGGCGTAGCTGGCCGTCTGGTTGAGCGCGAGCTGGCGGCGGTAGGCCTCGACGGCGTCCCAGATCGACGACCGCTGCGCGCGGCTCAGGCGGGTACCGCGGCCGGGCCGGGCGACGCGCAGGTACTCGGCGCGGGCCGTCAGATCGCGGGCGAGGACGACCATCCGGTACTCGCCGCGCAGAAATGCCGGGCGGGCCAGATCTCCGGACAGGCCGGCGACGCGGGCGGCGTCCTCCCACAGGGCGCGTTCGTCGGAGTCAGACAGGGGAGTGGGGTTGCCTCCGGTGGACAGCAGGTCGCCGCCGACACCCGCCCGGATGTCCGCCGGGACGGCGCGCAGGACGTCCAGTGCCAGCTGGTCGATGCCGCGTACGGCGACGCCTGGCTCGCTCAGTCGGCCCTGCCACACCGAGGCGTCCAGGGCCCGCAGGTCGTGCGCAAGGCTCTCGGCCAGGTTGCGAGTGAAGGTCGTGAGTACGACGCGGGGGGCGCCGGGGCCGAGCGCCAGGCGGCGGGCCCGGTGCAGGACGACGACGGTCTTGCCTGTCCCCGCCCCGCCCGACAGCCGGTACGCACCGCCGGCGTTGACGCGCACGTAGCGGCGCTGCTCGGGGTGCAGGAACACCCGCCACTGGGCGAACGAGCCGTCGAGGACCTGGCGCAGCTCGTCGTCGGACTCGATGCGCACGAAGTCCATCTGCGTGCTCGGCCGACGCAGCGCCCGGGCGACCTCGTCGTCGCTGACCTGCTCGCCGCGGGCCCGGGCCTCGAAGACGGCGACGTCGTCGTCGGTGACCGCCCACACCCGGTGGCCGGCGGCTCGCAGCGTGGCCCGCTTGGCCGCGTCGTCGGCGAGGCGGTTGTGCGCCGGGGTGGCGTGCCAGGTCCGCCCGTCGGTGAACACGTACACCCGGGGCACCCGCGGATCCTGGCAGAGCAGCTCGAAGTCGGGACGGCAGCCGCCGACGAGGACCTGCGGTCGCAGCGTCCAGCGGCGGTGTTCGGCGCCCGGCATGCCGAAGCGCACCTCCGTCCCCGTCAGCTGGGGGACCTCCTGCACGGAGGCGCCGCGGGCGCGTAGCGCGTCGGTGAACGTGCGGCGGAAGCGCAGCTCCAGCGCGCTGTCGAGGGACGGCAGCGCGATGTCGGCGACGGAGCGAGCTCCCGCGGCCCAGGTAGCCGGTGCCGCCGGGCACCCGGTCGTGCAGCAGCAGCGCCGTGCGGTCCTGGCCGTCGACGGGCAGGTGGACCTCGAGGATGTCGAGATGGTCGGGGTCGCCGCCGAGCAGCTCGCGCAGGCCGAGCAGCAGCGCCGCGCGGAACGACGGCCCGGCGAAGTGGTCGAGGGTGAACTGCGGCGGCAGCAGGATCCGCACCCCCTGCGTGCGCAGTGTCCGTCCCAGGGCGACCTGCGCCCACGGCACGTCGATGCTCGTCCGGTGCGGGCACCAGGCGCGATGCCGGGCACCCTGCGCGTCGCGCACGCCGGGCTGGGCGGCGGGGACGACACCGCAGCCCGGGCAGGTCACGAAGAGCGGCGCCCGCCTGGCGGTGCACCCGCGACCAGCCGCACGACGGGCAGATCCGCCAGGTCTGCAGCAGCCCGGTGAGGTCGGTGCCGACGTCGACGGCGTCAATGCGCACCGCCGTCGCCTGGGCGTAGAAGGTGGCGCCGGGTGCCCACTCGGTGAGCGCGAGTGCGCTGCCCCGCTGGTAGCTGCGCGGCTCCTCCCGGAACTCCTGGGTGTCCTGGTCGACCCAGCGCAGGGTGACGTCGAGGGTGACGGTGTCGTCGAGCAGCGAGTAGTTCGGCAGCACCCCGCCGCTCCTCCAACGCGGCGACCCAGAACTGGCTGCCGAGCGCGGAGCGGCGGGCCCCCAGGAAACGCAGCTCGGCGCGGCCCATCCGGGCGGCGAGTCGGTCGTCGTCGGTGGCGACGGGGCGTTCGGCGGCGGCGACGAGGTCGGGGAGGCGGTCCTGCAGGGCGGCCGAGCGGTGGCCGAGCTCGTCGATCTCCCGGCGGTACTCGACGGCGGCCCGCCGCAGCAGCCGGGCGAGTCCCGTCAGCGTGCCCTCGGGGGCGTCCACGCCCGCCCAGGTGCGCAGGTGGGCGGCGGTGTCGGGGCGGACGGCGGGGGGCCGTGGCAGGGATGTGGCCGCGTATGTCGCGAAGGCAGGCAAAACGGACAGAAAAGGGTCTGTTCGCGACATGTGAACCCTGCTGTCTGCGGCAACCATCCCCGCCGCGGCGCGGCAGCCCAATCGTCTGGTTTGGGTAACTGTGTCATCCTGTTCGGGTGACGGACGGGGGCGGTGGTCGCACTCTCGACGTCTTCGTGTCGTGCGCCCAGGACGGCCTCGGGTGGGCGGAGTGGATCGCCGCGACGCTGAAGAGCGCCGGCCGTGAGGTTCGGCTCGGCGCGTGGGATGTCGTACCCGGCACCCATCGCGTCGCCTGGCTGGACGGGGTGACCAGGCAGGCACGCCAGACCATCGCCGTCGTCTCGGACGGGTACGTGGACTCGCCGCTGGCGTCGGCGGAGTGGGGCGCGGCCTGGTCTCCCCGGGTGCTCGACGGGGAGCGTCGGCTGCTGGTCGCGCGGGTGACGGAGCGGCCGATCCCCGGGCTGCTCGGGCAGATCGCCCCGATCGACCTGGCCGGCCGGAACGAACTGGCCGCCCGGGCACTGCTGCTCACGGCCCTCGGCCGCGGGGAGGCTGGTGCCGCTGGACGGGAGGCCAGTGCCGGCCGGGCGGTGTTCCCGGGGGAGCTGCCGCCGGTGTGGAACGTGCCGCGGCCGTCGGCGCCGTTCGTCGGGCGGACGTGGGAGCTGACCAGGCTCGACAAGGCGATGGCTGACGCCCCGGGCGGTCTGGTCGCGGTGACGGGGATGGCCGGTATCGGGAAGACGAGCCTCGCCGTCGAGTACGTCCGGGCGCGGCGGGCGGACTTCGACGCGGTGTGGTGGGTGCCGGCGGGGCGCCCGGAGCTGCTCGGGGAGCGGGTGCGCGGCCTCGCGCCGGCCCTCGGCCTGCCCGCCCATGCGGAACCGGCAGCGGTGCTCGCCCGGTTGGACGCCGCCGACGGCCGCTGGCTCCTCGTCCTCGACGACGCTACGGGCCCCGACGCACTGCCCGACTGGTTGCGCCCGTCGTTCGGCGAAGGCCGGGTGCTGGTGACGTCCCGGACGGACGACTGGGCCGCCGCCAGGTGGAGCGGTGACGGTCGGGGCCATGGCGGCGGGACCGGGACTGCTGCGTGGGCCGGGGACGGCGTGGTCATGGTCCCGATGGGGCCGATGGTGAGGGCGGAGTCGGTGGCGCTGCTCGCGGACCGCCTGCCCGAGGTCGACCGGGCGGTCGCCGGGCGGATCGCCGACCAGCTCGGAGATCACCCGCTGGCGCTCGACCAGGCGGCGCATCGCATCGGCCGGGCCCGCGCGCCGGCCGAGACGTACCTCGCGGCCCTGGTCGCCCGGCCCGCCGTCGTGCTCGGCCAGGGCGAGGTGCCGGGCCGGCCCGGGGTGACGGCCGCGACGCTGTGGACGGCGTCGATCCGCCGCCTCGACGCCGACGCCCCCGCCGCCGGCGAGCTGCTACGCCTCGCCGCCCACGGGGACGGCACCACTCCGCTACCCCTGCGCCTCCTCACCGCCCCGGACACGGCCGCTGACACGGCCACGGCCACTGCCACCGCCCCTGACGCGGCCGCTGCCCTGGAGACGGCCACTGCCCGGCACGGGGCCGCCTGGGCCGAGCTGCGCGCAGTCGCCGGCGATCCCCTCGGGCTGGCCGACACGGTCGCCGAGGTGGAACGCTCCGGCCTCGCCTACCGCGATGGATCCGCCCTGGGCATGCATGTCCTGGTGCGTACCGCCGTCCGCGCCGACACCACCCCCGAGCATGCCGCCCAGCTCGTCGACTCCCTCGGCCGGATGCTGCACGCCACCCTGCCCGAGCGGGTCACCGCGAGCCCCGACGCGTGGCCGCCCTGGCGTGAACTCCTCCCGCACGCCCTCGCCACCCTCGACGCCACCCCGCCCGCCGCGGACACCCCCCACACCGCCTGGCTCGCCGAACACGCCGCCGCGTACCTCACCGAACATGGCCACGCCAGCACCGCCGAACCCCTGGCAGCCCGCGCCGTCGCCGCCCACGAACGCCTCCACGGCCCCGACCACCCCGACACGTTCGCCGCCCGCGAGACCCACATCCGCGCCGCGCTGAGCGCCGACCACCTCCCGGTAGCCGGCCCGCTCGCCGAACGCAACGCCGCCGACCGCGCCCGCGTCCTCGGCCCCGACCACCCCGACACCCTCACCAGCCGCGAAACCCTCGCCTGGGCCTACCAGCGCGCCGGCCACCTCGACCACGCCGACGACATGCTCCGCCGCAACCACACCGACCGCGCCCGCACCCTCGGCCCCGACCACCCCGCAACCCTCGAATCCCGCCACGACCTCGGCGTCATCCACGCCCAGGCTGGCCGGGCCGATCAGGCGGCAGCCGCGCTGCGCACGACTCTCACCGCACGCGACCGGGTCCTGGGGCCCGACCACCCCGACACCCTGAAAACCCACCACCACCTCGCCGTGACCTACCAGCGCGTCGGCGCCACCGGCGATGCACTCGCCCACGCCGAACCCACCCTCGCCGCCCGCGAACGAGTCCTGGGCCTGGACCATCCCGCCACCCTCACCAGCCGCCATCAGCTCGGCGTCACATACCACCAGGCCGGCCGTCTCCCCGACGCCACCCGCGAACTCAACCGCGCCCTCGCCGACCGCGAGCGCATCCTCGGGCCCGACCACCCCCACACCCTCGATAGCGCACAGGCGCTTGCCAACGCCCACTACGACGCAGGCCAGATCGCCGAAGCCATCCCGTTGCTGGACCGAGCGCTGGCCGGACGCGAGCACTCCCTTGGCCCGGACCACCCGGTGGTTACCCAGATCCACGGGAGCCTTGCCGCTGCCCACATCGCGGAGCGCCGACCGGGTGACGCGGCCGTCCATATGGAACGCATCCTTGATCGTCACGAGCGCGTTCTAGGTTTGGCACATCCGCAGGCCATGTCGATGCGTGACGACCTGGGGTCCCTCTACCGTGCGATCGGCCGGCACGAAGCAGCCCGCCATCACCTGGAACGGCAGCTCACCGTGCGCGACCGCACGGACGGCTCATCCGACGCGCGTACGCTGCGTACCGCCACCAGCCTCGCCGAGGTCTATCGTCAGGCCGGGCGACTACCCGAGGCCGTCGCTCTCAACGAGCGTGTCCACACCATCCACGTGGGCACCCTAGGCCCGGATCATCCCGACAGTCGCGCCAGCCGCACCACCCTCGCCGACACCTACCGCGAGGCGGGCCGCCACCGCGATGCCCTTCCGCTGTACCGTGACGCCGCCCAGGACGCGCTCCGCGAGCACGGCCCGTTCCACCAGGACACCATCAGCGCCCGCCGCGCCCTGAGCGAGACCCTGCAGCGTGCGTCGGCCGACCGCCCGCGGCACGCCGAGCAGCCGCGCGTTCCCGAAACGCCGCCGGCTTCTGATGCCGGTTACCGCCGCCTCGGCCCGTAGCGAGCTGGCCGGAGCACTCCCGTACCGGCGAGGCGGCAACACGTCAGCGCGGGTCAGCCTCATCATCGGGGTCTGCCCCGGACTCGGCCCCTGCCGCTCCGAGCCCTTTGTCCAGCTTCCCCAGCTTGTCGAAGAGGCGGGAGCGGGCATCGTCGCCTGGGTGCTGCCAGCCTGCTGTCTGCTCTCGCGCCCGCTCTTCGCGGGCCCGCGCATCCCGCTCGGCGATCTCGGCCTCCGCCTTCTCGCGGAACTCTTGCCTGATCCGGTCGAGGCGCTGCTCGTTCCACTCGAACTCCTGCTCCGCGGCCAGGCGGTTCATCACGTCGTCGGCGTAGCGGGAATTCCAGGTGCTGCTGAAGGAGCCGTCCCAGTCGACGGGCCGAAGCGGGGGGCGTTCGTCGTCAGCGGGTGGCTCGGGCGGTCCCGCGGGACCGCCCGTCGACGAACCGGCCGAGGCAGGGTCGGTGTCGACGCGGGAGGTCGGCGCGGGACCGGTCGGGGAGCGGGCAGCGTCGGCGTCCGGGGCACGCTCGGGGCCGGGATCGGTCGGGGCATCGGACACGGTGATCCTCCCTGTGGCTGGCACCGTCGGTAATGATCCCACTGCGGCTGGTTCCTCGGTTGGGGCGGTCGGTACCACGGTCACGGGACCGATCCGGAATAGCCGATGACGGCGGGGCCGGTGCCGGCCCCGTTGCGGGCGGCAACGGTGATCTTGTTGTACTGGTCGCGGCCAGTGGCGCTGCCGCGCTGATACTTCGTATCGCTTGTGACGTAGATCGAGTCGGTCTCTGTCGACCCCGTGCTGATGTGAACTGTCACGACGTACTCGATGGTGCCGCCACCTCCATCCGCTGGGGCGTCCCAGGTCACCAGAGTGTCGGTGAGCCCGCAGCACTCGCCTGGCACCGTCTTCGATGTGACGTTGAGAGGAGTACTGGGCGGCACGCAGCCGAGCGCGGTGGCGGGGGTGGAGCGGGGGGACGTGCCGCCGGCGCCTTCCGCCTGCGCGGTGACGGTCGTCCTCGCGCAGGCGGCGACCGGGATGGTGATGGCGCCGGGGGCGTTGAGGGTCCGGACACCGCCGGGGTTCGCGGTGACGATGTAGGAGCTGACCGGCCCGCCTCCCGGCGGCGCGGAGACCGTCACGGTCACTGCGCCAGACGCCGAACTCACCTGCACCCTCGGGGCGTCTGGAGGCGGAATGGGCGGCGTCGTGGGCGGTGTGGTCGTGGGAGTGACGGGCGGGCCGGTGCTCGGCCGAAGAACCGGCGGGCTCGTGGTCGCTGGTGTCGTCTCACTCGGGCTGGGCCGTCGGCGGTGATCGTCGTGCGGAGCCGCCCTCGGAATCACAACCGTGGGACGGGTGGCGTCGCCGCCGCTGTTGCCAGGGACACCGGGGACGGTTGGTTCGGAATCGGCTGGGGGTAACGCGGGCGGATGGTTGGCCTCGACGCCGGCAGGTGAGGGCGTGGAAGGCGAGGGTGTGGAAGGCCGGGGCGGCGGGTCGACGGCGATGGCTTCTTTGATGCTTGTGGGCTCGCCGACGTTGGTGGACTTGTCAGCATGGGGAGGATCATCGACAGCGGGTAAGCCTGGGAAGGCCGGCTCGACGGGGGGTTTGAGGCGGCCTGCCTTCGCGGCGGCCACCTGGTCGAGCAGGCGGCGTCGGGCGTCGTCCTGGGACAGGCCGAAGAGGTCGATTCTGGCTACCTGGCCGAGCAGGCCCCGCTGCTGGCAGTTCTCGATCCGTACCGGGACCAGCTTGCGCGCGAGCCCGCCCGGGTCGTCTCGCAGGACTGCCTGCCACTCGGCATTGCCGTCGATGGAGCTCAGATAGGCGTCGGACAAAAGGGCGAGCGTGCGATCGGCGCGAGTGATCCCGGTCTGCAGCGTCGACGTGAGGTGGCTGCCTGGGACCGCGTCCCAGGCTTGGACCAGGACCGTGTACTCGGCCGCTTCAAGCTGCCAGGCGATCCACTCCGCCCAGCGAATGTCAGGCTCTGTGTAGGAGATGAAGAAGTCGATCGTCTCGTTGTCTCCTACAGTCGGCCGCTGCCCCCGTCGGTCGCTCACGGCGACCAGTCTGCCACCACCGCGAGGATAGCTCGCTGGCGTTGCGAGGCGGTGCGATTGCCGCGTCCTCGACGGATGTGATGGCTGGGTGGTTCCGGGGGTGCGGAGCGACGAGCGCTGTCCACGTTCCTGGACTGCGGGGTAGCGTCTACGAACGAAGACAGTTCTGACTGACTGCGAACGTGGACATGACGGGATCCGGTGGTGGCCAACATCGTGAACGCCCGCGAGTTCGGGGCGTCGGTGCGCGCGGCGCGCAAGGAGCGCGGGTGGTCGCAGGAGGAGCTCGTCGCCCAGGCCGGGGTGTCCCGTGCCTGGCTGGCTCGCTTTGAGAACGGGCACCCTGCGGCCAGTATCGATCCGATCTTCCGAGTGCTCGGTGCCCTCGGTCTCAGCCTCGACCTGCGGGAACGCACGTTGACGTCCTCCCCCGTGTGAACGGCTGACGTCCGTCAGCGGTTCCGTAGGGTTGCGATCAGTGGCGCGCGGCTTGGAGGGGACGGTGGGTGGTGGCTCGCACCTTCGGGACGGCGGGGCCGTGTGTGCCGGGCCGACATTTCATGATCCCGGCGGCGGCGCGGCTGCCGGAGGTGCCCGTCCTGGTAGGCAGGGAGAACTACTTCGTCCTGCATGCCCCGCGGCAGACCGGTAAGACGACGGCGCTGCAGGCGCTCGCCACGGATCTGACGGCGAGTGGTCGCTATGCGGCGATCGTGCTGTCGATGGAGGCCGGGCGGCCCTGGCCGGATGACGTGGGCGCAGCCAGCCGCGCGATCCTCGGGCGTGCCTGGCGCACCGCACGGACCAATCTGCCGGTCGAGCTGCGTCCGCCGCCCTGGCCGGACAGCTGGGACGAGGTGCTCCTGTCCGACGCGTTCGCTGCGTGGGCCGAGGCCTGCCCGAAGCCGCTGGTGCTGTTCCTCGACGAGATCGACGCGCTGAGCGGACGGACCCTGCTCAGCGTTCTCGGTCAACTGCGCGACGGCTATCGCGATCGGCCGTCCGGCTTTCCCTCGTCGATCGCCCTCTGCGGCCTGCGTGACGTCCGCGAATACAAAACAGCCGCGGGTGGGGATCCAACCAGGCTCACCTCGCCAAGCCCGTTCAACATCAAGGTGACGTCCCTGCGGTTGCGTGATTTCACCCTCGATGAGGTTCGTGACCTTTACGGGCAGCACACCGCCGATACTGGCCAGGCGTTCACCCCGGAGGCCGTGGAATCCGCGTATGCCCTGACCAGGGGTCAGCCGTGGCTGGTCAACGCGCTTGCCTTCGAGATCGTCGACCGTATGAAGGTCCCCATGGCCACGACGATCATTGCCGATCATGTTGACGAGGCTGCCGAGCGGCTGGTGGTCGCTCGTGAGACGCATCTGGATTCCCTGCTCGACCGGCTTCGTGATTCCCGCGTCCGGCGGATCATCGAACCGGTCCTCGCGGGCACGGAGGTTCGATTCGACCCGTTCTCCGATGACCTCGCCTACACCGCCGACCTTGGTCTGATCCGGCGGACCGCGTCGACGGTGGAGATCGCCAACCCGATCTACCGCAACGTGATCACACGTGTTCTCGCGGACGGCCTGTTCGACGGGGTTGCCGGCGCACCGCAGCCCCATTCCTTCGTGCTGGCGGATGGCCGGCTGGACCTGCCCGGACTCCTCGCCCGTTTCACCGACTTCTGGCACCGCACCGAGGACGTCCTCGAAGCCGACGAGCCTTACCGTGAAGTAACTCCGCACGTCACGCTACTGGGATACCTCGACCGTGCCATCAATGGCAGCGGCTTCGTCGACCGCGAGTACGGCGTGGGCCGTGGTGCCATGGACCTCCTGATCCGCTGGAACCACATCGGGCCTGACGGCAGGCCGATCGTCCAGCGCGAGGCCCTGGAGATCAAGACGCACCGACCTGGCGACACCGACCCGACCCAGGCCGGCATCCGCCAACTCGACGGCTACCTGCTCCGCCTCGGCCTCCCCGCCGGCCATCTCGTGATCTTCGACCAGCGCCCCGCCGAACGCAAGCGCGTCCATACGGATCTCGGTACCCAGATCGCCACCAGCCCCAGCGGGCGAACCATCGCGGTCGTGCGCATCTGACGGCACCCACTGACCCGCGGACACGTCGGTGCGTGCGCTCCGGGCCAGGGGACCGGCCGAGGGCTACGTACGGTTTTCGGCCCGATTCCATGACTGACCCTCGGCATGCGGTGGCATCGATCTGGCCGGCAGGGGCGGGAGGAGGGATGGCTCAGCGGGGGGTGGGGTGGGCAGGGAGCGGGCGAGGGCGGCGAGCCAGCCGGGCGGCGGGGTGTTGTAGGGGCGCAGGCGGGTGGGGTCGCCGTCGTCGACGAGGAGGGCCTGGCCGTCACGCAGGCGGGTGGTGTGGCACCCGGCCAGGACGTTCACCCGTTCGTCGTAGGACTCGCCGTACTGGCGGGTCAGGACGATGCCGAACTCGTTGAGGATCTCACGGCTGACCCGGCGCACACCGCCTGCGGGCATCGTCGCGAGCACGAAGACGCCGACGTCCGAGCCCTGTTGCAGCAGGGTGCCCAGCGGGACGGTGATGCCGCTGGCCTTCCACGCGCCGGGCGCCTGGGCGATGCCGCGGGCGCGGTGCAGGCCGTGCAGGACGATGACCCTGGTGTCCTGGACGAGGTCGACCGTGTACGCGCTGTCGGCGGCCCGCGTCTCCACCAGTGCGGCCAGGGCGCGGGTGGGCCCGCGGCCGACACCGCCCGCGGCGAGCGATGCCAGGACAGAGGTGAGGACGCCGACGTTCTCGTCGTCCCCGCCGATGACCAGCATCCCGCGCTGCGGCCGCGCGGCGAGTTCCACCGACACCGGCCCGCGCAGGCCCATGGGCTCACCCAGCCAGAGCCGTAGTTCACGTGGCGAAACCGATCCCGCGGACCGGGCGGTGGCGGTGGCGAGGGCGGCGAACTCCCCGCCGCGTGTGATGTCGCCGGGGCGGTAGGCGTCCAGGACCTGCGGGACGCGGTTGAACCCGGCCGCGCGGGCCTTCTTCCGGATGGCATCGGAGGTGGCGCCGCGCAGGCCCTCGTCGTGGTAGGCGACCTGGAAGCGGCTGTCCCGGCCGACCTGGCCGAAGCTCGGGTTGTAGATCGCCTCACCCTGGGGGCGCAGCTCGGTGGCACCGGGGTTGTCCTCGGCGAGGATGCGCCGGCTGGTCTGGTCGTCGCAGCGCAGGGCGATCCGCACGGCCATCTGGCGCATGGCGTCGCCCATCTTCACCGGGCTGCTCGGCGTCTGGGACGCGAGCAGCACGTGGATGCCGTACGCCCGTCCCATCCGGCTCAACGTCTCCAGGCACTCGGTGGCCTGGCGGGCGATGTCGTCGTCGGTGTCGAACAGGACGTGGTATTCGTCGATGACAAGCAGGACCCGGGCCAGCAGCGGATCGCCGTCGTCGGCGTCTCCTCGGAACCGAGCGCGGGCACGGGCCCGGGCCTGGCGATAGGCGGCGAGGCTCACCACCTGGTACTTCTTGAACAGGTCGGCACGGGTCTCGATCTCTTTCAGCAGGTGCTCGAGTACCTCCAGGCCGAACTCGCGGTCACTGTGGATCGACACGATGCGGGCGTGCGGCAGCTCTCGGGCGGCGTAGTCCTGGAACTCGACGCCCTGCTTGAGGTCGATCAGATAGAGCTCGAGCTCCCACGGCGCGTAGACGGCGGTCGCGGCCGCGATCATCGTGCAGCAGCGTCGACTTCCCGGAGCCGGTCATCCCGGCGACCATCACGTGGTGGCGCCCGCCCTCACCCAGCCACATCGGCAGGACGTCGTCCAGGCTGTAGGTGCCCAGCGGGATGACCAGGCCCTCGGCGGCGTCCGCCTGCCACCAGGTGCCCGGGTCGTCGATGCGGACGGGCCGGGTGACGCCGGGGATCCCGCCGATCTCCGGGCGGACCCCCACCGGCACCAGCGACAGCAGCCAGTCCAGCGTGACGACGACCCGGTGCGCGTCCCGGGCCAGGTCCGCCACCCGGTCGACGACGATCCGCAGCGCGGTGGACGCCTCCCAGCTTGCCTCGGGCGGATGCTCCAGCTCCAGCTCCCATGCGCTGCCGACGGCGGGCGGGGCGAAGGCCGCGGGCCCGGCGACTGCCCGGCCGGGGGAGGCGGCGTCGAGGGCCAGGTGGTGCGGGTGGTCGTCGCTGTCGAGGTCAGGCGATGCGGGCCCAGCAGGTCGCGGTCGACTCGGCTGATCCGCCCGATCAGCTCGCCGAGCTTGTCCTCGATCAGCCGCGGCTCGATCAGCGGGTCGTCCAGCAGCCGGACGTCCTCGGAGTTCAGCCCGACGAGGGACCGCACCGACCGGCCGAGCGACAGCGGGTCGATGACGGACAGCCGCAGCTGCCCCGGCGGTACCGACGCCAGCATCCGGCCGACGGCACCGAGAACCACGTCGGCGTGCCCAGGATTGCCGCGGGCGGCGCGCACGACCAGGTTGGTCGTCGCGGGGAACGGGAACAGCGCCGGCACGGCGATCCGCTCGCCCATCGGCCCGGGCCGGCACCCGGCAGCACGTGGCGACTCCCGGCGCCGGACGCCTCGGTCGCGCCGGTCGTGCGGGCCCACGCCAGCAGCATCTCAGCGCTAGGACGGTCACGGAGCGCATTTGCGGAAAAGACGGTGCAACACGTCGAAAAGCGACCGTATCCGCGAGGTCCGAGAACGGCGTTCCGGCCGCGTCCACGGTGACGGATCCGGACTACGGCGGTGCCACAGACGGGTCGAGTTGTGGGTGAGATCTTGGACGTGCGACGCTCGGGAGAATGGGTGGGATCGGGGTCGAGGGGGTGCGGGTCGGGCACTGGACCGACCCGGTGGGGCTGACCGGGTGCACCGTCGTGGAGCTGCCGGAGGGCACGGTCGCCTCCCGGGAGGTACGCGGCGGGGCGCCGGCGTCGCGCGAGCTGGACGTTCTGGAGCCGTCGATGGCGGTGACGTTCATCGACGCGGTGCTGCTGACCGGCGGGTCCGCGTTCGGGCTCGCGGCTGCGGACGGGGCGATGCGCTACTACGCCGAGCGCGGCCGTGGGGTGGTGACGGCCGGCGGCCCGGTCCCGATCGTGCCGGCCCTGGCCCTGTTCGACCTGGCCGTCGGTGATCCCATGGCTCGGCCCGACGCCGAGGCCGGCTACCGTGCCGCTCAGGCATGTGGAGATGCGGAGCAGGTGCTGCGGGGCCAGATCGGCGCCGGGACCGGGGCGCGCGCGAGCCAGTGGCGCGGGCCCGGGCGGCGCCGCCCGGGAGGTCTCGGCCATGCCGCGCGGCGGGCCGGCGAGCTGGTGGTCGCCGCGCTCTGCGTCGTCAACGCCTTCGGGGACGTCGACCACGGCCGCGGCCCGCTGTCCCTGGACACGGTCGAGGCCGGCTGGCGCCCCTTCGACCTCGCCCCGTCCCGGGGGCACACGACGATCGGCGTCGTCGTCACCAACGCGCGCCTGGACAAGGGCGGCTGCCTGCTCGTCGCCCAGGGCGCCCACGACGGCCTGGCCCGCGCCATCACCCCGCCGCACACCCGCTTCGACGGGGACGCCTTCGTCGCCGCCGCCACCGGGCGCACCGAGGCCGATGTCGACCTCGTGCGCCTGCTCGCCCTCGTCACCGTCACCGACGCCATCCGCTCCGTCGACCCGCCCCGCTGACGTCTGCCCCGCCGCCTCCCACCTCCCACCTCCCGCCTCCCGCTTCGCCGCCCTGCCGCCGCCTCGGCGCTCCGCCTTCACCGCCCGCTCCGCGACGTTGCCGAGGGAAAGTTACGGTCTCCGGGCGAGATGCCGTGCTTATCCCTCGGCACGGGGTCGCACCTGTGGCCGGAAGCGGGCGAGTCGAGGCGTGAGGGCGTGAGGGCGTGAGGGCGTGAGGTGCGATGGCGGTCAGGCGGCGCGGGCCAGGGCGGTGCCGATGAAGGCGAGCTGGGCAGGGGCGACGGAGCGCCAGTAGTCGGGAGTGTGGCCGCCGGGGCCGAGGCTGTGCTCCGCGGGGCGCAGCTGGGTGACGGCCTGGCGGGAGACGGCGGCGAACGGGTCGGCGTTGCCGCAGTCGATACGGTAGGTGACGCCGGGCGCGGGTGCGGTGCCCAGGACGCGGTGCGCCGCGAAATCGACCGCCGAGTCGAAGGCGCCGGGGGCGCTCGCGCCGAAGCTCTGCCACATGGCGGGGCTGCTCGCGGCGGCGGCGACCACAACCTCGGGATGACGCCGGGCGAGTAGTAACACTCCGTAGCCGCCCATTGACCAGCCCATCATCGCCAACCGGCCCGTCCGCAGCCCGGACGCTGCCAGCCGTGGGCGCACCTCGTCGAGGATCATCGCCTCGGGATCGTCGCCGGAGGCCCGCCGATGCCAGTAGGCGGTACCGCCGTCAACGGTGACGAGCGCGAACGGCGGCACGCCGGCCCGAATCGCGTCGGCCAGCAGCAGGTCGAGCCCGAGCAGCCCGACCGCCCGCCGAGCGTCGTCACCCCGCCCGTGCAACACGACGCAGACCGGCAGGCCTCTCCCTCCACTGCCCTCGGTGGCCTCCCCACTGCCCCGGGTCACCCCACTGCCGGTCTCCTCACGCGCACCGGGCCCCGTCCCCCCTCGCCCGCCGTCCGCCGGCGCGACGATTACCATGCCCACCTGTCGGCGGCGCGCCGCGCTGGTGAACGTCGTCGCCGTGACCGTGGCCGGCCCCGACGCCGCTGGCGGGGGAGTTCTCGCGACCGCCAGCGGCTGGCCGGCGCCGGCGCCGACCGGGGTTCGGGAGCCGGGGGGGCTCGGGGGCGTGGTCGTGCCGGCGGGGGCTGGCCGATCGTAGGGGACGGAGCAGCCGGTGAGGAGTCCGGCCAGCGCCGCTCCGGCCGCCGCGGCGGGAGCCGTGATCACCAACGTTCGCCTGCTCGGTCGCACGCCAGGATGATCCCAGTCGCTCGAACCGGTCCGGTCAGGACCGACCCTGACCGCGTGCCTGTCCCTGCGGCGTGGTCTGACCCGGAAACGGTCTTTCCGGTTATGACGGCCGATACCGGGCTGCGTGGCCAGCCTCGGCGGGGGTCACCTTGGTCGGCGTGGTCGTGGTCCGGCGCCACAACCCCGAGCTTCGTGCCGGGAACGGTTCATGCCGAGGGAAAGCAGCGTTCTGCGGGCCGGGAACCGTGGCTATCCCTCGGCATGATGCCGAACCCCCGGCGTCGGGCGGCCGGGGCGACCGGGTGTCGTGGCGGGAGCTCCCGCGGGACCGAGGCCTGGGGGCCGCCTGGCGTGGCGGCAAGGCGCGACCTTCCGGTTCGGCGGTACCGGGTGGGTTCGGCGGCACCGGGCCGGACCACCCGGTACCTGGTGGGTTCGGCGGTACCGGGTGGTCCGGCGGGCCGGCGGCGGCGGGCCGGAGGACGGTCGTCCGGGTGAGCGTCCGATATGCGAGGTGTGTCTTCGGAGTTGGAGACTGTTAACCAAATATATTGTTCAACCGCTATGGGGCTGGCCACTGTTTGTCCCAGGGGGCCGTCCGTCAGGGACGGTGGTCGGGTGACCGATGATGACGACGACTGGGCCCCGCCCCCCGTGCACCACGGCGGAGGGTACCCGGTGGTGGCGGCCGCAGACGCTTACGACGAGGCCCTGCAGGCCCTGCAGCTCGGGTTCTGGGTGCCGGACATGGACGAGATCGACGCGGCCGTGACCATCCTGCACCGTATGGACATCGGGCAGCGCAGCCCTGACGTGCCGCTGCGCCGGGTCGTGCACCGCGCCCTGGACGAGACGTATCCCCTGCTCACCGTGTGGCGTGGGCGTCCCCTGTACCTCTACGCGGCGGTCAAGACGGTGCAGCTGCTCGCATCGTCCCCGCCCAGTGAACCCAACGCCGCCGCCGCCCGCGCGGCCTGGGACCGGCTCGGCGATCTGCTGCGTGCCGTCACCGCCACGGTCGGCACCGGACCCTGACCCCCCACCGTGCCCCGCGCCCCGGCACCTCCGGGGCGCCCGATCCGGGTGCGCTCATCGGGCGGGTCGAACGGCCGCCGTCCGGCGCGCCTGGGCGTCCGGTACCCACGGCGAAGGGCGCCCGCCGCGACTGCGGACGGGCGCCCATGACGATGATCGAAAGCGTTCCGCGGAACGCCCGGCGCTACGCGGAACGCCCGAGGCTACTCGGAGGAGCGGCAGGCCGGCCGGTCGGCGAGCAGGTAGGAGGTGGCCGCCGCGACGGCGGTGACAGTGAGGACGGACGGCCAGGCGCCGAGCTTCTTCGCCAGCGGATGGGACACGCCGAACGCCGCGGTGTAGGTGCCGAGCAGCACGCCGGTCAGGGCGGGGCCGCGGTTGCGCAGCCAGGAACGTCCGCAGACGGCCCCGCCGAGGGCGAGTACGACGCCGCCCAGCTCGCGGTGCCCGCTGAGACGGGCTACCGAATAGCCGCCGACAAGCCCGGCGGCGGCGACGGGTGCAGTGGGAACCGATGCCATGCCCGCGACGCTACGCCTCGCCCGGCCGACCCTCCCGGGGGCCAAGGTCGCCCACCCACGGGTCGCCGGTCCCGCCTACCGCGGCCGCGCCCGCGCCACGCTCAGGCGCGACCGGTGGTCGTCGAGGTGGCGGCGGAGGTGGTGAGCGTGCGGGGGCCGAGGAGCTTGGCCATCAGGTGGTCGGCGACGGTCTCGGCGGGGTACCGCGCCGGGTTGTCCGCCGAGACGCAGGTGGGCAGGCACTCGACGACGGCGTCGTGATTGCCCTCGTGGAAGAAGGCGACCGAGCGGCGCAGCGCCGGGCCCCGGTCGGTGGCTGGCGGCGGGACGACGCGGTGCAGGGTCGAGCGCCAGCGGTCGTTCGTCCAGCGGGCGAGCAGATCGCCGATGTTGACGATGAACGCGCCCGGCGCGGGCCGAACGCCGTGCCAGACGCCGTCCGGGCCGAGGATCTCCAGGCCTGGGACGTCGTCGGCCAGCAGGATCGTGCACGCGCCGTAGTCGGTGTGGGCACCCATGCGCAGCTGGCCCGGGGCGGGGTCGGGAGCGCCGGGCTGGCGCAGGTAGCGGTTGGCCCGCATGACGTTCGGCGCCCGGCCGGTGCGCGCGTCGAAGTAGTCCGTCGGCAGGCCCAGGGCCCGGGCGAACGCCGACATCAGGGTGGTGGCGAGGCGGCTGATCGTGGTGAAGTACTCCACCCAGACCGCCCGCATCCGCGCCGGGCGCGACGGCCACAGGTTCGGCGCGAACATGCGGTGCGCCTCGGCCTCGTAGTAGGGGTCGCCCGCGGGCCACGCGTCGACGCCGACGTTGAACGCCTCGAACAGGTCCGGGAGCGCGTCCTCGGCGCCGAGGCTGTAGGCGAGAGCCTCGCTACCGAACGGGGCGTACCCGCGGTTGATCTCCGGGCCGCCGGGTAGCAGCCTGGTCTTCTCCTCGACCGGCAGGCCGAAGAACTCCGCGGTGACGGCGAACATGTCGGTGATCAGACGGTCGGAGACGCCGTGGCCGACGATCTGGATGAAGCCGACATTCCGGCAGACCTCGTCGAGCCGGCGTGCCACCGCCAGCCGTTCGTCCTGCCCCGTGAAGCCGTCGGCCGCTGTCCAGGCCGAGATGTCGACGATCGGGACGAGTGGTGCGTGATGCGGCATCGGCGCATCCCTCCGAACCGGTCGGCAGCCCTCGACGTCGATCAGGGTAGAGGGCTCCCGTTACCACCGCGTGACGACGGCCTCGTGGGCCGGCCGGCAGGTCGTGCTGAGTCGGTGCGTAAGCATCGGTCCGGACGCGGGCGGGTTGGCGACCCCGCCCGCGCGGGGATGGTCAGCCGCCGAGCTGTACGCCCAGCGCCTCGTCGATCGCGCCGTGCCGGTGGTGCAGGCCCGGCTCGTTACGGCCGAAGACGAGCTCCGGGCGTGCCCCGGAGGCCAGCGCCCGCTGGATGTCGCCCGCCAGCCTGAAGTCCTCGTCACGCACCGTCGCGTGCGCGTACTCGAAGATGTCGTCCGCGGCCTTGCGGGTTGCCTCATCGCTGATGTCCATCGGGGTGGCGTTCTGGTGGTAGGTCACCGAGTGACCCGCCTCACGGCCGGGGTACACCCGGAAGATCTCGCCGTTGGCCACCGTGCAGGACAGGACGATGTTCGGGAACAGTGCGTAGATCACCGCGAAGTTGTTCAGTGGCTCCCACGACTCCTCCGGCTGATCCTTGAGATCAACGATGTTCCGCATGGGGAACACCAGCCGGTGGTGCGGGCCGAACGCGTCGAACAGCGCGCAGTTGCTGCGGGTGAACAGGGCGAAGGTGTCCTTGTGCACGGTCGCGAAATGGTAGTTCTCCGCGAACGTGTCCAGGACGAACTTCCAGTTGGCGGGTGCGTCGAGGATCTTCTCGCCGACGGGCGCCCAGTCGCCGATGCTCCACGACTCGAGCTCCGGGCCGAGCGGGCCCAGGTGCGCGGCGATGTCCAGCGGTCCGTCCTGCGGCCGCAGGCCCACCCAGAGGAACCCCGAGTGCTCGGCGGCGGGCAGCTCGGTGAGGCTCGCACCGGTGCCCAGCGTCGTCGGGAAACCCTCGCGGCCGGGCCCGCCGACAAAGCAGCCCCGGTCGTCGTAGGTCCAGGCGTGGAACGGGCAGACGAACCGTTCTGCCTCGCCACAGCCCTGCGCGACCGGCGCCTGACGGTGCGCGCAGATGTTCTGGAAGGCCCGGACAACACCATCGGAGCCACGGGTCAGCAGGACGGGAACGCCCATGACGGTCTTCGTCGTGTAGCTGCCCGGCTTCGGAAGTTCCGAACGATATCCGACCAGCTGCGGGGAGCTCATGACGAGTTCCTGCTCCCGGCGGAAGCGCTCCTGATCGGTGTATGCCGCAGCCGGCTGACGGCGCTCCGACACCGTCATGTCGGTCGTCTTGTCCGTTGCGATTTTGAGTGCCCGTCGAGTCAGGTCGACAAGCTCGTCGCGGTCTATCGGATGCCTCCCTCAAGCGGCGGGGGTGCGCGGTACGCCACCGAGTCGGCGGCGCCCAAGATCGCATATCCCGGTTGGAAACAGATCGTATGTGTCGCCCTTCAAAGGCTGGTGCTCCGGTATGAGTCCTAATTCCGACAGCACTGGATGAGTCGCATTGCGTGCGGTGTGGCCGACTGTGTGCCGGGCGATCTGTGCACATCCGTCACGATCCGTCGCAACAGGTAGCGTTCCGCTCTCTTCTGGTCAGAGGCGCGTTACGGGGGCGCCGGTGGGGAGGCCAAGGGGTACCCGGCCAGCTCCGGTGTGAGCTAGCCGACATGAGGGGAGAGCAGACCGATGACCGACGACATGACGGGTACCCGGGTCGCGTTCCTGGTGGCCCCGGAGGGGGCCGAGCAGCTGGAGCTCACCGAGCCGTGGTCCGCTGTGCGCGACGCCGGCGGAACCCCCGTCCTGGTGTCCACCCATCCAGGAACGATCCAGGCCTTCAACCATCTCGACCGCGCGGACCGCTTCACCGTGGACGAAACGCTCGACACTGCGCGGCCGGCCGACTTCGACGCGCTCGTCCTGCCCGGTGGCGTGGCGAACCCCGACTTCCTGCGTGCGCAGCCCGATGCCGTCCGCTTCACCCGGGCCTTCGTCGACGCCGGCCGTCCCGTTGCGGTGATCTGCCACGGGCCCTGGACGCTCATCGAGGCCGACGCTGTCCGCGGCCGGCGGATCACGAGCTTCCCGAGCCTGCGCACCGACCTGCGTAACGCCGGCGCCACCTGGGTGGACGAGCAGGTCACCATCTGCGACGACGGCCCGAACACGCTGATCAGCAGTCGCCGCCCCGACGATCTCAAGGCCTTCTGCGCCGCGATCGTCGACCATGTCCGCCCAGCCCGTGACTCCGCCACCAGCGCGCGTTGACCCAGCCCGACCGTCCTTCGTATGCGGACATGAGCTTCGGCTGTCGCGGTGGGGCGGGCTGAGCTGCGTGGAGCGGCGGTGGCGGGTCGGGCCGGCGGGATATCATCGTGATCGGTGCGGCGGCGGTGCCCGGTGGCGGAGGTTTGCCCGGTGGCGGAGGAGGCTTCGATAGTGGACTTCAAGAACGCGCTCGGCAAGCTCGGCGATCTGGCGGAGAAGCACGACGACAAGATCGACCAGGCGGCGGAGAAGGTCGGCGACCTCGTCGATGACCGCACCGACCACAAGTACAGCAACCACATCGACCGCGCCGTGCAGGAGGTGCAGGACCGCACCTGATCCGCTGTGGCTGTCCCGTTCCAGACCGATCCCGCCTGGCTACGGGCGCGGCTGACGGACTGGCTCACCACTCGTGACGGCGGCTCCTCGTCCGCGGGATCCGTGTGGTGGGAGCTCGGGGAGCCGAGCGTGCCGCCGGGGCAGGGGTACTCGGGGGAGCTGGTGCTGCTGCCGGCGTTCCGGAGCGGGCCGGGCGGCGGGCGGCGGGAGGCTCGGCCGTTGGTCGTGCGGCTCGCGCCGCGGCGGTTCCGGCTCTACCCGTGGGACCGGTTCGCCGAACAGTGCCGGGTCATGGAGATCCTCGCCCGCCAGGGTGAGGTGCCCGTGCCACCGGTGCACGGCGTTGAGCATGATCCAGCGGTGCTGGGGGCGCCGTTCGTCGTTCTCGGGCTTGTCGAGGGCCAGGTGCCGCCGGATATCCCGCCGTACCACATGCGTGGCTTCCTGTATGACATGGCGCTGGCCGCCCGGGGCCGGGTGTGGGACGCGGCGCTCGTGGCGATGGCGCGCATCCATCGGCTCGACCCCGTCCGGCTCGGCCTGGGGTTCGCCGGCCAGCCGGAGTACGGCCCGCCGGGAATGGCCCAGCAGCTCGCCGCCTATGAGCGTCACCTGGACTTCTTCGCCCCGGCGGCCGACGCCCGTGCGACGGTCGAGGCCGCGCTGGGCTGGCTGCACGAGCATCCACCGGCCGAGCCACATCCCGTCCGGCTGCTGTGGGGCGACGCGCGGCTCGCCAATATGATCTTCCAGGGCGAGCGGGTTGCCGCCATCCTGGACTGGGAGATGATGTCGCTCGGCCAGCCCGAGACCGATCTTGCCTGGTTCCTGCACCTCGACCGTCACCTCAGCGAGGGCTGCGGCATTCCCCGCCTGCCCGGCCTGCCGGACCGCGTGGCGACCGCCGCCCGCTACGCCGAGCTGCTCGGCCGCCCGCTCGTCGACCTCGACCACCACCTGCTGTTCGCTTCGGTGCGCCACACCCTCCTCGCCGCGCGGGTCACCAGGATGATCCGCGAGTACGATCTTCTCCCGCCCGACCGGGTGCCACCCATCGATCGTTACGCCGCGACGCTGCTCAGCCGCGTTCTCGACGAGACACGGCTCCGGCCGGCTGCCCCTCGGGCGCCGCTCTGCGACTCCTGACCGCGAGGCCATGAAGCCCTTGCTGCAACGCTCCCCGGCCTGGATTGTCAGCCCAGGTTGTCAGTGTCGGTTTATCAACCTAGCCTGACGGGTATGTCGGCTGAGCCTGATGTCCGGGAGGTCGCCGCGGCGCTGGGGCTGAGCGTGGGGATGCTGGTCCGCCGGCTGCGGCATTCCTCGCTCCCGCTGCCCGCTCCGGTGCCGGCGGGGGCCGGTCCAGGTTCGGACGACGGTCTGCCACCGGGGGAGGGCGGGGTCACCATCCCGGAGGTCGTCGCGCTCGCCCGGCTGGACCGGGGCGGCCCCGCGACGGCGGCGGCACTCGCCCGCCAGGAGCAGATCAGCCCGCAGGCGATGGGCGCGACCCTCGCCGGGCTGGAGGCCCGCGGCCTGGTCGAGCGCCGCCGTGACCCGGCCGACGGCCGTCAGATCATCCTGTCGATCACGGCGTCGGGTCAGAGCACCCTCACCAGCCGTCGCGACGCTCGCACCGACCTGCTGGCGCGGACGCTGACCGCCGAGTTCACCGCGGCCGAGATCGCGCAGCTGGCCGCCGCCGCTCCGCTGATCGAGCGCCTCGCGGGACGGATCTGATGGCGCGCCCGAGCCTGCGCAAGGGGACCCGCCCGGCATTAGCAACGAACGCGGCCCAGGACGACGGATATCGCTGGGCGGCGCTGGGAAACACGACGACGCTGAACGGGATCGGCGCCGGGATGTTCAGCGCGCCGAACTCGGCGTCCATCATGGGTGCGGTGCCGGCGTCACAGCGCGGTGCCGCCTCGGGAATGCGCGCGACGTTCCAGAACTCCGGTACCGCGCTGTCGATCGGGGTGTTCTTCTCGCTCATGATCGCGGGTCTGGCGTCGTCGCTGCCGCACACGCTCTCGAGTGGCCTGCGGGAGCAGGGCGTGCCGGCGGACGTCGCCCAGCACGCGGCCTCGCTGCCGCCGGTGTCGTCGCATTTCGCCACCGTTCTCGGAGAGAACCCGGTGGCGCACCTGCTGTCCGCGGGCGGCGGGGTGGAGGCGGTCCCGGCCGCGAACCGGGCCGAGGTCACCGGCCACGAGTTCTTCCCGCACCTGCTGGCCGGGCCGTTCCACTACGGTCTGATGATCGTTTTCGGGCTCGCGGCCGCCCTCGGCGTGCTCGCCGCCATCGACCTGGATGAGGGGACCCCGCCCGCGGGTGGGGCACTGGAGCGCATCGGGAGAAGCGCCGATGAGCAGAGCCCGATGCCCCCGGGATGAGGCGGCCGTGGGGCGTGCGCTCCGGTCACGGGGATGCCAGGCTGGCGACGAGCTGCTTGGCCTCGTGGACCTGGCGGGCGGACGCCGGATAGTAGGCCAGCCTGGCGGCCAGGGCGGCGCTCGCCGACGCCAGCGCCTGCGGATCGTCGGGGGGCAGGGCGCGGGCGAGCAGGTAGTCCGCCCAACCCGGCGCGAGCCGGATGCGGGCACGCTCGGCGACGGCCCGTACGTAGCGGATCCGCCGCGCGGCCTCCTGCGTCCCCCCGAGCAGCAGCTCCGCGTGCGCCGCGACCAGCGTCGCCTGCAACGTCACCTCGGACGGGCCGAACCGCCGTTGGCGCGCGCGCAGGATCGGCCGGAGGATTCCCAGCGCCTCCTCGCACAGTGATCGGCGTGCCGCGGCCCGCTCGTCGGCCCCGAGGGTCAGCTCCGCCTCGAGGATGAGCGTCTGGGCCATGATGACCTGCGCGGACCAGGTGATGGGGTCGCCCGGGCCGAAGTCGACACCCCGGTCGTGGATCTCCTCCGCGAGGATCCGCCGGGCGCGGGTGAAGTCCTCCCGCGTGCCGCGGTCGCGCAGGGCCACGGCGAGGTTGGTGCGCGTGATGTGGGTGCGCTGGTCGTGCAGCCCGAGACGGTTGCGCCGGTCCTGTAACTGGCGCTCGTACCGGGCGACACCATCGTCGAGCGCGGCGGGGCTGCCCCGCAGCCGGGTGTAGCGGATGGCGAACGAGTGCGCGCGGATGACGGCGTCGTCCGTCGCCCCCAGCACCCGCGCGCCCCGCTCGTACAGCGCCCGCCAGGCCTGCGCCGACTCCTCGACGCTGCGCAGGGCGTCACGCCGCTCCTGCAGGGCGCAGTGGATGGCGAACCCGATGGCCTGCGCCGCGGTGTCGTCGGGGCGCAGCTGGGCGTCGGCATCGGCGAGTAGCTGCTCGAGGTCCCGTACGCCGACGGCGTCGGGCTCCCCACCGCCCGCGGCGAGCTCCGCGGCGTGGTGCTGCAGCGCGAGCAGCCGGGCGCGCAGCCGATCCCTGGCGTAGCGGGGCTCCGCGAGCCGCGGGTCCTCGATCATGTCGTCGGGCACAGCAGCTCCATGAGGTCCGCGAAGGTGGGCCCGAGCTCGTCGGCGAGCCGCGCCCGAGCAGCGGGTGGGACCGTCGGCACGAGCCGGGCCAGCGACGACACCGAGGCGGTCAGCTCCGCCATGGCGTGGTCGAGGCCGTCGCCCGCGTCGAACGCGAGACCCATCAGCCGCTCATGGACGACGTTGAGGAGGCCCGCCGGCCCACGGCCGCGATCGTGCAGGGCGCGGCGCACGACGGTGGACAGCAGGCCGACCGCGTCGGACGCCCCCATCCGGGCCCGGCTCACGACCAGCAGGTCCTCGACGGCGCCGAGTGGTGGGGCGAAGTCGTCGCAGGCGGCGACCGCTGGATGCTGCCCCGCCCAGGCTGCCACCATGAGCACGAGGGATTCGGCCGCCGTGCGGCGGCGCGGGTCCGCGAGACCCGTCAGAACGTCGAGCCAGCCGTCCCGCCAGGGCCAGTACGTCCACACCTTGAGCTCGGCGGCCCAGATGCCCCGCGCGGTCGAGATACCGAGCGCGGCGACCGCGTCCCCGCCGTACTCGTCACCATCGGCGCCGGGGCTTTCCCGGTAGACGAGGCAGGGCGGCTTGTCGGCATGGAACATGTGATGCAGCGTGCTGCGGGGGACGCCCGTTTCCTCCAGGAGCATTGCCTGGGTGAACCGGGCTCTGGCCAGAGCCGTCACATCGCCACCGCCACTGTCGAGGTGGCGCCGGAGCATGGATTCGAGCGCGTCGTACGCGGGCAGGCGCGCAAGCGACGCCCGGCGCCGGCGTTGTTCGGTGAGCTGGTCGTACCACCGGGCGGTGGGCGTACCGCGCAGCCGATCGACGAAATGCGTCATCTTTCCCCCGTGGACCGATGCCGTCAGGTACGGTGCGTGCCTTTCAGGTACGGCCCATGGGGGAGTAGGCCTGCGACGATTCTACGCACGTTGTGACGATGCGTGTGGACTCGCCCGCAGATCTGGGAACAGTCCTGGGATGGGGCGCCTCCCCCACGCCGGCCGCGCCGGGGAGGCCGGGCGACGGGGGGTGGCCGGGTCAGTCCTGCGTCTCGTCCGGGAGTGCGACGCAGGCGCGTGGGTGACGGCGGATCAGGGCTCCTCTCCCTCTCCGTCCTGGCCCGGGCGTGCCGGGCGGTGGCCGAATCCTGGGCTGGTGGGTCGCATCACCGCTCCTGGTTCCGTGCTGGGGACATGGGCAGACAGCAGAATTCCCCCTGTCGCGAATCCACGGAAGACCACACTCAGGACATAGCGCTGCCACCAGGGCGTTCCGCGGTGAAGCAGCGTTCTGTCGGACAAAGTCCGGACATTTTCAGGCCGGTAGGGACCCGGGCAGCCCGAAGCGGGCGAACAGGCCGGTGTCGGCGAAGGCACGGAAGTCCGGACCGCTGACGCCGCGCCGGGTGACGTCCAGGAAGGTCGTCACCGCGGCTACCCGCCCACCCCGCTTCGCGCCGTCGTCGTTGGCGTCGTTGGCGTCGTTGGCGTCGTCCAGAGTGAGGACGTTGAGGGCGTGCGGGAGGTAGGGGGTGTCCGGCGGCTCGGTGGCGAGGACGGAGTAGGCGGCCAGCGCCGGCTGCCCGTTTGCCCAGGTTACGACGCTGCGCCAGCGGAAGTAGCGGAACGGGTTCGCGACCAGGAAGGCCGCGATCGCGTCATGCCCGGCGAACCAGGCCGGCTGGGGCGGCATCGACCAGGTCGCGTCCTCGCGCAGCATCCCGAGGACGGCGTCGACGTCGGCGTCGTCCATCGCCCGCTGGAAACGGGCCACGGCGGCGTCGATGCCGGCGTCGCCGATCCGGCGCAGCGTTGCCTGCTGGGACTGCGGCGGGACCCGCTCGGCGACCAGCGCACGGGCCCGTTGCAGGGCGCTGTTGAGTGCCGCCGTCGACGTGTCGAGCACCTCGGCGGCCTCGCGGGCCGGATAGCCGAGCACATCGGTGAGCAGCAGGGCCGCCCGCTGCCGGGCCGGCAGGTGCTGCCAGGCGGCGACCAGGGCAAGCTCGACGCTTTCGCGCAGCTCGTAGGAGGCCTGCGGGTCGGGCGCGGCGGGCAGGCCGAGCGCCGCGTCCGGGAACGGCTCCAGCCAGGTCGACTCGGCCAACGGCGGGCCGGCGGCGTCCGCGGAGCTCGTACTGCGGAAGCCGATGTCCACCGGCAGGGCGCGCCGGGACCGGCTGCGGATCGCGTTCAGGCAGGTGGTCGTGGCGATCCGGTACAGCCAGGTGCCGAGGCGGCTGCGGCCGTCGAACCCGCCGAGCCCCTGCCATGCCTTGACCATCGTGTCCTGCAGGGCGTCCTCGGCGTCGAACATCGAGCCGAGCATGCGGTAGCAGTGGGCGCGCAGCCGGGCCTCCTGGGGCGCCATCAGCCGCCGGAAGGCATCCTCGTCGCCCGCCTTTGCCGCCACGACCAGCCGTTCCTCCTCGGCTGGCTCCCGTGTGTCCGGCGCGTTCATGGTGGCTCCGTTACTGGTCCCGCCGGGGCCGGCTGGCCCTGGTCGTCCGGTCGGGCGCATTGTCGCGCCTGACCGTACGATGGGCCACCGTGGATCTCGAAGCCGGTCGGGCCGCCCGTCTGCTCGCCGCGCAGGACCGGGCCCAGTCACTGTTCGACGAGGTCGCCGCCCGCGGCCTGGTCGCCGCCGGGCGCGGGGAGCGCGAGGTCAGCGACGCGATCCGGGACCTCGCCGAGGGCATGTTCGGCACCCGCCAGCACTGGCACAAGCGGATCGTCCGGGCTGGGCCGAATACGCTGCACCCCTACGCGGACAACCCGCCGGACCGGGTGATCGCCGCGGACGACATCGTGTTCTGCGACTTCGGACCGGTCTTCGACGACTGGGAGGCCGACTTCGGCCGCACCTTCGTCCTCGGTGGCGACCCGGCCAAGCACCGGCTGGTCGCAGACCTGCCGCGGATCTTCAACGCGGGACGGCGGTACTTCGACGATCACCCGGACGTCACCGGCGCCGAGCTGTTCGCGGCGGTCGGCCGGCTGGCCGAGGACGCCGGCTGGGCGTTCGGCGGCCCGATCGCCGGCCATCTCGTCGGCGAGTTCCCGCACGCGCGCATCCCGGGTGACCGGGTCGAGTACTTCGTGACGCCCGGCAGCGACCGCCCGATGCGCCGGCTCGACCACGACGGCCGGCGCTGCCACTGGATCCTGGAGATCCACCTGGTCGACCGCGCTCGCGGCTTCGGCGGCTTCCACGAGGAGCTCCTCGACCTCGGCCACCACTGACCCGGCCAGGGGCCGCGGGCGCCGGGAATCGTGCCGAGGGACAAGCACGGTTCTGCCGCCGCCAGCGTGACTGTGCCTCTGCGCGACGCGTGCCGTCGGTCAGAGCGGCCGGCAGGCGTGGGTGAGCGTCCACGCGGTCGGCTGCGGGTGCGCGTCGGTGGGTGTGGCAGCGGCGATGGCGGTGGGGGCGGGCCGGTGGAAGAGGGTGGCGGTCAGGGGAGCGACGTCGACGCGCCAGAAAACGTCGGGGGGGCAGCGCAGGACGGTGAGCAGGGCGGCACGGATGACGGCCGGGTGGGTGACGGCGATGACGTGCTCGGGCGCGGCGAGGTGGGCAGGGTCGGTGGAGAGGTGGGTGGGGCCGGCGGCGAGGCCTGCGAGCCAGGTGGCGACCCGGTCGAGCAGGTCCGCGCGGGACTCGCCGCCGGGTGGTGTCATCGCCGGCTGCTCGTGCCAGTCGCGCAGCTCCGCCAGGGGGATGTCGGCGAGCTCCCGGCCGCGCCAGGCGCCGACATCGAGGTCGCGCAAGGCGTCGTCGACCTGAATTCCGGCCTCACCGGCGCGGGCGGCGAGGCCGAGAGCGCGGGCGGTCTGCCGGGCCCGGGCCGAGCCGTCTATCAGGACCCGGGCCCGACCGGGCAGAGAACCCGGACCTCCCGCCGCGAGCGCACGGGCGGCGGCTGTGGCCCGGCGAAGGCCGTCGGCGTCCAGGCCTTCGTCATGGGCGAAGCGCGCGGCCCGCGTCGCCGGGGTGGGGGCGACGCTGACCAGCGCCAGCCGGACGGTCCGCCGGGTGTTCACCGGGCGAGGCAATCAACCCGCGCCCCGCCCTGTCAAAGTCTGGCCTGGTCCGGACGCCGTCCTGGTGCCCTCGAAGGACGGTGCCCGGACAGGATGAGGGCGGACAGGCTGAGGCTGGACGGGACGACGAGTGAGTGACTACTCCGACGGCTGAAGCCGCCGGCTTCTCAGGCCGCTTGCGCGGCCTGACGGGCCAGCCCGGCCCGGAGAATGTTGATCGCCGCGTTCACGTCGGCGTGCGCCGTGTGCCCGCAGGAGACGCAGGCGAACTCGGCCTGGCTCGGCCGGTTCTCGGCGGCGCAGTGGCCGCACGTGGCGCAGGTGCGGGACGTGTTGGGGGCGGGAACTGGGATCACGGTCCGTCCGGCGCTTTCAGCCTTGGCGTGCAGGATTCCCCGCTGGCGGGCGACCGTGCGGTGCAGCTCGGCGACCCGGGCGACCGCCTTGCCTCGCCGCTTCGAGCGGCGCTTCTTACGGGACAGCTCGCGCTGGGCGACGGCGAGCCGGTCGGCGGCGCGTTCCAGGAAGCGGGGGTTGCCGTAGTGCCGGCCGTCGGAGGTGGTAGCCAGCGACACCACGCCGAGGTCCACCCCGACCACGGCTCCGGTCGGCGGCAGCTCCTCGGCGGGCACACCGTCGCAGGAAAGGATAACGTACCAGCGGCGACCCTCGCGTTTGACCGAGACGGTCTTGACCGTGCCGCGTACCGGCCGGTGCTGGTTGACCTTCACATGGCCGACGCCCTGGAGCCGGACGAACGTCTGGGCAGGGTTGTCGGGCTGGGAGTCCCAGCGGCAGCCGTCACCGTCCTTGGGCCAGTCGACGGTGTCGAACCAGTTCTGGCCCTTGAACCGCGGGTAGCCGGGTGCCTCGCCAGCCTTGACGCGACGGAAGAACGCGGCGAACGCCTTGTCGAGCCGGCGCAGCGTCGCTTGCTGCGACGAGTACGACCAGCGTGCCTGGTCGGCGTCGAGTGCCCGGATCTCGGAGAGCTGCCCGGCCTGGGCGACGTAGCGAACCGTCGTCCTCGACGGGTGCCGCCGGCGTCGCGGCGCTCCTGCAACGCGGCGTTGTAGAGGTTCCGATGATCGTCGACCATCGCCGCGAGCGGGTCTGCCGCGCCGTGGGCCGCAACTGGAACGTGAAGGTCCGCCTCACCGCCTGGACTTCAACCCGGCGCGTAGCAGCAGGACGGCGGCGGTGTTGGCCGGGACTCCGAGTTCGGCGGCATATGCGTCGACCTGTTGTTTGAGGTCGGCGGGGATGCGCAGGTACAGCACCTCGCGTGCTGGTCTGCGCTCCCGTTCCGCCACGCGACAATGCTATCAGAGTGCTCGCAGGCGGCTTGCGGTCCGTACCGGATTCCCCTGCCGCCTGAAGACGACAGTCCCCTCCGGAGGTCATTGATGGACCGGCGCCCCGGAGGCCACCCCGATGGAATCGCGCGGCCTACGTCAGCCGGACGAGGGAGCTGATCAGCCTGGGGCGCCCGACCGACCCGGCACTGGAGCTGGCCGACCGGCGGGGCCACACGTTCCTCACCTGGCCGATCACCATCGTCGCGAGCAGGGAGGAGGGCGACGTCGGCTATGTCATGCCGAGGCTGCCGGGCACCCAGGTCCCGCTCGACGCCCTGGCAAACCGCGCGACGATGCTGGCGCACGCGCCGGACGCCGACTGGCGCTACCTGCTGCGGACCACCCTCGACACGCTCGTCGAATGCCCGCGCGAGCGGCGCCACGTGTACAGCTCCCTCGCCGGCGAGGCCTGCCCCTCATCGCCCTGTGGTGAGCGAATCGGCCCTGGCGCCGAGGCTGTTCCCGGACCCGTTGTCGTGCTCTCGGGACCTGTCGTGTTCGGGGGATCTGTCGTGCTCGGGGGAGTGGTCGTCATCGGCGGGGCCGTCGCCGTCGAGCGGCCAGTCGGAGGATGAGGCGGCATCCCGGGACCGTCGTCGCGGGGCGAGCTGCGGGATCAGGGTGGGGTGAGGGAGCAGGACCTCGGCGCGGACGGCGGCGAGCAGGACGCGGGGCAGGTCGCGGGTGGCGGGCCAGCAGACGTAGCGGGGTTGCCAGGTCGGGTCGTACCTGGCGTTGAACCGGTACAGCGACTCGATCTGGAACCAGCGGGACGCGGCCAGCAGCATCCGTCGCCACAGTTTCAGGACGGGGCTCGCGCCGATCCGCTCACCGCGGGCGAGGACCGCCCGGAACGCTGCGAAGGTGAGCGCCACCCGGGTGACCCGCAGGCGGCGGGCGTCGCGCAGCAGGGCGACGAGCATGAAGTCGATGAGCATGAAGTCGATGAGGCCGCCCGTGGCCGTGCGCTCGCGGCGCATGACGTCGAGGGTCAGGCCGTCGCGTCCCCAGGGCACGAAGGTGAGCAGACCGCGCAGCCGGCCGTCGTGGAAGGCGCGCACGACGACGCAGTCGGGATCCTCGGCGGCGCCAACCCGGCCGAGGGCGGTCGCGCAGCCGCCGGGGCCGCCGCGGGAGTGCCAGGCCGCCGCCCGTTCCGCGAGCGTCGTCCGTTCTGCGTCGGTCAGGTCGGCGACCCGGTCCACCCGAGCCGTGTAGCCGGCGCGCTCGACCCGGCCGACGGCCTGGCGCACGCCGCGCATCGACCGTCCGTCCAGGCTGAACTCCTTGACTCCGACGACGGCCTCGTCGCCGAGCTCCAGCACCCGCAGGCCGGCGCGCTGCCAGGCCCGCCCGCCGTCCGGACCGCAGCCGACCGCCGCCGGCACCCAGGCGTGCGCGGCCGCGAGCTCGAGGAACGGGCCGATCGCCTGCGGCCACGCCTCCGGGTCGCCGACCGGGTCGCCGCAGGCCAGTGCCACCCCGCCGACCACCCGGTAGGCGACCGCCGCCTTGCCGGAAGGCGACCACAAGACGCTGTTGTCCCGCCGCAGCGCCGCGTAGCTCAGGGAGTCGCGGCCGCCGTGCCGGGCCAGCAGGGTACGTAGCCGGGCATTGTCCTCGTCGGTCAGCGCACAGACCGGGCTCGCGGGACGCAGCGCCAGATAGCCGGTGACACCGGCGGTGACGACGCCGAGGGTGAGCAGGACCGCACCGACCAGATTGCCGTCGCCGCGTCCCGGTGGGAAGTGGACCGGACCGCTGACGCCGATGAGCCCCGCGAGCACGTGCAGGAGACGGTCGGAGAGGCGGCCGGTGCCATGCCGGAAACGGATCAGGGACAGGCCGATGACCAGGTCGGCGGCGGCGAGGACGGCGACGGCCCCCAGAGCCCGCCAGCGGGTGCGCGAGTCGCCGGCCGCGTGGAAGCGGCGGCGGGTGGCGACCAGGATCGCGAAGGGGACGGCGTCGAGTAACGCCTGCGGGATGGCGAACCCACGAACCAGGTCCATCAGCAGGGCCGCGCCCGACAGCGCCACAGCCGCCCGCCAGGCCCGCCGTTTACGCCGGCGCAGGCCGTGCGCGAGGCCGATGAGCAGCAGGCCCGCCCCGACGCTGGTCCCGGCGGCGGCGTCGGTGATCATGCCTGGGACCAGCCGGCCGATCCAGGTCCAGCGCGTTGGCCGGTGACTGATCGCGGTGATGATGTCGATCAGGCCCACCAGCGCCGTCAGCGTGGCGATCAACGCCGGGCTCGGGGTCGGCAGCCGACGCCGCCACCCGCCGGGCGTACTCGTGTCCTTGTCGCGACGCCTCACGTCACCGTCACTCCCATGGCGCGGACCGGGGGCAGGGGCCCGGCGGTCCGACCCGGCCTGATCCAGCCTGGTCTGGCCTGATCTGGCCCGGTCGACGACGCCGGATCGCCGCCGGGTCCGCACCGCGGCCCGCGACCCGCCATCGGGCCGCCGCCACGCCGCCCGGGAGGCCCGCGCTCGACCTCCCGATCCCGGGGCGGTCCCGGATTCGAGCTCGCGCGCGATCACCCGGGACCGGCGTACGGTACATCCCCCGGTGGGGATGACGCTCGGGTGGTGTCGGTGTCCTGGTCGAGAATGACGCACTGTTGTCGAGCTTCTGGGGCGCCGGTGCCGGGAGCTCGGGACTCGAATACGGTTTTCTGCCGGTATGGCGGACGTGGGCCGCCCGGCCGGGGCCGTGGGTGGGTGTCCAGGGTGGCGGCGATAACTGCCGAGACAAGGGCAGGACCAAAATTGGTGGGAAGGGGTCCGCGGCGCTCGGCGAACCACGGAGTCCAGGCTCTCACCAGAATCAGGCAGGGTAGCAGCGATGCGCCGGGCATGATACGGGTGCGGGAGTAGGCCCGCCTGCTTCGGAGCAGGGAGTTGCGGGTATCCTGGATATGCGTGACGCTGGCGTTGCTGCTTTCGTGGGAACAGCGTGTCCGTCACGGTTCCCCTGGCGAATACGAACGGATGCGCCGTACGGGTGTCGAGACGGAAGGCCTGGCGGAATCAGGCTCCGGCGAGCCTGCGGCGGGTCGAATCGGGGTGCATCTGATGTCGGGAAATCGCATGTCGAGGGAACTCCGATGTTGAGAGAACGTCGCGTGTCGGGAAATGGTGAGGAGGCGGCTGCTATGTCCTCGATGACTGGCAGGCGGGGGCCGAGCCGGGCCGCACCGCTGCACGGGCAGTGACCCTGGCCACGCGGTCTCCTCGCCGTTCGGGTGGGTGGCGCCGCACCGCGGACGCACGGGAGATGCGGCGGCATCTCGGGTTCGCCGGGCTGACGTTCGTTTCGCTGGGGTCGATCATCGGGTCCGGGTGGCTGCTCGGGGCGCTGACGGCGGCACAGGTCGCGGGGCCCGCGTCGCTGGTGGCCTGGGTACTGGCGGGCGCGCTGGTCGCGGTGCTCGCGCTCGTGCACGCCGAGCTGGGTGCGGCCTATCCCGTCGCGGGTGGAACGGCGCGGTACACACACGTCGTGTTCGGGCCGTTCGGCGGATTCATCGCCGGGTGGATGGCGTGGATTCAGGCCGTGGCGCTCGCACCCGTCGAGGTGCTGGCGGCGTTGTCCTATCTGAACAACGAATGGCCCGGCCTGGTACGTGACAACGGCACGCTGACCGGCGTCGGCGTCGTGATCGCGGTGATCGCGCTGCTGGTGTGCACGATCGTGAACATGCTGGGGGTTCGGTGGCTCGCGCACACGAACGCGGTCACGGTCCTCTGGAAGTTCCTCATTCCCACCATCACGGTGGTCGCGCTCATGGTGGTGTCATTCCGGGTGTCCAATCTGCAGGCCGGAGGTGGATTCGCGCCGTTCGGCGCGCGGGGGGTGTTCGCGGCGCTTCCCGCGGGCGTCGTCTTCGCGTTGCAGGGTTTCGAGCAGGCGGTCCAGATGGGCGGCGAGGCCCGGGACCCGCGTCGCGACCTTCCCCGTGCCATCTTCCTCGCGACGCTGCTCGGCACTGTGCTGTATCTGATGCTCGAGGTCGCCTTCCTCGGCTCCCTCGACCCAGCCCGTCTGGTCCACGGATGGGCCCATCCGATCGGGCCAGGCGATTTCGGCCCGTTCGCCACCCTGGCGACGAACCTCGGCCTCGGCTGGCTCGCCGTCCTGCTGTACATCGACGCGGTGGTCTCCCCGGGCGGAACGGCGCTCATCTACGTGGGTACCTCGGCGCGCCTCGCCTACTCCCTCGGCCGGACCAGGTACCTGCCGCGCGCGCTCACCGCCCTCGACCGGCGCGGCACGCCCGTCGTCTCCGTCCTGCTGGCCTTCGGCGTCGGCCTGCTGATGATCCTGCCGTTCCCGAGCTGGCGGACGCTCGTCACCCTGATCAGTTCCTCGACGTTCGTGATGTACGCGTTCGCGCCGATCTGCCTGATCGCCCTGCGCCGCGCGGACCCGGACCGCCCCCGCCCCTACCGGATGCCCGCCGCCGGCGTCCTCGCTCCCGCCGCCTTCGCCGCCGCGAACCTGATCGTCTACTGGGCCGGCTGGCGCACCGACCAGCGTCTGTTCCTGGCCCTCGCCCTCGGCCTCGGCCTGTTCGCCCTCCACCGCCGCGCGCGTGCCCGCGTGCGCGCCCGACGGCGGGCCGGCGAGATCCTTGGGGACGGTGAGAGCGACGTCGACAGCGGTATTGGCGCTGAGGTCGGCGATGACCTCGCCTGGCGGGCGGCGCGGTGGGCTGTCCCGTGGCTCGGCGGGCTCGCGCTGCTCTCCTGGCTCGGCCAGTTCGACGGCCGCCGCGTGATCCCGTTCTGGGCCGACCTCGCGAGTGTGGTCACGTTCAGCCTCGTCATCTACGAACTCGCCGTCCGCAGCACCCTGCCCGCCACCCTCATCCGCCACCTGGCCGCCACCGCCCTGGCCGACATCCCCGCCCTTCCGGCGCTCCCCGACCGGGCGGGAGAGGCCGAGTAGCCAGCCCATCTCCGATATCCCTGGATTGGCGGGCCGAGGATTGGAACCACCCGATGGCCGGAAACACCCGATGGCCGGGCCTGCGGCGCCGTCCGAGACGTCAGGGTGCGGATGCCGGGGTCGCGACGGAGGCAGCAGCGGCGGGGGCTTCGAGGAGTTCGACGGTGTGGAGGCGGGCGGCGCGGGTCGGGGCCATCGCGGCGAGCATGAGCTCGTCGGCGCCGGTCTGCTCGGCGAGGTCGGTGAGGAAGGCGCGGGCCTGGTCGGGGGTGCCGGCGGCGGTGTAGCGGGCCATCTCCCTGACCTGGTGGCCGCCGGGGGAGTCGAGGAAGATGTCGATCTCGGCATCGGTGAAGGTGTCGCCACGGGCGACCAGGGCGCGGGCACGCTGGCGCAGGGAGACGCGCTGTAGCTCGGCGGCCTCGTCCGCGGACTCGGAGACGATCACGTTCGCCGCGACGATGACGTAGGGGCGCGGGTGCTCGTCGGACGGGCGGAACTCGGCGCGGTAGGTGCGCAGCGCCGCGTGCAGGGCGGCGGGGGCGAAATGTGAGGCGAACCCGTACGGCAGGCCGAGCGCCGCGGCGAGCTGGGCGCCGAACAGGGACGATCCGAGGATGTAGAGGGGCACGTTCGTCCCGTCACCGGGAGTGGCGCGCACGCCGGCGACGCGGGTGTGGCCGCTGAGGTAGCCCTGCAGCTCGAGGACGTCCCGCGGGAAGCTGTCGGCGGACTCGGGGGTGCGGCGCAGGGCACGCATGGTGTTCTGGTCGGAGCCGGGGGCGCGGCCAAGGCCCAGGTCGATGCGGCCCGGGTGCAGGCTCGCGAGGGTGCCGAACTGCTCGGCGATGAGCAGGGGGGAGTGGTTCGGCAGCATGATGCCGCCGGCGCCGAGGCGGATCGTCTCGGTGTTCGCGGCTACGTGCGCGATGATCACGCTGGTGGCAGCGGACGCGATCCGCTTCATGTTGTGGTGCTCGGCGTACCAGACGCGGTGGTAGCCCGCCCGCTCGGCGGCCCGGGCGAGGGGGACCGCTCCGTGCAGCGCGTCCGCCGGCCGCTCGTCGTCGGCGACCAGGGCAATGTCGAGAAGCGAGTAGATCATGGTCCTCGTCTCCGCGCGGCGTGGGGTTCGGGCCTCCATCAACGACCGTAGCACCGGAAGCGGACGCCCCTTCCGCTTAGTGCCTCACCGTTGCCGGCCCCGCTCGCCTCGCCCGGCACGCCATGCTCGCGGATCGACGTGCGGCTCAGGGGCGTCGTCCGGTGCGCAGGAGAACGGCGACGGCGAGCGCGGCGAAGGCGGTGACGGCGGCGCCGCCGAGCAGGGCCACGCCGAGGGCGTCGACGAACGCCGACTGGGCCTGGCTGCGGATCGGTTCGCCCACATGAGCGGCGAGTCCGAAGGATGCGCGGGCGCGGTCGGCGAGGGCGGGCGGGACGGCTCCGGGCAGCGTCAGGTGCGAACGGTAGGCCGAGCCGAGCAGGCTGCCGAGCACGGCGATGCCGAGCGCCCCGCCGAGCTCGCGGGACAGGTCGTTGACGGCTGACCCGACACCCTGCATCCGGGCGGGCAGGCTGTCGGTGATCGCGGTCGTGGCGGGCGTCATCGCGAGCCCCATCCCGACGCCGAGCGGGAACAGACCACCAGCGACCAGCAGGTACGTGCTGCCCCCGGAGAGCTGGGAGAGCAGGGCCATCCCGGCCGTGACCAGCAGCAGCCCGGCCACGCAGCACGCCCGGGCCCCGATGGCGGCGACGAGGCGCGGCGCGAGCCGGGATGCCGGCATCAGCCCGGCGGTCAGCGGCAGCATGCTGACGGCGGCGATGAGCGGGCTGTCACCCCGCACCAGCTGCAGGTACTGCATGATCACGAAGATCAGCCCGAAGAACGCGAAGAACTGCAACGCGATCGACAGCGACCCCGCCGCGAACGCCGGCCGGGTGAACAGCCGCGGATCCAGCAACGGCGACGCCGTCCGCAGCTCCCAGGCGATGAACACCGCCAGCAGCACCACGCCGGCGCCGAGCCCACCCAGCGTCACCACCGACACCCACCCGTTCTCCGGCGCCTCGATGATCGAGTAGACCAGCGCGCCGAGCCCGGCGACGGTGATGACGGCGCCCACCACATCGAGTGGCGGGCTGTCCGGGTCCGCCGTGTCAGGCACGAACCGCCAGGTTCCGGCGACCGAGATGGCCGCGAGCACGACACCGAGCACGAACACCGCCCGCCACGACCACACCTCCAGCAGCAGCCCCGACGCGAGCACCCCCAGGATGGCGCTCGACCCGGCCACCGCCGCCCACACGGCGACCGCCGACGCCCGCCGTTCCCGCGGGAACGTCCCGCTGATCGTTGACAGCGTCGCCGGCATGACGAACGCCGCGCCGAGCCCCAGCACCGCCCGCAGGCCGATCAGCGCCCCCGCGCTCCCCGTGAACGGCGCCACTGCGGACGCCGCCCCGAAGACGACCAGCCCGCCGATCAGCGCCCGCCGCCGCCCGAACCGGTCACCGAGCGCTCCCGCCGGCAGCAGCATGGCGGCGAAGACCAGGCTGTAGGCGTCGATGATCCAGGACAGCCGGGTCTGCGACGCATGGGTGTCCGCCGCGATCGACGGCAACGCCACGTTCAGCGACGACATCGCCGATACTACCGTCGCCAGCCCCAGACAGGTCACCGCCAGCACCCGTCCATGCCGCACCGAGCCGGAGCCCGGCGTGGGTGGCGCCTGGGAGGACGCTGCGGTGGGAGTCCTTGTGGGGGAGGAGGGGGTCATGGCGGTGGTCCTTCCGGCGGGTGGTGCGGTCAGTGGCTCGACCGACCGTGCGCCGGGCGGCTAGCATTGTTCAACCGTGATGAATTCTTCGTCAGCCCAGGAGTCGCCAGCCCAGGAGTCGGGCGGTGAGCGGGGGCGGGGGCGCCGGCGGGGCAACCCGGACGTGCGCGGCCAGATCCTCGCGGTGGCGCGCGAGCGGTTCCGCCGGGAGGGCTACGAGTCGGTCACGATGCGCTCGCTGGCGGCGGATGCCGGCGTCGACGCGGCGCTGATCAGCTACTACTTCGGCTCGAAGAGCGGCCTGTTCGCCGCGGTCATGGAGCTGGCCCTCAGCCCTGCCGACGAGCTGGCCCTCCTGCTGCGAGGCGATCTGGAGACGCTGCCCCAACGGCTCCTCCGCCGCCTGGTGTCCGCCTACGACGAGCCGGAGATCGGCGCGCCGCTGGTGATGGCGATCCGCGCCGCGATGGCCGATCCCGAGCTCGCGGATCTGCTGCGCACGGGCATCCACCGTCAGCTCGTCGACCGCCTCGCCGACCGCATCGGTGGCGCCGACGCCCACCATCGTGCCGGTGTCTTCACCTCGCAGATCATCGGCCTGATCCTCACCCGCTACCTGCTGTCGGCGGAACCACTCGCCTCGATGCCCGTTGATGAATTAGTCCGCGTTCTCGGCCCGGCCCTGCGCACCACCCTGTTCGGCCCGGTCGGCGTGGGGAGGCCCGCGTCCGCCGCGCGCCGACCGGTGGCCGGGGGCCGGTCGCCCGCGGGCGCCTCGTCGGCGGGCGCCTCGTCGGCGCATGCGTCGTCGGGCGGTGTGTAGGCGTCCCGGCGTCAGCGGAGCGTGAGGAGGAGTTGGATCGCCGGGACGGGCCGGCGGACGATGCCCTCCGGCTGGGCGCCGGCGCAGTGGATGTGCGTGCGCCGGATCGTCCGGGCGGCCGGATCGTCCAGCCGGACCGGCTGCTGGAGGCAGCGCACGGTGTGGTCGGAGAGCATCGTGCGCAGCCAGGCGACGTCCGCCGGGTCGGTGACGCCGAACAGCCCGAGGGGCGCGGGCAGCTCGGGAAGCGGCGGCACCCGCCAGCCGTCGCCGGAGCCCAGCGCGGCATCGATCACGACCTGGGTGATGGGCATGACGTCCACGGCGTTCTCGCCGTCCTCCGGGACCATGGCGTCGAGGTAGACGAGCCGGGCGATCCGGTCCGGCACCCGGTTCGCGGCCCCGGAGATGACGAGCCCCGCGTAGCTGTGGCCGACGAGGACGACGTCGGTGAGGTCTTCGAGCGGTTTGAACCCGTGTGCACCCGGCTCCTCGACGCCGCGGCGAACGCCGGCGAGATCCGCGCCGACCTGGGCGCCCACGAGCTCATGCGCGGCGTCGCCAGCCTGTGCGCGGGCGCCGCCCCCACCTCCGGCTACGACGCGCGCCGCCTCGTCGACCTCCTCGTCGCAGGACTACGGACGGACGTTGCCGCCCGTCACTCGTCCTCGAGGGCATAGGAGCCATAGGTGACGGGCCCGGCGGGCTCGTAGGCGACGATGATGGTGCCGCCGCCCGTCACGTGCGAGCTGGTGAGCGTCAGGGCGGCGGCCGGCAGGCCCTCGGCGAACAGCTTCAGCCCGGTGCCGAGGTGGATCGGGAAGATCTGCAGCCGGTACTCGTCCACGAGGTTGTGCCGGATCAGCGTGTGCGCGAGCCGTCCGGACCCGTGAACCTGCAGCTCCCGGCCCGGCTGCTTCTTCAGTTCGGTGACGGCGGCGACGACGTCACCCTCGAGCAGGCTCGCGCCCGTCCAGTCGACGCTGGACAGGGTGGTCGACGCGACGTACTTGGGCAGCCGGTTCAGCGGCCCGGCGATCGGGTTGTCCGGGTCGGTCACCCTGGGCCAGTAGTCGGCGAAGATCTCGTACGTCGTCCGCCCGAGCAGGAACGCGTCCGCGTTCCCGAACCAGCCGACGATCTTCTCCCCGACCTCCTCGTCCCCGTAGGCGAACTGCCACCCGCCGTGGGGGAACCCGTCCCGCGTGTCCTCCTCCGGCCCGCCCGGCGCCTGCATGACGCCGTCCAGGGTCAGAAACGTGTGCAGTGTGAGTCGCATGATGATCTCCCGTCGGCCCGCGATGGTTGCCTTCTACCACCTCAGACACCGCACCCACCCCGAATTCATCGCGCCCTCGCGGGAAGCGTCCTCCGGCTGCCTCGGCCGGGCCTGCTCGGTCAGGCTCTGGTCGCCTGGCAGCACCCGCCGACAGCCACAACGTCAAGGTCCGCTGCTGAGCTGGGGCGAGGTCTCGGCGGACCTGTCGCACGGCATCCTGATCGCCGGCCGGATCCGGGTCCTGACGGCCGCCCGCCAGCTACTGCCCGACGATCGTGTCGAGCTCGGCGCCGAGGGATGGGTAATCCACGCCATCCCCATCTGCGCTCCGTGGGCCTGATCGGCGCCGAGCGGGGTCATCGTCGGCGTCAGAGTCCGCTGCTCGCCAGCGCTCTGTCGATCTGGGCCATGCCGTCGTTCTGAATCTCGAACAATCCGGGCTCGATCTCCAGGGAACGATGCTCGATCATCTCCTCCCATCCTGATGGCCAGCGCGTGAGACGCGACCACCTGACGCCGAGGAGCGGAATCTTCCGTAGGTTCACCCGACTCAGGTCGGCGGCGACGAAATCGTTGCGGGCGGTCGTGAGGTCGCCGAGCAGGAGGACGCTGGCAGGGTTGCTCTGGAATTCGACATAGGCCTGGGCGAGGGCGCGCGATCGGTCCGCGGCGCTGTCGAGGTCGCGGTCGCGTGCCAGATCGGCGAGGAGTGCCCGGGCGACGGGGTGGTCGGCATCAGGAAGGCGTCGTTCGATGTCCTTCCGTAGAAGGCGGAGCAGGCGGGCCCGGACGTGAATGATGTCGATGAGCAGCTCGTGCGTGGGCCAGGGCAGTCCGAAGTGCGCGATGCTGCCGAGGGCGAGGCGCCCGGCAACATCGCGGGCGTGGCCGAGTGCGTGGTCGAGCTGGTTCGTGATCTCCCGGTGGAGAGCGCTGTCAAAGCCCAGGTCAAGGACGAGGTCACGCGGCGCGGAAAGGCTGCGCCCGATGGCCAGCGCCACGTCACGCTTCGGTGAGACGACAAGATTCCGGCACAGCGCGGCAATCGCGTCGAGCTGGAGGACGAGTGTGAGGCCGATGACGGTCGGATGCGCTCGCAGGCGGACCCGGTCGGTGGGCGGAAGGGATCGTAGCCACTCCGCTGTCGCGGCCGTGGCGAATCTCGGTGTAAGGTCCCGCCGGCCCCAGGCTGCACCCGAGCGCCCCGGCGGGAGGATCGCACGCAGGCCCGACTCCAGATCCAGGGACGCTTCCAGGGCATCCGTCAGTCGCGCCCTTTCCGTCAGGAGAAGAACGTCCAACAGGCTGTCGTACTCCATCATGGTGTGTCATTCGCCTCTTCGTCGAATCCGAGGAGCTTCCCGCTGAGTGCGAGACGCGCCTTGTGGCGTGCGGCTCGGACAGCTCCCGGCGTCATTCCCAGCCGTTCCGCGATTTCGGGCGTGTCGTAGCCGTCGTAGTACCAGGCCACTACCTCTCGCTGTCTGGGTGGAAGTGTCTGCAGGTAATGGATCACCTCGCTCTGTCCGAAAATGGACTCCAGGTCGGACTCCCTGCGCAGCAGCGGGGGATGCATATCCGGGAGCTCGGCAACGGGATACTCGGCAGCGCTGGCCATGCGCCGCACATACACGCGCGAGGCGACCTTGCGGGCCCACGACCTTGGATTGAAGATGCGGTCCCAGAATTGCAGGGCCATGACCATCGTCTCCTGAGCGGCCTCGGCGGCGTCGGTCGGCCGGGCGCCCTGCATGACCAGGAAGCCCACCAGGGTGGGCATGAAACTCCTGTAGAACACGCTGAACTCCGCCAGTGTCTCGTCCGGCGGACCTTCGGGCGACCCGACGGCGAGGCCGGCGGGTAGGAGATCGCCGGGTGCCGTGGGATCAGGCGGCTCGATTCTGCTGTCCACGATGCTGGTCCCCCGTCAGTGGATCACGTCGGACGATGTGATGACGGCAAGCCGGGTACCGTCCGGCCGCTGCTCGAGAAGCGCGCCGCCGGGCGGAAGGCCGTCCGTCAGGTCGACCAACAGCCGGTGGTGCAGGTCGGCGTGCTGGATCGAGCTGCGCAGGCGTAGCCACAGTCCCGCCAGACCAAACGTCTCACTCGCGAGCACCGCCATGGTGCTCGCAAGGGCTGGATCCACATGTGCTCCTCGATGGATGGTCGTCGACGTTGACGTCGGTAGGTAGAGGAGCTGAAGGGTGCCTGGCGTTACCCCTTCGGGCGAAGTAATCCACACATTTGTCTCTCTATTGCGTTTGACCTTGCGCGGATTGCGCTCTGCCCGATACCTGGGTCCAGGATCCGCCGATCGGGGGTGGTTCGTAGCTGCCGTCGGGGGTGGAGAGATCCTTATGATGGATTTGTGGGCTCGGGGATTCGGGGGTCCGCGTGCGTCGCTCGCAGGTGGCGCCGGAGGTGGTGGTTCTTTCGTGGGGCTGACGTGAAGAGAAGACAAATGGACGTCTGTGAACGGGATGATGTGCCGGGATGCGCGCGTGCGAAGCCGTGAGCCGGAATCATCGCCTCACCGATATGCGCCGGGTTCCGGCAAAATTCGGTTGACCGGGTCAAGACGGCCTGCCAGCATGGGCGGCATGTTGCGTCCTTCGAGGCTTTCCGAGCGGGTCAGTTACGCGGACGAGGCGGTGTGCGCAGTGTTGGATGAGGCGCTCGTCTGTCATGTGGGGGCGGTTGTCGGCGGGGAGCCGCATGTGCTGCCGACGTTGCACTGCCGGGTGGGGGATCGGCTGTATCTGCATGCGTCGACGGCGTCGCGGATGGGGCTCGCGGCGCGGGACGAGTCGGTGCGGGTGTGCGTGACGGTGTCGATTCTTGATGGGCTCGTGCTGGCGCGGTCGGCGTTTCACCACTCGTTGAACTACCGGTCGGCGGTCATCCACAGTGACGCGCGGCTGGTGGTGGATGACGAGGAGAAGACGGCGGTGCTGGCCGCCTTCGTGGAGCGGGTCGGGGTCGGGCGGTCGGAGCAGTGCCGGGGGCCGTCCGCGAAGGAGCTTGCGGCTACGGCGGTGCTGGTGGTGCCGTTGAGTGGGGATGGCGTGGACACGGCCGTCAAGGCGCGGACCGGTCCGCCCAACGACGATGAAGGCGACCTCGCGCTGGAGCACTGGGCCGGTGTTGTCCCGGTACAGCTCGTCGCCGGCGTGCCGCAACCGGACAGCGCCGGGCCGGTGCCATCCGGGCTCGCGCCGACACTCGCCCGCCTCGACCCGCCGACGGCGGTCTAGGTCCCTCGACGGCCTTCCGGAGCCCGGACGGTCGCCGGTCTCCTCACGTGGTGTCACCGCGGCGGAGGTGATTGTAGGGATCGAACGAAGATGAGCAGCCGATCCTTGGGGTCCACAGCTACGTGAGCAGAACTGCGGTCCCGCGGTGGAGCCAGTTGAGCAGTGCTGCCGGGAGTGGAGTCCCACTGTCGGCTACTGAACGTGACCGCTGTTTGGGTCCGGTGGAGGAGGCCGAGGACGGGTTCGACGTCGCTGGACGGTCGGCCCGCCGCGCCCAGCGGACCCGGTATAGCCAGCATTCCATGGCGGCGTCCAGCCAGCGCGTGCCGTGGGAGAATCGCGCTGATGGGGTGCACCGGTGCTCGGGACGGGCGGGAGCTGTGAGGATCGAACCGGCGGACGACGCCATGTTCCGCGAACGCGACGCCTGGCGTTACTACCCGCCTTACGACTTCTACGACAGCGACGGCCTGCCCGTGAAGAACCCGGAGCTCTTCTTCGCCGTGCGCGATGACGATGGCGCCCTCATCGGCTTCTACTTCTTCGAGCCGGTCGACGACGGGCTGTTCTATGGATTGGGCCTGCGGCCGGATCTCACTGGTCGTGGGCTCGGTGAGCAGTTCGTGCTGGCGGGCCTGGAGTTCGCCCGCCCTATCTACGGCCGGTGCCGCGTGGTGCTCGATGTCGCGGCCTTCAACGAACGCGCCATCCGCCTGTACCGGCGCCTCGGTTTCACCGAGACCGGCCGGCATACCGAGACGTTCGCCGGTTACGGGCCCGTGGAGTTCGTCGACATGGAGAAGCCCGGCTGAACGCCCTCCGCGTCGGGCTGGGTCGATGTGGAGGCTCTGTTCGCCGAGGCGGCGACCCGTCCCACCTCCGGCTGCGACACCCAGCACCACCGATGGAAGCCACAGGGATCACGCGCTGAAAGGCGCCCGCCGGGTTCGGGAAGCGGCTCGGGGAAACGGATCGACCGAAAGGCCGACACCGCGCCCCGGGCCGACTTCACCAGTGATGTTCCGCGGATGAGGGGGTGCTGCGGGGGAGAGGAGCTCTCTGTCAGTTTTGACGGGACGAATCGGGCGCCGAACCATGTGAAGCTGACAGGCGGCTCGCTTCCCCCGCGCACCCGCTCCGTATCCCCCTCGGCGGGGGCGGACGGCTCGCCGCACCGTGACAATCCGTATCCGACGCTCGGCTGCTCGGCTGCTCGGCTGCTCGGCTGCTCGGCGCTGGGGCCGGACGGGGTGTAAGGAGTCGGGGGCTCGGGCGCGTTCCGCGGAACGCCACAGCCCGGACGATTCCGGCCCACGGCTCCGCTCCCGGACCACGACCGTCATGAGGCAAAGCCGGGGTCGGTGCCGGGATCGGGGTCGTCGGAGGCGAGGAGGGTGGAAGGGGATGTCGGGGTGGTGGCGGGGAGAGCGATGACCATGGTGAGGCCGCCGCCGGGGGTGTCCTCGGGGGTGAGGGTGCCGTGCATCGCCTCGGTGAGGCCGCGGGAGAGGGCGAGGCCGAGGCCCACGCCGGTGGTGTTGTCGCGGTCGCCGAGGCGTTGGAACGGCTGGAAGACCTGGTCACGGGCGGCTACCGGGATGCCGGGGCCGTGGTCGACGACGCGCAGTTCCACGCGGCCGGCGAGGCTCGACGCGGTGACGGCGGGCGGTACGTCGGCGGGGGAGTGACGCAGGGCGTTGCCGACGACGTTGACCAGGACGCGTTGCAGAAGCGCCGGGTCGGCGTCGACGGTGGGCAGGTCGTCGGGCAGGCGGATGGTGATGGCCCGGGCGGGTGGGCCGAGTTCGTCCAGAGCGTGGGGGACGACGTCGTCGAGGCCGATCGGCCGGGGGAAGACGCTCAGGACGCCGGCCTGGAGGCGGGACATGTCCAGCAGGTTCTCGACCAGGGCGGTCAGGCGGTCCAGGGACTCGTCGGCGGTCGCGAGCAGTTCGTCGCGTTCGCCCGCGTCGAGCAGGGCGGCGCCGCCGCGCAGGCCGGTGACGGCGGCCTTCGCGGCGGCAAGCGGGGTGCGCAGGTCGTGGCTGACGGCGGCGAGCAGGGCGGTGCGGACCCGGTCGGCCTCGGCGATCGGGGCGGCCTCGGCGGCCGCTTCGGCGAGGCGGCGGCGTTCGAGGGCGACGGCGGCCTGGGCGGCGAACGCGGCGAGGATCCGCCGGTCGGCGGCGGGGAGCGGGCGTCCGGTCAGCACCAGCGCCAGGTCGTCGCCGATCGGCACGTCGACGGCACCCTGCCCGGGCCGAGTACACGGGTCAGGGCCGACTGAGAGAACCACGCGCCATTCGTCGTCGGCCGCCGGGGCCGGGGCCGGGGCATCGTCGGCCTCGGGGTTCTGGCTGGTGGTGCGTTCGAGGAGGGTGGCGGAGGTCATCGCGAAGGTCTCGCGGGCGCGGTCGAGGAGGGCGGGCAGGGCGTCCTCGCCGCGCAGGACGCTGCCGGCGAGCACGGACAGGGTGGCGGCCTCGGCGGAGGCGCGCACGGCCTGGCCGTAGCGGCGGGCGGAGGTGTCGACGACCCGGCTGACCATGGCGGCCACCAGGACGAAGCCGGTGAGGGCGAGGATGTCGTTGCCGTCGGCGATCGTCAGGCGGTGCAGGGGCGGGGCGAAGTAGTAGTTCAGCAGCAGGGCGCTGCCCAGGGCGCACAGCAGCGCCGGCCAGAAGCCGCCGACGATCGATACCAGCACCACGATGATCAGGTAGCCGAGGATGTCGGTGGCCAGGTTGACCGTGTCGCGGCCGGTCACGAGCAGCGCGGTGAGGGCGGGGACCAGCGCGAGGGTGAGCAGGGTGGCGGCGGCGCGGCGCCGTGGCGCGAGGCCGCCGCCGGGTACTCGGGGTAGTCGCCAGCCGGAGCTGACCTCGGCGTGGGTGACCATGTGGACGTCGATCGGGCCGGAGGCGTTGATCGTCGTCACGCCGATGCCGGGGGACAGGATGCGGGCCAGGCGGCCGCGGCGGCTCGCACCGAGAACGAGCTGGGTGGCGTTCGCGGCGCGGGCGAAGTCGAGCAGGGCGGCGGGGACGTCGTCGCCGACGACCTGATGGAACGTGCCGCCGAGGCTTTCGGTGAGGGCGCGCTGGCCGGCGAGGGCGGCGGGGTCGGCGCCGGTGAGGCCGTCGGAGCGGGCGACGTGGACGGCGAGCAGGTCCGCGCCCTTGGTCCGGGACGCGATGCGGGCGGCGCGGCGGATCAGCGTGTCGCCCTCGGGGCCGCCGGTCAGCGCCACGACGACCCGTTCGCGGGTCTCCCACACCCCGCCGATGTGGTGCGCGGCCCGGTAGCGGTCGAGCTGGTCGTCGACCTTGCCGGCGAGCCAGAGCAGGGCGAGTTCACGCAGGGCGGTGAGGTTGCCGGGGCGGAAGTAGTTCGCGAGCGCCGCGTCGATCCTGTCGGGAGGGTAGATGTTGCCGTGCGCCATCCGCCGTTGCAGCGCCTCGGGGGCCATGTCCACCAGCTCCACCTGGTCGGCCTGGCGGACGACGGCGTCGGGCACGGTCTCCCGCTGCGGCACTTCGGTGATCGTCTCGACGACGTCGTTGAGGGACTCCAGGTGCTGCACGTTGACGGTGGAGATGACGTCGATGCCGGCGGCGAGCAGCTCCTGGACGTCCTGCCAGCGCCTGGCGTTGCGGCTGCCGGGGACGTTCGTGTGCGCGAGCTCGTCGACGACGGCGACGGCGGGGCGGCGGGCGAGGACGGCGTCGAGGTCCATCTCAGTGAACGTGGCGCCGCGATGGTCGAGGAACTGGCGGGGGACGACCTCCAGTCCCTCGAGCATGGCGGCGGTGTGTGGGCGGCCGTGCGTCTCGACCAGGCCGACGACGACGTCGGTCCCCCGGTCGCGGCGCCGGCACGCCTCGTCGAGGGCGGCATAGGTCTTCCCGACCCCCGGCGCCGCGCCGAGATAGATCCGCAGTGTTCCCCGTACCCGTGACACGGCACCCATGCTGCCCCCGCCCGGGCTGCGGGGAAACTTCGGAACGTCGGCGGTGACTGCTTTTTCCTGATCGGCGTATGCCTTCTGTGAGAATGGGCGGAGCCGCCGTGAGAAACGTGTGAGAGATCGTCGCCATCCGGCATTCTCCGGGCTTTACTGGTGGATCAGGCCGGGGTAACGGTCGGCTGGCGGAGGGAGCCGGGGCAGGGTGGGACGCATCCTGATCGTCGAGGACGAGCCGCAGTTGCTGCGCGCGATGCGGATCAACCTGCGCAGCCGCGGGCATGACGTCCGCACGGCGGCCAGCGGCGCGCGCGCCCTCGCCGAGGCCGCCGGCGAACCGCCGGACCTGGTCGTTCTCGACCTCGGCCTGCCGGACATGGACGGCATCGACGTCATCCACGGCCTGCGCGGCTGGACCACCGTCCCGATCATCGTCCTGTCCGGCCGCACCCTGGGCCAGGACAAGATCGCCGCACTGGACGCGGGTGCGGACGACTACGTCACCAAGCCGTTCTCCATCGAGGAACTGCTCGCCCGCATCCGCGCCGTCACCCGCCGCTCGGCCTCCGCCGAGACCGGCCCCATCGTCCTCATCGGCCACCACCGCATCGACTTCGCCACCAGGACCGTCACGACCACCGCCCCCGCGCCGGACCCCGACTCAGCCTCCGCGCCCGACTCAGCCTCCGCGCCCGAGATGGCCTCCGCGTCCGAGATGGCCTCCGCGTCCGAGATGGCCTCCGCGTCCGAGATGGCCTCCGCGTCCGAGATGGCCTCCGCGCCCGAGATGGCCTCCGCGTCCGGCACGGGCCCGCCCGAAGCCACTCGGCTCACGCCGACGGAGTGGCGGCTGCTGGCGGCCCTGGTCCGCGAACCCGGAAAGCTGATCAGCTCACGGGCGCTGCTGACCCAGGTCTGGGGCCCGGGCCACGGCGATGACACCTCGAGCCTGCGGCTGTACGTCAACCGCCTCCGCCGCAAGCTCGAACCCGACCCGTCCCGCCCCCGCCACCTCACCACCGAACCCGGCATGGGCTACCGCTACCAGCCCTGACCGACCACCGCCGGTATCCTTGATCCGTCAGGATCCGCCAGGATCCGTCATCCGCGGGGGCCGTGCCGCCGCGCGGGCGGGAGGTGCGTCGTGGCCGCGGACATGCCAGCCCCGTCATGGATGCACGAGCAGATCACCGCAGAGGAGTACGACTCCTGGTCCGAGGAGCAGTGCGCGGGCATCGAGGTCGTCGACGGGATGGTGGTCATGGTTCCCAGCGCCTCGAAACGGCACAACCGGATGGCGCGGGTTCTCGCAAACGCCCTCGACGCGGCCGGGGGAGCGGTCTGGAACGCCGACACCGACTTCGACGTCCGGCTGCGCGACGTGCCGCTGACGAACCGCCGGCCGGACGTCGTGGTGTATCGCGCGGACACGATCGACGTCGCGCCCACCCTGCCGGAGCATGTGCTGCTGGTCGTGGAGATCGTCTCGCCGGGGTCGGAGACGACTGACCGTCTCGTGAAGCCGAACCAGTACGCGGGTGTCGGGATCGAGTTCTACTGGCGCGTCGAGCAGAGCAGCACCAGCATCCCGCTCGCTCACACCTACACACTCGACCCGGCCGCCGGCGCCTATCGGGACAGTGGCATGTTCACCGGCCTGATCCAGGCCGCCGCCCCCTTCCCGGTCGAGATCGACCTCCGCCAGCTCTGACCGCCCCGCGCCGCCCCGGACTCGGCGACCTCCGCGCGACCATCGCCGTCGCCGCCACAGCACGGACCACTTTTCCCAAGCACCCGCCCGCCGCCGCCGTGACCCGCCTACGTTCATGGCTTGGCGGGCGGGTGTGAGAAACGTGTTAGAGAATCCGGCGTCGCGGGTGGCGTCGCGGTTGACTCCCACCGACGTGTTCCGAGCGATCCGGGAGTCCGATGCGCCCCCTTACGCCTGCCGCGGATGCGGCGATTCCGCTGGACGCGCCCGCGGCGCTGCGGCAGGCGGGAGTCGACGGTGGCCACTGACCTCGCCCGGCGGCTGCTTGTCGGACGGCCGATGCGCAGCGAACGGCTGGCCGAGACGGAACTGCCCAGATGGCTCGCGCTGCCGGTGTTCTGCAGCGACCCGCTGTCGTCCGTGGCGTATGCGACGGAGTCGATTCTCGTCGCGCTCGCCGTCGGCGGCCTGGCGCTGTACCACGTCGCACCGTACATCGCGGCGGCCGTCGCGCTGACGCTGCTGGTCGTCGTCGCCTCCTACCGCCAGACGGTGCATGCCTACCCGAACGGCGGCGGGGCGTATGTCGTGGCGTCGGAGAACCTGGGGGCCACGGCGGGGCTCGCCGCGGCGAGTGCGCTGCTCGTCGACTATGTGCTCACGGTGGCGGTGTCCGTCGCCGCCGGAGTCGGGAACATCATTTCCGCGGCGCCGCGGCTGTCCGGGCACGCACTGTCGATCTCGTTGGGATTCGTGGCGTTGCTGATGCTGATGAACCTGCGTGGGGTGCGGGAATCCGGAAAGGTCTTCGCGATTCCGACGTACGGGTTCGTGCTGGGCATCTACCTGATGTTCGCCTGGGCTGCCTACAAGGGGATCGCCGGGCAGCCGATGCGGGCCGAGACCGCCGGCTACCACCTGCGGGCGACGAGTTCGACCACCGGGCTGCTCGCGGTCGTGCTGGTTCTGCGGGCCTTCGCGAACGGCTGTACGGCGCTCACCGGCGTCGAGGCCATCAGCAACGGAGTGCCGGCCTTCCGACGGCCGAAAAGCCGCAACGCGGCCGCCACCCTGGCCGGAATGGCGCTGCTCGCCGTCACCATGTTCGTCGGGATCACGATCCTCGCGATGGTCAGCCACGTGCACATGGCGGAGAACCGCTCCGACTACATCGGGCTGCCGTCGGGGGCCGACGTGCCGACGGCCATCTCCCAGATCAGCGCCGCCGTGTTCGGCCGGACATTCCTTTTCTACTGGAACACGGTCTTCACCGCCGGCATCCTCGTTCTTGCCGCGAACACCGCGTTCAACGGCTTCCCGGCGCTCGCGTCGATCCTCGCCCGGGATCGCTATCTGCCGCGCCAGCTGTACAACCGGGGCGACCGGCTGGTGTTCTCCAACGGCATCGTGCTGCTCGCGGCGGCGGCCGGGCTGCTGCTCGCCGTCTTCGACGCCCGTACCCAGTCACTGATCCACCTGTACATCATCGGGGTGTTCGTCTCGTTCACCCTCAGCCAGGCCGGCATGGTCCGACACTGGCAACGGGAACTCGCCCGAACCGGCACCGAGACCGTCCCGGATCCGGCGGATCCGGTGGAGCGGCGGCGGATCCGGCGGGCTCAGGCGATCAACGCCCTCGGGGTCGGCGTGACGGCGCTCGTCCTGGTCATCGTGCTGCTCAGCAAGTTCCTCGAGGGCGCCTGGATCGTGGTGGTGGCGATGCCGCTGCTGTTCGCGCTGATGCGGGGCATCCGCCACCACTACGACCGGCTCGCCAACTCCCTGCGGGTGCCCGAGCAGGTCCAGCTCACCCGCCCGAGCCGCAACCACGTCATCGTCCTGGTGTCGAAGCTGCACCTGCCGACGGTGCGGGCTCTGGCCTACGCCCGGATGCTGAACCCGACCGATCTCGAGGCGGTGACGGTCGCCGTGTCGCGGGAGGATGCGCGGGCGCTGTGCGACGAGTGGGAGAGCCACGGCCTCGAGGTTCCGCTGCGCATCCTCGACTCGCCGTTTCGCGAGATCACCCGCCCGGTGCTCGACCACGTCCGCTCGCTGCGCCGCGCCGGCCCGCGCGACGTCGTCACCGTCGTCATCCCGGAGTATGTGATCGACCGGTGGTGGCAGCAGGTCCTGCACAACCAGAGCGCCCTGCGGATCAAGGCGCGGCTGCTGTTCCAGCCCGGCGTCGTCGTCATCAGCGTCCCCTGGCGCATCGACATACCGCCCCCCGACGCGCCATCCACGGTCAGTGTGACGCCAGGGCGTCGAGTTCGGAGCCGGGGGTGAGGTCGTCGCCGAGCGCGAGGGTGAAGTGTCCGCCGGGCTGAACCCGTACCGGGCGAAGACGGAGACGACCTGGGCCCGCGGGCAGCGGGTGTGCATGGACGCGCTGGTCACCGCACCCGGGAGGGGATGGCGGGAGGCCGGGCGGGAAATCCCAAAGTCCGAGGTGGCCGGTGACGCTCCGTCAACCTCTGGACGTGGGTGCGTCGGCTGGATACGTTCCCTGGTCGGCAGGTTAACCTACCTTTAGCTACGAAAAACGGCGATGGATTGTGAGGTCTCGAGTGCGTGCTGTCGCGGAGGGATGGTCGCCCGCGGCGGGTGCGGTCCGCTCCGCGACCTGCCGGGACCACACCGTGCAGCACTCCGACGCTGGGCGATCGTGGTCCTGCTGGTGCTACGCGGGACCGCGGCGCAGGCGTCGCTCGGGGCGCTGGTCGGCGGGGTGCTCACCGGGGCGCTGGTCCAGCGTCTGTTCGCCCCCACCCAGCCGCCCGTCGGCGTGGCGACCAGCGCCGTGGGCGGGGTGTACCTCGCCGTCCTGCTCGTTCGTGGACGGCGGCGCGGATGACGGCGCCTGTGACGGCACTGGCTGGTGGGCGGGTTGCACGGGCCGGGGGACGGCGACGACGACAGGAGAACGGTCAATGACGCGGCTGAGTGCGCAGGACCTCACGCTAGCCTACGACAAGCGGGTCGTCGCCCGCGAGCTGGCCATCGAGATTCCCGACGGCGCCTTCACGGTGATCGTCGGGCCCAACGCCTGCGGCAAGTCCACGCTGCTGCGCGCCCTGGTCCGGCTGCTGCGGCCCAAGGCCGGCACTGTGCACCTCGACGGCCAGGTGATCTCGTCCTACCCGACGAAGGAGGTCGCCCGCCGCCTGGGCCTGCTCGCCCAGTCGGCGACGGCCCCGGCCGGCATCACCGTCGCCGACCTCGTCGCCCGCGGCCGCTACCCACACCAGCGGCTGCTGCGCCAGTGGTCGCGTGAGGACGAGCGGGTCCTGAGCGAGGTGATGGAGCGCACCGGCGTCGCGGAGCTCGCCGACCGGTCCGTCGACGAGCTCTCCGGCGGCCAGCGCCAGCGAGTGTGGCTCGCGATGGTGCTGGCCCAGCGCACGCCGATCCTGCTGCTCGACGAGCCGACGACGTTCCTCGACATCGCCCACCAGGTCGAGGTGCTCGACCTGTGCGAGCAGCTGCTGACCGACGGCGGGCACACGCTGGTGGCGGTGCTGCACGACCTGAACCAGGCCGCGCGCTACGCCACCCATCTGGTGGCGATGCGGGGCGGGCGGATCATCGCGCAGGGCCCGCCGGCCGAGATCGTCACCGCGGAGCTCGTCGAGGAGGTGTTCGGCCTCGCCTGCCGGGTCATCAACGACCCCGAGTCCAACACGCCGCTGGTCATCCCGCTGCGCTCGCGCCCGGCGATCCCCGCGCCAGCCGCCGCGCCGAGCGCCGTTCCGGCCGCCGCGACGAGCACCCCGACGAGCACCCCGACGAGCGCCACGGACGAGCCGGCCGAGGCCGTGACCGCCGCCGCCGGGGGTTGACGCGGGTGAAGGGCTCGACGGGTAGCCGGCTGCTGCGCTCGCGGCTGCGCGCCGAGGCCACCATCCTCACCCGGCTGCGCGCCTGGGCCCCCGGTGTCGCGCTCCTGGTGATCTCCCACCGCGCCTCCGTGCTCGCCGCCGCCGACCGGATCATCCGCCTCGAACCCGACGGCGCCCAGGCCGCTCCGGACGCCGACGCCGCTGGGCTGAGCCTCGGGGTGGGGGGCATCGGCGGCTGACATCCGGGTGCTGGCGGCCGAACCGTCGCTGGCGGGCGTCTTCCGGCGCTTCTGCAACGGCAGCGCTGCTGGTACTGAGCGTCTGGCTGGTGCTGAGCGTCTGGCTGGTGCTGAGCGTCTGGCTGATGCTGAGCGTCTGGCTGGTGCGCGACGGCCGGCTCGGCGTCGGCACCGTCGTCGTGTTCGTCGTCGCCACCCGCAACCTGTTCGAGAGCATGCTGGCGCTGTCCGGCTCGAGTCCGCCGTCGAGCGGCTGCGTGACGGTTGCACCCTGATCGTCATCGCGCACCGTCCGGAAACGATTGCCCGCCTTCCCCGAACCGTCCGCATCGAGGCCGGTCGCCTCCGGTAACCGGATCCTCCGCGAGCCCGCCGGGACCGGATTTTTCCGGTTCAGGGGTGGACGTGACCTGGGTGCTTAGGTGAAGCTAACCTGAGTAAAGCGGCCTTTACCCCTGTGCGGGCCTGACCCAAGGAGACGGGAACGTATGTCGACCAACCCGTTCGACGACGAGAACGGCAGCTTCTACGTCCTGGTCAACGCCGAGGGACAGCACTCGCTGTGGCCGACGTTCGCGCCGGTGCCCGCGGGTTGGAACACGGTTCACGGCGCCGCGAGCAGGGCGTCCTGCATCGAGTACGTCGAGACCTCCTGGACGGACCTGCGCCCGGCCAGCCTCATCGCCCGGATGGAAGCGGACGCGGCGGCCCAGGGCGGCAGCGCTGGCGTGACCCGGTGACCGCGCCGCTGGTCTACCACGAGCGCACGGTCTCCTTCGGCGGGGATCCGCTCGCGGCCGCGGCCCGGCTCGCCCGGTCCGCGCAGGCGCCGTTCGCCGTCTACGAGCGGGACGGCGCGTGGTGCCTCGGCGCCGGCGCGGTGGCCGAGATCGTGCTGTCCTGGGACGAGATCCGCTACCGCACGGGTGGCGCCTGGCGGGTCGAGCCGGTCGGGGAGGCGCCGCTGCGGTCGCTCGCGGGCGTGCTGGCCGCGCTGCCCGTGGCGGGCTGGCGGGCCTACGGCTGGGCGGGCTTCGAGCTCGGCCCCCGGGCCCACGGGCTCGCCGGGCCGCGCGCGTCCGAGCCGCTCGTCCACCTGATCGTCCCCGCCCGTGAGGTGCGGCTGGAGGTCGGCACGGCGTCGCTGCGCGCGGTCGAACCGCAGACCCTGGACGCCCTCGCGGACCAGCTCGCGGACGCCGCCGAGCCGGCCGAGGCGGAGAGCACGCTGGTGCCCGCCGACCTCGAGCGTGGTGCCGAGGACTACCGGCGCATCGTCGCCCGCGCCGTCGACGACATCCACGCGGGCCGGCTGCGCAAGGTGATCCTGTCCCGGGTCGTCCCCGTCGACGGCGAGATCGACCTGGTCGCCACCTACGAGCGCGGCCGGCGCGCCAACACCCCCGCCCGGTCGTTCCTGCTCGACGTCGGCGGCCTGCGCGCCACCGGCTTCAGCCCGGAGACCGTCGTCGAGGTCGCGGCCGACGGCCGGGTCTCCACCCAGCCGCTGGCCGGCACGCGCGCCCGCGACGGCGGCGCCGCGGACGGCGGAGCCGCCGACCGGGCCCGCCGTGAGGACCTGCTCGCCGACCCGAAGGAGGTCTACGAGCACGCCGTGTCGGTGCAGGCCGCCCAGGACGAGCTGCGCGCGGTGTGCGACCCGGCGACGGTCGTCGTCGACGAGTTCATGTCCGTGCTCGAGCGGGGCAGCGTGCAGCACCTGGCCTCGCGGGTCAGCGGCCGGCTCGCCTCCGGCAACGACGCCTGGGACGCGCTCGCCGTCGTCTTCCCGTCGATCACCGCGATCGGCATTCCCAAGACCGCCGCCTACGGGCTGATCCGCGACTACGAGTCGGCGCCGCGCGGCCTGTACAGCGGGGCGGTGCTCAGCGTCGGCGCCGACGGCGCGCTCGACGCCGCCCTTGTCCTGCGCACCGTGTTCCAGCGGGACGGGCGGACCTGGCTGCGGGCCGGGGCCGGCATCGTCGGCGCGTCCCGCCCCGAGCGGGAGCTGGAGGAGACCCGGGAGAAGCTGCGCAGCGTCAGCCGCTTCCTGGTGGCCGCGCCGCCGCCCGCCGCCGGCCCCGCGGTACCTACCGGCCCGGACCGCGACGGCCTGCGGCGCACCGTCGCCGCCCACCCGTACACCGAGTTCGACAGAACGGGTTCTGCCACAGCGGGTGCCGCCACAGCGGGTGCCGATGGTCAGGGCGTCGACCCGGCGCGGCTGTCCGCGGCGATCGAGCGGCTCGTCGACCGTCACGAGAGCCTGCGCACCCGCGTCACCGACAACGGCGGCCAGATCGTCGAGGCCCGCTCGGGCTGGCGCGGCCTGACCGTCCACGACCTGCGCGACCTCGACGAGGCCACCGCCGGCGCCCGGCTCGAGGAGACCCGTGACCGCCTCTCGCACCAGATGCTCGACATCGAGCACGGCGAGGTGCTGTCCACCGCGCTGAGTCTGCTCCCCGGCGGCGCCACCCGGTTCCACCTCGACGTCGACATGGTCGCCGCGGACGCCGTCAGCTACCGGGCCCTGCTCGCCGACCTCGCGCGGCTCTACTGCCGTCCGGACGAGGTCGAGCCCGCCCCGGCGTACACCTACCGGCGCTACCGGGCCGAGCACGAGGCCGGCCGGAAGGCCGCGGCTAGCCGCGCCCGCGAGGCCTGGATGGACCGCCTGCCCAGCCTCCCCGGCCCCCCCGAGCTCGCCCTCGCCGCCCCCCGGCCCGCCACCTCCCAGCCCGGGGGCGCCGAGTCCGGAGGCGGTTCCGCCGTGCGGTCCCTGGCCCGGGTGTCGCGGCGGCACTTCCGGCTCTCGCCGCGGTCGCGGGCGGCGCTGGGGCGCGAGTCCCACCGGCGGGGCGTCACCCCGGCGATGGCCGTGGCGACGGCGTTCGCCGAGGTCCTCGGGGTGTGGAGCACCCAGTCCCGGTTCCTGCTCAACGTTCCGCTGTTCGACCGGGAGCAGCTTCATCCCGACGTCGACCGGGTGGTCGGCGACTTCACCAGCTCGGTGCTGCTGGAGGTCGACCTCACCGACCGCGTCCCGTTCGTCGAGCGGGCGCGCCGGGTGCAGACCCGCCTGCACGCCGACGCCTCCCACGCCGACGCCTCCCACGCCGACGCCTCCCACGCCGACGCCTCCCACGCCGGCTACTCCGGCGTCGAGATCCTGCGCGACGCCGGCCGGCCGCGCGGCGAGCAGGTCCTGGCCCCGGTGGTGTTCACCAGCGCGCTCGGCCTCGGCGAGCTGTTCGACGCGGCCGTGCGCGAGGAGTTCGGCACCCCGGAGTGGATCATCTCCCAGGGTCCGCAGGTGCTGCTCGACGCACAGGTGACCGAGCTTGATGGCGGCCTGCTGGTCAACTGGGACATCCGCGAGGACGCCTTCGCCCCCGGCACCGTCGACGCGATGTTCGCCGCCTTCGAGCGGGTCGTGCGCGATCTCGCCGAACCCACCGCCGAACCCGCCGCGAGCGCGGTCTGGGAGCGTCCGTTCGACGTGCCGCTCGACGCGGCCCCGACGGCGGTGCGCCGCCAGGTCGGCGACGTCGCCGGCCCGGCCGCCACCCGGCTGCTGCACGAGGGGTTCTTCGCGCACGCCGAACGCCGGCCCGAGGCGCCCGCCCTGGTGTGGGGGGACGTCGAGGGCCCGGCGGGCACCCTGACCTACGGCGGGCTCGCGGCCCGGGCCGCGGACATCGAGGCCGCGGACATCGAGGCCGCGGACACAGCGGGAGAGGGACGATGACGCAGGCTGTCACCGCGGCCGGGACGCCGGCGGCGGCCGACGGCTGGGTGCCGTTCCCGGCGGCCCACGCCCGCCGCTACCTGGCCGAGGGGTACTGGGAGGGCGGTCCGCTGGGGGCGCGTCTGCGGGAATGGGCGCGGTGCCACGGCTCGGCCACGGCGCTCGTCGGAGGCCCGCCGGGCGCCCCGGTCCGGCTCACCTACGCCGAGCTTGACCAGGCCGTCGACGACCTGGCGGCGGGGCTCGCGCGGCTGGGCCTGCGCCCCGGCGACCGGGTGCTGCTGCACCTGCCCAACCGGACCGAGTTCGTCGTCCTGCTGTTCGCGCTGCTGCGCCTGGGCGTCCTGCCGGTGCTCACGCTGCCCGCCCACCGCCGCGTCGAGATCGAGCATCTGGCCCGCCTGGCCGGCGCCGTCGCCTACGCGATCCCGGACACCTTCGAGGGCTTCGACCACCGCCGGCTCGCCGACGAGATCGTGGCGGCCGTCCCGAGCGTGCGCCACGTGCTGGTCGCCGGTGAACCGGGGCCGTTCACCAGCCTCGCCGCGCTCGCCGGGGCCGGCGCTGCCGCCCGGGCCGCCGGCACCGCCGCGCCGCCGCCCGCGGTGGACCCGGCCGGCGTCGCCCTACTGCTGATCTCGGGTGGCACGACCGGCAAGCCCAAGCTCATCCCGCGCACCCACTGGGACTACGCCTACAACGCGGCGGCCAGTGCGGAGCTGTGCGCGCTGACCAGCCACGACGTCTACCTGGTGGCGCTACCGGCCGCGCACAACTTCCCGCTGGCCTGCCCGGGAATCCTCGGCGCGCTCGGCGTCGGCGCGACGGTGGTGCTCGCGCCGTCGCCGAGCCCGGAGACGGCCTTCGAGCTGATCGCCCGCGAACGGGTGACGGTGACGGCGCTGGTGCCCGCGCTCGCCCGGCTGTGGGTCACCGCCGTCGGTTGGGAGGGGCCCGACACGACCAGCCTGCGCCTGCTTCAGGTGGGCGGTGCGCGTCTGGACGCCGAGCTTGCCCGCCGCGTCCGCCCTGTGCTGGGCGCCGCCGTGCAGCAGGTGTTCGGCATGGCCGAGGGCCTGCTCAACTTCACCCGCCTCGACGACGACGACGAGGCCGTCTGCACCACCCAGGGCCGGCCGCTGGCCGCCGCCGACGAGATCCGCGTCGTCGACACCGACGGGCAGGACGTGCCGGTCGGCACCGTCGGCGAGCTGTGGACCCGTGGCCCCTACACGATCCGCGGCTACTACCGGGCCGCCGAGCACAACGCCGCCGCGTTCAGCCCGGACGGCTTCTACCGCAGCGGAGACCTGGTTCGAGTCACGGACGGCGGCAACCTCGTCGTCGAGGGTCGGATCAAGGATGTGATCAACCGGGGTGGGGAGAACGTCTCCGCCACCGAGCTCGAGGAGCACCTGCTCACCCATCCCGGTGTCGCCCAGGCCGCCGTCATGGCGGCCGGCGATGACCAGATCGGCGAGAGCGTCCGCGCGGTCGTCGTCCCCGAACCCGGGGCGACGCCGACCCTCAAGGACCTCAAGACCTACCTGCGCGACCGCGGCCTCGCCCGGTTCATGCTCCCCGACCTGCTCACGGTCGTCGACGAGCTTCCCCTGACCGCCGTCGGCAAGATCGACAAACGCGAGCTGCGCCGCCGTCTCGGCTGAGCCATCCCCCGCGAACCGCCCCCCTCGAACCGATTCCCGGTCCCGGCGAGAACGCCGGGCGACAACGACGCCGGTCACCACCCGTGTGACCGGCTCTGCCCGCGCGACCGCAACCGCCCGCGCGGGCGGCGCACCATCTGGAAGGACGTGCACCGTGGCCAGTCCCGACTCCGCGCAGCGCAGTGACGCCACGGGGAACGACGCCACCCGCGCGGGTCTCGCGCTGCGGCTGGTGATCTTCGGTGGGGAGGTGCTGGACACCGCCCGGCTCGCCCCCTGGTACGAGCGGCACCCGGGCGACGCCCCGCGCCTGGTCAACATATACGGGATCACCGAGACGACGGTGCACGTCACCCACCTGCCCCTGGACGCGTCGTCCGCCCCGGCGGACCGTCCCTCGACACCGTCCGCGCCCTCGCCGTGGCCTGGGAACAGAGCCTGGCCGCCCTCGCCGCCCTCGCCGCCCTCGCCGTAGCCCACCAGCAGCGATCCCAAGTGCGAACCGAGTCCCGTGGAGGCACATGATGGCGAGCGAGATCGACGACCGCGAGCAGTTCGAGGATCTGGTTCTGGGCCCCCTGCCATCGTGGGGCGCCGACAGCATCCAGACCATGATGTCGACCCTGCGGTCCACCGCCGAGCCGTTCCCGTGCATCTTCGCGGTGGCGGCGGCGAACCGGGGTGGCCTGCGGTTCGGCTTCGTGGACGACCTGCACGACCAGAGCACCTGGTCGACGCTCCCGGACATCCTCGCCACCTACCTCGCCGTCTACCAGGAGCTCTCACACAACACCTCGCTGGTGGTGTTCTTCGGGTCCCAGGACGACCAGGGCGACGACATCCTGTCCTACGAGCGGCGCTTCTGGTCGCTGCTGCAGTACCTGCACGACGGTGACGGTGAGCCGTGGCCGTCGGACATCACGACCGAGACGGACGATCCCGGCTGGGAGTTCAGCTTCCGCGGGACGCCGATCTTCGTCGTCTGCAACACGCCGGCACATCGGCGGCTGCGCAGCCGCAACAGCCCCGACTTCACCATCACCTTCCAGCCGCGCTGGGTGTTCGAGGGCCTCGAGCCGTACAGCGCGCGGGGCGCCGCCGCCCGCCGCACGATCCGCGAGCGGCTCAGGCGGATGGACGAGGTCGACTCGACCCCGCTGCTGGGCTCCTTCGGCGACCCGGACAACCGCGAGTGGAAACAGTACTTCCTCCGCGACGACGCCACCGTCGCGGACTCCTGCCCCTTCCTCGCCGCAGCCGCCGGTGCCGCAGGCGCCGGCCGGGCGTCATCGGGGCAGGCGTCGTCCCACCTGTTCAAGGTGGTCGTCAACACGGAGGAGCAGTACTCCGTGTGGCCGCTGGGCCGGCGCAACGCGCTCGGCTGGTTCGACACGCCCGTCACCGGGACCCGCGAGCAGTGCCTGGACAGCATCGAGCTGGCCTGGACCGATCTGCGCCCGAGCAGCCTGCGCCGCCGGATGGCCCGGCACCGGGCAGCGGTGCCGTCCCTGCCGTCCGTGCCGGACGACGTGCTGGACCGCGAGCCCGCCACCATCGCACCCGCCTGACATTCGCCGTTCGCCCGAGCCGCGGCCCGTGTTTCCGGTGGCCATCACGGACTGTTCGGGCCGCCTCGGCATTCCGCGTGGGCCTCTCGATGCGATTACGGAGGGCGTCTGAGAACCCTTGCGTCGCCGTCCAGGTAAAACTAAGGTAAACCGAACCTAAGGCTCGTCGACGTGGGTGTCGAACGGGCCCGCGGCGCCCGTGGGGCATCCCCTTCGCCACCCACGCAGCGTCGCTGGTCGGCGCGCCCGCGCCACCGCGGAACCGAAGGGAAACCCCAGCCGATGGTCGCGAGCCGACCCGTCGTCTCCACCCCGTCTTCCTCGCGGGACGACATCCAGCCCGAGAAATCTCCGCACGGGGACGGGGAAGGTCAGCCAGCGGGGCGCGCGGGGCAGCCGCGGATCCCGGTGGATCCGGCCGCTGCCGGTGCCCGCAGGGTGCGGCTGTCATCCGCGCAGCGCCGTTTCTGGTTCCTGCATCGGCTCGCCCCTGGTAGCAGCGGCCACCACCGGTCCGTCGGGGTCCGCCTGCGCGGTGCGCTCGACGCTGGTGCGCTCACCGAGGCGCTGTACGACCTCGTCGACCGGCATGACCTCCTGCGCACCGTCTGCCCGGCGGACGCGGCCGGCGAGCCCGTCGGCGTCGTGCTCGACGGGCCGGCCGCCGACCTGCTGAGTCTCACTGTTCTCGACCTGGCCCCCGGGGGGCGTCCCGCCGCGACGTCCGTGGCAGACCTCGCCGATGCCGCCGCCGACCGGGCCGGTCTCGATCGTGACGTGGCCGAGGCCGAGGCCGAGCTGATCCACCCGGAGGGCCTGGCCGGCGGCGCGGGGCCGTTGTGGGGGGCGCTCGCGGAGTTCGGGCGGGCGCCGATGGACCTCGCCGGGGGGATCCCGGTGCGCGCCCAGTTGGTGAAGGTCGGCCCGGAGGACCACGTCCTGCAACTGGTGGTCGCGACCATCGCCGCCGACGAGCCGAGCCTGCGCATCCTGGTCGCCGACCTCGCCACCTGCTACGCGGCGCGGCGCCGGGGGGAGCGGCCCGCCGTCTCGGACGGCCCGTCGTCCGGTTATGCCGCGTATGCCGACTGGGAGGCCACCGCCGGTCGGGACGAGGCCGACCGCCAGGTGGCGTGGTGGCGGGAGGTCCTGACACCGCCTCCGCCGCTGCTTACCCCTGCCCTGGCAAGCGCCGGCGCCCCCGACGCTCCCGACGGCGGCCAGGGCTGGGCACCGTCGGCCGACCATCCGGCGGCACTCCACCGCGTGACGCTGGCGCCGCGGGTCGCACGGCGGCTGCGGGCCCTGGCGGCAGCGCATGGCACGACCCTCGACGAGGTCGCGCTCGCCGCCGCGGTCGTCCTGCTGTACCGCTGCACGGGGGAGCACGACATCGCCGTCGGCATCCCGGCGGACGAGCGGCCGGGCGCCGGCCTCGCGGGCGTCGTCGGGCCCTTCGCCACCCTGGTCGTGCTGCGCGTCCGGGTCGACGCGAGGCAGACGTTCGGCGAGCTCCTCGACGAGGTCCGGGTGCGCGCCGCCGCGGCCCGGGAGCATCGCGCCGCGCCGTTCGACGAGGTGGTCCGGGCCGCGCGTGCCGGCGGCCCCCGGTTCGGCCGGACGATCGTGACCGACCCGTCGCGGGGCCGGCGTCCCGGCCGGGTGGTCGGGCTTGCCCACGGCGCGGCCACGGTCGGCGGTGGCCTCATCGACGTGACGTTCAGCCGCCATCACCGGATCCTCGGCGGCCTTGCCTTCGCCGACCTCGGCACCGAGGAACTGAGCCCGCCGGCGGGTCCCGCGACCGTCCCGCTCGACCTCGCGGTGGAGGACGACGGAGACACCGTTGCCGTGTCCGCCGCGGTGGATGCCGCCCTGTTCACCCCCGAGGACGCCGAGCGGTTCGCCGGGCGGCTCGCGCGCCTCGCCGAGCAGCTCGACGCCGACGCCGTCGTCGGTGAGCTGGACACGATGTCGGCGGCCGAGCGCCACCAGATCGTCGACGACTGGTCCCGAGGCCAGGCCGAGCCCCTCATCGGGCGTTCACTCGCGGCGCTGGTGGCGGAGGCCACCCGGCGATCGCCGTCCGCCGTCGCCGTCGTCGGCCTGCCGGCCGTGCCCGCCGGTACCGCCGGCATCGCCGATACCGCGAGGGCCCCGGCGGGGCAGGTGTCGGCGCCGGTCGTCGAGCTCACCTATGCCGAGCTGGAGCGGCGGGCCGAGGCGGTCGCCCGGTGGCTGCGGGCGGCCGGGGTCGGGCCGGAGGTGACGGTCGGCGTCAGCGTGCCGCGGTCGGCGGCGCTTGTGGTAGCGCTGCTCGGCGTGCTGCGTGCCGGGGGTGCGTTCGTGCCACTGGAGCCGTCCTGGCCGGCCCGCCGGTACGCCGAGGTGGCGGCCGACGCGGCGGTCGCGGCCATCGTCGCGGCCGATGGCGTCACCCTGCCCGTCGCTCCACCCGACGCGCCGCCGGTGCTGCGCCTCGACGCCGCCGGGCACCTCCAAGGCCCGGTGTCCGGTGCTGGCCCGATGTCCGACTCCGGTGTCGGGGTGGACGAGGGGTCGGGCGTCGACCTGGAGAACCTCGCGTTCGTCACCTACACGTCCGGATCGACGGGGACGCCCAAGGGCGTGATGATCCGCCATCAGGCGTTCTGCAACCGGCTGCACTGGCAGGTCGGCCTGCTGCGGCTGACCGGTGACGACGTCGTGCTGGCACGGGCGCCGCTCGCCATCGACGTTTCCATCAACGAGATCTTCCTGCCACTGATCGCCGGCGCCCGGCTCGTCGTCGCGCCGCCGGGGACCGAGGGTGACCCGGGCGCACTCCTGACAATCATCCGTGATCACTCCGTCACGTTCTGCTATGTGGCGACGTCGCTGCTCGCGATGATGCTCGACCATCCGGACGCCACGGCGGCCGGGCGCACGCTGCGCTACGTCTGGTGCGGCGGCGAGGTGCTGGGCGACGAGATGTACCGGCGCTTCCGGGAGCGCTTTCGCGCGTGGATGTTCCACGGGTACGGGCCGGCCGAGGCTACGATCGGCGTGAGCTGCCGGGTGTTCGAGCCGGACCGGGCCGCCGCCCGCGTCTCGATCGGCCGGCCGAACCCGAACACGCAGGTGCGCGTGCTCGACGACGAGTACAACCCGGTCCCGGTCGGAGCTGTCGGCGAGCTGTTCATCAGCGGCCTGCCGCTCGCCCGCGGCTACCTGGGCGACGCGCGGCGCACGGCGGACCGGTTCGTCCCGGACCCGTTCAGCGCCGTGCCCGGCGGGCGGATGTATGCCACTGGCGACCTGGCCCGGTTCCGGGCCGACGGGGAGATCGAGTTCCTCGGCCGCGCCGACAACCAGGTGAAGATCGGCGGGTTCCGGGTGGAGCTCGCGGAGATCGAGCAGGTTCTGGTCCGCCACTCCGGGGTGCGCCAGGCCGCCGTCGTGCTCGCCCCGGGCGACGACCATCCCGACGAGCTGCGGGCGTACTGGGTGCCCGCCGCCTCCCGCGCGCCGCGGGCCGACGCGGGGGACCTGCGCGACTGGCTGGCCGAGCGACTGCCCGCCCACATGGTCCCGGCCGTCTTCGTCGACGTCCCACAGCTGCCCCTCACCGGCGCCGCCGGGGTCGACCCCGTCGAGCCCGCCCCCGGCCTGGAACGGCGCATCGCCGAGGTCTGGTCACGGGTGCTGGGGGTGGACCGGGTCGGGGCCCGCGACGACTTCTTCGGCCTCGGCGGCCACTCGCTCGCCCTCACCCGCGTCCAGGCCCAGCTCCAGGAGCACCTCGGCCGGCCGGTCCAGCTGGGAGACCTCTACGCCCACACCACCGTCGAGGAGCTCGCCCACGCCCTGGGTGCCGCGACGGCCGCGGACCACCGGTAGCGCGCCCTCGCGCATGCCCACACCACCCTCGCGGAAGGAAGAGAGCCGATGACCGCGGACCCGACGACGCTGACCGGCCCCACACGCCTGGACCATCCCCTCGACCTCACCCCGACCGACCTCACCCCGACCGACCTCACCCCGACCGACTCCGCCCCGACCGACTCCGCCCCGACCGACTCCGCCCCGGCAGGCATCTCCGCGACCGGCATCCCCACGGTCGGCGCCCCGGCGGCCGGAGATTCACCGGCCGGTGTGTCCGTGGCCGGTGTCTCCCCGGCTGACCTGGTCGACCAGGTGGCGGCGGTCCAGAACGGGCCGGGGGCGCACGGGCTGGTGCGCGCGTTCGCGGCGAACCCCGCCTTCCGGGCGGCGGAGTGGGAGGAGCTGACCACCGACGACGACCCGTACCGGCGTCCCGTCCGGCCGGCGGACCTCGGCTGGCTGGACTACGGCAACCCGCTGGAGCCCGCCCAGGTGCTCAAGCTCTCCGGGCTGCTCGGGCACCGGATGCTGCGCAACATCTACGACGCGGGTCTGCTCTACCTGCCGCCGCGGCCGAGCGCCGCCGCCACGCGGGACGCGGCCGACTTCTACGGCCCGGGCAACCGGCTGCGCGGCGCGCTCGCCCAGCCCGTCCTCGAACGTCACCTGTTCTCGTTCCTCGCCCAGGAGCGACCGGCCGTGCCGGACGGGGGAGTCGCCGGTCTGCTCGCCGCCCTGCGCGACCACGCCGAGGAGCTGGCGGCCCGCCCGGGCGAGGCGTTCACGGTGCTGGCCGGCACCCGGGACCGGCGCGAGGCGACGACCTTCGCGCTGCTGCAGCTCTCGGCGTACCTGCCGGCGGCGCGCACGGCGGTGGCCCGCGGGGCGCTCGGCGAGTACGACGTCGCGCTGCCCGGCGGGCGGGCGCTGATGCTGGCGGACTACGGGGGATGGGTGGACGGCGCGGCGGACTGGCGGGCGTTGCTCGCCGGCGCGGAGCTCACCTCGACGGTCGGCGCCTACTGGCAGCTCTACCTCAACACCGCGCTCGCCCGCGGCAACCACCTGCACCAGCTCGCCCGCGCTCCGCAGCGGTACGCCGAGCTGCTCGGCGCGTTCGTCCACCAGCGCGTGCACGACGCGGCCGTCGCCGGTGCCTGGGCGGACGCGGTCGAGGACGGGCTCGGGCGCCGCCCCGCCCTGTTCATCGACTCTCCGGCGGCCCCGCGCGCGCGGACCCCCGAGGCCCTGGTCGAACTCGCCGGGGCGCTGCTCACCCCACTCGCCGAGCAGGGCTTCGCCGGGGCGGTGGAGGCGTTCCACGCGGGCTTCGCCGACGCCGCCGCCCTCGCCCGCCTGCACGATCGCGACCTCGCCGCCCAGCTCGCCTGGGCGGACGCCATCGCCGAGCACAAGGCCAAGGCCGAGGCGATCAACGACTACCTGACGAACGAGCGCATCGAGGTCGACCTCGACACCTTCGTCGAGTCCTGCGACGAGACGTCGACGACGCACGTCCACGACGAGCACCGGCTGGTCATGATCGAGTCCGGGGACATGCACTTCTGGAACAACGTCACTCACAAGATCTCACTCAGCGACGGCGACAAGATCCTGATCCCGAAGTCGCGGCTGCACGGCTCCACCGTCCTGTCCGGGTCGTGCACCTACCACCAGCCGATAATCCCGGACGAGATGTACCAGCGCTTCTGAGCCACTGCATCTGCCCGCCGTGTCTCTGTGATCAAGGGGGTTGGCGAGCGCTGTATGCGCCTCGACTTTCCCGCGATCACAGGCCGCGTGGGCGAAGGCCGTCATGGCGGCCGGCGGGGCGTTCGTCCCGGTGGAACCCGGCTGGCCGCAGGCGCGACGGCGCCGCGTGCTGGCGAACGCCCGGGCCCAGTTCGTGCTCATCGGGTCAGGCGCGCCGGACGGGCCGGAGGGGACCTCGGACCTCGCGATCGCTGCGCCACGTCTGGTGCGGCGCGCGAGCTCCGTCCCTCCCGTCCGTCCGTCCCTGATGCGGGCCGGCTGGGCGCCCGACAGGGACGCCGACACCACCGCGACGCGGCCATCGAGCCCGCCGTCCCGAATCCCGACTTTTCGGATGCAGGATGCGGGTAGGGGTTGGGTGGGCGTCCATGCCTCGGCGCGGATCGCCAGATCGGCGGGTCACGGAGGACGGCGGATTCCGGCCGCGGTGCCTGGTACGCAGGGGTTTCAGAGCCCCGGTCGGCTGCGTGTGGGGTCTGTGCGGTATGTGCCCGGCGTTGTCGTGGCACTTTGTCCGTCGACGGTCGGCGTGCTCGAGGGCCGTCGTATCCTTGGCCCGAGATCGTTGATGAACACGCGGTTACGGATGGGGAGGGCGTCGATGGTCGACCGTTCTGGCGGAGAGCGGTCCGCGCTGACGGGGACCAGTCGGATCACCCCGCTGGCGCGGTCGATCGGGCGGCTCTCGGACGAGGTGGCGCGCGTCCTGCGTGACGAGATCCTCGCCGGCACCCTGGCGCCTGGCACCCCGCTGCTGCAGATCCAGCTCGCCGAGCAGCTCGGCGTGAGTCGCACCCCCCTGCGCGAGGCCCTGCGCATCCTCGAGCGGGACGGCCTGGTCAAGGTGTCCAACGGCAACAAGACCGTCGAGGTCGTCGCCCTCGACATCGCCGAGATCGTCGCCACCCACGAGGTGCGCGAGGTCGTCGACGGCCTCGCGGCTCGCCTGGCAGCCCGGCGCGGCCTGAGCCCCGAGGCCGACCGGCATCTGGTGGCGTGCATCGACGCGATGGACACCGCATCCCGCGGCGGCCTGGACACGGCCGTCTACGGCGACGCCCACGCCGACTTCCACCTGTCGATCATCGATGCGACGGGCAACTCCAGGCTACTGGACCTGTGCCCGCTGGTCCGGCTCAGCTCGCAGATGATGCTGACGCGGTATCTGCAGCAGCAGGCGCACCGCCACCCCGGGCTGGTCGACCTGGAGGGGGTGTCCAGCACGCTGATCAACGAGGGCAACCAGGACCATCGCCGCATCTACGCGGCGATCGCCGCCGGCCAGCCCCGCGAGGCCGAGGCCGCGGCCAAGCGCCACATCCGCAAGACGGCGGATTTCGCCACCCGCCTGCACGAGAAGATCGCGGCCGCCACGGCAACCCGCAGCGCCTGACGCCGCGGTCCGCCCGCGGCCTGCAGGCATCCCTGCGCGAAGCCGACCTCTTCGTGGTCCCCGACACGGCTGAGCCGGCCGCGATCCCGCGGGACCGGACCGGCGAGGGAGGCGACTAGGCCCCGGCGGCGGCGAGGACGTGTTCGGCGTGGCGCAGGACGGGGGCGTCGACCATGCGCCCCTCGAAGGAGAAGACGCCGGGGGCATCGGCGGCGGCGGCGAGGACCCGGCGGGCCCAGTCGACCTCCTCCTCGGTCGGCGCGAACGCGGCCCGCACGACCGCCACCTGCTTCGGGTGGATGCAGGCCTTGACGGTGAACCCGCTGGCGGCGGAGTCGCGCGCCTCCTGGGCCAGGCCGTCCAGGTCGGCGATGTCGAGGTAGACGGCGTCCACGGCGACCCGCTGGTACGCGCCCGCGGCGAGCAGCACGGCGGCGCCGGTGTGCACGGCGACCGGGCGGTAGTGGCCCGTCTCGTCGCGGCTGGACCGACCGCCGAGCGCGGCGACGAGGTCCTCCGCGCCCCACATCAGGCCGATCGCGTTCGGCTGGGCGGCGAGGGCGGGCGCGGCCAGGACCCCGGCGGGGGTCTCGCACAGCGCCAGCACCCGCAGCGGCGCCAGGCCCGCCACCTGTGACGCCGCCTCGGTCTTGGCGAGCATCACCGTGTGGTAGGGCGTCTCCGCCAGCGCGGCGAGGTCTCGCTCGTGGTCCTCGGTGCCGACCGGGTTGAGTCGGACCAGGGTCCGGTCCGGGTCGAGCGGGGTGTCGCGCAGCGCCTGGCGGGCCCGCTCCCGGTCCTCGGCCGCGACGCCGTCCTCGAGGTCGAGGATCACGCCGTCGGCGGCGGCCGCGGCCTTCGCGAACCGCTCCGGCCGGTCGGCGGGGCAGAACAGCAGGGCCGGGCCGGGCAGCGGGGCGCTCATGCGGACGCGTCCGGGTCGCGCAGCATGAGGGCGGAGCGGACGGCCACCGCGACGACCTCCCCCTTCTGGTTGCGGGCGGTGTGCTCGAAGGTCACCACGCCCTGGCCGGGCCGGCTGCGGGACAGCCGCTTGTCGCGCACGACCGTCTCGGCGTAGAGGGTGTCGCCCTGGAACACCGGCGCGGGGAAGCGGATCTCCTCAAAGCCGAGGTTGGCCACCGTCGTGCCCTGGGTGAGCTGGTTGACGGACAGCCCGACCAGCGTCGAGAGCGTGAACATGCTGTTCACCAGCCGTGTCCCGAACGTCTGAGTCGCGCTCCACGCCTCGTCGAGGTGCAGGGCCTGCGCGTTCATGGTGAGGGTGGTGAACAGCGTGTTGTCGGCCTCGCCGACGGTGCGGCCCGGGCGGTGCTGGTAGACGACCCCGGGCTCCAGTTCGTCGAACCACAGGCCGCGCTGCTCGACGCGGCGCGGCTCGCTGACGGCGTCCATGCCGCCTCCCTGCTAGGTGTTGGTGTGGGTGGCGGGGTCAGAGACCGAGGTGGCGGGCGATGAGGAGCTTCTGGACCTCGCTCGTGCCCTCGCCGATCTCCAGGATCTTGCTGTCCCGCCAGTGCCGGGCGACGGGGTACTCGTTCATGAAGCCGTAGCCACCGTGGATCTGGGTGGCCTCACGGGCGTTCGTGACCGCGGCCTCGCTGCTGAACAGCTTCGCGATCGCGGCCTCCTTCTTGAACGGCAGGCCCGCGGCCATCCGGGCGGCGGCGTCATAGTAGGCGGTGCGGGCCACGTGGGTCCGCGCCTCCATCTCGGCGATCTTGAAGGCGATGCCCTGGTTCGAGCCGATCGGCCGGCCGAACGCCTGGCGGGTCTTCGCGTAGGCCACCGACTCGTCGACGCAGGCCTGGGCGAGGCCCACGGACAGCGCCGAGATCGCGATGCGGCCCTCGTCGAGGATCGACAGGAAGTTGGCGTAGCCGCGGCCGCGCTCGCCGAGCAGGTTCGCGGCCGGCACCCGCACGTCCTGCAGGGTCAGCGGGTGCGTGTCGCTGGCGTGCCAGCCGACCTTGGAGTACGCCGGCTCCGCGGTGAAACCCGCCCGGGGCACCGGGACGAGGATGGTGCTGATCTCCTTCTTCCCGGTGTCGGTGGTGCCCGTCACGGCGGTGACGGTGACGAGCTTCGTGATGTCGGTGCCGGAGTTGGTGATGAACGCCTTCGAGCCGTTGATCACCCACTCGTCGCCGTCGAGGACGGCGGTGGTGCGGGTGCCACCGGCGTCGCTGCCGGCCTCGGGCTCGGTCAGGCCGAACGCGCCGAGCGCCTCACCGGAGGTCAGCAGCGGCAGCCACTCCTGCTTCTGCTCCTCGGTGCCGAACCGGTAGACCGGCATGGCGCCCAGCGAGCAGCCCGCCTCCAGGGTGATCGCCACGGACGAGTCGGCCCGCGCCAGCTCCTCGATAGCCAGGCAGAGCGTGAAGAAGTCGCCGCCCATGCCGCCGTACTCCTCCGGGAACGGCAGGCCGAACAGCCCCATCTTCGCCATCCCGGAGACGACCTCGTACGGGAACGTCTTCTGCTCGTCGTGGCGGGCTGCCGCCGGAGCGACGACCTCGCGGGCGAACTCCTCGACGGTCCGGCGCAGGGCTTCCTGCTCCTCGGTCAGGCGCGTGTCAGGCATGGCTGGTCTCCTTCTCGATCGGTGCGCCTGTGGCAGGCTCGTCCGGTGCGCCCGTGGCGGCGTCCTCGTCGGCGGTGACGACGGCGAGGACCTGGTCGAGCCGGACCTGGTCGCCGACCCGCACGCCCAGGTCCTTGACCAGGCCGTCACGGGGGGCGGTGAGGGCGTGTTCCATCTTCATCGCCTCGACGACGATCAGCGCGGTCCCGGCCGTGACCCGGTCGCCGGCGCTGACGTGCACCGCGGTGACCAGGCCCGGCATCGGCGCGCGGACGTCGAGCGCGGCCGCGGACTGCGCCCGGGGACGCAGGATCAGCTCGGCCGGAGGAAGCGCCCAGGCGGCACCCCCGGTGCCGAGCCAGCGGGTGCGCCCGTCGACGACGTGCGACCAGCGCTGGGCGTGCCCGTCGAGGGTCACCAGGAGCTCGCCGGGAGTCCCGGCGGCGTGCACCCTGGCCGGGCGGGGCTCGCCGTCACCGACCGTGACGGTGGCGGCGGTCGGCGGGCCGCTCACCCGGATCCGGGTGACGGTTCCATCGGGCAGGGTGACCCGGTGGTCGAGCGGGGCCGCCGGCCGCCCGGCGCGGAAGCCGCTCGGCACGCTCCACAGGTCGGTACTGGGGGCACCGGGGGCGGCGGACCGCTCGTAGGCCTCGTGCAGGGCCGCGAGCCCGTAGGCCGCGAGCGCGTCGGCCGGGACGTCGGGCGAGCCTGGGGAGCCGGTCGGCCCGTGCAGCACGGGCAGCTCACGCTCGACGAGGTCGGTGTCCAGGAGCCCGGCGGCGACGTCGGGGTGGGCGAGCAGGGCCCGCAGCAGGGCGATGTTCGTGCGCAGGCCGAGGATGACCGTACGGCCGAGCGCGGTGTCGAGGCGGGCGAGCGCCTCGGCCCGGTCCGGGCCCCAGGCGACGATCTTGGAGAGCATCGGGTCGTAGTCCGAGCCGATGTGCTGGCCCGGGGCAAGCCCGGAGTCGACCCGCAGGCCCTCCCCGGCGGGCTCGGCCAGGGCGAGGACCGTGCCGCCGGTGGGCAGGAAGCCGCGGGCCGGGTCCTCGGCGTAGACGCGGGCTTCGACCGCGTGGCCGGTCAGGCGCACCTCGTCCTGGCTGACCGACAGCGGCCGGCCGGCGGCGATGCGGACCTGCTCGGCGACCAGGTCGATGCCGGTGACCAGCTCGGTGACCGGATGCTCGACCTGCAGCCGGGTGTTCATCTCCATGAAGAAGAAGGTCTCGGGGTCGTCCGCGCTGACGATGAACTCCACCGTGCCCGCGCCGGCGTAGTCCACCGAGCGGGCGGTGTCGGCGGCGGCCGCGCCGATGCGCGCGCGCGTCGCCTCGTCGAGCAGCGCCGACGGCGCCTCCTCGATGACCTTCTGGTGGCGGCGCTGCAGGCTGCACTCGCGTTCGCCCAGGTGGATCACGTTGCCGTGGGTGTCGGCGAGGACCTGGACCTCGATGTGCCGGGGACGCTGGACGAAGCGCTCCAGGAAGAGCGTGTCGTCGCCGAAGCTCGACCGCGCCTCGCGCCGCGCGGCGGCGATCTCGCCCGCGAGCGCGCCCGGCTCGTAGACCAGGCGCATGCCCTTGCCGCCACCGCCGGCGGACGGCTTGATCAGCACCGGGAAGCCGATCTCGGCCGCGGCGGCGACGAGGTCGTCGTCGGTCATGTCCGGCTCGGTGCGGCCGGGCACGACGGGCACGCCCGCCGCGGACACGGTCAGCTTGGCCCGGATCTTGTCGCCCATCACCTCGACCGCCCGCGGCGGCGGGCCGATGAACACCAGCCCGGCCTCGGCACAGGCGCGCGCGAAGCCGGCGTTCTCCGACAGGAAGCCGTAGCCGGGGTGGATCGCCTGCGCACCGGTCCGCCGGGCCGCCTCGATCAGCGCCGGCACGGACAGGTAGGACTCCCGCGCCGGGGCGGGGCCGAGGCGCACGGCCTCGTCCGCCTCGCGTACGTGGCGGGCGTCCACGTCGGCGTCGCTGTAGACGGCGACGGAGCGGATGCCCATCGCCCGCAGTGTGCGGAACACCCGCACCGCGATCTCGCCGCGGTTGGCGACCAGCACCGTGTCGAACAGGGGGGAAGCCATCAGATCCCTCACATCCGGAAGACGCCGTAGCGGACGGGGGCGAGCGGCGCGTTCGCCGCGACGGCGAGGGCGAGCCCCAGGACCGTCCTGGTCTCCTGGGGATCGATCACCCCGTCGTCCCACAGCCGCGCCGTGGAGTAGAAGGGGTTGCCCCGCGCCTCGTACTGGTCGCGGATCGGGGCCTTGAAGCTCTCCTCCGCCTCGGCGCTCCAGTCCTCGCCGCGGGCCTCGTACCCCTCGCGGCGGATCGTCGCCAGCACGGAGGCCGCCTGCTCCCCGCCCATGACGGAGATGCGCGCGTTCGGCCACATCCACAGGAAACGAGGGGAGTAGGCCCGCCCGCACATCGAGTAGTTGCCGGCGCCGAACGAGCCGCCGATGACGACGGTGAACTTCGGCACCCGGGCGCAGGCGACGGCCATGACCATCTTGGCGCCGTTCTTCGCGATGCCGCCGGCCTCGTACTCCCGGCCGACCATGAACCCGGTGATGTTCTGCAGGAAGACCAGCGGAATGCCGCGGGCGTCGCAGAGCTCGATGAAGTGCGCGCCCTTGAGCGCGGACTCGCCGAACAGCACGCCGTTGTTCGCGATGATCCCGACCGGGTGGCCGTGCAGGCGGGCCGTGCCGGTCACCAGGGTGGTGCCGTACTCGGCCTTGAACTCGACGAAGCTGCCGACGGGCCCGTCGCCGCCGTCGACCAGGCGGCGGATGACCTCACGGACGTCGTAGGGGACCCGGCTGTCCACGGGCACCACGTCGTAGAGCTCGGACGGGTCGGCGTCCGGCTCGCGGGTCGCCACCGTCTCCCAGGGGCTCGGGGTGCGCGGGCCGAGCGCGGCGACGATGTCGCGCACCCGGCGCAGCGCGTCGGCGTCGTCATCGGCGAGGTGGTCGGTGACGCCGGAGACCTTGCTGTGCAGCAGGCCGCCGCCGAGGTCCTCGGCGGAGACGATCTCGCCGGTGGCCGCGCGGACCAGTGGCGGGCCGCCAAGGAAGATCGTGCCCTGGTCGCGGACGATCACGGCCTCGTCGCTCATCGCCGGGACGTACGCCCCGCCGGCCGTGCACGAGCCGAGCACCGCGGCGATCTGCGGGATGCCCGCGGCGGACATGTTCGCCTGGTTGTGGAAAATGCGGCCGAAGTGCTCGCGGTCGGGGAACACCTCGTCCTGCATCGGCAGGAACGCGCCGCCGGAGTCGACCAGGTAGATGCAGGGCAGCCGGTTGGTGAGAGCCACCTCCTGCGCCCGCAGATGCTTCTTCACCGTCATCGGGTAGTAGGTGCCGCCCTTGACGGTGGCGTCGTTCGCGACGATCAGGCACTCACGGCCCGAGACGCGGCCGACCCCGGTGATGATCCCCGCGCCGGGTGCCTCGTCTCCATACAGGCCGTGGGCGGCCAGTGGCGAGAGCTCCAGGAACGGGCTGCCGGGGTCGAGCAGGGTGTCGACCCGGTCGCGGGGGAGCAGCTTGCCGCGCCCGAGATGACGCTGGCGCGCCTTCTCCGTGCCGCCGAGCGCCGTCGTGGCCAGCGCGGAGCGCAGCTGGGCGACCAGCGCGAGGTGCTCGTCCCTGGTACGCGTGGTCCGCGCGCCGGCGTCGGCGCCGGCCGCGGGAGCGACGGTTACCAACGTGCCCTCCCACCTACCTCGGAGGTGGCGCTCGGCGGAGGGGCTGATCCCCACGTGTCCCCACGAACGCGCCCGCGGTAGAAGATCTTAGTTAATGATCCTTAACAGGATGCTGCTCACGCTAGCATGGCCGTCCGCGGCGGGAAAGGCATCGGCGACCGGCCGGAGCATGACGCTCGCCATGGCATACTGCGTGGATGGCGGCGCGTCGGCCACGCGCGGTGTGACCGCCCGGCGGCACCAGCCCCCACGGGGGCGAACCCGCCTGCGGTCCAAGGATCGGCGACGCAGCCGGGCCCCCGTGGTTGAGTGGTTCGCGTTGTTCTCGATTCTTCGGCCTGCGCAGGGAGGCAAGGATGTCCGTGTCCCCTGTCTCTCCGGTGCCGTCCGGCCCACCGGCGCCCGCCGGCGAGGGTGTGATCCGGGCGGTCTCGCGGCGTGACGACATTCTGCGGGAGGCGGCCCGGCTGTTCGCCGCCCACGGTTTTCGCGGGGTGAGCATCGAGCAGCTCGGAGCCGCCGTCGGCATCAGCGGCCCGGCGATCTACCGGCACTTCTCGGGCAAGAACGCCATCCTCGCCGCAATGCTCGTCGGGGCGAGCGAGAAGCTCAACGCCGACGGTGTCGCCGCGGTCCGTGCGAGCCGCACCCCGCGCGAGGCCCTGGAGCGCCTCGTCGCGCTGCACGTCACCTTCGCCCTCGACGAGCCGCACCTGATCGTCGTGCAGGACCGTGACCTGGCCAATCTCCCGCGCGCCGAGGAACATCGCGTGCGCCGGCTGCAGCGCTCCTACGTCGAGACCTGGGCCTCGGTCCTGCGCGGGGTCGATGCCGGCCTCGGTGTCGCCGACAGTCGCGCGCGGGTGCACGCGATGTTCGGCCTGCTCAACTCCACCCCCCACAGCGCCACCGAGCTCAACCGGGCGGCCGTCGCGGCGATCCTGCGGGACATGAGCCTGCGGGCGGCGCACGTCGACCCGGCGGACATCGACCCGGCGGACATCGACCCGGCGGACATCGACCCCGCAGGTGCCTCTCCTCCTGGACAGGTGGGTTAGCAGGCATTAACTTAGCCCCGGCTTCCATCCACGATCCGGAGCGACGCCGGTCCGGCGTCCCCAGCGTGCCAGGAGAGTCGGGAGGCGGACGAGCGGTGGACAAGGTCGTGAGGACCGCGGCCGACGCGGTCGCGGACATCGGGGACGGCGCGTCGCTGGCCGTCGGCGGGTTCGGCCTGTGCGGCATACCCGCGGCGCTGATCGAGGCGCTGCTGGCGGCAGGTGTGAGCGGTCTGGAAACGGTGAGCAACAACTGCGGTGTGGACGACTGGGGGCTAGGCCGGCTGCTGCGGGCCGGGCGTATCCGGCGGACCACCGGGTCCTACGTCGGGGAGAACAAGGAGTTCGAGCGGCAGTTCCTGTCCGGGGAGCTGGAGGTGGAGCTCGTCCCGCAGGGCACGCTGGCCGAGCGGCTGCGGGCGGGCGGGGCCGGCATTCCCGCGTTCTACACGCCGGCCGGGGTCGGCACCCAGGTCGCCGAGGGCGGACTCCCGCTGCGCTATGACGGCAACGGCGGGGTCGCCCTGACCTCTCCGCCCAAGGAGGTCCGCGCCTTCGACGGGGTGGAGTACGTCCTCGAGCGGGGGATCGTCTGCGACTTCGCGCTCGTCCACGCCTGGCGCGGCGACCGGCACGGCAACCTCGTCTACCGGCAGAGCGCCGGCAACTTCAACGCGCTGTGCGCCACCGCCGGGCGGGTGACGATCGCCGAGGTGGAGGAGCTCGTCGAGCCGGGGGAGCTGGCGCCCTCTGGCGTGCACACGCCGGGCATCTTCGTCCAGCGGGTCGTGCACGCGCCGGACCCGGAGAAGCGCATCGAGAAGAGGACGGTGGCGCCGTGAGCGGGTACGCCCACACCCGGCCCGCGGCGGGAGACGGAGGCACACGGTGGCACTGACCCGCGTGGAGCTCGCGGCCAGGGTGGCCCGGGAACTCGTTGACGGCCAGTACGTCAACCTCGGCATCGGCCTGCCGACGCTGGTGCCGAACTACCTGCCGGCGGGCGTGCACGTCGTCCTGCACAGCGAGAACGGCATCCTCGGCGTCGGGCCCTACCCGGCCGAGCAGGCCGTGGACCCGGACCTGATCAACGCCGGCAAGGAGACCGTCACCGTCGGCGCGGGAGCCTCCTTCTTCGACTCCGCCTCGTCGTTCGCGATGATCCGCGGCGGGCACGTCGACGTGGCGGTGCTCGGGGCGATGCAGGTGTCCGTCGCGGGTGACCTCGCCAACTGGATGATCCCCGGCAAGATGGTCAAGGGCATGGGCGGCGCGATGGACCTGGTCCACGGCGCCCGGCGGGTGATCGTGATGATGGAGCACGTCGCCCGGGACGGTACGCACAAGCTGGTCGAGGCCTGCTCGCTGCCGCTGACGGGCCGGGCCTGCGTGCACCGGGTCATCACCGATCTCGCGGTCGTCGACGTCGAGCCCGGCACGGGGTTCGTGCTGCGCGAGACCGCGCCCGGAGTCACCGTCGACGAGGTGCGCGCCGCCACCGGAGCCGACCTGACGGTGGCGCCCGGTCTGACGGCGTCTCCTGCCTGACGGCGTCTCCTGCCTGACGGAGACACCGGTCTACGGAGACACCGGGGGATCCGCGCCTCGGAACGGGCGAAGGGCCGTCCCGCGCCCCGAGCTGGCGTGGGACGGCCCTTCGCGACCGGTAGGTCAGGATGCGGTGGCGATGTGCTCGCCGCACCACTGGTTGTTGGCGCCGTTCGGGTTGGGCACCGCCTCGAAGCCGGAGCCGGTGCTGTTGACCCGCATGAACACGTAGCAGTTGCTGACCGTGCTGAAGTTGGAGCTCAGGTTGACGGGGGCGGGGAGCAGGCCACCGGCGTCGTAGGTGGAGGAGCGCAGCGCCTTGATGAAGCCGGCGCGGGTGGGGCAGGCGCCGGCGAGGTCGAGGCCCCGCAGGAACAGGTCGGCGCCGACGTAGCCGTTCATCGCGAAGGTCTGTGCCTGCCCCGCGATCTCGGGGGCGTAGGTGGCCATGTCTCGCTGGAACGTCTGGATCGCGGCGCTGTGCGACTCGAATGGCGTGAAGAGGACGTACACCGTCATGCCCGCAAGAGCGGCGCCGTTCTGGCGCAGCAGGCCGGTGTCGTACCCCTCGGGCCCGAACGCCGCCTTGAACGGGATTCTCGCCTCGTTGAGGGCGGCGACCAGGGCCACCAGGGACGGGCTGCCGACCGCGGCGACGAGCACGTCCGCGCCGGATGAGGCGAACCTCGCGGCGACGGAGCTCGCCGAGGTGACGCCATCGGTGTACTCGGCCTGGCCGACGACCGGGATTCCCACGGACGTCACGCTCGTCACCAGCTTGGCGCTGGCACCCGCGGCGGCGCCGGACAGCGGCAGGGCCACGACGAAGGCCTTCGTCCCGCCCTGGCCCTTGGCGAACCGGCCGAACGCGCTGGTGGCGCCCTCGCCGTAGGGGTAGACGGCGGCGAACATGTTCCTGCCCTGGTCCCATACGGGTTCCACGGCCAGGCCCGTCACCGGCACCCCGCGCTGTGCCAGGTACTCCTCGGCCTTCGTCACCGCGGCCGATTCCTGGATCACGCCGAACACGTTCTCGTGTTCGACCAGATCACGGGTTCCGACGAGGTTGGTGTCCTGGACGGAGGCGTCATCGCGCCACTGGAGGACGATCTTGCGGCCGTGGATGCCACCGTCCGCGTTGGCCCGGGCGATGCGGGCCTGTACGCCACTGCGCGCCGGGGAGACCGTGGGCGCGTCATGGCCGGTGTCCGGGTAGACCAGGCCCACCTTGATCTCGTTCGAGGTGACGCCGGGCGAGGAGCAGGAGGAGGCCGAGGTGGAGCTGCCGGAGCCGGAGCAACCGCTGGCCGCGAGGGTGAGCGCCACGCCGGTCGCCATCAAGATCAGCCGCCGTCGTCGCCGGCTTTCAAGCATTACCACTCCTGTGTGTCGGCCTGGTGCGGGTCGAATGTATGAGCCAGTCGATGGGCTGGCGATCCGCGTGGCCACGCGCAACGCAGTGCCGAGAACGCGTCGGGTCCGTGGACGAGCTCTGCGCCGGTGCTGGCTGTCAGCGGTGGTCGACACCTGCGTGGAACCCCCGTTTTCGAAGGTACACAATGCTGGGCCTATAGGCGGATGTCAAACAGTGTCGCCCACGGTGGAGTGGTTCTCGCTTCCCTTGTGGCGGCGGGGTGCGACAGTTGGGCGTGATCGGCGGAGATCTGACCCGGACCGCTTCTGGGAGATATTTCGCACGCCTAACTGCCGGCCGGTGCGGCAAGAATGTGTTATTAGCCACATGGGCGGGCCGTCGTGGCGCGCTTATGCCTCGCCGTGGGTGCGGGATTGAACGTGAGGCCCTTCGCGCTGCCCGTCCCGGCGGGCCAAGTGACGCGGCCGGTAAACGGGCTCAGGAGCTGGTGCTGGAGGGGTGCGACGTCCTGGGCGGGGCCGGCTCCGGGGGCTCTGCGCGCGAATTCACGTCGGCGGTCGCGCTTTCCTGTGGCGGGAGACACAAAAGAGCGGCCGGCTCCGGGGTGATCTCCGGGGCCGCCTGGCTGCCGATCGAGATCAGGAAGACGCGGCGATGTGCTGGCCGCACCACTGGTTGTTGGGGCTGCCGGTGGGGCTGGGTACTGCTTCGAAGGCGGTGCCGGCGCTGTTGACGCGTATGAAGACGTAGCAGTGGCGACGGCGGCGGCCGCCCCCGAGAGGGGGAAGGTGACCATGAACGCCTTCGTCCCGCCCATGTGCTTGGCGAAGAGGCTAAACGTGCTGGTGCTGCCGTCCGCACACGGATAGGCGGCCGCGAACATGCCGAGAAATATTGTCCGACCTACCCGTACTTCGCTGCCTTAAGGATCGCGCGCCGATAAGGAGCATCGGGTGGCCGTCTCGTGATGTCCAGGTGTGGACGGATTGCCTTCTGATGGGACCCGGCCCGTGGGTGAGGGCACCGGGAGTAGGGCGACCAGCCGCGCGATCGGAGGCGGCGTGGTCTGAGGTTGGGTATCCTGCATCCTCCGGTTGGGTCCGCTCAGGTCGGCTGTCGCGCGGGGCGCAGCCCGGGCGCGCCCGCGGATGTGCCCACCAACGTCCCCGCGGCGGCCCACACCAGAGCCGGCGGTCCGCAGCTCGGCACGGGAGGCTGACATGACGACCGACTCCGACGGCGTGCGCCCGGCGGCGACCACGTCCGAGCCGGAGCGGCCCGCCCGCGACCGGCCCTGGATCATGCGGACCTACGCGGGCCACTCCAGCCCGGCGGAGAGCAAGGAGCTGTACCGGCGCAACCTCGCGAAGGGACAGACCGGGCTGTCGGTGGCGTTCGACCTGCCCACGCAGACCGGCTACGACCCCGACCACGTGCTCGCCGGTGGTGAGGTGGGCAAGGTCGGGGTGCCGATCGCGCACGTCGGTGACATGCGGGCGCTGTTCGACCAGATCCCGCTCGGGCGGATGAACACGTCCATGACCATCAACGCGACCGCGATGTGGCTGTTCGCGCTCTACCAGGTCGTCGCCGAGGAGCAGGGTGCCGCGCCGGCGGAGCTGACCGGCACCACCCAGAACGACATCATCAAGGAGTACCTGTCGCGAGGGACCTACGTGTTCCCGCCCGGGCCCTCGCTGCGGCTGACCACCGACCTCATCGCCTACACGGTCACCGAGGTCCCCCGGTGGAACCCGATCAACATCTGCAGCTACCACCTGCAGGAGGCGGGCGCGACCCCCGTGCAGGAGCTGGCCTACTCGATCTGCACGGTCATCGCCGTGCTGGACACGGTCGTCGCCGCCGGCCAGGTGCCGCCCGAGCGGATGGGCGAGGTCTGTGCGCGGGTGTCCTTCTTCGTCAACGCGGGCGTGCGCTTCGTCGAGGAGATGTGCAAGATGCGGGCGTTCGTCGCCCTGTGGGAGAACCTGCTGCGCACCCGCTACGGCGTGACCGACCCCCGCCACCTGCGCTTCCGCTACGGAGTGCAGGTCAACTCGCTGGGGCTGACCGAGGCCCAGCCGGAGAACAACGTCGTACGGATCGTCCTGGAGACCCTCGGCGTCACCCTGTCCAAGGGGGCCCGCTGCCGGGCGCTGCAGCTGCCTGCCTGGAACGAGGCACTCGGCCTGCCGCGGCCCTTCGACCAGCAGTGGAGCCTGCGGATCCAGCAGATCCTCGCCTACGAGACCGACCTGCTGGAGTACGGCGATCTGTTCGACGGCTCGCCGGTGGTGGCGCGGCGGGTGGAGGAGCTCGTCGCGGCCGCGACCGAGGAGATCGACCGGGTGCAGGAGATGGGCGGCGCGATCGCGGCGGTCGAGAGCGGCTACATGAAGTCACGCCTCGTCGGTTCGCAGGCGGTGCGCCGCGCCCGGATCGAGTCCGGCGAGGACATCGTCGTCGGGGTGAACCGCTACACCGAGACCGAGCCCAGCCCGCTGCTCGCGGAGATCGACACCGCGGTGCAGACGGTCGACCCCGCCGTTGAGGAGGCCGCCCGCGCGCAGGTCGCGGCGTGGCGCGCGGGACGGGACGCGGCGGCGGTCGACCGCGCGCTGACCGACCTCCGCCAGGCGGCGAAGACTGATGCCAACCTGGTGCCGGCGACGCTCGCCTGCGCCCGGGTGGGCGTCACCACCGGGGAGTGGGCGGGCCGGCTGCGGGAGGTTTTCGGCGAGTACCGGGCACCGACCGGAGTGTCCGGCGCCGCCGTCGCCGCCAGCGGGGAGCAGACGGCCGCGGTGCGCGAGCTCGTCGCCCGCACCGCGGCGGAGCTCGGCTGCCGCCCGCGGCTGCTCGTCGGCAAGCCGGGCCTCGACGGCCACTCCAACGGCGCCGAGCAGATCGCCCTGCGGGCCCGCGACGTCGGCTTCGAGGTCGTCTACCAGGGCATCCGGCTCACCCCGGCGCAGATCGTCGCCGCCGCCATCGAGGAGGACGTCCATCTCGTGGGCCTGTCGGTGCTGTCCGGCTCGCACATGGATCTCGTGCCGCAGGTCCTCGACGGGCTGCGCGCCGCGGGGCTCGGCGCGCTGCCGGTGGTCGTCGGTGGGATCATCCCCGCGGGCGATGCCGCGAAGCTCACCGCGCATGGCGTCGCCGCCGTGTTCACCCCTCGCGACTTCGGCCTGACGGACATCATGCGCGACATGGTCACCATCGTCCGCCGCGCCAACGACCTGGATCCCACTCCCGCCGCCACTCCGGCGGTCTGACCCGGCAGCCGGCAGCCGGCAGCCGGTGGCCGGTGGCCGATCAGGGCGGCCGCCCGTCGCAGGCAGTCGACCATCGCGTGACGGAGTCGGATGAACGCCGAACGTAGCCGAGTTCGCGACGCCACGCGTGGCTGGACGCCACGGCGGCGAGCTCCAGCCGGGAGGCCATCCGGTCGACCGCGATGACGGTCGTCGCGCCGGAGATCCGGGCGGCGAGGATCGCCGACATCCCGACTGCGAGGCCTGCGCGGCGATGACCCGCATGCTTGTCCCGCGGGCCCGCCGGGAGGAGATCGTCTCGGCCGTCGCGGACGCCGTCGGCAAGCTGGTCGTCGGCGATCCGCGCGACCCGAGCGTCGACGTCGGCCCGCTGGCGTTCCGCGCCCACTACTCCCGGGTGCTGGGCATCCTCGAGACCGCGCGGGAGCAGGGCGCGTGGACCGTACCGGAGGAAGTGACGATGGAGCAGGTGCAGGAGGGCGCGGCGGGACGGTCGGGGTGGCAGACGGCCTCGGCCCGCACCGCTGCCTGGGCATGCACCTCGCCCGGCGGACGATGACCGTCGGCATCCCGGAGTTCCACGCCGTCGCCCCGGAGTACGGGGTCACGCCCGGGGAGACCCCGCATCGCCGGGTGCCCGCGCTGCTGACGGCCATGTCGTGGCTGTGGTCGGGCGTGCTGTCGCGGTTCCCGAAGCTGCGGGTGGGGCTCGCCGAGGGCGGCATCGGCTGGGTGCCGGAAGAACGCCGCCGAGCTGTTCAGCCGCGAGGTGGCGCCCGATATCGCCGACGGCACCCGGGACTTCCGGACCACCCTGGACCAAAACTGAGCGGGCGGGTTACGGTATTTGTGATTGTGACGGGGAGGCGTCGATGACGGCGGAGGGCTCGCCGACCGCGGTACCGGGGTTCGCCGGCGCCGGGGCCGGCGTCGACCAGCTCGGGTCCGTGGTGTCGGACATCGAGGCGTCGATGGGGTACTGGGCGACGGCAGCGACTGCCCCATCGCCTGGAGCGAGCACCATGACGGGTTCTGGGTGTGCCGCGCCACGCCGACGTCGCCCGGGTGGCCCGCGACGACGACTACATTCACCCAGGACCACGACCGCGGCCTCGGCGGCGAGGGCATCGGCCAGGGCGTGCAGCGACCGCCCGGCCCGGTGCGGACGCTGCCCATCGAGTCCCACACCCCCGTCTCGCAGTTCATCCGCCAGCTGTGCGGGCCGGCGTTCTCACCGGCCGGCGCCCCCGTGAGTTCGAGCCACGCTTCCTCGAGATGGTCACCGAGTGCCTCGACGCGGTGATCGAGACGGGGCGCGTCGACGTCTCCGACGACCTGGCGGCCAGGACCACGGTGCGCGCGACGATGGAGCTCATCGGGCGGCACCCGCCGCTGCCTGGGCCAGCACATCGCCCGGATGGAGTTCCGGACGATGGTGCGCGAGGTGCTGCGCCGGCTGCCCGACTACCGGGTTGACGAGTCCGCGATCGACCGATATCACACAGTGAAGACGATTGACGGGCTCGTGCACCTGCCCGCCACCTTCACCCCAGGCGTTCGGGAGGGCGCCCCGCGGGCGCGCGCCGCGGCTGGCCCCTCCTGATCGTGCAGTACCGCCGTACCCACCAGTCCCCGGAACGATCCGTTCCGGGTCTTCCTTCGAGGAGGTTCCCCATGCCTCATGTGTCGGTCGACTACGACCTCTGTGAGGACCACGCCCAGTGCGTCTTCGCGGCACCCACGGTCTTCCGCATGAGCGAGTCCAACCAGCTCGAGTACGACGCCGAGTACCCCGAGGACGTGCGCTTCGGCGTCCAGGCCGCAGCGGACTCCTGCCCTGTGCAGGCCATCAAGCTGCTCGACTGACCGCAGCCCCACCTGATCATTCGACGGCCAGGTCGACGGCCATGCTGACGGCCAGGTCGACGGTCATCCAGCAGGCGGCCGCCCGGTCGGAAGGCCGCGCAGGGAGAGGAACGCAGCCATGAGGACACGGGCGGCTGTGTGCTGGGAACCAGGCAGGCCCCGGGACGTCACGGAACTGGAACTCGCCCAGCCGGTGTGCGAGGAGGTGCTGCTCACCGCGACGCCGACGTGATGACGGGCAAGCGCGCGGACCGGGCGGCCCCGCTCGTCGGCAAGGGTGGGGCGCTGGTCACCGCCTCGGTCGCCCGCTTCGACGACCTCAGCTTCCCCGTCGCGGAGTTCGAGAAGGAGGCGGCGGGCGACGTGTCTGCCTGATCCGTGACGCCCCCGGCGGTCGTCATCGGCAGCTTGCTGCCGGCAGGTAGTTGCCAGCTTCTGGTGGCCAGCATTGTCGCCGCAAGGAGGATGCCGTGACGAGCAGTCCCCTTCCCGTCTCCGCGGCCGGCGGACCTGCCGTGGCCCGCCCGGCCGCCACCGTCGCCTGCCATCACACGATCTCCGGTGTCGGGCTGTCGGACCCGGCCCGCTTCTCCTTCGCCGAGCGGGTCACCGCCGCCCGCGCGGCGGGCCTCGACGGCATCGGACTGACCTGGCAGGACTACGAGCGGCTGCGGTCGGGCGGCCAGGACGGCCCGACCCTGCGCGCGATCGCCGACGACGCCGGGGTGCGCGTCGTCGAGGTCGAGTTCCTCAACTCCTGGTGGGCCGACGGGGAGCGGGGCGCGCAGGCGGTGGAGCAGGAGCGCCTCGCCCTCGAGATGGCCGACGTGTTCGGCGCGCGCCATCTCGGCGTCGGCGCGAGCGTCCCGGCCGCGGACGCGCCACCGCACGAGGTGCTCGTCGAGCGGTTCGCCGGCCTGTGCGACCGCGCCGCCGAGCACGGGCTGCGGGTGGGCCTGGAGTTCATGCCGTTCTTCGTCCTGTCGGACGCGCGCCGCGCCTGGCGGGTGGTGGCCGACGCCGGTCATGCGGCCGGCGGTCTCACGGTCGACGCCTTCCATGTCGGGCGCGGCGCCACCGACCTCGCGATGCTCGCCGAGATCCCGCCCGAGCGCATCGTCGCGTTCCAGCTCAGCGACGTGGTCGCCGATCCGCGCTGGCCCGTTCTGACCGAGACGCTCGAGCACCGGCAGTGGCCGGGCGACGGCGTGCTCGACCTCGCGGGTCTGGCCGCGGTGGTGCTGCGTCCCGGCGCGGACGTCGCGGTCGAGGTGGAGGTGCTCAACGCCGAGCACCGGCGCGCGCCGGTGGCGGACAGTAACGCCCGCGCCGCCCGCGGCCTGCGCGACGTCGTGGCCGCCGCCGGTCAGCGGGCGGTGTAGCCGCCGTCGGCGACGTACACCGCGCCGGTGGTGAAGGAGGCGGCCGGGCTGACGAGGAAGGCGACCAGTTCGGCCACCTCCTCGGCGGTGCCGAGCCGGCCGAGCGGATGCGCCGCGGCGATCTCGGCGAGTCCGTCGTCGTCCAGCGACCCGTGGCGGATCATCGGGGTGTCGATCACGCCGGGGGCGATGGCGTTGACCCGCACCCCCGCCTCGGCGTACTCGAGCGCCGCGTTGCGGGTCAGCCCGATCACGCCGTGCTTGGCGGCGACGTAGGCCGGGCTGCGCGGGAAGCCGGCGAGCCCCATCATCGACGCGGTGTTGACGACGGCGCCCCCGCCCGCGGCGACGAGCGCCGGGATCTGGGCGCGGAGCCCGTAGAACACCCCCGACAGGAACACCCGGATGACGCGGTCCCAGTTGTCGACGGGGTAGTCGGCGACGGGCGCCTGGGTGCTGCCGCCGCCGGCGTTGTTGACGGCGATGTCGAGCCGCCCGTAGGCGTCCAGCACCTGGGCGACGACCGCCTCGTGCGCGGTCGGGTCGCCGACGTCCGCCACCAGGGCGAGCGCCGGCCCGGCCAGCGTGCCCGTGACCCGCCGGGCGGCGGCCTCGTCGATGTCAACCACGACGACCCGCGCGCCGCGGGCGGACAGCAGCCGGCAGACCGCGGCGCCGATGCCCGACCCGCCGCCGGTCACCAGCGCCACCCGTTCGTCGAGCCACAGGCCTGCAGTAGCGCTCGCGCTGGTCATCCATCCCTCCGGAGTTCGAGTACCCACGGGGGCCTGGCGGGCCCGCCCGCATTACATCAGGATCCGGAATGGCGGATACCGGATCCGTTGGGTTCGGTGCGCAGACACTACGGCGAGGGAGATGGCGATGCTCGAGGGACTGGCAGGACGGACGGCAGTGGCACGGGCGCGGCCGGCGGCATCGGGCACGGCGATGTGCCAGCGGCTCGCGGACGAGAGCGCGCGAGTGGTGGTGGCGGATGTCGACGGCGCGGCTACGGCTGACCCAGGAGATGGCGGAGGCGGTCGTCTCCATGCCGGCGGTGGCCAGGATGATCATCTGGTCCCGCGGTTCGGTGTCGGTGAGACCGTGACCGCTGTCGTCGCGACCGGCCATCATGACGGACAGGACGTCATCCTGGGCGGCGCTGTCCTCGCTGCTGTCCTCGCCGCCTCGTTCGCTGGAGCCGGTGGTGGCCGCGGCGCGGTAGTCACGCACGATCGCGTCGACCGCCTCGTCGATCCGGCGCCCGGCCTTGGCGAACCGGCGGTTGCCCGGGGTTGGCAGCCGCTCCAGGCGAATCGAGAAAGCTCAGCGGATCGTTGCGAAACCTCGTCGCGTGCCCGAGCAGTGGAAGCTCACCGCTCGCGGCACCCACAGTCAACGTCGCGGCCATGGGAGCCCATCCTCGGTTCCCCTCTGCGACTCAGTAACAGACCGTTCCACTGTCTGGAACGCAATGTCCGAAATCCCAGGTGGCGCCATCTACCGCCTCGCCGTGATGCGGTCCGGCGATGCGCCGGGTATTTTGGGAGAGTCACGAGGAGGGCGCGCCGGGATTCCCGGAATTCGCTCGTTGCCGCCGCAGACAATGGGCGCGCGGGCGGTTCTCGGCAGGCGCCGGCGGTCGGCCGCCCGGCAGCGGGTCCCGGCACCCGACGGTGCGAAGTGGGGAGACCCCCGGTATGGTCCGGAGCTGAACCGGGGAATTCCCCGTCTGCTCTCCCGAGGGAGGTCTCATGCCGTCATCAGTGGCAACGCCGGCAGTCGACGTCCTGGAACGCATGTCGAGCGCCATTCTCCGCGGCGACCTCGACACCGCCCTGGCGCTGATCGCGGCACATGGAAACACCCCGGATAACCTGCTATCCGGGGTGTTTCGTGATGCCGAACAATGTTTTTCCGGCCGCCGCGGATCAGGACCTGGCGGAGTCGCGCATCGCCTCCTGCGCCTCGGCGAGGAGCTGAGCCCGGAAGGGGAGCAGCTGCTTGGGGCCGGCAGTGCCGACGATCCCGACGAGGCGGCCGTGGCGGTGGTAGCCGACCACGACCGGGCCGGCGTCGAGGTCGCCCGCCAGGACCCGGATGTCGCCCTGGCCGAGCCCCGGCGCGCCGAAGGACTGCAGGCGGACGTCGAACTGGTGGGTCCAGAACGCCGGCAGCGGGGCGAACGGCTCGCCCTTGGGCTCCTCGCCGGCCAGGCCCGCGAGCAGGGCGGGCGCCGCCCGGCGCGCGGTCTCCATCGGGATGTTCCAGTGCTCGACCCGCAGCGGTAGGTCGCCGAACAGCGCGTTGGGGAAGCGGGCCACGTCACCGACCGCGACGACGTCGGCACGGCCCTCGACCCGCATGAACTCGTCGCAGACCACTCCGTCGACGAGGTCGAGCCCGTTGTCGGCCAGCCACTCGACGTTCGGCGCTGATCCGACGGCCTCGAGCACGAGGTCGCAGGGGAGCACCTCCCCGCTCGCGAGCTCGACGCCGGTCACGTGGTCGTCACCGAGCAGGGTGGCGACGCCGGCGCCGAGGCGGAACGCGACCCCCTGCTCCTCGTGGTGGCGCTGGAGCACGGCCCCGAGGTCGACGCCGAGGGGGCGCTCCATCGGCACCCGCTCGGGCGCGACGACGGTGACCTCGCAGCCCAGGCCGCGCGCGGAGGCGGCGACCTCGCAGCCGATGAACCCGGCGCCGATGACCACCAGGCGGGTGCCCGCGCGCAGCAGCGGCCGCAGCGTCAGCGCGTCGTCGAGGCCGCGCAGCGCGTACCGGCCGTGGACGGGACCTGGCAGGCCCAGGCGACGGGAGCGCACCCCCGTCGCGATCACGAGCCCCTCGAACTCGACCGTCGTACCCTCGGTGGTCACCAGGTGGTGAGCGTCGAGGTCGGCGCTGGCGACCGGGTGGCCCAGCCGCCAGGTGACGTCACCGAGATCGCTCGAGGGCGGCAGCATGATCGCGTCCGGTTCGCGCTTGCCCGCGAGGAGGTCCTTGGACAGCGGCGGGCGGCTGTAGGGGCTGTGGGCCTCGTCGCCCAGGATGACGATGCCTGCTTCGTGGCCGGCGGTACGCAGCGCCTCCGCGGCGCGTAGCCCGCCGACTCCGGCACCGACGACGGCAATCGGGAGACGCGCCACAGTGGTCCTTTCCGAGGGAATGTCGCGGCTACAGTATCCGGGATACATCCCAGGAGCCATGAATAGGGCGACGCTGTGGCCGGCGGAGACTCGGTGGTCCTCCACGAGGACGTGGCCGTTCCTGACAATGTGGCGTCCATCACCAGGGTAGGGGTCGTGGGTGGCGGCCTCATGGGCGCGGGGATCGCCGAGGTGTGCGCCCGCCCGGAGCAGGTCCTCGGCGTCCACTTCTTCAACCCGGTCCCGGTGCTGCCACTGGTGGAGCTGGTGCCCTCGCTGCTGACCGGCGCGCAGGCCGTCGCCCGGGCGGAGGCGTTCGCGGTCGGGACGCTGGGCAAGACGGTGATCCGCGCCACCGACGGCGCCGGGTTCGTCGTCAACGCGCTGCTCGTCCCGTACCTGCTGTCCGCGGTGCGGATGCTCGAGGCGGGCTTCGCGAGCGCCGAGGACATCGACCAGGGCATGGTGCTGGGTTGCGCACACCCGATGGGACCGCTGCGCCTGGCCGACCTCATCGGGTTGGATACCGTCATGGCCATCGCGGAATCGATGTACGAGGAGTTCAGGGAGCCGCTGTACGCGGCACCTCCGCTGCTCATGCGGATGGTCTCGGGCGGGCTGCTGGGGCGCAAGAGCGGCCGCGGCTTCCACGACTACTCCTGACGGGGTCCACATGAAACTGGCAATGATGCTCCCGTACTCGGGCGACTTCCGGGAGGCCGCGAAGCTCGTGCCCGACCTGGAGCGCGCGGGTCTCGACGCGCTGCTGCTTCCCGAGGCGTACTCCTTCGACGTGATCAGCCAGATCGGCTACCTGGCGGCGGTCACCGAGCGCATCGAGCTCGGGACCGGGATCATCAACGTGTACTCCCGGACGCCGGGCCTGCTCGGCATGACCGCCGCCGGCGCCGACCACGTGACCGGCGGCCGGTTCATCCTGGGCCTCGGCGCGTCCGGCCCGCAGGTGATCGAGGGCTTCCACGGGGTGCCCTACACCAGGCCGCTGGCCCGCACCCGGGACATCATCGAGATCGTCCGCAAGACGGTGCGCCGCGAGGTGCTCGTCCACGACGGTGCCGCGGTGACCGTCCCGCTGCCGTCCGACCAGGGCACCGGCCTCGGCAAGCCGCTGAAGCTGATCAACCGTCCGCTGCGCCCCGCGGTCCCGATCTGGTGGGCCGCGCTGCAGGCCGGCGCGGTGAAGGCCGCCGCCGAGCTCGCCGACGGGTGGATCCCGTTCCTGTTCTTCCCCGAGCGCGCGCAGGCCGTGTGGGGCGAGTCGCTGGCCGCGGGCCTCGCGAAGCGCTCGCCCGAGCTCGGCCCGCTGGACGTGTTCGCGGGCGGCCGGGCCGCGGTCGGCGACGACGTCGACGTCGACGAGGTGCGCGACGCGATCCGTCCGCAGGTGGCGCTCTACTCCGGTGGCATGGGCGCCCGCGGGAAGAACTTCTACAACGACATCGTCACCAGGTACGGTTTCGGTGACGAGGCGAAGATCGTGCAGGACCTCTACCTGGACGGCAAGAAGAAGGAGGCCGAGGCCGCGCTGCCGACCGACCTGCTCGACGGCCTGGTGCTCGCCGGCCCGCGGTCGAAGGTGGCCGAGCGGGTGGCGGCCTTCCGGGAGGCCGGCGTGACCTACCTGGAGATCGTTCCGCACGGCCCGGACCCGGTCCGTCTCGTCGAGCAGATGCGGTCGATCCTCGACGCCTGATCCACCCGCCTACCGGCTCCGCCGGTACGTTCTTCGCTGGCGTTCTTCCCCGGGATCTGCGTATCCTGCGCCCACCAGTTGCGGACTCGGGGAGTCTGAAAATGGCCCTTCTCGTGCTGCACGACAACCCACAACGCCGCGCACACCGCGCTGACCCCTCCGGAGAATGCCGTTTGGATGGCATGTCGTTGGACTGATATCCGCTCCGCCGTGGGGCCGGCGGCCGGCGTCGCAGGGAGGATCATGAGGCAGCGGAGTACCGAGGACGGACTGGACCCTGCGATCGTCGGCGGCGGCCCGGCGGGAGTGATGGTCGCCGGGCCGCCGGCGACCACATCCGCAGCTACCGTGGCCGTCAGGGGGAGGTTATGAGCATGAGTGACGAGCCGCGGGCGCAGGGGAGCGAGCGGCGCCCGGTCGGTGATCCGGAGCCCGTCGAGAAGCACGCCGAGGAACGGGCCGAGCAGCAGAACCCGGCCGGCGACCCCGAGCAGACCAGCGAGCCGTCCGGAGAGCTGGCCGAGGAGCAGCGCACCAATCCAGGGCCGGGGACACCCGGGTTGCACTGGGGAATCCGGTTCGCGTTCCTGCAGTACATCGCCCGGATGCCCGACGGCCGCTGCTCCGTGACCGGCGGAGCGGGCGTCGTCGCCGACAGGATCTTCCACTTCGAGCCGGAGCCCGAGACCGAGTCGGGCCTGGGCTCGGGCGATGGTCCGGGTGCTGGGTCGGGCGAGGTGTGGCGTTACCGCGGCGATGTTCGTTTCAGCGGCCACTTCGGCTTCCTGTACGTCCGCATCGCCGATCCCTGGCTGACTCTGGACGGCTCGTCGGGCACGCTGAGCGCCGAGACGATCGGGTCCGACGGCCCGACCCGGCTCGACCTCGTCACGTTCGAACTGCGCCCACTGCGCGACGGCGAGGGCCGCCTGCGCGGCCACCACGGGACGGACGTGCGGCTCACCGCCGCCGGCTCCGAGCTGTTCAATACCGTCTACCCGGCCGGTGACCAGTTCGAGGACTTCGGCATCGTGCTCCCCGACCTGACGCCGACCTGACGCAGACGTGCCCGGGGGCGTGGGGTTCCTCCAGAGCCGGAAGAACCCCACGGGCACCGCGCCGACGACGCCCAGCACCTGGCGCGCCGCCACACCGGCCGCACGGTGGCGCAGGTGCGGCTGAGCCTCGAGGCCGATCCGAGCGCGACCACCCTCGACCTCGACGAGAGCACCTGCGGCTGACCTGAGGTCAGCTGGCGGCGGCCTGGACCGTCTCCTCGACGGGCGCCATCCGGGCGATGGTCCGCGCGGTGGCGCGGTCGTGCTGGCGGGCGATCGCCTCGGCATCCTTGGCGCGCTGCTCCGCGAGCGCGGTGAACAGCTCGCGGTGGTCCTTGTTGCCGATCCCGATGTACTGCTGCGCGAGCGGGTTCGTGTTCGGGTCGGTGCCCGGCGCGGTCGCCATGATCCGCCTGGTGAGCAGCATCTGGGTTGTCACCGAGACCACGGGGAGCGTCTCGGTGAGCCGCTGGTTGCCGGCGGCGTGGATGATCAGCTCGTGGAAGCGCTGGTGGGCCTCGCTGTAGGCGGCGGTGTCCAGCGGGTCGCTGGCGCGCTCCATCTCCGTGAGCAGCTCCGCAAGCTCCTCGCGGACCTCGTCGGCGAGGCCGAGCCGGGCCAGCCGGCGGGCGGCGAGGCCGTCGAGGACCTCGCGTAGCTCGTAGAGGTCCTCCATCTCGCGGGTGGTCATCTCCACGACCTCGACGGTCTTGTTCCCGTTCGAGGTGCGGATCAGGCCGTCGCGCTCGAGGACCCGGAAGGCCTCGCGCAGGGGGGTACGGCTCACCCCGAGCTGCTCGGCGAGCTGGATCTGCAGCAGCTGCTGTCCGGGCGGCAGGGCGCCACTGAGAATGAGGTCGCGGAGGTGGTGGGTCACCTCGTCCATCAGCCTCACCCGCCGCACCTGGCGGATAGCACCGATGTCGTATGTTGTCACGCTGACCTCCACCATAGTAGGCGGCCCGCGACGGAGCCAGCGCTCGTTGTCAGGGATGCTGCATCCCGCATGCAATTTTACAACTGCCCACCGTGGCAGCGTTGTAAGCTGAGTGTGACTCTTCTCGCGGGTGTTGTTTTCGTTACTGCAATCCTGTAACTTTTGCGTATCTATTGCAGTGGTCCGTCGTGGAGGGTGCGCGACGGCACCCTTTCCCCACCAGCGTGGCAGGTCAGGGGCTTCTTCCGCCGTCAGGCACGAGCGCGGGGCGGCGCCGTGTCACACGGTGCCACGGTCCGCGCCGCGCCGGATGTCCGGCGCGGGACAGCATGGCTCGACGCCGCTGCCGCGTCGAGAGGGGCCGCCCGGGAGCGCTGGTCTCCGGTCAGTCGCGCGGCAGGTCAGCCGCGCAGGAGGGCGCGGGACATGACGACCCGCTGGATCTGGTTGGTGCCCTCGTAGATCTGGGTGATCTTGGCCTGCACTCTCTGATCATGCCATCTACCTGCTTGTTTGCGCTGCTGGCAGCCCGATGACGCCGTCAAGTCCACGCCACGTCCACACGGGTCGGTTCCACCCCACCTACGCCGGTGGGTGTCCTCATGCATGTTCGTCGCGTGAGCTGGACTCCGCCGAACCCCCGCGAACCGCGGTGAACGAGACCAGAGAACTGAGACCGGATGACGCTCGCTGACCAACCCAAGGGCGATCAAGGAGGAGCGGGATGTCCGCATGGGCCGTCACGGCGGGTCATGTCAGGGAAGATGGGACCGTGGCAGATCCTGGCGGCCGAGCGATGCCCCACGAGGACCGGTTCGACGAGCGATCAACCAGGCTCGTCCTAGACTCCGTATGCCGACGCGTCGGGTTGGACGGTTCCGGCGCAGAGCTGATGCGTCTGGGTGAGAATGCGCTGTATCGGCTCACTGGCGCTTCTGTGGTAGTGCGTATCGCGAGGAGCATGGATTACTGGGCGGACGCGGTGAAGGAAGTCAAGGTCTCTCGCTGGCTCATCCACCGCCAGTTTCCAGCAGCCGAGATCGTGAATATCTCACAGCCGATTGAAGTAGCCGGTCACCCGGTCACTTTCTGGCGCTACATCGATGGTCGCGATGGCGTCGAAAAGGACGGTCGTGCCCTTGGCGTCCTGCTGAAAGGTTTTCATCGCCTGCCGCCGCCGGACGGCTTCAAGCTGCCAGTCGAAGATGCCCTTGGTCGTGTTGCGGCCCGGATCGATCGTGCCCCGGTGCCCCCATCGGACAGGAGCTTCCTCTCTGATCTCTACGGGCAATTGGCTGCGGAGGTCGCGCGTCTGAGATTCCCTCTTCCTCCAGGGCCAACGCACGGCGACGCGCACGTAAGCAATCTGATGTTCAAGGACGGCGAGCCGCTCCTTATTGACTTCGAGAGGGTTTCATGGGGGCATCCGGAATGGGATTTGGCTGTGACGGCCACTGAATATCGGTCGGGTGGGTGGTGGACGAACGAGGAATATGGAGAGTTCGTCGATGGATACGGCTTCGACGTGACCGATTGGGCCGGATTCGATGTGCTCCGCCGCACCCATGAGATCAAAATGACTACGTGGATAATGCAGCGGGCTGGCGACTCTGCTTCGTTTGCGGCGGAGTACGAACGGCGAATGCGGACCATTCGAGGTGGAAGCGGGGGAGACTGGCACCCTTACTGAGGCCGGTTGCGCGGTGCGACCTCAGGGTGTCGACGGAAGGCATCGTCGGTGAATTCGATGACCCGAGGATTGTTCGCATACGGATCCAATGTCCGGATGAAGTCACTCAGATATCGCAGATAGCGCCGTGATTCCAGCGATGCGGCGAGGTCGAGAGTCTCGGCTGCGGTAGAGATGGCCTGGTCGAGGTCGCCGCCGTTGAGGGCTCCCGCCGCGTTCACCATGCCGATGAACGCCTGTGTCCTGGGCGGTGTGTTCTGAGGATCGAGCGCCAGAACACTGAAGGTCTGAGTCTCGGGCGCTCTACCCAGGTCGCGAAAGCAGTGGGCGGCCTCGCCGGCCAACTCCTCGGCATTGAAGAATGCGATCCACGGAGGATCGTCGTTTGCATTGCGAGACTCGAACAGGTTCTCTGCCTTGTGGATGGTGCGGCTACACCCTTGTGCGTCTCCTAGGTTCGCCAGCGCGCGAGCCTCCATCGCCAATGAGAGGCACGACACGGTGTCGCTTCCTTTGCCGCGCGTGACGTTGAAGGCGGCACGTGCGAGTTGTACGGCTTCGTTGTAACGACCGAGATAGTTGGCCTGATGGCTGAGGCTTGACAGCATCCACCCGCCGAGCAGGTCGTCGTTCGCCTCGCGAGCAAGACGCAAGCCGCTGGCGTAGTACCGCTGTGCGGCGCCAAATCGCCCGGCATCGTAGGCACTCCATCCGAGTAGTTCGGCCACCTCTGCCGCAGCGCGGAATATCTCCTGGCGGGTCGAATCTGGATGATCCTTGCGAAGTAGCGGGACAACTTCGGTGCGAAAATAGAAGAGGAGTAGTCGGCGGACGTGTCCGCCACCAAATCGGAAGTCGAGATCCATCAGGTGAGAGGATGTGGCCCGAATGATGTCCGCGGGCCCTACTGCCCGCTGTAGCGACTGGTTGGAAGATGGGTCGGCAGATTGATCGAACAGGAACCCGGTGACAATTCCCGAAGTTGCGTTCTTTGACCAGGAAGAGCGCGCGACGATTGGATCATCCTCAAGGTCTGCTCCTGAGAGCCTCGCCAGCAAGTCAACCGACGTCTCTGGCCTCGAGGGGTAGGCGGCATCTGGAAGTCCTTCTGTCGCTCCACCCTTGCTGAATCCGAGGTCTGTCGGTTCGATCCGGCGTCCGAGTCTGGCGCTCAACGCGGCTGCGATGTACCGCTGGGTCCGCCCTTGAGGCGTTACGCCGTCCAGCCACCGGCGGACTGACACGTGATCCGGCGAGATGTTGTGGTCATCGCGCCGGGCAAGATCGGCGACGCGCGCCGCGAGCCCCTTGTTGCTGATGCCGGCCTCGCGCATGGCATCCGCCAAGGGGCGGTTCGGCCGCGTTGCTGTCATGGGGCATCACCTCATCACTCAGTGAAGCACCCCCATGCACCCCCCAAGCACCCTTCGTTGCACAAGTGCACCCCACCGTGCTCACTCCTCGCCGATCGCGACACGGCGTTAGCTCGTGCCATGAACACACCGACCGTCGGGAGCTGCGGGCTCACTCGCTCAGCCGTGCTTCGATCCGCTCCAAGATCGCGCGGATGGCTCGAAGCTCGTCGGCGACACCGCCGGGCACCGGCGTTCGGGATGGCTGCTCGAGTACCTCGGGGAGTGGTTCGTGCCGGGCGACCGCAAGCAGGTAGCCCTCCGGCAGGTCAAGCGCGCCGGAGACCTTGCGCAAGGTCGCTGCGCTTCGTTCGCGGGTCGCGTCCTCTCGGACCATCTCTCTCAAGGTCGCGGTCGAGATCCCCGACTTGTCAGCTAGCTCCTTCTGGGTCACGGCCTTGGCGTCCATCCGCTGCCTGATCGCCTTCGCGACTGCCGGCCAGTCCCCCACGTTGCCTCCCTCGACTGTCCCCACACGCCTCTACCAGCACAACGTTCGCCTGCGTAGCCATCGTTCCAACTTGGCGCCGATAAGCGCTTGACTAGCGCTAGTCAGCGCTGATTTAGTTCTCGCATCGCCAGTACGGACCCCGACGCCAAGCCGGCAAGCACCAGCGCCGGGGTCCTCGATCAGACCCCCTTGGAGGATGACCGTGCTGTTTAGCATGCCCGATCCCCACCGCCGGTTGGACGATCTGCCGTCGCGTGAGCCGATGCGGCCCCAGCGTCGTCCCCGTCGGATGCGCGCCAGCGGTCCGATCGTGGGCGGTGCCGGCCAGGACAAGACGTCCGCTGCCCGCACCGTGGCTGCCGTGCACGCTCTGCTGGTCCAGGGGCGGGGCGGCCTGCCCGGCCAGGGCAAGGGTGCCGCCGTTCCCGCCGTCTTCGGCCTGCCGCTGGGTGGTGGCCGCTGATGTCCCGTTTCGCTCGTGTGCGTTGGGTGAAGTGCTCCCGGTGCGGGTTGATCTATTCGGCGGAGCAGGGGCACCGGGGGTGCTTGCCGGCGGGTAGGCCGGTGCAGCGTCCGAGGACCCCGGCCCCGGCTCCGGCTCCGGCTCCGCTGTCCGGTGGGGAGCAGGGCCGATGACTGTCGAGTCGATTCCGGTGGCTGCGGCGGATCCGTCGCTGGTCGTCGAGCAGATGGCGGCGTTGCGTGCGGGTGTGGCGTTGCTGGCGATGGTGGACGGGCAGGCCGAGGTGGAGCTGTCCGTCTCCTCTTTCCGCACCCCATCGTTCGAGCTGTTGGAGCTGAGCGTGCAGGTGTCCGCCAGGCCGCCGCGCTGGGGTGCTGGCGAGCGGGACGCGGGCCGGCTGCACGGGATGCGTGTGCTGGCGGAGATCCTTGGCCTGTCCGTGGACGTCTACGACGACCCCGAGACGTCGGTCGCCCACCTGGGCGCGGACACCCGTATCGCTGGTGTCCCGGTGCGGGTCTGGACGTTCCTTTCCGATCCGGACGTCGTTGCTGCCGCCCACCTGTCGTTCCCCGCCGTGGGCGGGTCGCGGTGACGGCACGTCGTGTGGGCCGGTCGGTGGGGGTTTCCCTGCCGGCCGGCCCGGCCGGGCCGCTCGCCGAGGTGGACGGGCCGTCGCGGGCGGAGTTGGCGGCGATCGAACGTGAGTGGCCGCTGATCGCCGCCGACCTCGCGGTCCTCGACGCCGAACTCGCCATCCTCACCGCCGATGGCGAGGTCACCGACCTCGCTTGGCGCCGCCTGACCCACGCCCGCGCCGACGCCCACGCCGCCCGTCCCCTACGCGCCGCACCCCGCCGGCAGGCCATGAAGAACGGTGCCCGGCGCACGGTCCACCCGCTGCCCGCCAGGGTCACCCCGTCCGGCATCCACGTCGGCCACCTCCACGAAGGAACCGCGTCATGACCCTCGCCGCCGACCACACCGACACCCACGCCGCCGCGGCGCGGCTCGCCGGCCAGGCCCTCGACGCCGTCGCATGGCTGGGCGAACCGAAGATCTCCAGCCAGTACGCCGAGCGGGCCCAGATCGCCGCGCTGACGTCCATCGCCCTGTCCCTGTCCGCCTCGGCCGACCACCTCGACACCCGCGCCGCCGCGGCCAGGCTCGCTGGCCAGGCCCTCGACGCCGTCACGTGGCTGGGCGAACCGAAGATCTCCAGCCAGTATGCGGAGCGGGCCCAGATCGCCGCGCTGACGTCCATCGCCCTGTCCTTGTCCGCCCCGGCGGATGGCGGGGGAGGGCGGCTGTGAGCACGTGGGCGGAGCAGCGCCGGGCGGATCGGGTCGCCGACCGGGAACAGGACCGTCTCGACAGGGACGCCGACCGGGTCCAGGCCCGCGCCGACGCCGCCGACCGGGAGAAGGCCCGCGCGGACCGGCGATCCGCACGGAAGGCCTGGCGGGCCGCGCACACTGTCGAACTGTTCATCTACCCGCTGGCTGCCGTGTCCGCGTTGATGTCGGTTCCCGCGATGGCCGGGTATGGCTGGGACCTTTATGGCAACCCGACCGGCCTGGCGTTGCCCTTGCTGTCCGAGCTGGGGGTGTGGGCGTTCGCGATGGCGGTGCTGCGGTCCCGGCAGCGTCACCCCGACCGGCCGACCGGCATGCTCACCGCCGGGGTCGTCCTGTTCGGCATGGTGGCGTTCGGGATGAACCTCGCCCACGGCCTGAGCTCTGGTCACGGCGTGGCGGCCGGGCCGGTGATGGCCGTCGTCTCGGTGGCCGGCGTGATCGCCCACCAGCTCGCGATCGCTGCCCCGCCTCGCGGCCGCGCTGAACGGGCCGCTGCCCGCCTGGCCCGTCAGGCCGACCGCCGTGTCGACCAGGCGCGCCGCGCCGCGATCCGCCGGGCGGTGGTCGACCTCGCCGCGGACGGCACTGCCCGGCTGGTGCACACCCCCGGCACCTACACCACCCGCCGCCGTCTGCTGGCCCGCACGACCAGCCTGACGCCGACCACCCTGCCCGCCCTGCCGGTCACCGACCCGTGGGACGCCGCCCTGGTCGACCTCGACGTCGACGCCGGTATCCCCGAACCCGCGCTGGGAGTCGATCCGCTGGCCGACTCGATTACCACAGCCGACCAGCCCGATCCCGACACCGATCCGGGTGGTTCCGGTGGGGTCGCTGTCGCCGACCCGCCTGCGCCCACCGGCCCGCCCGCTGGCCGGCGTCAGCGTCCGAAGGTCGACCCGCAGGCCCGCCGCAAGCTCACTCCCGCCCAGGCGCTCACCGCCGCCCGCCGCCTCGCCCGCAAAAACGGCCGGCGGGTCAGCGCCGAACAGATCCGCACGACCCTCGGCATCAGCCCCTCGACCGCCCGCGAGCTGCGCGACCGGGTCAACGCCGAGATCTACCCGGATGGTGCGGCGTGACCGGTGCGTCGGGTTGTCCTCGGGGGTTGGTGGACGCGGTCCTGACCCGCTTCGGGGGGTTGGTGTTGTGCCGGCTGGTCGGGGTGCTGGTGCTGGTGCTGCTCGCGCACACCGCCCGGTCCGGGTTGCTGTTCGGGGCGCGGGTGTTGGACGCGGCGATGTGCCGCGGCGACGCCTACGTGACCGGTCTGGCTCTCACCGTGGGACAGGAGACCCCTCATGGCTTCCGATGAGCAGGGCCGTAGCCGCGGCGAGCGGGCTGCGGACTGGATCGGCTGGCATCTGATCGAACTGGCCGCGGTCGGTGTCCCGGCGGTCCTGGCGGTCACGGTCGCCGTGTGGCTGGCCTGCCTGTCCGCCGTCGCCGCGCTCGCCTGGACCGCCGCGGAGATCCGCGCGACCCGCACCGCCCGCCCGGCACTCGCCCGGCCCGCCGCCGCCCGCCCGGCGCTGCCCCTCTCCGCCGCTGCCGGCACCGACGACGCCGATGACCGTCCCGACCTGTTCGGAGATCCTTCATGACCCACGACGACATTCGGCCCGACCTCGACGAGGCCGACGAGACCCCGGGGCTGGCGACGGTGCACCACCTGCCCGCCGTGCGCCCGGCGTTGGAAGGGGAGGTGCTGACCGCCGGCGAGTGGGAGGCGATGTCCCAGCGTCACCGCGCTGCCGCCCGCCGGGAGATCTACACCGCCGACGCCCGCCTCGTCATCCGCAAGAGCAAGCAGGTCGCCACCCACCCGCATACCCGCACCGTGCTGCGCAACGTGCTGTACGTGCTGGCCGGCGGGGTGGTGGTGGCCCACCGGGTCCGCGACAGCCGGTCGACGGCCCGCTACGAGCGGGTGATGCGCGCCGCGGAACTGTCCGGGGACCGGGAGGCCCTGGCCGAGTGGGAGACCCGGGCGGCGGCGTTCCGCGCCGCCCGCCACGCCCGGCGCATGGACCTGCTCACCGCCCCGGTGCGCATCGCCCGCGGCCTGGCGGTGTCCGCCGCCACGGCCGTCGGGGGGTTGCTGTTCCTCGGGGTCGTCCTCGCCGCCGCCCACCGCGACCCCGCCGAGGTCGTCGGCCCACTCGACGGCGCGGTGCACTTCGTCGCCGCTGTGGTGACGATCGTGACGATCGTGTGGGGGCCGCTGATCCTCGCCGCCCCCTGGGCGGGGCTGGTCGGCCTGTGGTGGACCGGCCGCGCCGCCGGCCAGCTCACCGGCCCGCGGTGGGTGCGCCGCCTCGCCGACGACGCCGGGGAAGGCACCCGGATCGTCACCGCCGACGGGATCGTCCAGGCCCTGGCGAACCTGCACATCCCCGACCTGAGAAAGGCCATCAAAGCCGGGTGGGTACCGGAGTTCCCGATCACCCCGATCCGGGAAGGCAACGGCTACCGGGCCGTGTTCAGCCTCCCCCTGGGCATGCACGCCGACATGATCGCCGACAAGCGGAAGCTTCTGGCCCGCAACCTGTACCGCACCGAACTCGAGGTCTGGCCCGCCGACGCCGCGAAAGGCGACGGGCGGGTAGGCGATGTGGACCTCTACGTCGCCGACCCCGGCGCCCTGTCCGGACCCACCCCGGACTATCCGCTGCTGCACGAGGGCACCGCCGACGTGTTCACCGGTGTACCGGTCGGGATCATCCCCCGCGGGGACAGCCTCGTCTTCCCGCTGGTCGGCGCGAACTTCGTCGCCGGCGGACGGATGGGGCAGGGCAAGTCCAACCTGTGCCGGGTCGTGTTCCTCGGCGCCGGCCTGGACCCGCTGGCGGTGCTGTGGGTGCACGTGTTCGCAGGCAACGGCGACTTCGACGCCTACGCCCCCCGCCTGGCCCGCTACCAGCGCGGCGCCACCGACGAGGTCGCCGCCGCCGGGCTGGAGTCGCTGCGCGATCTGTACGAGGAAGTCGGCCGCCGCGAGGAGCGCCTGGCGGAGCTGGGCGCGAAGAAGGTCACCCGCAAACTCGCCCAAGACCACCCGGACCTGCGCCCGATCATCAGCCTGTACTCCGAATGCCATGAGCTGTTCGGCCACTCCGAATACGGCGAGGAAGCCGCGGAACTGGCCACCAAGGGCATCCGCCGCTCCCGTAAGACCGGGATCGTCTACGGCTTCGACACCCAGTCCTCCCGCAAGAACGCGATCCCCCCGCAGATCGTCGAACTCGTCGGGATCAACGCCTGCTTCTCGGTCAAGTCCTGGCGGACCAACGACGGGTTCCTCGGCGACGGCAGCTTCCAGGCCGGGATCCGCGCCACCGAACTGCGGTTCAACAAGGACCGCGGCACCTGCCTGGTCACCGGCACCACCGACGAGGTCTTCGAGATCCTGCGGACCTACTTCATCAAGGTCGACGACGACGCCGGCTGGGACGCCGCCACCGACGTCATCACCCGCGCCGTAGCGAACATGGCCCCGGGCACCCCGGTAGCCGCCCTCGACGCCGCCCCGGCCGAACCGGACACCCGCGACCTCCTCGACGACCTCGACGAGGTCCTCGGTACCGATGTCCTCCCGATCGCCGAAGTCCCTCCGCTGCTGCGCAAGCTCGCCCCGTCCTGGCGGCCCTACCGCAAGCTCAGCGGCGCCGAACTGGTCAAGCTCCTCGCCGCCGAAGGGATCAAGGTGCCGTCCACCCGCAACCGGTACCCCCTCGATCCGATCACTGTCCGTAAGGAAATTGGCCGGCGGTCCACCGCCGACCTCGACGAGTAGGTGAGCCACCCGCGACCCCCGAAACCTGCCCTCCAGGCCCTCACCGCGGGCCGATCTAACCGCCCCACCAGGCCTCACTCATCTAACTTTCCCCAGCTCAGCACCGCCACGGGCCGCCTGAACCCGCCGGGTTAGAAATCTAACTCGCTTCCGGCGATCTAACTCCCCCCGGGCATGATCCCGCACACCCACAGTCGACTACAGAGAGTGAGAAACCTATGGGTCTGTTCCGCAAGCGCACCCCCGCACCGGCGGCGCCGACACGGACCGCCGCCGTCTGCGCCCACGCCCACCAGGGCGGCTGCGCAGGCCCGGTGACCCACGGCCCGGACCCGTTCGCCGCCGAGGTCGCCGGCGACACCACCCCGATGTGGATGTGCGAGCACCACCGGGAGCGGTCGTTCCTCGACATCTGACCCGCACCCACGACCCCGGCCGGACCTGACCCGGCACCACGAGAGGAGACCCCCATGGCCCGCACGCTCACCACCGGAACCGCCTTCACCGCCCGCCCCCGCAAGGCCCTCGGCCTCACCGACCGGCTGACCGGCCCCCTCGCCCGCGGCTTCCGCGACAGCGGTAGCCGCACCCCCAGCGCCCTCGACCCGTCCACCCCGCCATCCCCGAAGCGCCGCCCCGGCCGCAAGCCCCGCGCCTAACCCCGCCCCACCCCCCATCACGCCCCACGGAAGGACCCTCATGCCCTGGTCGAAGGAGTTGCAGGTCTCGGACGCGCAGAGCGACGTGGTCAAGTCCCGTCGTCGCACCGACGACGGTGCCGACGCCGAACTGCGCACCGCCCACGCCGTCCTTGCCCGCGCCGAGATGCAGCCCGACCCCACCCCCACCCGCCAGTAGCAGGAGGAGACCTCACGGCCACCACCCCCGATGACCCGACCGCCGGTCTGCGTCAGCAGCTCGCCGACCGGGAGTCCCAGATCAGCTCCTGGCAAACCCACCTGAACCGCACCGGCATCAGCGCCACCGACGCCGCCAACCTCCAAAAGAAGATCGACAACCTCACCCCCGAGATCACCCGCCTGCGCACCGCGCTGGGCCTCTAACCCTCCACCCGATATCCATCACCCCGCCGGATGACCTTCCGGCACCACGAGAGGAGACCCCCATAGCCAAGAAGCGTGGATGGCTGTTCACCGTCGCTACCAAGGACGGCAGCGCCGCCCCCGGTGGCCCGCTGCTCAACCCCACCGGCAAGCCCACGACCACGATCAACACCTGGTCGCGGGCAGAGAACCGCGACCGCAAGTGGCGCGCCGAGGTCCTCGGCGACCTCGACGTCACCATCCGCCGCGCACCCAGGAAGCGACAGGCCGGCACCCGGATCCGCAAGCCGACCGCCGCCGCCCCGGCCGCGGTGGTCCTGCCGGCCTGCGACCGGTGCGGCACCCATAGCCCGCTCACCGTCACGTCCCGCGGCGCTGTCTGCGCCGGCGGCTGCCCCGCCTGATCCCACCCCACCCGATCGACCAACGAGGAGACCCGCATGCTCGCCTCCACCGCACTCGCCGACCCCGCCACCGTCGCCGCTCTGGGCGACCCGCCGCCCGTCGTCGCCACCCCGGCCCGGGTCACGATCACCGTGACGATCGCCGGCCTGTACGACGTGCTGACCAACACGATCCGCGCCGTCGGCGGTACCCGCTTCACCGACCTGCCGTCCCTCGCCCGGCTGCGGCTGCACCTCGCCGACGGCCGGCTGCACGCCACCGCCACCGATCGGTTCCGCGTCCACCGCGACTGGACCCCGCTTCTCGACAACACCCCCGCCTGCCTGCCCGACCCGCTGTTCCTGTCGGCCGCCGACGTCGCGACCCTGCGCGCCCTGCTGCGCCGCCGCCTCGCCGCCGCGCTGCGCTGCGGGCCCGCGACCCTCACCGTGGGCGCGCCGACCCCCGACGGTGCTCTGCGCCCGGTCCGCCTGGCCGTCGGCAACGTCGCGCGACGCGACAGCCTCACCGTCGCCTCCCACACCGACCCCGACCTGCCCTACCCCGACATCGCCGCGACGGACCGCACGTTCCGCGGCTGGTCGCCCACCGACACCGTCCGACTCAACCCGCGGTTCCTCACCGACGCCGCGCAGATCACCCACGACGGACGGCCCGCGCCCCGTCACGCCGGGATCCAGCTTCACTTCCGCGCTGACCGCACCAGCGACCTGCCCGGCCCCGTGCGGATCACCCACCCGGCCCGTCCCTCTTGGACCGCCGACATCATGCCGATCCGCGCCGGCCTCGACGACCAGTGACCCGTCTCACCACGGTCCAGATGCCGGCCTGCGACCGCTGCGGCACCCGCGGTCCGCTCACCGTCACCAGCCGCGGCGCGACCCGCGCCGCCGGATGCAGACGCTGACCATGGGCCGCCTGACCAACTGGCTCGCCCACCAGGCGGAGAAAGACGCCGCCCGCACCGCCCACGCCGTCCTTGCCCGCGCCGAGACGCAGCCCGACCTCACCCCCACCCGCCAGGCCGCCGCCGACCTCTGACCACCCCGCTTCCCGCTGACCAGCGACGCCACCGAACCAAGCCAACCGCGAAAGGAACGAGATGAGCGACAGGGAACGCCTCACCGCTATGCAGGCGGAGTTCGCGCGCAAGCACCAGGAGTTCGTCGACGCGCACGACCGCAACGACCCCCCCGCCGCACGCCAGAAGGCCAAGGAGCTGGCCCAGACCGAAAGCGAAGGCCGGCGCCAACTCGGCGGAACGTGGCGGCCCCGCAGCTAGAAGCGCCGCCACCCGACGACACCTGGGGCTGACAGCCCAGGAACCGGTGAACGCAGCAACCCCCGACATCCCCGCCAGCTAATACAGCGGGCAACACCCGCCCGCATCTTCTCACCACACCCCCTATTTCTCGCGCTACCCCCATGCCGAAAACAGGCCGGAAACCAGGAAAAGGAGCCGCTTTCATGGGCCGGAAGAAGAACGAGGAAAAGACCTCCTGGGGCAGCGACCCCGGAAAGCCGATCAAGTCCGGTGGGGTGACCCGCCGGGACCTCGGAAAGGCCGCGGTCAGAGCCACGATCGGCGCGGTCGCCGTCACCAGCGGCACGCGGAACCCGAACCAGCCCGACGTCACCCTCCACACCGACAAGTAATCCGCACCGCCCGTCCGCCAGGCATTCCTCACGGGCCTGATGTCCGTTCCGCCGGCCGGTCGTCACCCGGCGACCGGCCGGCACCCGCCCCGCTTGGGAGCACCGCACATGACTGTCACACCCACCGCACCCGCCACCGCCCCGCACGCCAGCCCCCGCCCGGTCGGCGAGATGATCGCCACTGTCATCGACGGCCGGCCCCGGCGGATCGCCGGACTGCGCCTGGCGCCCGGCCTGTACCTGACCCGGGGCCCGCGCTACTGCCCCGACCGCCTCAGCATCGACGAGTCGGACTGGTACTCGGTCTGCGAGGACCTGTTCGACTGGCCGGCGTCCTGCCCCCATCGCCCCCGCTGGGCATGGCACATCACCAGCGCCGCCGGCCTGCTCGTCTACGAGGCCGGTTTCACCCAGCCGGTGGCCGCGGTCCGCGCCGCCGCCGCCGACCTCGCCGCCCTGCCGTTCACCTGGACCGACCCCGACCCCGCCCGGCAGCTCGCCGCCCTGACCGGCGAGGTCCGCGCCGCGGCCCGGGACATCGTCGTCCGCCTCATCAACGGCGGCTACACCCCCGACGGCGAGACGGTCCGCACGGGGGAGGCTGCGTGAGCCTGACGCGGAACACTCCCACCACCGTCCCCGACCTGCTGCGCGCCGCCCGCGTCGAACTTGACCGCCGCGGCTGGACCCAGAACGACCACGAGAACCCCGCCGGCAAGGTCTGCCTGATCGGCGCGCTGAACGCCGCCCTCGCAGGCGACCCGATCGAGGGACCGTCCACCCCCGACGGCTGGCGTCTGCTGGGCGGCGCCCTCGTACAGCAGATCGCGCCGGTCCGGTCCCTCGAGGAGTTCGAGTACCCCGAAGACCTGGGCTACTACCTGATCAGGCACGTCACGGCATGGAACGACACCCCCGGACGCACCCTCGACGACGTCCGGGCCCTGCTCACAGGAACCGCCGCCGCGCTGGACACCGTCCCCGCCCGGTATCACGCGGCCAGCGAACGGGACGTCGCAGACCAGGCCGCCGTCGTCTACGGCGGGATCGTCGAGTGAGCAGCATCGTCATCCGCGGCGACGCCCGCGCGTTGCCCTTGGCCGACGAATCCGTGGATCTCGTCGTCACTTCCCCGCCCTACTGGGCGCTTCGCGTCTACCAGGACGGCGGCCGGGCGTACGACGGGCAGATCGGCGCCGAGCCCAGCCCCGTCGAGTATGTGGCGGCGCTCCTCGACGTCGTCCGCGAATGCGTCCGCGTGCTCAAGCCGACCGGCAGCCTGTTCGTGAACCTTTCCGACAAGTACGCCGGGCGCTCCGGCCCGCAGGGCGCCACCGGTCAGCGTGCCGACCGGGCGCAGGCCGCGACTCACCAGCGGACCGCGGTGCACCCTGCGCCGGATAAGAGCCTGATCGGCCTGCCGTGGCGACTGGCCCTGGCCTGCGTCGACGATCTCGGCCTGATCCTGCGGCGGGACATCATCTGGTCGAAGGCGAACCCCCTGCCGGAGAGTGTGACTGACCGGTGCCGCGGCAGCCATGAGTACCTGTTTCATCTGACGAAGTCGCCGCGGTACTTCGCCGCGGTCGACGAGATCCGAGAGCCGTACGCCGAACCCGGCGGTCGACCGGGCTACGGACGCCCCCGCCCCACCAACCCGGGCGGAAACCGCGGCGTACACGTCGGAATGCTTCCCGAGAGTGCAACGCGCGACATGGGCCAGCACGCTCTGGGACGCGTACCCGGATCGGTCTGGGAACTGGCATCCGAACCGTTTGCCCCACCGGCGGTCAGCCCGCTCGACGGACGCCCGCTGTCCGACCACTACGCGGCGTTCCCGACAGCGCTCGTCCGGCGAATCGTGCTCGGCTGGTCCCCGCCTGGCGGCGTGGTCGTCGACCCGTTCGGCGGAACGGGCACGACCGCGCTGGTCGCTTCCGCGCTCGGCCGTGTCGGGGTGAGCGCGGATGCGAGCCACGACTACGCCCGGCTCGCCCGCTGGCGCACCGCGGATCCCGCGCAGCGGGCGAAAGCGGCCGGCCTACCGAAACCACCGGTGCAGCTCGCGGGACAGGTCGAGCTGTTCGGCGGTGCGGCATGAACGACGAGATCTTCCCAACCCCGGTGTGGGCCGCCCGTGTCGCAGCGTCCGCCGACCGGATTCCCCGCGCACGGGACAGCCGTCCACACCACGCGCCTCCGCTGGCCGCTCTGTCGCTTCCGCTCTGACCCCGGCCGTCCTGTGACGACCACCCCTGGAAGGAACCCGCTGTGAAGCAGTCCCGCCCGCTCCGCCGTATCCGCCGCTGGCCGCTGGTGCTCACCGTCGCGCTGCTGCTGTTCGTCGTCTACGCCTCCCAGCGGCCCGCGCAGGCCGCCCGCACCGTCGAGACCGCCGCCCACCACACCGGCCGTGTCCTGCACGGCCTGACGGTCTTCGTCCGCGCCCTCTAACCGCCGCCGGTCCCACCCCCGGAAGGAGTCCGATGAGCGTCCCGCCCGCCCCGCCGCCGGTGCGCATGCTGCCCGCGGCGCTGGCTCTGGCCGCGCGGGGGATCGTCGTGTTCCCGGTGCGGGCCGGGAGCAAGCAGCCGATGGTGGCCTGGTCGACCGACGCCACCACCGACCCGCAGATCATCACCCGCTGGTGGACCCGCTGGCCCGCCGCCTCGATCGGGGTGGCGTGCAAACCGTCCAGGTTGACCGTCGTCGACGTCGACGGCCCCACCGGACGGGCGTCCTGGGCGGCACTGACCGGCCAGCACGGGGCGGCGCCGACCGTGAGCGTCACCACCGGCCGCGCCAACGGCGGGGTGCACTACTGGTACCGGGCCCCGCAGGACAACCCGCCCGGGAACAGCAAGGGCAGCCAGACCGGCGGGATCGCCCCGGGCATCGACATCCGCGGCGCCGGCGACACCGCCGGCGGGATCGTCCTCGCCCCGCCGTCGCTGCACGAGACAGGCCGCCGCTACCAGTGGGCGGACCGCCTTCCCCTGGCCGACCTGCCCGCCTGGCTGCACCAGCTCACCAGCAGGCCAACCATCCCCGCCCCGCCGAACCCGGCCGAGGTCGCGGCGGCCCGCCGCCAGGCCGCCGCCTACCAGGCCCGGCCCGACCTCGCCGCCACCCGGGCGCAGCGGTGGGCCGCCGCCGTGCTCGCCGGCGAGGTCGCCGACATCGCCGCCATGGACGTCGAGTCCGGGCGTAGCGACGCGCTCAACGGCGCCGCCTACAAACTCGGCCGGCTCGTCGCCGGCGGCCTGCTCGACGAGGACACCGTGCGCCAGGCCCTCACCGACGCCGGGCACGCCTGCGGCCTCGACGACCCGGCCCGCGCCGGCCACCCCGGCGCCGCCGGGCGCACCGTCGCCTCCGGCCTGCGCGCGGGCAAGCGCCGACCCCGCAGCTGGGGAGGCAGCCCGTGAGCGCCGACCCCGCCGCCTGCCCACCGGCGGTGGAACTCGACGTCGCCGCCGTGCTGGCCGCTACCGCCGCCGAGGATGACGAGCTCGCCCGCGCCAAGACGGTCCGCGAGCATGTCTACGCCCTGGGCCGCCACGGCGTGGACATCCTCGTGGTCGACGCGCACCGCGACGCTCTCGGCGACGCCAAACCCAAACGGATCAGCAAGGTCGCGTTCGACCGCCTCTACAAAGCCGGCCTCGCCGACGCCCAGAAAGCCGACAGGTACGCTCGCCGGCCCCGCCCCACCGGGCGGCCCGGTGACCGGCCAGAGATCGACGTCACCGGCAGCGCGACCGCGATCCGTGCGCTGACTGCCGCTCTCAACGACGGGCTGATCGTCGACGTGTATGTCACCGACGGCCGGCCGGTGCACGTCGCCCCGGTCAGCGGCGACATCAGCGTCACCGGCGACGACCCCCTACCCCTGGTCGCCGCCGCCCTGACCGCCCCCGCCTTCGCGTCCCTACTCGCCCACGAGACCTACGCCTACCGGACCGTCACCGGCCCCCACGACGACACCTGGGAAGAAGAACACGTCCCCTCCGACCGGATCCTCACCTCCGCGTTGGCCCGACCCGACTGGCCCGGCCTGCGTCCCTTGCGCGGCATCGTCGGCAGCCCCGTCCTGCGCCCCGACGGCACCCTGCTCCAGGCCCCCGGCTACGACCCGACCACCGGCCTCTACCTCGCCCCCAAGGTCCCGCTGCCACCGGTGCCAGACCGGCCCACAGGCGAGCAGGTCACCGCCGCCCGCCGGTTCCTCGAGATGGTGCTGCACGACTTCCCCTGGGTCGCCCCCGCTGACAAGGCCAACTTCCTCGCGATCCTCGCCACCCCGATCCTGCGCCCCTACCTGCGCACCCTCACCCCGTTCTGGATGACCACCGCCACCACCGCCAGCAGCGGCAAGAGCCTGCTCGCCGACATGGTCGGCAGCATCTACGGCAAGCAGCAGAACCCCTGGCCCGGCGCCGACGAAGAACTCCGCAAAGCCGTCCTCGCCGCCCTACGCCGCCCCGAACCGCTGATCGTCTGGGACAACATCGCCGAAGGCACCCAGATCACCAGCGCGACCCTCGCCGGCCTGATCACCAGCGCCGAATGGTCCGACCGCGTCCTCGGCTCCAGCCGGTCGGAGAAGTACGCCAACGACCGGCTCTGGGCCGTCACCGGCAACAACCTCCGCCTCGGCGGCGACATGGCCTCGCGCACCGTCGTCGTCCGCCTCGACCCGAACATGCCCCACCCCGAACTCCGCCCCGACAGCTCCTTCCAAATCCCCAACCTGCAAGTCTGGCTCCAAGACCCCGGCCACCGCCAGGACCTGCAATGGAACCTGCTCGTCCTCATCGCCGACTGGGTCGCCGCCGGCGCCCCCCGCACCGCACATCTCATGCGCCAGTTCTCCCCCTGGGCACAGGCGGCCGGCGGCCTCGTCACCCACCACGGCCTGACCGGCTTCCTCGACAACACCGTCGACGTCGCCGACATGGACGACCAAGCCGCCGTCTGGCAGACCTTCCTCACCCGCTGGGAAGAAAAGTTCGGCACCCAAGGACGCACCAGCACCGACATCCGCGCCAGCTTCGACCGCGACCCCGACGGCACCGACCCCTGGGACGGCACCATCCCCGACACCCTCCTCAACGGCCGGCACCTACCCACCGCCAACGAACTCGGCGCCCGCCTACGCGGCCACGTCGGCCGCTGGTACGGCCCCCACGTCCTACGCGCCGACACGGAACGTCACAGCAAGATCCGTCTCTGGCGCGTCGAAACCCGGCCGGACACCCCATGAACCACCCGGGTTTTCTCGCTACCGCCGCCGCGTGCACCAAGAAGGCCAACCATCCCCCGCAAGTCCCGCAAACCCTCAGAACCTCCTGCACTGCAAGGCTTTTCGCTGCGGGACTTGTACTTCCAGGACCCCCGCAGCGCGGGACTTCCACCCCCCGCACCCACCCCACCCAGCCGAAGTTGCGGGACTTCCCACCCGCCGTGCGGGACATCCCCCAACCCCACCACCCGCACCCATCCACCCAGCTCACAGGCCATCTACCGGCCGCCTGCGGGACATGCGGGGGATCCGAACCCCCGACCGCCGCACCCGCCCCGAAAAAACAAGAAAACCCGAACCCCCACCCGTCACCCACAGTCACAGACCAGCCGGTCCAGGGCGGAGATGGTTGGCCTCCCCGCGGCCCACCCAACGCAGACAACCCCACCCGAAGCGGCCCCGGCGACCGCCAGCCAAGCACCCGCCGAGGCCGCACCCCACCCCTCAGGGACGGAGCACCCCACACCATGCCCGCACCGACCACCCCGCCGCCAGCCAGGCCACGCGGCGACCACACCGGCCACCGGCCCACCCCGCGCCGGACGAAGCCGGCCGACCCGACCCGACCCCATGCGCGGGAACTGATCCCCCTCGCCCAGGTCCTCGCTGAGCTGGGCGACGAACGCGGCCCGCTCGCCCGCAGCACCTTCGACGACTGGCGGGCCCGCGGCGCGGCGCCGAAGGTCATCAAACTGCCGAACGGGCAGCTACGAGTCGACCGCGCCGACCTGAACGTGTGGCTTGACAGCCTTACCCAGAACCCGACCGCATGACCACCCCTAACGCCGCCGGCCGCCCCGACCCGAGCGGCCGGCCCACCACCTTCGACGTCCGCATCTGGACGGTCAAGAAGATCACCAACAAGACCAGGGCGGCGACCCACCAGGTCCGCTGGAAGGTCGGTCCCAAGTCCCACAGCCGGAACTACTCCACGGCCGGTCTCGCGGCATCCCGCAGGTCGGTGCTGCTTGCCGCCGCGAAGAGCGGAGAGGCGTTCGACGTTGAGACCGGCCTTCCCGTTTCCGAGTTCCGAGCCGCGGCGTCAGAACCCGAGCCCGCGGCGGGGCGCACCTGGCTAGAGCACGCGCGCGACTTCGCCGACGCCAAATGGGACGAGGGGCTTGCGCCTGGAACCCGCCGCACCCTGGCTGACAACTTGGCGACCGTCACCCCGGCGCTATTCCTTGGCGAGCCACCAAGTGACATCACCGATCTGGTACGTGAGGCTCTGTACGGGTGGGTCTTTCAGACCGGGAGTCGCCGCATGGCCGCCGGTGGCGGCAAGTGGGCCGAGAACCCGCCACCGGCAGCGCTCGAAAAGACGCTCGCTTGGTTGGCTTCCCACACTCGGCCGGTGACTGACCTGACCGACCCGGACCTGATCCGATCCTGCCTAAACGTCCTGTCCCGCAGGCTGGACGGCAAGCCCGCAGCGCCGAACACCGTGCTGCGTAGGCGAATTGCATTCGGGGCCTGCCTGTCCTACGCCGTGGAACGCGGCGACCTCGCCAGCAACCCCCTGCCGGCGCTGCCCCGGTCGGGGCCGAAGACGCGAGCGCAGGTGGACCGGCGGGTCTGCGTGAACCACAGGCAGGCCCGCCGCCTCCTCGACGACGGAGTGCGACCGGTCGCCCCGGACCTGGTGGCCTGGTATGGGTCGATGTACTACGCGGCGATGCGCCCGGGGGAGGTGCAGGAGCTACGCGAGGTCGACCTTCGGCTCCCGAAGCAGGCCGGCAAGTGGGGCGTCGCGATGTTGGCAGGCAACAACCCGGAGATCGCTGGCCGGTGGGCCGACGATGGCGTGCGCGCCGCCCGCCAGCTAAAGCATCGTCCGGCGGGCGACACCCGCGAGGTTCCCCTTCATCCGCTGCTCGTGCAGCTCTACGTCTCGCATCTGGAGGAGTTCGGTACGGCCGAGGACGGGAGGCTGTTCCGTGGTGTCAAAGGGGGGCCGATCACGAACGATCGCCACCGGCGGGTGTGGGGGGCGGCGCGGCGGCGCGCGTTGACCCCGGCGGAGTTCCCCTCTCCGCTCGCACGCCGTCCCTACGACCTGCGGCACGCCGGCCTGTCCGAGTGGCTGAACGCGGGGGTGGCGCCCACGCAGATCGCCCAGTGGGCGGGGCACTCGGTCGCGGTGCTGCTGCACACCTACGCCCGGTGCATCGTCGGTCAGGACGAAGCGGCCCGCCGCCGGATCGAGGCCGCCCTCCTCCTGGACGACGAGCCGACAGGCACGCCCTGATCGAATCCACGCCATGTCCACGAATCCTCGGTGGCCGTCGTGATCGCCCGGTAGTAGCCGTGAACCCGCGTCATCCCATGACGGCGCGGATCATGGCTACTGCCAGGGGGAACGATGATCCGTCAGGCCCTGAGCAGGGCGCGGGACATGACGATCCGCTGGATCTGGTTGGTGCCCTCGTAGATCTGGGTGATCTTGGCGTCCCGCATCATCCGCTCGACCGGGAAGTCACGGGTGTACCCGGCGCCGCCGAACAGCTGCACCGCGTCGGTGGTGACCTCCATGGCGACGTCCGAGGCGAAGCACTTGGCGGCCGCGGAGATGAAGCCCAGGTTCGGCTCGCCCCGCTCCGCGCGCGCCGCGGCGACGTACACCATGTGCCGCGCGGCCTCGATCTTCATGCCCATGTCGGCGAGCATGAACTGGACGGCCTGGTTGTCCGCGATCGGCCGGCGGAACTGCCGGCGCTCCTTGACGTAGGAGATGGCCGCATCCAGGGCACCCTGGGCGATGCCGACGGCCTGGGCGCCGATCGTGGGCCGGGTGTGGTCGAGGGTGGCCAGGGCGGTGCGCAGACCGGTGCCCGGCTCGCCGATGACGCGGTCGAGCGGGATCGTGCAGTCGACGAAGTGGATCTCCCGCGTGGGGGAGCCCTTGATGCCGAGCTTGCGCTCCTTCGAGCCGATCTCGAAGCCCGGGTCGTCGCGGTGCACGACGAACGCCGAGATGCCGTCGATCGGCTTCGCCGCGTCCGGGTCGCTGACCGCGAAGACCGTGTACCAGGTCGACTCGCCGGCGTTGGTGATCCAGGCCTTGGTGCCGTTGAGCACCCAGTGGTCGCCGTCGAGCCGGGCCCGGGCGCGCATCGAGGCGGTGTCCGAGCCCGCCTCCCGCTCGGAGAGCGCGTAGGACGCCATCGCCTCGCCGGAGGCGATCGAGGGCAGGACGAGCCGCTTGAGGTCCTCGGAGCCGGCGAGCAGGATCGGCATCGTGCCGAGCTTGTTCACCGCCGGGATGAGCGAGGACGACGCGCAGACCCGGGCGACCTCCTCGATGACGATGCAGGTGGCGACCGAGTCGGCGCCGTCGCCGCCGTAGGCCTCCGGGATGTGGATCGCGCCGAAGCCGGCCCGGTTCAGGGCGTCGCGCGACGCGGTCGGGAACTGCTCGTTCTCGTCGGCCTCGGCGGCGTGCGGGGCGATCTCGGCCTCGGCGAGCTTGCGTACGGCCTCGCGTACCGCCTGGTGTTCCTCGGTCAGGCTGTAACTGTCGAAAGTGGGATCCACGGTCGGGTAGTCCTGTTCGGTAGTCCGGAACGGAATGTGCTGCAGTTCAGCGGGCCGCCTCGGCCGCCGCCGCGGGGGCGGCGCCGACCGTGTCACGGACCCACTGCACGATGGTGGCCATCGACCCGCTGGTCGCGCTCGGCGGACCCGGGCGATCAGCTCGTCGGTCAGGTGCTCGACGACGTGCGCACCGCCGAGCGGGTCGGCGACCCCGCGCAGTGAGGTCTCCTCGAGGATCACCTGCTGGGTGCGCGGCGCCAGCGTCACCGAGTCCAGCGTCGGGGTGCCGAGCGCCTCGTCGAAACCGGAGGTGTCGAGGGTCTGCACGCCGCCGAGCACGGCGGCCAGCGCCTCCAGGATCACCCGGACGACGTTGGTGTAGGGCGCCTGTGCGGTGACGTTCGACCCCGCGGTGTAGGCGAAGACGCGCAGCGCCCGCGACTCGGCGGCGGCCCCGTACCGCTTCTCCAGCAGGTCCGACCACAGCACCCGGGAGGCCCGGAACTTGGCGATCTCCTCGATGAGGTCCATGCCCGCCGACAGGAACATGAACAGCTTGCCGGCGAACGCGTCGATGGCGACGCCCCGGCGGACCAGCTCGTCGAGGTAGGCGATCGTGTTGGCCAGGGTGTGGGTGACGACGAGCGCCAGCCACAGCGGGCCGATCGAGTTCGCCGTGGTGCGGATCTGGCGGACGGCGCTCAGCGGGATGTCCCGGAACAGCGTCTCGATGTCGGCGAGCGAGTCGAATGCGGGGGTCGATGCCGCGCCGGAACGGGGCCTGCCCGGGACGCTCCTGGGCACCATCACCAGGCTGACCGTCACCAGGCCGGCCGTTCCCGTGCCGGGCGTTCGCGGGCTGGCCGATCGGGGGGTAGCAGCCGGCGAGCGGGAGGCCTGACCGCGTGGTTCCTGCCATGTACGTGTCCGTCCGTGAGTGACGAATGTCGACCACGCCCGTTCCGGAGGAGGCGATGCGGCGGCTCACCGGTGGCGCCGTACCGGCCTACGTCCTAGGAGTGTATCCTGGATATTTCACTTCGCCAAGGTAATGATCACGTTGTGTGACGACTACCGAGCGCGGCGATCGCTGTCCGCTACGATCGCCCGCCGAGCAGATGCACCGCGCTACTGGCCACGTCGCCGTCGTAGAAGCCGCTGGCGCAGTGCGCGAGTCCGATCCGGGCGCCCTCGACCTGGCGGGAGCCCGCCTCGCCCCGGAGCTGCGTGACGAGCTCGTGGATCTGGGCGATGCCGTTCGCCCCCAGGGGTGCCCCTTCGACATCAGCCCACCGCTCGTCGAGACCGGGATGCCGACCCCGGCCTGCTCGTAGGCGGCGGCTGCCCGGCGGTCCACGTCGACGTAGCCGTCCCGGAGGTGGGTGCCGATGCCGCGGTGGCCGATACGGCACAGGTTGTCCTGGCCGCGGGCGCAGGCGGGGCAGCGTCCGCAGCCGATCAGCACGTAGACGGCCGCGCTCGTTCCCGGCTGCCAGTCGGTCACGACCTCGCCGACCTCGTCGACCGTGTCGATCACCTCGTGGCCCAGCGTCACCGGCAGCGTCTGGCGCAGCGCGGGCGGTGCCTGGCGGATGAAGACGTCGCTGTGGCACAGCCCCACCGCCGTGACCCGCAGCCGTACCTCGCCCGGGCCCGCGTGCGGCGTGGGGATGTCCACGAACTCCGCGCATCCCGGAGAGGTGACGCGGTACGCGCGCATGGGTGGCTCCTCCGTCTGAAACCCCAAACATGTATCCAGGACTCAGGGAGATTACGTGCGTGATCCGGACATTCCCACCCTCGCCGGGAAGCCCGCACGACGTTCGCGGCACGGTGGCGGCGGTCGATGCCAGAGTTGGGTGGCGGCCACGACCGGGTAGCCGTCGACCGGGTGGCCCGTAGCCCGTCGATCAGGTAGCCGTCGACCCGCGGAGGGACTGGCCATGAGGATTTCGCCCGGCGCACGGGGAACGACCAGGCGGACCGGCGAGGCCGGGGCGGTGGGAGCGTGACCGCGAACCCTCCCCGCGTCCTGCCGCCGCGCCGCGCCGGAGCCGCCGCCGTCCCCGAGCTCGTCGAGGCCGCGCGTGACGGCGACCCCCGCGCCGTCGCCCGGCTCATCTCCCTGGTCGAGAACGGGGCCACCGGTGACCGTGACGCCGCCGGCGACGGGGCGGCCCTGCGCGAGCTCGGCGCCCTGCTCGCCCCACACACCGGGAAGGCCCGGGTCATCGGGCTCACCGGCTCGCCTGGAGTCGGCAAGTCCACGTCCACCTCGGCCCTGGTCGGCGCCTACCGGGCGCGCGGCCTGCGGGTCGGCGTGCTCGCCATCGACCCGAGCTCCCCGTTCACCGGCGGCGCCCTGCTCGGCGACCGGATCCGGATGACCGACCACACCACCGATCCCGGCGTGTTCGTCCGCTCGCTGGCCACCCGCGGCAGCCTCGGCGGGCTGTCCTGGGCGACGCCGCAGGCGGTACGGGTCCTCGACGCCGCGGGCTGCGACATCGTGCTGGTGGAGACCGTCGGCGTGGGCCAGGCCGAGGTCGACATCGCGGCGCTCGCCGACACCACCCTGGTGCTCGTCGCGCCGGGCATGGGCGACGGCATCCAGGCGGCGAAGGCCGGCATCATGGAGATCGCCGACGTGCTCGTGCTGAACAAGGCCGACCGCCCGGGAGCCGACCACACCTACCGCGACCTCGTCGCCGCGGTGAAGCTCGCCGACCCCGCCGCCGTCCCCGGCCGCGCCGGCACCTGGGCGCCGCCCGTCCTCCGCCTGGAGGCGGTGACCCACACCGGCCTGGACGCCCTGGTCGAGGCGATCGACGAGCACCACGCGTGGATGTCCGCCGGCGGGGAGCTCGACCGGCGACGGCTGGGCCGCGCCGCCGACGAGATCTCCCAGATCGCGCTGGCCACCGTCCGCCGGCGTCTCGGTGACCTGGGCGGTGGCAGCACCCTGGACGAGCTGGCCCACGCCGTCGTCGCCGGCCGCCTCGATCCGCACACGGCCGCCGCCGACCTGCTCGCCGCCCACCCGGACCGCCGCCCCTGAGCGGCCCGCCCTCCCTCCCCGCTTCCCCCGCACACACCTATCGCCGGCATCGTGCCGAGGCAAAATCACGTTCTCGGGGCGATATGCCGTGATTATCCCTCGGCTCGATGCGCAGTCTCGCCACTCGGCGACAAAGGGTAACGGCCCTGTTCACCGACGACGCCGTGCTCGAGCTGTCCGCCGGGAGGTTCGAGGGGATCGACGCGATCCGGGCGTTCTACGCGAAGCGTCAGGCGTCGACGAACGTCGTGTCGCGCCACGTCAGCACGAACATCTCGATCGACGTCGTCGACGCCGACCATGCCACCGGCCTGGTCTGCCTGACCTTCTACCGGGTGGTCTGGGACGGCGAGGGCCCGCGGAACGCGCCCGTGGAGCACCACCCGTTATAGCCTGGATTCAAGATTCAGTCCTGATGGCGCCCGCCTGGCACGCGGCGGCGGCGCTCCAGTGGCGGCCGGGAGGATGACCATGGCTCGTGACGCGGTGATCGTGGCGGCGGTGCGCACCCCGCTGGGCAAGCGCAACGGCGCACTGGCCGGGGTGCACGCGGCGGACCTGTCCGCGGTGGTGCTGCGGGCGCTGGCCGAGCGCAGCGGCATCGACCCCGCGCTGGTCGACGACGTGGTGTGGGGATGCGTCAGCCAGGTCGGTGAGCAGACGTTCGACATAGCGCGCACCGCCGTTCTGTCCGCCGGCTGGCCGGAGAGTGTCCCCGGGGTGACCGTCGACCGGCAGTGCGGGTCGTCCCAGCAGGCCGTGCACTTCGCGGCGGCGGGGGTCATCGCCGGGCACTACGACATCGCTGTCGCCGGGGGTGTCGAGATGATGTCCCGGACGCCGATGTTCTCGGCGATCACCGAGGGCACGAACCCGATCGGTGACCGCTACATCGAGCGTTACGGCGCCGAATTCCCGAACCAGGGGATCGGCGCCGAGGACATCGCCGCGCGGTGGGGTCTGTCCCGCACCCAGCTCGACGAGTTCAGCCTGCGGTCCCACGAGAAGGCGGCCGCCGCCATCGACGAGGGCCGCTTCGCCGACGAGATCGTCCCGGTCACCCTCCCCGACGGCACCGTGTTCGACACCGACGAGGGCGTGCGCCGCGGCGGCACGGTCGAGAAGCTCGCCACGCTGAAGACGCCCTTCCGCGAGGGGGGCGTCATCTCCGCCGGCAACGCGTCGCAGATCAGCGACGGTGCCGCCGCCATCCTGGTGACGACGTCCGAGCGGGCCGCCGAGCTCGGCCTCACCCCGCTCGCCCGCGTGCACTCCGTCGCGGTGGTCGGGGCGGAGCCGATGCCGATGCTCACCGCCCCCATCCCCGCCACGGCCAAGCTGCTCGCCCGCAGCGGCGTCGCGATCGGCGACATCGGCGCCTTCGAGGTCAACGAGGCCTTCGCGCCAGTGCCGCTGGCCTGGCTCGCCGACACCGGCGCCGACGAGAAGGCCCTCAACCCGCTCGGCGGCGCGATCGCGCTGGGTCACCCCCTCGGCGCCAGCGGCGCCCGCCTCATGACGACCCTCGTCCACCACCTGCGCCACGACAACATCCGCTACGGCCTGCAGACCATGTGCGAGGCCGGCGGCCAGGCCAACGCCACCCTCCTCGAGCGCCTCTGACCCACCTCGCACGCCGAGGAAGGCGACGGCGCCGATTCCCCGCCCCGCCGCCCATCGCCCCGACTCGGCGGGGCCTATATGTGTGGTTTATACCCATTCGCCGCAGGAGCTGGTTGATGGCGGCCTTGGTGGCGGGATAGCCGGCGGTCAGTGGGAAGCCGAGCAACGACGTCGCCGACGAGGTGGCGACGCCGTCCCGCCGGGAGGAGGTCCTTCGTGCACGCGCGCGACAACGTGCAAGACAAGCCCAGAGCAGCGGTCCGGCTGACGGGCGGTTCCGGCCCGGCCCAGCCCGGCCGCATACAGCCCGACCGTCTCCGGCCAGCCGGTTCCGCGGCGGCGATCCTGCGGGCGGTGCTCGACCAAGGTCCGGTCGCCCTTACCGCAATCGGCCGCGTGGATCGAGACCTACAACGAAGATCCTCGTCCGTTCGTGTGGACGAAGACCGCCGACGAGATCCTCGCGTCCCTCGCCAACTACCTCGACAAGATCAACAAGGGTGCAAGTCGGGAGACGACGAACTAACCACCGAGACTTCAGACGCGGAACACTAGAACTGAAGACGACGGAGGTGCGCCCCAGTCCACCTGCAGGTGCTGGGCCTCACAAACCAGGGATGACCTGCGGAAACAGACTTTGCTCGTCGCTGTGGCCGCATGCCCCCGCCGTCCGCCGCCCGGGCGGCGAGGGCGTGGGCGGCCCGGAGATCTCGGTGAGGCCAGCTGATCTGTGTGGGTCAGACCGCCTCTGGGCGGATATGGTTTGAGGGAAAGGTCCCCCTGTGCCTACTTGCCGTTTTGGGATGCCGTGTCCGATCAGAAGCCGCACCGCCCGCCCTCGGTGCCACTCGTCGTTGATGCCCTCGGACGGGTGACGCCCACCGGCATCGACCTCACCACGCCGAGCGTCGCCCGCGTCTACGACGCCCTGCTCGGAGGCAAGGACAACTTCCCCGTGGACCGGGCCATCGCCGACACGCTGATGGCGCTCACCCCGAACGGGGCGCAGGTGCCTCTCTACAACCGGGCGGTGCTCGGCCGGGGCGTGCGCCACATGACGAACGCGGGTATCCGACAGTTTGTCGACCTCGGGGCCGGGCTGCCGACGGTACAGAACACCCATCAGGTGGCGCAGGCGATGGCCCCGGAGTGCACGGTGGTCTATGTCGACAACGATCCGATCGTCCTGGCGCACGGGCGGGCGCTGCTGGCGGAGAACGACCGGACCACGGTCATCACTGCCGACATGCGGGAGCCGGATTCCGTGCTCGCCGATCCGGATCTTCTGGCCCTGATCGATTTCGACCAGCCGGTCGGGCTTCTGCTGGTGGCGATCGTTCACCACCTCAACGATGACGAGGACCCGGGTGGCCTGGTCCGGCGGTACGTCGACGCCCTGCCCTCAGGCAGCTACGTCTTCCTCACCCACTTCGTCGACGGCGGGGCCGAGACCGCGGAGATCGAGAAGGTCATGCTCGGAGACCTCGGCACGGGCCGCTTCCGTTCCTTCGAGGAGATCAGGACGTATTTCGACGGTTTGGAGCTGCTGGAGCCGGGTGTCGTGTACAACCCGTTGTGGCGGCCCGACCCCGGTGACGACGTGCCGAACCCGCTCACCCTCGCCGCTAAGATCATCGGCGCGGGGATGGGACGCAAGGCCTGAGCTTGTCGTTCAAGTGCGCCACCGCGGATCACTCCAGTCTCCCGGCGGCGTCGCCCGAGGGCTGCAGATCTTGAAAGGCTGAGGTCTGTTTGATCACATCCGGCCTGTTCGGGTATCGGATGGTCGATGCGGGGTCATATCGGAGGTATGAGGTATGCGGATGGTGGTGGCTTAACGGCGGAGAGTCGTGCTCGCCGGGAAGCGGTCCGGGTGCAGGCCGCGGCCCTGTTCGCCGCGGGTGTCGTCCCGGTCGAGG
>Ga0207710_10000065_pt1 | contig 154842 bp, 128 predicted proteins | sample KBSS24metaG_FD_184400 | JGI IMG/M metagenome (GOLD analysis project Ga0207710, IMG submission 184400) | Switchgrass rhizosphere microbial communities from Kellogg Biological Station, Michigan, USA - KBS S2-4 metaG (SPAdes) (version 2) | ecosystem: Host-associated > Plants > Roots >...
GGCCGCGCAGGTCGTCGTCCAGGCCGCGACCCTGCCGGGCGACGCGCCCTCGGGCACGTTCTTCGACCAGAACGGCACCGTCGCCTGGTAGCGAACATCGCGACCGGGTAGCAGTGTGCCGCACCCGACCGGCGCCCTGGTGTCCACGGCCGCCGACCTCGCTGACGAAATCGGCTTTGGCCACTTGACGCTGTCGGCGCTCGCCATGCGTTGTGGCGTCCGCGACGCCAGCCTCTACACCCACATCCGGGGGCTCGCCGACCTGCAGGAGCGCGTGGCAATGCTCGCGCTCGGCGAATGGGCTGACGCGCTCGGCGCGGCCATCGCCGGACGATCCGGCCGCACCGCCCTTGGCGCCTTCGCCGACGCCTATCGGACCCTGGCCACCGGCCATCCGGGCCGCTACGCCGCCACCCGGCACCCGGTCCTCGCCCGAGCGACTCGCCGAGTCCGGCGGCGCCGCACGCATCGTCGACGCCTGCTACGCGCTGCTGCGCGGCTACGACCTGTCCGAACCTGACGCCACCGACGCTGTGCGGCTGCTGCGTAGCACCCTGCACGGCTTCAGCGACCTGGAGGCCACCGGTGGCTTCACCGCCGACCGCAGCCTCGAAACCTCGTGGCGGCGAGCGGTCGAGACCCTTCACCACACCCTGTCCAACTGGTCGAAGATCTAGACAGGAGAAGACCATCTCTACTACGACGCTCACCCTCAACGGCACCGCCATCGACTACGACCTGCGCGGCGACGGTGGCCCGCCGCTGCTGCTCGTACCCGGCGGTGCCGGCCACGCCGGTGTCCTCTACCGCCTCGCCGCAGACCTGGCCGGCCACTACCGCGTCGTCGCGATGTCCAGCCGCGTCGCGTCGGCGACGCGAGCCGACACGATCGAGGAGGAACAACATCCGCAGGTCCATGCCGAGGACACCCGAGCCCTGATCGAAAAGGTCTTCGACGAGCCGCCGACCGTGTTCGCCTTCAGTTCCGGCGCCATCACCACGCTCGAACTCCTGGTCCGCCACCCCGAGTACGTCCGGCTCGCGGTCGTCCACGAGCCACCGGTGACCACCCTCCTGCCGGACGCCGCACGCCACCAGAGCACCCTCGAAGCGGTCCGGGCCGCCGCGCGGACCGATGGCCCAGCCGCGGCAGCACAAGCCATGACCGCCGCCATGACGACTCCCGGCACCTACGCCACCCCCACGATGCTGCACCACCCCGGCGACTGGCTCGACGGCTACACCGACACGCGGCCCGAACCCCCGACCCCAGAACTGCTGGAGCTGTTCACCCGCCTCGCCGACCTTCAGCCGCTGTTCCTCGAGTACATTCTGGTCCCCTTCACCAGCAGCGAACTCGACCTCACCGCACTCGAAGCGGGGCGGATTCCAGTGGTCAGTGCACCGGCTGCATCGGAACGCCGCGAGGCTTTCAGCGTCGAATCCAGCGCTGGTAGGAGCCACCGTTACAGGGGAGTGTATAGAGATTGCCGTTGGCGTCGCTGTCCAGGCAGCGGCCGGTCGCCATATCCTTCAGTGCGACGGTGTTGTAGTCGCTTCGAATGACTGTCCATTTCTGATACTCTCCGCGATTGCATCGGAGAGTGTACGCGTTGCCGGTGGCGTTGCTGTCCAGGCATTTACCGGTGGCGACATCGCGCAGAACGGCGGTATTTCTCCCCTGGTCCGAGACGGTCCATTTCTGGTACCGCCCGCCATTGCATCCGAGTGTGTACGCGTTGCCGGTGGCGTTGCTGTCCAGGCAGAACTGGGTCGACAGGTTCTGGAGGACCGCCGTGCCGCCGTCGAGAATGTCGGCCGGGGACGGGGACGAGGACGGGGAGGCCGGTGGGGCGGGCGCGGGCGCGCCACCAGCCGATTCGGTGGCGCTGGCGGGCGCACCGTCCTCCGACGCGCCGGTGACAGGGGACTCGGCGGCCGAAGAGGCGGAGAGGGGCCCCGTGGCGGGGGTCGCCGACGCGCCGCCCGCGCTGGGCGCTGCTGAGGCGCCGGGCACCCCGGTCACGAGGCCGCCCGAGGGAGCGATGGGGTGGCCAGTTCCCCCGCCGTTCCCGCCACCCACAGCCGCCGCTGTCGTCGCCGCCGCCCCGCGTATCCCGGCGGCGCTCGCGCCCGAACTCTCGCCGCTGGCGCCGTGGCCGGACCCGGTGGACCCCAGAGCAGCCGTGAGCGCGAAGCCCGCAGCGCTCAGGATGCAGGCCAGGGCGATACCGGCCACAAGCAGCCGCCGCGAGGTGCGGCGCCGTCCAGCGTCGGCCGGCGGCTCCGTCCCGCCCGGCGATGGTCCCGCCGGGGAACCTGGGGAGGTGCCGCTCCCCACCAGCGCCGGTGCGGCCGGCGGGGCCCACCCGGCGATGATCACTCGGTGGGCGGCCTCGCTGGCGTCGGTGAGGGCGCGGGTGTCCTCGCCGAGGAGGGTTCCGAGCAGGTCGGCCGCGGTGGGGCGACGGCCCGGGTCCTTCTCCAGAGCATGCAGCACGATCGGGGCGATGCGCCCTGGGAGTCCGGTGGTGTCGGGTGGGTCGTTCAGGACCCGGATCGCGGTCGCGGCGGCCGACTCGGCCGGGAAGGGATGACGGCCGAGTGCCGCGAAGGTGACGCAGGCTCCCCAGGCGAACACGTCGGCGGCCGGTCCGGCGCGGCCTCCGCGTAACTGTTCTGGCGCCATCCAGGCGATGGTGCCGATGAGGTCGCCGGTGCCGGTGCTCACGGTTCCGCCATCGTGCTGCGCGATACCGAAGTCTATGATCTTCGGGCCGTCCCAGGCGAGCAGGATGTTGGAGGGTTTGAGGTCGCGGTGGACCACCCCGGCGGCATGTACGGCGACGAGGGCGTCGGCCAGGCCGCTGGCCAGCGCGAGCAGGGAGGTTTCGTCGAAACGTCGCCGCTCGGCGATCGCTGTCGCCAGGCTGACGCCGTCGATGTAGTCGCTGGCCATCCAAGGGGAGGCGGCGTCGACGTCGGCGGCACGGACTTCGGCGACGTAGCGGCCACGGACCCGGCAGGCGGCGGTGACCTCCCGTCGGAACCGCACGCGGTACTCCCGGTCCTGGACCTTCTCCGGCCGGATGACCTTCACGGCGGTGGGACGGCCCTCGGCGTCGAAACCGAGGTAGACGCTGCCCATTCCGCCCGTGCCAAGCCGGCCCTGGAGCTGGTAGCCGCCGACCATGCGGGGATCGGCGTCGGTCAACGGTGCCAGCATCGGCCCTCCCGTCCTAAATATCCAGATTCACACCGTATCTTGACGAGTGGACAGGCCTGTCAGCGACAGGGCGGCCTGTGAGGTTTGGTCCTGCCCTGATGCCGGGCGAGTGGCCGGTGCTTGCCAGCGGCGCGTTCCAGTTCGCCCTTGCCCACCTCGTGCACGAGACGAGCCCGCACGACCCCGCGACACCCGTGGCGCTGTCCGACCCGGAGCGTGAGCGGGAGGCGTGCGGGCTCCAGCCGCTGAACCTGGCGGGTCTTCTCCTCGACCACGGTCCTGCGCGCTCTGGTCAGGTCACGCAGGCCCCTTCAGTGGTGGAGTCCAATGCCGTTTACGACAAACGGCAAACTCAGAAAGTGAAGACCGTTCGAAGCCCGTCGCCGGCTTCGAGGTCGGTTACGGCCTCGTTGATCTCGGCGAGTGGCCTGCGCCGAGTGACCAGCTCTTCGAGCTTCAGGTCGCCGTCGAGGTACTGACTGACGAGCCGGGGGAAGTCGCGGGAGGGGAAACCGCTGCCCATCATCGATCCGGTGATGCTCTTCTCCTGCAGGATGACGGCGGCGATGTTGTCGATCACCAGAGGGGTCGAGCTGGGGGCCATTCCAAGGAGGACGGCGGTGCCGCCTGGCCGGATCAAGGACACCGCTTGGCTCATGGAGTCCACCAGACCGGTGCTCTCGAAGGCGTAGTGCGCCCCCAGCCCGTCGGTCGCCTCTCGGACGGAGGCCAGGACGTCGGCCGTGCGTGCGTCGACGGTGTGTGTGGCTCCGAAGGCGGTTGCGGCCGCGAGCTTCGTCTCGTTCACGTCCACCGCGATCACGCTCGCGGCCCTGGCCAGCCGGGCGGCCTGAACGATGTTGAGCCCGACGCCGCCGCAGCCGATGATCACGGTGTGCTCACCGGCCTGGACTCCCACGGTGTTGCGCACCGCCCCGACCCCGGTGGAGACGGCGCACCCGATGAGGCAGGCGAGGTCGAGGGGGATTGCCGCGTCGATGCGGATGGCCATCTCGGTGCGGACGACGATCTCTTCGGTGAATGTGGAGGCTGGGCCCAGCATGGTCACAGGCCGGCTGTCGTGGAAGAGGACGGGGCCGTTCCCGTTTCTAGGATCAGCCAGTTCGTAGGTCCGCCGGCAGAGGGCCGGGTGACCGCCCAGGCAGAATGCGCAGGAGCCGTCATGCGCCTGCACGGCGATGACGACGTGGTCACCGACCGCGAGGTCGGTCACTCCTTCCCCCACCTCCGTGACGATGCCGGCGCCCTCGTGGCCGGCGACGAGGGGCGGGGGGAGGATCGTTCCGGCTAGGCCTCCTCCGGATAGCGCCTGGACGTCGGTGTGGCACAGGCCCGCTGCCGCCATCTCGACCCGCACCTCACCGGGACCGGGCGGTCGCACCGCCACCTCGACGATCTCCAGCGGTCCGCCAGTCTGCAACTGCACGGCAGCTCTCGGCATCGGAGGCTCCCTTCTGATCAGCTTGTCGAATGTCCGGTCGGGAGGTCAGGGGCGCAGCACGGCCTTGACGATGTCGCGGGCAATGAAGCCCTGGTAGGTCTCCACCGCGTCCGTGAGTGACGCCTCGTGATCGACCACCTGCCCCGGAGCGATCCGTTTCGACGAGATCAGGGCGCTCAGGTAGTCGTTCGCCACATAGGGATTGCCTGTGATCGGCACGACGGTGACCTGACGCTGGAACAGATTCTGCGCCGTGAACGGCAGATTACCCGCCAGGAGTACGCCCACGAGCCCGACAGTCCCGCCGAAGGCCACCGACCCCATGGCCGTTTCCAGGGCCGGCACAGCGCCGACCGCGTCGAGCGCAAGGTCGACGCCCCGCCCGCCCGTCAGTTCCAGCAAGCGCCGCGAAGCTCCCTCTCCGCCCCGGACGGGGATGGCGCCGAGACTCTCGGCGCGCTTGAGCCGCCGGTCGTCCAGATCGAGGACGTAGACCTCGGCGGCACCGCGGGCCAGAGCGAGCTGGGCGATCAGCAGGCCGACCGGACCGCCGCCGACCACGGCGGCGGTCTGGCCACTCTGGAAACCCGGCCTGTCGAGGGCATCCCAGGCGGTTGGCAGGATGTCGGTGAGCACCAGGGCGTCGTAGTCCGACACGGAATCGTCCAGTAAGGTCAGCGTGAGGTCGGCGTGCGGAACACGCACATACTCGGCCTGACCACCGTGCAGCTCCCCGCCCCCGAACAGCTGGTACCGCCCACACCGGTTCTGCCGCGCGGTCCGGCAGGCGTGGCAGCGCCCGCACGCTACGAACATCTTCGACAGGACGCGGTCTCCGACGGACACGTGATGGACGTCGGGCGCGGTTTCGACGACCGTCCCGATGAACTCGTGGCCTAACGTCATGTCCGGGGGCAGGAACGGCTGCTTCACGAAATGCACATCAGTGCCGCAGATAGCTGCCGCGGTAACCTTCAGCACCGCATCTCCGGGGTCCTGAATGGTAGGCCGTGGCATCTCCCGAACCTCGACGGAACCGTTACCTGACGTGGTCACCGCAAGCATCTGGTCACTTCCTTGGTCGACATCATCCGTACCCACCCAGGCAGTGCTGAGCGGATCCCAGCGATCAGTGCACCAATTTTTCGAATTCTACCAGATTGTATGCCTCGGCGGGATTTTTCCATCCGAGGACTTTCCGTGGTAGGTTGTTTATCTCGGCCGCGACGGCGTCCAGCTCGGCTCGAGTGGAGCTGGACAGATCTGTACTTTTAGGAAAGTACTGGTGGAGAAGGCAGTTGATACGGACACGATCTGTCGCGTCCACGACGGTCGCGAGGTCCCGCCGCGATCGATCATCACATAGCTGACCAGCTACCTTTGAAGATGCTCAATGCGCTGTCATCGTGGGACGGTCGCCACCGGCTCCTCCTGGCCGGTGTAGGCCGGTAGCGGTAGCGGTTCTCCGGTGAGGAACCCGGCGACGGTGGCGATGTAGAGCTCGGGCTGGTCCGCGTCGATCACGTGACCCGCGTCTGGCACGGCGAGCAGAGTGGCATCCGGCAGCGTGTCGCGGTACTCCCGCGCGATCTCCCAGCGCTTGTAGTCGCAGGATCCGCGCAGCACCAGAGCCGGGACGTGTGCGCTGCGCAGGCCGGCCGTGGGTCGGGCCGGTTGGCCTGGTCCGCTGAGATCAGCTGGTTCGAGTACATGCCGGGCATGGCTGATGGGGCGTTGATCGGCCGGTCTGGGTGGCAGCTCGCGGCCGGCCCGGCTATGTCGAGCAGTTCGGCGAACACGGGGTCGATCTCGGAGTCCGGAACCAGGGCGTGTGCGGCACCCGGATTGACGTCCATCAGCAGCGACCAGGCGATGAGGCGTGGATTGGCCTCCAGACGGTCGATGCGTCGCCGCTGGCCGGGGGAAACTCGATCCCAGATATCACCCTCGTTCTCGTCGGCCCACTCGGGCGCCCAGAGGTCAGCAGTCTTGATCGATCGCTGTTGTTTCTCGATCGATGGCGGCACCCGCCTCCCCCCTGCAACGCCTGTCCGTAGCGGCGGGCGCCCGCCACCTGGCCCCACGCACGCGGTCAGAGCGGGAGGCCAGGTCTCGCGGCCGCCCCGGTCCGCTACCGTGGCAGCGGCACGCTGTGCCCGCACACCGGCTCGGATCCCTGCGGCTCGAACGCCGCGCCGTCCGCGCTGACCCGCACCACGTTGAGGCAGCCGTTCGGCTCCCGGTAGTGCGCCAGGTCCACATTCGGTCGAATCAGCCCATTGCCGTCGTAGTCATGGATATTCCGCAGCGCCGCTATGAACGAGGCACGCGTCGGGCAGCCGCCGGCTGCCTTTAGGCCGCGGATGTACATGTCGACGGCGAGATATCCGCCGACAACGCCGATGCTCTGCGCGCGGGGAGTCTCGGGGGCGTAACTCGCGACGGCGGCGGCGAACTGCTGCTGAGCGGCCGAGTTCACTTCGAACGGTGTGTAGACGATGCCGATGTAGGTCCCCGCCAGCGCCGGACCGAACTGCGCGAGTTCCCCGCGCTCGTAGCCCGCCGGCAGAAGCGCGATCCTGAGTTCGCCCCGGCCCGCCGCAGGGCGGTTTTGAGACCCGACCAGAGCTCCACCGGGATGAGGCCGGTGACGGTGTCGGCGCCCGACCGCACGATCTGGGCGGCGAGGGAGTCCATGCTCACCGTCTGGTCGATCTGCATGTTCTGATAGACGGTGGGGATACCCGCGGAGTTCATGCTGGTGGCAAGCGCCTGGGAAAGCTGCTGCGCGGAGGTTGACAGGGCGAGGCCCAGCACGGCCGCGCGGGTGCCTCCGTGCGCGCGGGCGATCTCCCCCCACGCCGACGACACGGCGGTGTCGCTGATCAGCTGTAGGTAGGTGAACATGTTGGGATACCGGCTCCAGGCCGTGCTGCTTCCCAGTCCGACGACCGGAACACCCTGCTGGGAGAGCTCCTTCGCGGAGCCCTCCTCCGCCGTCGACGTCTCGACGATCCCGAAGACATCCTGCTGCCCGACCAGCCGGCGAGCCAGGGTGGCGTTCCTGGCCGGAGTCCCCTGATCATCCTGCCACACATAGGAGATCTTCCGGCCGTTGATGCCGCCGCGCGCGTTCTCCATCCCGATCCTGGCGTCCACACCGGCACGATCGCCTTCGAACGTCGAGGAGGCACTGCCGGTGCTCGGATAGAGCAGTCCAAGGCGGATTCCGTCCTTGGACACACCCGGACCAGCGCACTTCCCCGATCCCGCAGCATCCCCGGCCGAGCCCCCGCCGCACGATGCCAGGGCAAGGGCGACCGTGACCGCGGCCGCGACCGTTCCTGACGCCCTCGCCCGGCCGAGGACTTTCCGCCGTTCCCGCCGATTCACCAACACCACGAACACACCCCCTGACACACTACTGTGACCACAGACATTCCGATCGCGCATGAAGGCCGCCCAGGTGGATCCAGGACCCCTTCCAGTATTCCTTGCGGCAGTTGCCCGCGGGCATCCTGCCGCAGGGCACTGGTCACGACAGGCAAACGGGCGGCAGGCAGGCGGGCGGCAGGCAGGCGGGCGACAGGCAGGCGATCCGCTCCGCGCGTATGAGACCACTCCGCGTTCAATCTATCGTTCCTGACGTACCGCCCTCAGGAGCCGCTCAGCATATTGGCCGATCTTTGTTTTTCCCGGATGGTCGGAACGTCGGGTATCGCCGGTGGGCCCAGCCGGCAGAACGGGCCGCAGCGCGGCAGGGAAGGCCGGGCTCATTGCCTGCCCCGATGCTCGGTGTCGGCAAGGCGCGCGGGGCCCGACAGCCATGGCGTAGTCCCTGGGTGTCGCAGTCCGGGCAGCACATTGCATCTCGCAAGGAAACCGATGGCCCGCCCTTCCAGGCGACACCGTGTCACGGGGACCCAGCGACCGCCGGGTTGTCGGCGCGCGGCGCGGACGCCTCGGGGTCGCGACGCCATCGCGTGGACGGCGGCCCGCACCGGGTCCGCAGCGCCTGCACCGTGCCGACAGCCCCGGCTTCTGGCTGCAGGCCGGCGGGGTCTGCCGTCTCTACCTCGACGGGCCCACCGCCGGCACGCTGCTGCTGTCGGTCGACAAGAAGACGGGGATCCAGGCGAAGAGCCGCAAACATTCCGAGGACGGTGCCGTGGCGCAGCTATTGATGTACGTGGGCGCGCTGCCCCTCACGGTCGAAGATCATGATGAGTTCGGCGGGTTCGTGCAGGGCGCTGAACGAGTGCGGGATCATGGTCGAGAACTCGGCTGCCTCGCCGGTGTTGACGTCGATCTCCCGGTCGCCGAGCCACAGGCGCACCCGGCCTTCAAGCACCACGAACCAGTCGTGGCCCGGGTGGACCCGCTGAGTCGGCCGGCTCGCCGAGGGCTCGACGCGGACCTTGATTGCGATTGTGCGCCCATTGGGACGACTCAGGGGCCAGGTCGTGCCCGTGCCGGAACTGTGCGGTACCGGGCGGATGACCACGTCCTCGTCGTCGGGGAGCTCGAGGAGCACGTCGAGGCTGACCTGGAGCGCGTTTGCCAGGGGCACCAGCACGTCGAGGCCGAGCGTCCTGCGGCCGGTCTCAATCCGGCTGATGGTCGACGGGCTGAGGTTTGTGCGCTCAGCCAGCTCCTCCAAGGAGTAACCCAGCGTGGTGCGCAGGGTTCGCAGCCGCGAGCGGGCCAGCTGCTCGACGTCGGACACGCTCCGCATGCATCCATCCTCGCTTGCGTTTGCAATTTTTGCAAGGCACCTTTCAGTATTCGGCGGTCGTGCATACCGTCGAAGCATGGCAAACCACAGCGCGCCCCCCACCGTCGAGCGGCACTGCGACGTCGCGGTGGTCGGCGGATCAGCGGCCGGGCTCGCCGCCGCCCTCCAGCTCGCCCGGCAACGAAGGTCGGTCATCGTGGTCGATGACGGCACGCCTCGCAACGCTCCCGCCGCGCACATGCACGGCTATCTGGGCCGCGAAGGCGCACCGCCCGCGGAGCTGGTGGCGATCGGGCGCGAGGAGGTACGCGGACACGGCGGGGAGGTTCTGCTCGGCCGGGCACTGGCCGTCCGCCGCCGCGATGACGGCTGGTTCCGGGTTGAGCTCACGGGCGGCCACACCCTGATCACCCGTCGCGTGCTCGCCGCCACCGGCCTCGCCGACGAACTGCCCGCCATCGACGGACTGGCCGAGCAGTGGGGGCGCACGGTGCTCCACTGCCCGTTCTGTCATGGCTTCGAGGCCCGCGACCAGCGGCTGGTGCAGATCGTCACCCATCACCTGGGGCTGGGTCCGACGGCGCTGTTCCGGCACCTGACCGACCAGCTCACCGTTGTGCTGCACGAGGCAGCGGACGTCGAGGACACCGACGTCGAAATCCTGCGCAACGCCGGCGTGACCGTCGTCCGGGACACGGTCCGGCGAGTGGTGACCACGCCCGCCGGCCAGCTGGCCGGCGTCGAACTGGCCGGCGGGGCCATGCTCGCGGCCGACGCCGTGGTCGTGGGCACGCGCTTCCACACCCGGGCGGAGGTGCTCGCCAGCGCCGGCGTCACCACCACACCCCATCCGACCGGCCTCGGGGACGCGGTCGAGGTCGACCAGACCGGCCAGACCGCGGTGCCCGGGATTTTCGCCGCCGGGAATCTGACCGACCCGAGCATGCAGGTCCTACAGGCCGCCGCCCACGGCAGCCGGGTCGGCGCCATGATCGCCTTCGACCTCGCCGACGACGACCTCAGCGCCGGCGCCCGGACGTCCGGCGAGCAGACCGACTGGGACCACCGCTACAGCGACGGCGAACCGATCTGGAGCCGCAACCCCAACGGCACCCTTGTGAAAGAGGCCAGCGAGCTGGCTCCCGGTCGAGCGCTCGACGTCGGTGCCGGCGAGGGAGCCGACGCGCTCTGGCTGGCCGAGCAGGGCTGGGAGGTCACCGCCTGCGACATCTCCAGCAACGCCCTCGCCCGCGTCGCCGCCGAGGCCGACCGCCGAGGCCTTGTCGTCCGTTGCCTGCTCGGCGACGCGGGCGACCCCGACGTCTTCGGTACGAACGCCTACGACCTGGTCTCGTTGCAGTACGGCTCCTTCCACCGCGCCCCCGACCAGCGCGGCCTGTGCAACCTGCTCGGCGCCGTCGCCCCCGGCGGCACACTCCTCGTCGTCGGCCACGACGTCACCCCCCTACGCGACGCCATCGACGTGAACACGCAGTCCCGCATCTTCGACCCCGACGCCTACGTGGGCGTCGAGGAGTTCGCCGCCGCTCTCGACGACGCCGCGTGGCAGATCGACGTCCACGAGACCCGACCCCGCCCCCCGGGCGCGGCCAGCAACCATCACGTCGACGACGTCGTGCTGCGAGCGACAAAGCTGCAATCCGCGACCAGCTCAGGAACTGCCGGAGGTAGCTCGTGATCGAGGCGGCTGCTGCACGGCCCTTCTCCTCGTCGCGGACCGCGAGGATCACATGGGTGCGCCGGGGGCCAGCGCGCGGTCGCCAGCCCGAGCCCACTGTTGGCTCCCGTGATGAGGAAGACGCGCCGCCTCTGACCAGGGATGCGGTCAGCGGTCCAGCTCTGCCTGCTACTCATGAGGCAGACGATGCCCTGGGAGGCATGAAGCACCAAGATGACAGTCAGTGCCACAGATGGCGCTTCGAGGCAGCTGTCTCCCCGCACTGAGCGTCACGGCACGTCGGGGTCGGGATGGGCGTCGAGAAACCGGGTAGCCGTGTCGTCGTCGATCAGCGAGTTGTCGACGAGCCAGTCGACGGCACGGCGTTGGGCGCGGACGTCGCGGAAGGCGTACCACGTCTGCAGCAGGTGCGGATGTTCCCGGTGTAGCCCATCTTTGAAACGACGAAAAGCACCCCTGCCCTCGATCGCTCTGGCCAGCCTCTGCCCAGCTCGATGATCGCTGATCCGTTCGGCGAAGTCGGCCATGTCCTGGTACCAGACATAGGACGGGATCGGGTCGATGCAGATCAGGTCCAGGTCGTCGAGGTCAACGGGGTTCTGGCCGTCGATTCCGAGGTCGGACGTCCAGAACGCAACCTCTCCGGTCCGCGGATCGATCAGCCAGCGATGGTCGTAGTCCGTCCGGTCGGCAAGAGCGGTAGCGATCTCCTCCAGGTCGAGATTGCTCAGTTCAAGCATCGGACCAGGGTAGCGAGAGTTTTTTCCAATCGCCGGTCGGTCTCGGGGGGATCTTCGGCGGTCGGCGTACACGCTGGATCGAACATCGCGGGACGCAGGTGCCCTGATCGTCACTGACCGAAGCCCAAGCGCGAGCACACGGGCCCCGTGAGGTCCGCCGGTACGCGAGTGTCGTGGCGCTACGCTGGTACGGAGGACTCAGGCCGTTCAGGACTCCGAGCGGGGAGGTGCGTCATCACCGCGGAGATGATCGCTCCTGCATGGATGCACGAGCAGGTCACGGCACAGCAGTACGATTCCTGGTCCGATCAGCAGTGCGCGGGCATCGAGATCGTGGACGGGATGGTCGTCGTGAGCCCGAGCGCGTCCAAGCGCCACAACCGGCTCGTCAAGATCCTCACCGTAGCGCTGGAGGCGGCCACCGGGCCGGACTGGAACGCCGACTTCGACTTTGACGTCCGACTCCAGGACGTGCCACTGACGAACCGACGTCCCGACGTCGTCGTCTACCGCGCCGAGACACTCGACGTCACGCCAACCCGCCCCGAGCACGTCCTGCTCGTCGCCGAAGTCGTCTCACCGGGATCGGAAACCACCGACCGCATCGTCAAGGCCGAGCAGTACGCCAAGGCCGGCATCGCCTACTACTGGCGGATCGAACAACCCGCCGCCGGCGTCCCCGTCGTCCACACCTACGTCCTCGACCCTTCGAGCGGAACCTACCGCCCCACCGACGTCTTCACCGGCGTCGTCGACACCGTCGCACCCTTCCCCGTCCGCATCGATCTCACTCGGATGTAGCAACCTCCAGACCGGCCCTCGACCGGCCCTCCCGCCATCCCGCGAAGAGCAGTAGGGTCCCGGCCGAACGCCCACCGCTCGGCCCGCTGCCGTGGCGATCTCCGGCGCCATCTACCAGTGGTCGACCCGCCTCGGCGGGCGGCTGTGGGGGTGGACCGCCGGCCGGCTCATGCTGGTCGCCCAGGTGGTCACGGTCGCTGCGGCGGCGATCGCGCTGCAGGCCGTGCTGCCGTCGCTGTGGTCGGGTTTCCAGTTCGTCGGCGACGACCCGTCGCTGGCCTCGAAGTCCGGCTCCGCCAACGCGGTCATCCTCGGTCTGATCCTGCTGACGTCCTGCACACCGAGGGCCTGGGCGGGCACAGCGGTTATGTGTGGCCGCTGCTCATCTCGGGGCTGATGGCGGCCTACGTGCTGGTCGGCTTCGACAGCGCCGGCGAGCTGTTCGACCGGCACGTCGACACCCAGGAGCTCGACCTGGACGAGCAGATGCACACGACACCCTGGTTCCACGCGACGAACATCCCGAACGCGCCGGCCACGAACCTGGTCCAGATCGGCATCGGCGGCTGGCAGGCGCCGCGGGCCGGGGTGAAGGTCGGCCGGGCCCGCGGCACGACCGTCATGACGGTGGGCGACGTCGAGCGGGTCGGCATCGACAAGATCGCCGAAACGGCACTGGAACTGGCCTGGCAGGGCGCCAAGGCCGTCTACCTGTCGTTCGACATCGACGTGATCGACTCCGGCTTCGTGCCCGGCACCGGCTGGCCCGAGCCCGGCGGCCTGCTGCCCCGCGAGGCACTCGGCCTGGTCCGCCGCATCGCCGAGGGCGGGCTGTCCGGAATGGAACTCGTCGAGTGCTCCCCGCCCTATGACTGGGCCGAGCAGACGTCGCTGATCTCGGCCCGGATCATCCTGGACACCCTCGCCAGCCTGGTGAGGGTCGGCAAGCTCGGCCGCAAGCCCTCCACCCGCCGCACCGACGCCTGGGGCCCCTACCCGGACGATGACGCCCCACCGCCACCGGCCACGGGCTGACCACCCCGCCATGGTCGCAGGTTCCGCCCCCGGGCTCGGGTAAAGGTGCCGAGGGATAAACACGCTTTCACCCCGCGAAGCCGCCTTTTTCCCTCGGCCCGAAAGGCGCCCCACCGAGGTCTCCCACCCCTCCTCGATCGACTCGGCGCCTCGCGGCGCAAATCTCCCGCGCGAAAAATGCCGACGCCGCCTTCAGGATGTCGTTCGCGCGGCGCAGCTCACGGTTCTCCCGTTCCAATTCGGCGATACGCTCCGCGTACGGAAAGGCCGATTTACTGTATAACGCCGCCGCCACCAACGGTTACTGGGAAAGGCTCGTTGCGGCTTGTGCTCTTGGCTGCGCCGGCCTCGATCAGGTCGAGCGCCTCGCTGACCGTCCCCGCCCACCTGACGGCGTCCCGGGCTGCGGCGCGAACAAATCCACGGCTGACCAATTCATTAATCTGCGAGCGGACAAGACCGAAGACGTGATCCGGATCGAGAACGACGACTGGCTTCGTATGCATCCCCAGGTCGAGGCTCGCCCAGACCTCCAGCAGCTCTTCCAACGTGCCGAGGCCACCGGGCAGCGCCAGGAACCCGTCGGCTTTCTCATCCATCAACTGCTTGCGTTCTCGCATGGTCGTGGTGACCAGGAGCTGATCCGCATCCAGATCGGCGACCTCGGCCTCCAGCAGTGCCTGTGGAATGACGCCGATGGTACGGGCGCCGGAGGCGCGTGCCGCCTCCGCCAGCGCTCCCATACAGGAGACCGATCCGCCACCCGAGACAAGTGTGTGGCCCCGGCGCCCGATCTCGCTACCTACTTCGGTGGCCAAGTCCCAATAGAACTGCTCTATCCCGTCGGAGGACGAACAGTAGACGCAGATATTGATACCATCTACCGGACGGATTTCGAAATGATGCAAGCCGGTCACCCTTCCGCAAACTCTGGCTGGCCCTGAGTGAACTGACTGAACTGCTCATCGGTGAACGACCGGCGCCCGGGCGATGCCTGACCGGTACGCCCACGGGCTGGTGCCGAGGGTGCCGGTGGCGATACTGGCGGCCGACCCGGTGTTGGCGCAGACGACCAAGAAGGAGTTAGCTGGCGGCGCCGTAGAGAGGGCAGTCAGTAACGCCTCAGAATGAGTTATAGACCGGTCGTCTCGCAAATATTCGGCAGAACTCCTGCTGCTGTTCCATTCCGTGTTCCGCGTGCGCATCCACCACCATCCAAGTGAGGTTGTCCAACATTTCTTCATCAAGCTCGATGGATGTCAGACTGGCCGGGGAGAAGGAGTGCTTATAGGACCATGCGAGGATTGCCTCAAAACCGTTTATGCTTGCAACAAAGTCCCGATTAAGCTCGTTTTGCCAGGCATCTTCCAGCTCCCGGAGCATACCGGGTAGGCCTAATTCCGGCATTAGCATTCTGCGCGCACGTGTGAACAGTCGGTGGCGATACTCGGCCTCATCGGAAATTTGCAGAACATGTGCACTGAAATCGATCGAAAGCTCTTTGCGGCGCCTGACGAAGTGCTGGAGAACTGATATCGACCCACCTTCCACTACCACATACGGGTGTCGCGCGCGCAGCTGTTCTAGTTGATGAACTAGGGCGTCGGAGGCTTCGGCCGGCGGGTAGTCACCATCCCGGACGAGCCGGTCGTCGAGGTGTAGGCGAATAATCCCGGCTGCCTTGTCGCCCTCCGACCGCGCGCTTGTGGTGGCGAGTTCCCGATAACATTGCAGCCGATCAGCTACTACAATTGGCGCGTTCATCTCCCGGGCCAACGCGGTCGCCAGCTCGGTCTTTCCGACACCGGTAGGACCGACGACTGCGTGCACATGAGACATTTCTCTCCATTCGTTGGGCCACAAAGCCGAGTCCTAAGAACCTTGCCGCCGAGGCCCGATGGCGGTCGACATGCTGCTGTTCAATCTCTAGTCTCCGCCGGATGCCGGCCGATCCCGTGCGCGGCGAGCGAAGCGAGCAGCGAGGATGTGCGATCTTTAATCTCTGCCTTTTCGGTGAAGTCTGCGCTCACCATTCCCAGGCGGTCCACCAACTTCTCGACCACGGTATTTTCGGCTGGGGATCTGGCTGGTAGCAGAGGTAGTTCGTAGTCGTGCTGCCAAGTCCGCTGCATTGCATGGCTGTTCTTCCATCGCACCTCACGCAGCGTCCGAATCTGGAGGTCTCGGGCGGTCTCGCTGTCCATCCCGATGTGTCTCCAGTGTTCCGACTCGCCGTCGGGATCGAAAACCTCCAGCTGAAAGCGCGCCGCGTCCTGCCAGACCGGCATTGTCTCGTCGTTCAACATGAAAGGATACAGCGCGAACTGCCCGGAGTAGTCCGAGACCAGGAAATCCCTGGTGGCCTGAAACAGCTCGGGACTCTCGCCCGGGTAGCCGACAATGAAAGATATCCAGTACTGGATTGAACTTCCTGCGAGCAGTTCGTACGCCAACCGGTTCGCCTGCGCTCTCACCTGCTTGCGCATATAGTCCAGAGTGGTGTCGCTCATCGATTCGAACCCGATGGAGAGCGCCCGACAATGAGCGTCTTCCAGGCTGCGGACGGTGATCTTGTCACGTATCGAGTTCGCGCGCGTGTACGCTTCCCAGGCCACGCCGACGCTGGACAGCATGGGGAGCAGCGACCGGAGGCGGATGGGCGGCACAGTGAACGTTGAATCCAGCGCCTTCATGTACTGCGCGCCGTTCTCGGCACGGTACCGGGAAAAATCAGCCGCTATTTTCTCGGCGGACTTGTATCGCCATTTCGGTGACGCCGCCGGAAATGAGCAATACTTGCAGCTGAAAGGGCAGCCTCGCATCGATTCGTAAGGCACCACCGGAAAATTGCCGGTCAAGGACGGCGAGGCGACCACGTCCAGGTCTATGTACTGGACTTCGGTGCAACAAACCTTACCGGTGTCCGGGTCACACCAGGCGAGGTTAGGGATCCCACCGACCGAGCCTCCCGTCCGCAATGCGTCCAACAGCATCGGGAGGGCGACCTCCGCATCCCCGCGCACGATGTACCGGACAAAGGGGTGCTCGGACAGAACGCGACGATATTTCAGATTGCTGTACTGGCCACCCAGCACAAGGAGCGATGCTGGAAAGCGTTCTTGTACCCACCGCACGCACTTCGCCAGCGAGGCGCGGTCCCAGACGAAGGTTGTCGAGAGCAGCACGACATCGAAGTCTTCTGCCGGCTCCCCGCCGGTGCCCGCCCAGATGTTCTCCGTCGGGAATGTGTCGTGCGCGTAGCCGGCGGCCTCCAGTATCGACTGAAGAGTGAAGGTCGTCAGGTGCGGCGCCAAATGTGGCCCGGCCGCTGCCGATCCGCTGGTGGGGCGTGACACGGAGACGGAACTGACCGGGCGAATCCGGTCCGAGGCCTTCCTCGGGCGGAGCAGGGGCAGGCACCCCTCCGCCTCGGTTGTTCGGAGCGTTGACATGTCAAACCGGTCGGGCCGAGCCGGTCCTACCCCGGGGGACGCCGCTGGGAGCTGTTCGAACGAGGACCCGGCCAGCAGCGCGCTGCCGGGAAACTCCGGTCCAAGGCCAGAAACGAGCAGAATGTTCATTCTCCGCGAAGCCGCCGTCGTCATCAATTCTCGCGCCTTTCAATGTCTGCCGCGGGCTGCGAAAAACGCCGAGTTACAAAGCGTCACAGCTGTCGGGTATAACTTCGGGTTCCAATAGTGGAGGAAAAACACGATGAACCCGCCGACGTAGACCAGTGAAGGAATCCCGGGGTGGTGGTCGAACGGTTCAGACCGAGGTTTCGCGATTCACTCGGCCAGCATGATTACGACGTCGCCTACACGCTTATGCCCGGTACACCGTCGTTTCGACGTCGCAATTTGAATTTTCACCACATGGATAGTTTCCAGTTGCGAGCGATGTCCGTCAAGCCGGTTACCGTTCGTTAGCTTGACTCTGCCGCCCCTCTATGATGGCTGGACTCAATTTGCGGCCAGCCGCCCGACCTCCATGCTCGGCCGGCGGCTGCGGAAACACAGCCGACCTGCATATTCTGTACATGGATGACTGTGGAAGAAGGATGTGCGCCAGCTCGTCTACAGGCTAGGTTCGACGTATCCACAATGATCCCGAAGTGACGCAGGTGGGCGGGCGTCGTCCCGTCGTTGGCCTACCGTCCTACGACCACGGCCCATCGTCCCGTCGGGACCCGGGCAACAAGCCTGCTTCTCGCCTTACGGAAGTAGCGCGGGCGCGCACTCGAGATATGCGTCACATCAAATTTTTGTAGCTCTCTTGCTAACGGTAGGTAATGAGTCTTTGTGCGTAACGGTCTGTCACGCTTAGTGGTCGCCCGGCGAAGATCGACAATCCACGCGTGGCTGAAGCGCCAACCTCCCGCGAGACCGACGGCCGCTGGCCGGTTCCCCGGGTGACGGGCAGGGAACCGGCGGGCTGACGGCGCGGCGGGGCGGGGGCCGTCAGGTGCAGCGGTCGACGAGGTGCCGGGTGCTGGTTCTCACCTCTGTCAGCAGGGCGGGCTGGTAGGTGCCGGCGTCGCTGCGCAGCCGCAGGAAGCCGACCGCGGTGGTGACCCGCTCGAGATCGGCGGCGTACGCGCCGGCGGTGTCGAGCTCGCCGTACAGCTTCTCCTGGGACGGGACCAGCGCGCGGGCGAGTGTCGCGATGCCGTCCGGGGCGCTGTGGTCGGCCTGGGCGAGGCGCAGCGTCTCGATGAGGTCGGGGGCCAGCTGCCGGCACACGCCGGGGGCGAACGACGCCGCCTGGGGCAGCGACGGCGCCGGCGGCGAGCCGGTGTCCGTGCAGCCCGCCGCCGCCATGGCGAGGACGGCGAGCAGGATCGCGGCCGCACCCGCGCGCGGACGTCGTCTCGCGGTGCCCGGACCCGCGGTGTCGGGACCCGCGGTGTCGGGACCCGCGGTGTCGGGACCCGCGGTGTCGGGACCCGCGGTGTCGGTGCTCGTGGCGTCGGTGCTCGTGGCATCGGTGTCGGTGCTCATGGCGTCGGCGCTCGGCGGTCAGTTTGATCCGGAGGCGGGCAGGCCCACGTAGGGGAACCGGCCGGAGAATCGCACGTCGTTCCCGTTCACCCCGTCCCCGAGACCGGCGACGGCGGCCGGCGGGTGGGGCAGCAGGGCGCCCTCGACCGCCTGCAGGGAGATGTCGAGGACGTCGTCGCCGAGGCGGCGTCCGTTCGGGTAGCCGGCATTGTCGCCGCCGAGGACGCCGAGGCGGTTGGGACTCGCGCTCGGTGGGATGGACATGTTCAGCCGCAGCTGTTCCGACGGCGCGACCTTCGACCGGTTGGCGTCGGCGTTGAGGGTGTGCGCGTTCAGGTTGACGCCGAGGTTGTCCTTGCTCACCCCGGTCAGGAACACCGCGGCGAGATCCCGCCGCGGGGTCGGCGGTGCGGGAATCCGGTAGATGGCCTGGATCAGCTTCGGCAGTTCCGGGTCGGTGACGAACGTCAGGAACTGCGCGTCGGCGCTCGGCGTGGAGGCGTTGAAACGGTCCTTCTGGCCCACGGGCACGACGACCTCGTTGACGAGGGGGGAACCGAGCCGGGAGACCTGCGACCAGCCACCGAAGGCCATCCGCCGGCCGGAACCGCCCGTCGGGCCGAGCAGTTCGGCGCCGCGGCGCTGGGTGCTGCTCCACACCCCGATCACCGGATTGCGCTTCGCGTCACCGCGCAGGGCGAGCTGCTCGCGCGGTACCCGCAGCACGATGGAGTTCACGTTGAAGCCGGCGAGGGTGTCCTTGCCGACCTCGGACAGGTTGCCGCCGTAGAGCAGGTCGAACACCCGCAGGTCCGCGAAGAACGGGTCGTCGGCCTGGCCGGCGAACGTCCTGGCGCCGCCGGGCAGGGCATGCAGCGTGGAGGCGCGCAGCGCGGAATAGTTCGGCATGGACGCGTTGCCGACGAAGGACGGCGCCACCGGCACCCTGTCGGCGAGTGTGGTGGTCTTCCCGCCGGCGATCCGCTCCAGCCTGTAGGTCTGGCGGAAGTTCAGGTCGGGGTCGTTGAACGAGGTCACCTGCCCGGTGTTGTAGAGAAACGTGTTCGGGTTGCGGTAGCTGCTGGTGAAGGTCCAGCGGAAGGTGATGTCGGGTTTGGCGTCGCCGTCGTTGTCGATGTGGATGTCGTACTGGGCGTCGGTGGCGAACGGGTAGAAGTTGGGCCCGCCGGCCGGCTTCTGGAAGGGCGACCAGTTCGCGACGAGCGTCACGGACCTCGGGTCGTCCGGGCTCACGAAGGCGTAGGTGTCGGTGTTGTCGACCGTCGGGTCGGCGCTGATCAGGGGGGCCTCCCGGTGGCTGGACGCCTCGGCGGCGGTGGGCACGGCCGCGAGCGTGGCGGCCGTCATGCCCACGACCAGCGCGCCCACGCCGACGATCCGGCGATGACGACCTCGGCGCCGGTGCGGCAGCCGGGTTCGAAGCGGACGGTCCTCTCCAGCGCCGGGAGCGGGGCCGGCCTCGGGGGCGGCGGGCGTCTGTTCTCTCATGGTTCTCCCTGGAGTGCGGACCGGCCCGCGGGCGCGGTCACGGTGATCGCCGATGGTTCGGCTCCGCGGGCGATCCGGATGTGTCGGCTACCCGACACCGTTCGGCGCGGTCGCCTGTGATCCACCGGCAGTCGCGGTCCGAACAACCCGGTGCCTGGCGGACAGCCCGGCCGAGGACAGGCGGAAGCGGACGCGGGAGGACGGCCATGGGATGGCGGCCTTGACGAGGCGGCGAGGCACGAGAAGGCGCCGCATGCTGTTGTTCACCGTCCTGGCCGCCGCGATCGGCCTGACCGGCAGCGCCGTGGCGGGCAGCGCCGCCGTGGCGGGCAGCCGCCCGGACGTCCGCCTGGCCGCCGCGTCCTCGGACACCGGTTCCGGGCGGGAGACGACGACCGGCCCCACGAGTGCTACGGCGGCGCGCCTCCAGGCGGTTGATCCAGCCGCCGATCCGGCGGGTGTGTCCGTCGCGGGTCTGCAGGACCGGCTCACCCGGGTACCGCGGGACTGGACGAGCTGGGCCGCGCTCGGACTGGCCTACATCGAGCAGGCCCGGCTGCGCGGCGACCCGACCTCCTACCCGCGCGCCGACGGCGCGTTCGCCCGGTCGCTGGCGCTGCGGGCCGGCAACGATCCCGCGCTCGCGGGACGGGCGGCGCTCGCCGCGGCGCGCCACGACTTCCCCACCGCGCTGCGCGACGCGGACGCCGCCCTGGCCGTCAACCCGTACAACGCCACCGCACACGGCATCCGCTTCGACGCCCTCGTCGAGCTCGGGCGCTATCCGGAGGCCTGGCAGGCCGGGCAGGCCGCCGTCGACCTCCGTCCCGACGTGGGATCGCTGGTCAGGGTCGCGTATGCGGACGAGCTGCGCGGCTGGACCGACGAGGCGTCCGCCGTGCTGCGCCGCGTCCTCGCCGACGCCTCCGCCCCGGCCGACATCGGGTTCGCCGCCTTCCACCTGGGGGAACTGGCGCGCCAGCGCGGCGACCCAGGCTGCGCGGCCGACGCCTACGCGACGGGGCTCGCCCATGACCCGTCGTCGGTGCAGCTGCTGGTCGGACGCGCCCGCGCAGCCGCCGCCCGCGGGCAGACCGCCGCGGCACTCGCGGACTACGGCGTCGCCGCGACCCGCAGCCCCCAGCCGTGGATCGTCGCCGAGTACGGCGAACTGCTTGAGACGGTGGGCCGGCGCGACGAGGCGAGCCGGCAGTACGACCTGGTTCGCACCACCGCGGCGCTGTTTCGCGCCCAGGGGGTCGAGGTGGACGTCGACCTGGCGCTGTTCGAGGCCGACCACGGTGATCCGGACGCGGCGCTGGCGGCGCTGACGCCCGCGCCGGGCGCCGTGCCGCATCGCGCCGGCGTCTTCGTCGATGACGCGCGCGGCTGGGCGCTGCACCACCTCGGCCGGGACCGCGAGGCGCTGACGTCGGCAGATGCGGCGCTCGCGCTGGGGCTGCACCGAGCCCTGTTCTCCTATCACCGCGGCGAGATCCGCGCCGCGCTCGGCCAGACCGCCGGCGCGATCACCGATCTGCGATCGGCGCTGACGACGGATCCGCACTTCTCCCCCCTGCTCGCGCCGCGGGCACGCACCCTGCTGGCCTCCCTCGAGACAGGGCGTCGATGACCCGGGCCTCGCGCCGGCTCCTGGGCCGCAGCGGTGTGCTGGCGGTGGCCGTGGCGGTCTTCGTCCTGACCGCCGGCGGGGCCGCGTCGGCGCATCCGCTGGGGAACTTCACCGTCAACACCGCCAGCGTGCTGCGGGTGGGCGTCACGCAGATCCGCGTGGACGTGGTCGTCGACGCCGCCGAGATCCCGACCGCCCAGACGCGCCCGGACGTCGACCGCCTCGGCGCCCGGCGTTGGCAGCAGGGCGAGTGCGCCCGCACCGCTGGTCAGGCCACCCTGGACGTCGACGGCCGGCCGCTCGCCCTGGCCGTGACCGGCGGCTCGGTGACGTTCCCTCCCGGTGCCGGCGGACTGTCGACGACCCGCCTGGTGTGCCGCTACGTCGCCACCGCGGGTCCCGAGGCCGGTGGGGCGCGGGCGGCCCGGACGGTCCGGTACGCGCTCGGCACCTACACCGATCGGATCGGGTGGCGGGAGACGGTCGCTCTCGGGGACGGCACGACAGTGATCACCTCGGACGTTCCCGACCGATCATCGACCGCGTTGCTCACCCGGTATCCCACGAATCCGCTGGCCCGCAGCTCGGACGTCACCGACGCCACCGTCACCGTGCGACCCGGCGGACCGCCGGCCCCGGACCTCGTCTCCGGCGGGCCGGCCAGCACCGCCGGCAGCTCCAGCAGGGGGCAGCGCGGGTCGGGAGCCGCGGACGACGTCACGGCAGGCCGACGGCCAGGCGGTGGATTGTCGGGCTGGCTGGACGGGCTGGTCCGACGTACCTCGCTGTCCCTCGGCGTCGGCCTGCTCGCGCTGCTCGCCGCCGTCGTGCTGGGTACGACGCACGCCTTCGCCCCGGGGCACGGGAAGACGGTGATGGCGGCCCGGATCGTCGGCGGCTCGGTGACGCGCCGGCAGCTGGCACTCACCGCCGCGGCGGTGACCCTCACCCACACCCTCGGCGTGCTGGTCCTCGCGATCGTGCTGTCGGCGTCGAGCGGGTTCGCCCCGGAGCGGGTGTACCCCTGGCTCGGCGTGGCGAGTGGGCTGCTCATGGTCGGCGTGGGCGCGGGTCTGCTGCGCGCACGCCTGGACAGCGGCTCCCCTGCCCTCAACCTTCCCGACCACGACGACCACCCTCACGACCACACGCGTGATCACGACCTCGCGCACGGCCACGCCGACGGAAACAGCCACACCCACGGACACAGCCACACCCACGGACACAGCCACGCGGGCGGGCAGGGGTATCGCGGGGAGGTCGCGCATGTGCATGGGGGGCGTTGGCATTCGCACCCGGTCGTGACGGAGGCGCCGTCCCTGCGCGGGCTGCTCGCAGCCGGGTTCGCCGGAGGGATGGTGCCGACACCGTCGGCCGTGATCGTGCTGCTCGGGGCGGTCGCGCTGGGGCGGGCGTGGTTCGGGGTGCTGCTGGTCGTCGCCTACGGCACCGGGATGGCGGTGACCCTGGTCGGCCTGGGATTCCTGCTCGACCGCACCATCATCCCGCTGCTGCGCCGGGCCCAGGCCACGGTGCCCGGGTTCACCGCGGGCGTGCGCTGGGCGCCCGTGGCGAGCGCGGCCGTGATCATCATCGTCGGAGCCGCCGTGGCACTGCGCTCCGGCGGCCAGGTCCTTCCGCCACCTTGACCAGCGTTGATCGAACGACAGCGGCTCCCTGCGTTACCATCCTGACCGTGCGCGATCCGGACAAAACGGCGGAAGCATCGCATGTTCCCTCGGCACGCCCGTCCCCGCCGCCGCCGTCCCCGCCGCCGCCGTCGGGGGGCGAGATCGTCGAGTTACACGGCCGACTGATGTCCGGTGATCCCTCGGCGCTTGCCGAGGTGCACGCACGTTACGCCTCCTACCTGCTCGCCGTGGCCATGCGGGTGACCCGCGACGCGCACGCCGCCCGGGACGTGTTGCAGGAGGTGCTGGTCGCCTTCTGGCAGCATCCGTTGCGTTTCGACCCGCGCCGCGGTGAGCTGCGCACCTGGCTCGCCTTGCTGGCGCACCGGCGTGCCGTCGACTGGGTGCGCCGGGAGAGCGCTCGGCGGCCCACCGAACGGGTCGCCCGGACCCTCGTCGACCGCGGCACCGAGGCGGCGGCCGACAGCGGGCTGCTCGCGCGTGAGGACACGAACGCGGTGCGGGCCGCCGTCGCCGCGTTGCCCCCGCATCAGCGGGAGGTGGTGCACCTGGCGTACTACACGGACCTGACCTACCGTGACATCGCGCTGCGGCTCGCCATCCCCGAAGGAACCGCGAAGTCCCGCATGCGCGCGGCCCTCGCCACCCTTGCCCGCACCCTCGCTGCCCAAGGAGTGACCCCGTGACGCCGGACGCGCCGGAGATCCCCACCGGCGGTTCCTGTTTCGCCGATCTGGTGGCCGCGTACGTGCTGGGCACCTGCACGGCGGCCGAGGCGGACATCGTCGAGACGCATCTCGGCCACTGCCCGGCCTGCGCCGCCGACGCGGCCCGTCTCCTGCCGGCCGCGCTGCCGTGGGCCACGGGGACGGCCGTCGCCACGGGTCCGCACGACCTCGAGCCACCGCTCGACGGCCCGGGTTCCCTCACCGCCGTCCTCACCGCGGCGCTCGCCGCCTGGCCCCCCGCACCCGGCTTCGCCCCGGCGACGTCGCCGGCCGCCGCCACGCCCTCGAGCCCGGCACCACGCTCGGCGGCCAGGCTCGCCACCGGCGGTCCCGCGGGACCGGATCGCGGGAGATCCCACGGTCCCGCGGGATCGGCGCGCGGGGTGGGCGTGGCCGCCTACGGGAACCGGGTCGGTGCGCTTGACCGGGTGTTGATCGAGACGGCTCCCGACCTGTGGTCACGTCCGGCCGCCGTCGGCTGGTCGGTCCGGGAGCTGATCCTGCACCTCTATGCCGTCGACGGACTGCTGCTCGCCGCCCTGCGCGGACGCACCGCGGCGGATGACGGTAGGGCGGATGACGACCCGGTGACCCGAACCCTCGCCGTCCATCACCAGGCGCGGGACTGGCCCATCGAGGTCGTCTGGCAACGCTGGTACGAACGGGCCGAACGGCTGTGCGCCGCCGTGCACCAGGCCGGGCGCGACCCGGCGGCATGGACGGTGGCGGTGGGCCCGCTCGCGGCACCGGTGAACGACCACCTCATCGCCCGCGCATTCGAGACCTGGATCCATGCCCGGGACGTCGCCGCGACCGCGGGCATGCACCCCCCGGACCCCGGCGCGCCCGACCTGCACGCCATGGCCGACCTCTCGCTGCGGCTGCTGGCCTCCCCCTGGGCCGCCACCACCGCCGCACGAACCGGACGGATCACCGGACCGGCACTGCAGGTCACCCTGGCCGGCCCCGGCGGCGGCACCTGGACGCTGGACCTCACCGGCGCCCACGAGGTCGGGACAGCGTCCGGGAGAGGTCCCGCCGGACCGGTCGAGGGCGCGCTGAGCGTGGGTATCGTGGACTTCTGCCTCGTCGTCGGCGACCGGCTACCCGCCTCCGCGCTGCACCGGCGCGTCGCCGGCGACGACCAGCTCGCCACCGACCTGCTCACCCTGGCTCCGAGCCTGTCCGGCCCCTGATCCCGGTGCCCTCCTCCCGGCCCGCCATCGACGTCTCCATCACCGCGAGGCCCGGTGGGAGGCGCCGCGGGGTCGGTCAGGGGTGTACCTGGGCCAGCCATGCGCGGGCAGCCCCGTCGCGTCGCTGACGGCGATGGTCCAGCGGGTGGGTGACATGCCGCCTCGTCGGACCAGAGGTCATCGCCGCCCGGCCAGGGTCGCGTGGAACCCGGCCGGGCGACGAGATCCGGTCGATCCCGCGGGCTACGGGCAGCTGGTGGTCGCCTCGGCGTTGGTGCAGGTGTCGTAGCCGTCGCGGCCGTCGATGGTGTCGTAGCCCGTGCCGCCGTTGAGGGCGTCGGCCGCGGTGGAACCGAAGATGAAGTCGTCGCCGGGCCCGCCCATCACCGCCAGCGGGTAGGTCGGGAAGCTGCCCACGCTGACGACCTGGTCCGAACCGTCACCGAGGCAGATGGTCACGTTCCTGACGCCGGGGAAGATGCGCACGACGTCGTTGCCGCCCTTCGCGGACACGACGTCGCCCGACACCGGGTCGAGGATGTCCGCGCCGTTCGTCCCCTCCAGCGTGGCGGTGAGGCTCGCGCCGGTGAACTGGTTGACGCAGCTGTCCGCGGCGCTGGCCGGCCCGGCGAGCACGACGGCGGGAACGGTGGCGGCCGCGCCGAGCGCGAGGGCGACGGCGATCCTGCGAATACGCATGTGAGGTGTCCCTTGTCTCCGCGTCAGCCCGACGGCTGACGTCACCAGGGATTCGCCGGACGCCATGGCGCCGGATGGATTCTGTGGGATCAGCGACGTTCGTCATCCACCAGCCGTCGCCGGACGAACGCGCGCGTGGAGGGGGTGCGACGGAACGACGTTCGGCCGTGGAGAAGACACGATCGGTGGCGTTGTGCGACCGATCCGTCCGGATGCGGCGCCGCGCACGCTACGATGATCTCCCTTCTGGGGGCGGGGGTCACGGTGGCAGGCGAGAGCACGGCGCAGGTGGTCTCACCGATCTGTTCCGACGTGGAATGGCATCGTCGGCTGGTCGCCGGTGACGAGGCGGCGCTGGCCGAGATCTACGGCGCGTTCGCGCCGCTGGTCACCGCGGTGGCGTTCCGGGTCGTGCGTGATCCCGACGCGGCGGCGGACGTCGCCCAGGAGGTGTTCGTCCAGTTCTGGCGCAGCCCGCTGGTCTACGACCCCGCCCGGGGCAGTCTGCGGGCCTGGCTCGCGTTGCTGGCGCATCGGCGGGCGGTGGACTGGGTGCGCGGGGAGCAGCGCCGCTGCGGCCTGCCGCTGGCCGCCGCCGAGCAGGCCAGCGATGTCGAGGCGGTCCCCGTGGACGAGGTGGTCACGGACGCCGACACGCTCGAGCGGGTCCGCCACGGGGTGCGCGCCCTGCCGAGTGCGTTGCGGGTGGCGGTGGAGCTGGCGTTCTACCGCGGCCTGACCTACCGTCAGGTCGCCGCCGAACTGGGTATTCCGGAAGGCACCGCCAAATCGCGGCTGCGGTTGGCACTGCACCGGCTGGCGCGGTGTCTGGCCGACGAGGGAATCGAGGGGTGAGCCGTGGCTGACGACTACGAGTCCATGCTGCTCGCCGCGCTGGCCCGGACCGCCGCGGCGTCCGGCGCCACCGACGGCGCGGGCGTCGGCCTGGGCGGCGCGCCTGCTCCGCCCGGCCCGTCGCCGGTCGGTGCGCTGCTGGAGGCCGCGCGGGCCAGCCGCCTCCCGGTGCCGGCGGTTCCCCCCTTCGCCGCCCCCTTCCGCGCCGCCGCGGGCATGCTCGACGCGGTCCTGGCGGGCGTCGATCCCACCCGTCTGGCCCGGCCCAGCCCGGTTCTGGACTGGACCCTCGGCGACCTTGTCACCCACCTGGCCGCCGGCTACGCCCAGTTGGCGGGCGCGCTGGGGGCCCCGACCGACCTCCCGGTGGCCGCCGAGGCGGATCTCGAGAGCGTGACCCGCGCGGTGCTGGCCTGGACCGCCGCTGACCGCACGCTGGCCGCGCGGCGTGCCCTGTGGTGGGAGGCCGTCACCACGCTCGCCGCCGCGCTGCGCGCACCCTCCGTCGCCCCGGACCAGGTGCTGCGGGTGGCGGGCCACACCATGCCGGTCGCCGGCCAGGTGGTGACGCGCGCCTTCGAGACGTGGATTCACGCGCGGGACATCGCGCTGGGTACGGGAATGCGCTTGCCCGACCCCGCCGGCGAGGTCATCGGCCCCATGGCCGACCTCGCGGCGCGCACGCTCGCCGGCCGGGCCGCCCGGGAGCCCGCGCGCGACCAGCAGGCCACGGTGACGCTGACGCTGACCGGCCCAGGCGGGGGGGCATGGCTGGTACCCGTGGGAGCGTCGGGCCCGGCGCCGAGCGGCAGTGCCGGGTCGGTTCGTGGCGCCGTCGACACCGAGATCCCCGCCACCGCCGAGATCCGCGCCACCGCCGAGATCCGCGCCACCGCCGAGATCACCGTTGACACAGTCGCGTTCTGCCTTCTCGTCAGCGACCGGATGGCCCGGTCCCAGCTGGACGTCGTCATCGAGGGCGAGGTCTCCGTGGCCGAGGATCTGCTCACCCTCGCACCGACCCTGAGCGGACCCTGACCGGTGGGCCACTGCGCGGTGGTCACTCGTGCGGTGACGAATGCACCGCCTGGTGACCGGTGAGCAGTTGGGCCCGGCGGTGGACGTCGCGGGGGGAGCAGCGGCGGCCCAGGCGGGTCTGCAGCAGGGACTGGGCGATGTCGCGGCGACCGGCCTGGATGGCGCAGTAGATCGTGGTGTCCTCGACGATCTCGCGCTGGGCGGCGCTGCCCCCGAGCCGGTCGACGCCGGGCAGCGCGAGCAGCGCGTCGGTGGCCCGATCGGCGTCACCGTGCACGAGGTGCATGAGGGCGTCGGCGAGCGGGGCGACGGTGTCGGTGAACGCCGCGCTGCCGCGGGCGGCGGCGGATCGGCGCAGCTGAGCAAGGCGTCGGCAGTCGCCGACGGCGGCGAGGGCGATGGCGGCGTGCAGGCCGACGAAGGGCGTCGGTGGTTCGACGAGCAGGGCGCCCGGCACGGTCGCGAGCACCGGTGCGATGTCCACCGATGTCCAGGTGCCGGCGGCGAAGCCGCGCCACAGCAGGGACGCCGAGTCGATCAGTGCCCGGACGCCGGAGACCGACGGCGGCGCGAGCTGGGCGGTGAAACGGGCCCGGATCGCGGTGTCGTCGCCGAGGGCGAGTTCGTGCAGGGCGGCGTGCCAGGAGAAGTGGGCGCGGTGCGACGAGTCCGAGCCGCAGGTCGAGATCCAGGCGTCCAGCCAGGCCAGCCCCGCCTCGTGGTCGCCCGTCTCGTAGTGGACGTGTGTCTTCGCGTGGACGGCGTGGCCGGCGGTCGGTTCGACGGCGAGCGCCCGCGCGGCGAGTTCGGCCGCCTCCTCCCAGCGTTCCTGCTCCTGGCGGGTGAAGGCCAGCAGACCCTGGTACCACCAGTCGTCGCGGTAGACGGCGGCGAGCCCCTCGACGAGGGCCCAGGCCTCCGCGGGCAGTTCCGTCGCGCCGCTGAACGCGATGGTCGGCACGGCGATGCTGACGGCGAGGGCGTCCTCGGGGTAGGCGTGGATGTAGCTGAGCAGGGCCGCGGCCGAGGCGGCTCCGCCCGGTTCGCGGATGCGGGCGGCGACGACCTCGATGAAGCGCCGTTCGCGCTCGTCGGCGCGGCCGGCGTGACGTTCGGCCTCGCGCAGGGCGGTGTCGACGTCGACGTCCGCGCCCCATTCGGCGCCGAGCAGTGCCAGCACAGCCTGCCCGAGGGCGAACCGCGGGTCGGCCGCGACCGCCTCGGCCACGAGCGTCTCGGCTCCGGACCGCACCCGCAGGATCCGGCCGAGCCCGGCGAGATAACGGCTGGCCGCGTCGGGGCTCGCGGTCAGGGGCAGGCCGTAGGGGTCGCGCACCCGCCGGGCGACCTGTGCTCCGGACAGCGCGGTCACGACGGCGCGGCCGAGGTCCGCAGCCTGGCCGCGGATCTCGGGAATCGCCGTGCTCTCCCACAGCTCGCCCCGGCGCAGCGGCCCGATGGCCCAGATGGCCGGCCGCGCTCCGTCGGCAGCGACAAGGCGCCCGGAGGCATCGGTGGCGAAGCCGAGGTCCAGGCTGTCCGGGGTGGCCAGGCCAGTGGCGAGCAGGTTCATGATCAGCGGATCGTGGCTGGTGCGCACCCCGGCCCCCGCGCCGGTGCAGTTGACGACGGCCGCGGCGAGGACCCGGGAGCCGTCGCTGAGCGAGACCTCGACGCCGGCGGCGGTGTCGGCGGCGTCGACGACCCACGCCGCGTGCACGACCAGCGAACCCTCGGCGCGACGCTGCTCCAGCCAGGCGTGGATGGCGGGGTCGACCCGGTGGCGCACCTGGTCCCAGCGGCGCATCGTCGTGGAAAGGAAGGTCGACCGGCCGGCCTCGTCCAGCCGTGACCACAGCCGCGCCGTCACCGGGCGCATCGCGTCGACGGCCTGCCGCCAGTCGCCGCCGGCCGCGCGGATGTGCGCGAAGACGAGCCGGCGGGCCTGGGCCAGGCTCACCGGGCCCTCTGGCAGCCGCGGGGCGGGCAACGGCGGCGCCGGGTTCACGGCGTGGGGCAGCGGGAGGAGCCCGTGCCGGGAGGTCACGTGCACGCGCACGCCGGCCCGGCTCCAGTGCTGGGCCATGTCGGCCATGGTGAGTCCGGAGCCGACGAGCAGCACGTCGCTGCCGGCCGGGACGTGCGGCGGGGTGTCGGACCGCCAGGGTTCACCGACGAACCGTGCTGAGCGGGCCAGCGCCGGCGGTGCCCAGGAGGTCGTTGCGGCGCCGTGCCCGAGGGCGAGGACGACGCCGTCGACGGGATGGCTGGTGCCGTCGTCGAGGGTGAGGCGTAGCCGGTGGCCGTGGCGGCGGACGTCGGTCGCGCGGGCGCGCAGGCGCGCGAGCCGCACCCCACGCGCGGCGCGCAGCGTCTCCTCCAGCGTGTGGCGGAGATAGTCGGCGTAGAACTGCCGGGGCGCGAAACCGCCTTCGGGAAAGTCGACGGCGACATGCCGGCGAAGCCAGCGCAGGAAGTGCAGCGGGTCATCGTCGAAGGCACTCATCCTCGCGGCCGCGACATTGAGCCGGTGCCGAGGATCCCGCGTCGAGTACGCCAGGCCCTCACCCAGATCGTCTGGTTCGACGAGCAGTATCGTGCAGCTGCGGCCGGTGACCGCCACGGACCTTGCCAACTGGGCGGTGGCGAGGCAACCGCTTGCCCCACCGCCCACCACCGCGACGACCACCGGCGCACTCATCGTGACCGTCGACAGTGGGTGTGGGGACACCTGGGCATGGGGCTCTCCTTCGCCGTCCGGTCCAACCGCGCGGTCCAGTCCAACTGCCCACAGCGTAAGTGCAGGCGGGGCGGGCCGTGGTCCGATCGGCTATCCGCTCGGTGACAATCGGCCGACTGTCGTGATCGCCTCACTCGGGCGGCGGGATCTCCCACACCGTCCAGGATGACGTCCGGTCGCTCAGGGGACCTCGTCACCCTCGGTGTCACCCTCGACGGGCACTCCGTTCCGGCGCGGTCCGCCGGGCAGGGCGTCAGACGTGGGTCTGGTCCGGCGCCCGGGAGCGGGCCGCCTCACGGGCCGCCGAGATGGCGAGCAGTTCGTCGGCGTTGGAGGTCGGCTCGTACAGCGACGTGGGCGGATCGATCTCGTCCATGTGGTCGCGGCGCGTTGGCCCGAATGCCGTGACGTTCACCCTCGAGGCCAACGGCCCTGCACAGGCCCATCACGCCGGCCTTGGCGGCGGTGTAGCCGGTCTGCAGGTCCGTCCGCCACCGGCGGTCCCGCCCCACGCCCTGATCGTCAGCGGCCACCCACCCCACCGCCCGTCCGACACCAGTCGATCGATACTGCGATCGCGCATACGATATTGCGACCACGGGCCGCCACAACTGCGAGCCACCACGACCGCGAGCCGCCACTACCGCGAGGGAGCCACCCATGACCGAGGCGCAGGCCGATGTCCGCGTCGAACCCGACGCCGGTGTCCTGGTCATCACCATCGACCGGCCCGCCGTGCGCAACGCGATCGACGCCGCGGTCGCGCGGGGTATCGCCGCGGCGGTGGACCGCCTCGACGGCGATCCGGCGCTCGCGGTCGGCGTCCTGACCGGGGCGGGCGGGACCTTCTGTTCCGGCTTCGACCTCAGGGCGTTCCTGCGGGGCGAGAGCGCCCAGATCGAGGGCCGCGGCTTCGGCGGCCTGGTCGAGCGGCTCCCCCGCAAGCCGCTGATCGCGGCGGTCGAGGGCTGGGCGCTGGCCGGTGGGTGCGAGCTCGCCCTCGCATGCGATCTCGTGGTCGCCGCCGAGAACGCCTCGTTCGGCCTCCCCGAGGTCAAGCGCGGCCTGGTCGCGGCGGCCGGCGGGCTCATCCGGCTGCCTCGCCGACTGCCTTACCACATCGCGATGGAATACGGACTCACCGGACGTCCCCTGCCCGCCACGCGGGCGGCGGAGCTCGGTCTCGTCAACCTCCTCACCGCCACCGGCGAGGCACTGGCGGGAGCGGTGGGGCTGGCCCGGGAGATCGCGGCCAACGGCCCCCTGGCGGTGCAGGCCACCCTCGAGATCGTCCGCACGTCGATGGACGACGCGGAGAAGGACGCGTTCGCCCGCCAGCGGGAGATCGTCGCGCCGGTGTTCGCCTCGGCCGACGCCCGCGAGGGAGCGCTGGCCTTCAGGGAGAAGCGCCCCCCGGTGTGGACCGCGAGCTGACCGCGGCCCCGCCACAGGAGGGACACCGCGACATGAGGGACATCGGACGCGGTGCCGGGATGGAGTGAGCTGAGTTGAGCACTGTCGAAACCGCGTTACCCGCCGGCGGCGACACCACTTCGACCTGCCGCCATCCTCTCCCGGCGGCGCCAAGCGGGTTCACCCACGCGGGAGATGCCGAGCGGGATCACCTCATGGTCACACCCGGAAGAGCCGGCGCGCGTTGGTCTCGAGGATCTTCTTCGACTCCTCGGCGGGCACGTCCGCCATCAGCTTCTCCGCCGTCGTCTTACTGTTCGGCCAGAGCGAGTCGGCATGAGGGTAGTCCGACTCCCACAGGATGTTGTCGATTCCGATCTCGTGGCGGAGGTTCACCCCGACCTGGTCGTCGATGAAGCAGCCGTACACGTGCTTGCGGAACAGGTCCGAGGGACGTACCTCGGCATTGATGGCCGGCTCGATCCTGAAGTACCGGTAGTCGTTCCACACCTGGTCGATCCGCTGCAGGGCGTATGGCAGCCAGCCGATCTGCCCCTCGGAGTAGGCGACCGTCAGGTTCGGGTGCCGGTGGAACACCGGTGACAGCAGAAGTTCGGACATGGACGCGAACAGGGTCGCCCCCATCACCGTCGTCTGCACCGCCAGCGGCGCGTCCTTCGAGATCGGCGGCACCAGACCCGATCCCCCGAAGTGCATGCACAGCGGCAGTTCCGCCTCGGCTGCGCGGGCGAACACCGGGTCCCACTCGCCGCTCTGGAACGACGCCTCACCCAGGATCGCCGGGTTGTCGGGGAACGCGATCGTCCGGACTCCGCGCGGCGCGCACCGGTCGATCTCCGCCGCCGACTCCGCCACGCTCCACAACGGCAGGATGATCATCGGAATGTAGCGGTCCGGCGCCGCCGCCCACCACTCGTCGATGACGTAGTCGTTGTAGGCCCGGACGCAGGCCAGCGCCAGTTCCTTGTCCTTCGCCCGGTAGAACCGACCACCCGCGAAGCCGGAGTAGTTCGGGAAGCACAGCTGCATGTGCACCCCGTCGGTGTCCATGTCGGCCAGCCGCGCCACCGGGTCCCAGCAGGCCCGGCGCATGTCCTCGAACCGCAGCGGGTCGAGACCGCGCTCCTTGAGGTCCGTGCCGACGACCGCCGACAGGCCGGTCATGCCGTTCACGACGCCCTCGAACTTCCACTGCTCGGTCGCGCCGACCTCGACGATCTGCGGGGCCATCTCGTGGAACTTCTCGGGCAGGCGGTCGAGCCACACCCTCGGGTGCTCGACAAGGTGGTCGTCAACGGAGATGAGCCTGGTGTCATCGCTGATCATGTCGGATCCGTCCTTCCGTCCTGCCCTGGTCTGGGCTGCCCCGGCCCGCTCTGTCCTGGTTCAGCTGTGCTTGGCGAACTCCCGCAGGACCTTGCCCGGCAGCGGGCCGTCCTCGGCGAGGGCGTACTCGTTGCCCTCGCGCAGCACGGTGCCATTGACGATCACGTACTCGACGCCCTCGGCGTCGCTGCGCAGGCGACGGGCACCGTTCGGCAGGTCGTGGACCTGGAACATCCGGGTGTCCGAGACGGTGTCGGGGTCGAAGATGACGATGTCCGCGGCGAGGCCCGGCTTCAGGCTCCCGCGGTCGACGATGCCGTAGCACTCCGCCTCGTCGACGGTCATCTTCCTGATGGCCTCCTCGAGGGTGAAGGCCGCCCGCTCGCGGACCCAGTGGCGCAGCAGGTAGGTCGGGTAGCGGTAGTCGGAGATCTCGCCGTTGTGGGCGCCGGAGTCCGCCAGGCCGATGCGCAGCAGCGGGTGCCTGAGCAGGCGCAGGTGGCCCTCGGGCACCCGGTTGCCGGACAGGGCGAGCAGCGTCGCCGCGAGCTCCGTCTCGATCGACAGGTCGAAGAAGAGCTCACCGGGGGTGACACCCTGCTCCTGCGCGACCTCGAGGACCCTGCGGCCCTCCCACTCCTCGTGCCCGGGCGCGAAACCGACCAGCAGCCACGGCCAGTAGTTGTCCAGCCAGTCCTGGCGGCTCGTGTGGGCGACGAACGCCTCGCGGAAGCCCGGGCGCTGGTAGACCGCGAACCGCTCCGCGACCGACTCCATCGTGGTGAGCTCGTCGAACAGGTCGTGCATCGGCGCGCAGTTCATGACGCCGGACGGCTGGTCGAGGGCGAACATGAACGGGTTGGCCAGGCCGACCTCGAAGGTGTTCGGCAGCGCGGAGACCTGCGGGTACCAGCGGAAGCCGTTCTTCCAGGCACGCTCGACCGCCGCGATGCGCCCGTCCTCCTGGCCGCCGCGCGAGGCGATACCCGGGTCGGTCACCGGGACCTGCGGAGTGTCGGCCATGATCTTCTCGACGTTCTCGAGCGAGACCTCCGGGCCCCAGGTCATCTGGTAGGAGCCGTGGCCCGCCTCGGCGAGGACCTTCGCGAACGAGGAGAGCTCCTCGAGGCTCGTCACCCGGCTCGGGACGGGCTTGCCTCCGTGGCCGGTGTGCGCCGGGCTGTTGGAGGTCGAGAAACCGACCGCGCCCGCGGCCAGAGCCTCACGGACCAGCTCGTGCATCTGGTCGAGTTCCTCGGTGGTGGGCTTGCGCTCCGAGGCCTGGTCACCCATGACCCACACCCGCACGCCGGTGTGCCCGACCATCTGCGCGACGTTGATCGCGATGCCACGGCGCTCGAGCAGGTCGAGGTACTCGGGGAAGGTCTCGTAGCCCCAGTCGTCACCCAGGCCCACGGAGGTCGACTTGTAGCTCATGCCCTCGACGTCCTGGAGCATCCGCAGCATGTACTCGCGGTGCTCGGCGCGGGTGGGCGCGATACCGAAGCCACAGTTGCCCTGAACGATCGTGGTGACGCCGTGGCTCGGCGAGAACGTGAGGAAGCGGTCCCACAGGATCTGCACGTCGTAGTGCGTGTGGATGTCGATGAACCCGGGGCAGACGACCTTGCCGGTCGCGTCGATCTCGCGCGCGGCCTCGTCCGGGGCGGCGCCCACCGCGACGATCTTGCCGTCCCTGACGCCGATGTCGCCCACGAAGCGGGGTGCGCCCGTGCCGTCGACGATCGTCCCGCCGGTGATCTTCAGGTCGTATGCCATGTCGGGTCCTTCGCTCCCTCGAGTACGTCCGGCATCCGGGCTGCTCGCGGCCACCCTCTTGAAGTGTCCCCCAACATATAACATTGCGAACAGCATTTTGCTATCGCGACTTATATGTTGATCTCTCAAGGACCGTTCCGACGATCTCCTCCGCCTCCCCCGGGTCCCGCGTGACCTCGCCGAGCCCGAGGGTCACGTCGGTCGCCCCGGCGGCGAACAGCCGCGCCGCCTGCTCGGCGAGTGCGTGTGCGACACGGCCGTTCGCAGGTGCGTCCACCCCTCGGGGGACACGCGCCGTCGCCCGGATCCGCATCCGGGCCGGGTCGACGCCGTACCGCCCGCACGCCGCGCGCAGCGCGCGGGCACCTGCCCCGACGTCGGCGACCGACGCCCCCTCGCTCGCGATCCACCCGTCCCCGAGGCGCGCCACCCGCCCCGCGGTGGTCCCGGTCGGGCGCCCGCCGATGTGGATCGGCAGTCGCGCCCCCTGCACGGGCACCGGGTTGGCGTGCACCTTCCGCACCCGGGTCCACCGGCCCTCGAAGCTGAACGGCGAGCCCGCCCACATGACCCGGCAGAAGGACACCGCCTCCTCCAGCCGCGCGAACCGCTCCTCGTAGGGCACGCCGATCGCGTCGAACTCCGAGCGCTGCCAGCCGGCGACCACGCCGAGGTCGACCCGGCCACCCGAGAGCTGGTCGAGGGTGGCCACCGCCTTGCCGAGCCCCGGGGCACTGTGCAGCGGCGCCACGACGGCGCCTGTCGCGAGCCGAATGCTCGAGGTCGCCGCCGCGATCGCGGCGAGGGTGAGCAGGGGATCGAGGGACACCCGGTCGGGATCGAGCTGGACCGCCCCCGGGTGGTGCACCTGGGAGTCGTAGAACAGGTGCTGGCCCAGCACCACCGCGTGCGCTCCCCAGCGCTCGACCCGCGCCACCGCCGCGGGAAGGTCGGCCAGCCGCGGCGCCAGCAACGGCACCAGGCCGCCCAGCTTCACCACGACGCGGCGGCCCGCCGTCTCGGACGTCACGGCTACCTGAGCTTTCCGCCGAAGTCGACCGGGAGCGCGACGCCGGTGACGTAACGCGCCTCGTCCGAGGCCAGGAACAGCATGGCGTTGGCGATGTCGACGGGTTCGACCCATGGCACCGGCATCATGCCCAGGGTCTTGAAGCCCTCGACGGTGTCCGCCCGGGTGGGGTTCTCCAGATCCGGCCGGTAGACACCGAACATGTACTCATTGTTGATCATGTTCGTGTCGACGCTGTTGGGGCACAGCGCGTTCACCCGGATCATGTGTGGCGCCAGCTCCATCGCCATCGAGCGCATCAGGCCGATCACGGCGTGCTTGGCGGCGGAGTAGTCCGCCAGCCGGGTACTGCCCTTCAGCCCGAGCAGGGACGAGGTCACGATGACGGAGCCGCGGGTACCTCGTTCGATCATCGCCGGCGCCACGGCGCTCACCGTGTTCCACACCCCGCGCACGTTGATGTCGAAGACCGTGGTCCACTGGTCGTCGCTGATCTCCCAGAACGGCCCGATGCGCGGGCAGACCCCCGCGTTCGCGACCACGATGTCGATCGGGCCGATCGACGACTCGCCCTCGGCGACGGCGTCGCGCATCGCGCCGCGATCGGCCACGTCCGCGCGCAGCGCCGCGACCTTCGCGCCGTGCGCTTCGGCGAGCGCCACCGTCGTCGCCAGGTCCGCCTCCGTGCCCATCGGATACGGCACGGCCTCGTGATCCCGTAACAGGTCGACGAGGATCAGGTTCGCGCCTTCCTCCGCCAGGCGGACCGCGTGGGCACGCCCCTGCCCGAGCGCGGCCCCGGTGACCAGCGCCGTCCTGCCGGAAACCCGTCCCATTCCACTCCCCATTCACTACTGCAACCGCATGTTCACAACAGGGTGGCCACAGCTTGACAGTCCGGCACGGACGCGTCCACCGCCTCATCCCCCGTTCACGCGGTATCGGGATTCGATTCCCTCCGTGACCAATCCCCGCGAACCACGTCGACACGCAGGTCGCACGGCGTGGCGAACCCTTGCAAAGTGGCCCCAGTCACTGTTTACTGGCGAACACTTGGTTGATATTGCAAATCAGGCGTGATCGGGGGAGGGCGCATGGGTCACGGAGAGGCCGGGCTCACGACGGACGCCACCCCGTCGCGGACGCGAGCAGCCCGCGGTGACCTGCGCGCGCACGGACAGCGCCGCCGCGGCGACAACGCGATCGTGGACCTGCCATCAGATGGAGAAAGATCGACGATGACAACGCCCACCAGCACGGTTGACCCTCGTCCCCCGAGCCCGTCGGGAGCCGCTACCGAGGTGGTCGCCGGCTCCCCGCATCCCGAGGCGGCGCTGCGCGTCGAGGGTCTGACCGTGCGCTACGGAGCCGTGGTGGCGGTCAACAACGTCGACCTCAGCGTGGCCAGGGGATCGATCACCGGCCTCATCGGCCCCAACGGCGCGGGCAAGACCACCTTCATCGACGCGCTGTCCGGCTTCGTGCCGGCCACCGGTGCCGTGTACCTCCGGGACCGGGTGATCTCGGCCCTGCCCCCGCACCGGCGCCAGCGCCTCGGCGTCGCCCGGACCTTCCAGTCACTGGAGCTGTTCGACGACCTCACCGTGGTCGAGAACATGGTCGCGAACTGCACCATCTCCCCCTGGGACATGGTGCGCGACGTGTTCACCGGGCGCCCCGGGCGCCCGCCGCGGTTCGTCGAGGACCTGCTCGACCTGCTCAAGCTGCGACAGTTACGCGACGAGCGGGTGAACAACCTCTCCCACGGGCACCGGAAGATCGTCAGCATCGCCCGCGCGATGGCCTCCCAGCCGTCGGTCCTGCTGCTCGACGAGCCGGCGGCGGGCCTCGACAGCAGCGAGAGCCGCTGGTTCGGCGAGCAGCTCCGCTCCGTCGTGCGGTCCGGGATCTCGGTCCTGCTGGTGGAGCACGACATGGATCTCGTCCTCAGCACCTGCGACCACCTCTACGTGCTGGACTTCGGAACGCTGATCGCACAGGGCACCGCCGACCAGGTCAGCAGGGACCCGAAGGTCATCGCGGCCTACCTCGGCGGACCCGCCGACACCGCGACCAGGTCGACGGACGAGCGCACCGACCAGCGACCGGACGAGCCCGAGGCCGCCGTGCCGGCCGAGTCCGGGACCATCGCCACGCGTGGAGCTGAGCACGCATGACCGACGTCGTTCTACGCGTCGACCACCTGAACGGTGGCTACGACCGGCATACCGTGCTGCGTGACCTGAGCTTCGAACTGCGCGCGGGCGAGATCCTCGCGCTGCTCGGCCCCAACGGCGCCGGCAAGACCACGACCCTCATGACCGTGGCCGGCTTCCTGCCCGCGATCAGCGGCTCGGTGGAGGTCCTGGGCCAGCCCGCGCTGCGGCGCCCGCCCTACCAGCTCGCCCGGCTCGGACTGGGCTACGTGCCCGACGACCGTGCGCTGTTCAAGAGCCTGTCCGTCCGGGAGAACCTCGTCGTCGCCCACCGCGGGGGCTCGGCGCTCGACATGGCCCTGGACTACTTCCCCGAGCTGCGCAAGCGGCTCGACGTGCGGGCTGGTTCGCTCTCCGGCGGCGAGCAGCAGATGCTGGTCATCGCCCGGGCCCTGGTCTCGCGTCCGAGGATCCTCATGATCGACGAGCTCAGCATGGGCCTCGCGCCCGCGGTCGTGGCCAAGGTGCTCCCGGTCCTGCGCCGCATCAGCGACGACCTGAGCACCGCCATCGTGCTCGTCGAACAGCACGTCCAGCAGGCGCTCGCCATCGCCGACCACGGACTCGTCCTCGTCCACGGGGACGTGCGCGTGCATGCCCCGGGCAGCGTCCTGCGCGACGATCCGGACCAGCTGGAGCGCGCCTACCTCGGCCAGTCCGTGGACCCGACACTCACCGAGAAGCCCCAGGACGTGCCGGCATGACCTACATCTCCTTCCTCCTGCTGGGCCTCGGCGCAGGCGCCGTCTACGCCGCGCTGGGCACCAGCCTGGTGGTGACCTACCGCAGCTCGGGCGTCATCAACTTCGCCACCGGCGCGGTCGCCAGCTACACCGCCTACACCTACGCGACGCTGCGCTCGGACGGGAAGTACTTCCAGCCGATCCCCTGGTTACCGAAGTTCATCGACCTGGGCGGGCCGTTCTCACTATGGCCCGCGATCATCGTCTCGCTGGCCACGGCCGCCCTGCTGGGCCTGGCCATGTACTGGATCGTCTTCCGCTGGCTGGTCAACGCGCTGCCGCTGGCCAAGATCGTCGCGTCGCTCGGCATCATGATCGCTCTCCAGGCGCTGGTGGGCCTGCGCTTCGGGACCCAGACCCTCCCGGTCGGATCGATCATGCCCGCCGGCGTCTTCAGCAGCGGTGACCTGCGCCTGCCCAAGGACCGCTTCTATCTCGCGGTGACCGTCGTCGGGATCGCCGTCCTGCTGTGGGCGTTCTTCCGCTTCACCCGCTTCGGGCTGAGGACGCGCGCCGCGGCCGACAGCGAGCGGGGGGCGACGCTGGTCGGCATCTCCCCGCACCGGATCGCCTCGCTGAACTGGACCATCGGCGCGGTCGTCACCGGGCTGTCCGGCATCCTGATCTCGCCGGTCGTCCCGCTGACCCCGGGCGGCTACACGCTGTTCATCGTGCCCGCCCTGGCCTCCGCGCTCGTGGGCCGGCTGACCGCGCTCGGCCCCACGGTGGTCACCGGCCTGCTCATCGGCGCGCTGCAGTCCGAGATCACCAAGTTCCAGACCTTCTCCTGGTTCCCGAAGTCGGGCATCGGCGACGCGGTCCCGTTCGTCCTGATCATCATCGTGCTGTTCCTGCGCGGCAAGGCGATCCCGCAGCGCGGCATCACCTTCACCGCCACCCTGCCGCACTCGCCGCGGCCGCGCGCGGTGCTGCCGACCGCCGGCATCGGGTTCGTGGCGCTGGTGCTCGCCAGCCTCCTGCTGCACCACCAGTACCGCGCCGGCCTCATGACCACGATGTGCGCCGCGCTCATCGCCATGTCCTACGTGGTCGTCGTCGGCTACGTCGGGCAGATCTCGCTGGCCCAGCTCAGCCTCGCCGGGGTGAGCGCGTTCATGTGCAGCCGGTTCACCACCGACTGGCACGTGCCCTTCCCGATCTCGGTGCTGCTCTCGGCGCTCGTCGCCGTGGTGGTCGGCGTCATCATCGGCCTGCCGGCGCTGCGGATCCGGGGCGTGAACCTCGCGATCATCACGCTGGGTGCCGGCGTGGCGCTGCAGTCCGCCTGGTTCAACAACAACCAGTTCAACGGCGGTGTCTCCGGCGCGAAGGTGCGCAACCCGTCGCTGTTCGGCCTCGACCTCGGCGTCGGCAGCGGGCGGGCCTACCCCCGGGTGGAGTTCGCCATCACGCTCGCCGTCATCGTCGTCATCGTCGGCCTGCTGGTCGCCTCTCTGCGCCGCAGCCGCCTCGGCAGCCAGATGCTGGCGGTACGGGTCAACGACCGGGCCGCGGCCGCGGGCGGGATCAACGTCCCCATGATCAAGTTGACCACGTTCGCGATCGCGGCCTTCGTCGCCGGCGTCGCGGGTTCACTGATGGCCTACCAGGCGGGCACCGTCAGCGGCGCCTCGTTCGACGTCTTCCTCAGCCTCAGCCTGTTCTCTCTGGTGTACCTGTCGGGCATCACCTCGATCACCGGCGCGCTACTCGCCTCGGTGTTCTTCCCCGGCGGCATCTTCTACGTCGTGCTCAGCACGTGGGTGGATCCGGGAGGCTACTTCGACCTGGTCACCGGCCTGCTGCTGATCGACGCCGCCATCCGCAACCCCGCGGGCTTCGCGGGACGCCTGCAGCAGCTCGGAAGCCTGGTCGCGCACCGGCTCGACCAGCGCCGGATGCGGGCGCTGCCGCCGCCCGGCACGGGCGGTCCCGACGAGGGCGGGGCGGCCGGGACGGGCGGCCCGGTCGGCAAGGAGGCGGTCGCCCACGGCTGACCCGGCCGGTCTCGCGATCCCGGTCTCGCGATCAGGGCGCCGCGTGGGCTCGCTGCCCGGCGGAGCCCGGGCGGCGGGGGTTCCCGCGGGACGCGCTGCGCACCTGGTCGCGCCCGGCGGCCTTCGCCCGGTACAGCGCGGCGTCGGCGAGTTCGACCAGGGTGCTCACGTCGTCGTCCCGCGTGGGCACGACCGAGGCGGTGCCGATGCTCACCGTGACGATCCCCGCCGCCACCAGCGGATGCGGCTCGGCCAGGTCCGCCACGGCGGCCCGCAGGCGGCGGGCGGTGCGGGCGGCGGCCGGGCCGCTCGCGCCGGGCATCACGACGGCGAACTCCTCCCCGCCGTAGCGGGCGAGCAGGTCGGTGTCGCGCGTGCCGGCCGCGAGGACCGTGGCGACGCGGCGCAGACACCAGTCCCCGGCCGTGTGGCCGAAGTGGTCGTTGTAGTCCTTGAAGTGATCGATGTCGATCATCGCGAAGCCGAGCGGGGTCCGCTGGCGCTCCGCCCGGCGCCATTCGGCCGCCAGCACCTCGTCCAGGTGCCGGCGGTTCGCCAGGCCCGTCATCGGATCGGTGACCGAGAGCTGCTCGAGGCGGCGGTTTGCGGCCGCGAGCTGCTCGGTGCGCTCCGTGACCCTCTGCTCCAGGGACGCGTACACCAGGGCGTTGTCCAGGGAGACCGCCAGCTGGCCGGCGATGATCATGATCCCTTCGAGGCGTTCCGTCGTGAACGCCCCGCGGATCAACCGGTTCTCCAGCAGCAGCATCGCCCGCGGCGCCCCGCGGATCATGATGGGTACCGCGAGCACCGAGCAGCGCTTGAGCTCACCGAGGTAGGGGTCGCGGGCGAACCGCTCGTCGTGGGTGGCATCGGCGACGATGAGCGGCCCGTGGGTGCGCTGCGCGTACCAGACGACCGAGGGTGCCAGCAGGCGTCGGCGAGCGGCCTCGTCCAGGGTGACCGTCGCGTCGCCGGCCACCAGCACCGACCAGGGTACGTCCGCGGAGTCCCGCAGCAGCAGATGCACGCCGGTGGCGCCGGTCATCTCGCACAGGATTCCCTCGACGCTGGAGCGCAGTCCCCCGATACTGGTCTCGGAGCTGAGCGCCTGGGACGCGGCGACGATGCCGAGCAGGTCCAGGCCGCCAGTCGTGACGGGTGAACCGCGCCCGGCGAGCGCACCGCGCGCCCACGCCAGCGGCCGGGCGGCACTCGGCTCCTCCCGCAGGCCCGGGTGAGGCCGGCGATCGGGATAGGCCTTCAGGTCGGGATAGGCCTTCAGGTCGGGATAGGCGTAGTCGAGCTGGCTTGCCTTGGCCTGTGCACCCCAGTCCAGATACTGGCCGCGGGCGGCGCTGAGGGGACCGTAGGCCGTCTCCTCCATGCCATGGGCCAGGAAGAAGCGCGCGGTGCGTTCCATGATGAGGGCCCGGTGCCAGGGGCGGGCCCGCGCCGCGGCCTCCCGGCAGGCCTTGTCGAAGGCACACGCCGCCTCGCGGAAGTCGTCGGCGGCCCAGGCGCGTTCCGCCTCGGCCAGGCACAGCAGATGCCCGACGTTGACCGGCGCGTCCTGCGCGCGGGCGGCGAGCCAGGCGATCAACCGGTCCAGGTCGGCCCGCGCGGTGTCCGCCTGGCTCGCCTCCGCCGTGCGCGCCTGCCGCGCGAGCGTGAGGATCCGCAGCACCCGCGCCGTCACCGCCAGCTGGGTCGACTCGTACGGCGCCAGCAGCCGCATCGCGGCGGCGGTGTGCCGGTCCAGCTCGGCCGGCCGGTCGAGGACCGCGGCGATGAGCGCGCGCAGCACGTGTGTGTGGACGAGGACGACCGGGTTGGTGCCCAGCAGCATCGGCGCCGGCCAGTCCACCGCCGACGCGCCGGCGTCCCCCCGCAGGACCCGGACCGCCTGACGGTAGCTCCGGAACACCTCCTCGGCCTGCCCGTTGCCGGTGCGCGCGGCGAAGGCCATCGCCTCGTCGACGTCCTCGGCGTAGACGTCCAGCGACGGCGCGCAGTGAAGACGGTCCATCAGAATCACATAGTGGGAGTAGCAGGCGGTCTCCAGGTCCCCGGCCTGAACCAGGGCCGAGAGCGTGCGCCGCGCCAGGCCCGCGTTGTCCTCCTGCGGGTCGAACCAGTGCCCCACGCAGGCCGCGTACAGAAACCTCGCGACCCACGACTCCGGCTCGTAGCCACGGGCCGCGCTCACGGCGACGATCCGTCGGACGAGACGTCGGGCCGCCCGATAGTCGCGCCGCCGGTCGATGCACAGCAGACCGATCCAGGCGCTCGGGCCGACCAGGGCCGCGTCCGGGCCGTCGCGCCCCCACATCCGAACCGCGGTGACGATCAGCCAGGACGCCACCGCGGGGTTGGTCTGATCGGCGAAGATGGCCGGTGCCATCAGGTGGTTGACCAGCATGAAGGCGCTGAGGCGGGTTCGGTCGACGATCCTCGGCCGGCGCAGGTCGTCGCGCTCGCTGCTCTGCTCGGCCCACCGGTAGACGGCGTCGAGCTCCCGGTCCACCTCGGCGTCCAGGCGGTCGCCGTCCGGGAGATTCAGGCCCAGCCGGCCCAGCGCCGCCAACCCCAGGCGGAACGCCTCCTCCGTGCGCCCGCGGATGGCCAGGCTGCTGATCTGGATCGCGGTGGCCGCCGCGGTCGGCTCCTGCCCGGCGCGCAGGCGGGCGAGGGCGGCGAACTCCTCGTCCGCCTCCGCAAGCCGGCCGAGGCGGTAGAGCACCGCGTGCCGGCGGACGTGCGTGTCGAGCAGGCACGCGGTGTCGGCCGGGTCGATGCTCCCCAGCGCCGCGGTCAGGAACCGCTCCGCCATCACGTTGCCGACCGCCACATCGGGCTCGGCCGCGACGCGGCGGAACAGGTCCACCATCGTCGCCCGTTCCTGAGCGTCGCGCACCATGTCGGTGACGTGCAGGTACTGCTCCGCCCCCGCGATGGCGTACTCGGGGCGACCGGCCAGGCGGCGCGCGAGGACCAGGCGGATCTCCCGATTCTCCCGCGCGGTGAGGCCCGCCAGGACGGACTCCCGGACGCGGTCGTGGCGGAAGCGGACGACGGGCGGGGCATCGGACTCGAGCACCAGCAGACCCGCAGCCGAGGCGGGTGCGAGCCGACGTTCGAGGTCGTCGGAGCTGAGCGCCGTCGCGGCCTGGAGCAGGTCGAGCTCCACCCGACCGGCCAGGCAGGCCATCACCGCCAGCGTGCGCCGGGTGCCCGGCGGCAGCACGGCCAGGCGATCGGCCAGCGCCCCGGTGAGGTGCCCCCGTGCCAGCCGCCCGTGCAGCACCGCCGGCTCCCAGGACCAGCCACCGGCCGCGCGGGTGAGGACCCCGTCCTGACGCAGCGAGTTCAGCAGTTCCACCGTGTCGTACGGGTTACCGCCCGTGGACGGGGCGATCTCCCAGGCGAGGTCCGCAGCCCGCGCCCGGGGCAGATGCAGCAGATCGGCGACCAGGGCCGCCTGGCCGTCCGGCCCGAGACGCGACAGCCGCAGCGTGCGTGGCCCGCCGTCCTGGCGGTCCCAGCGGGCGAGCAGCGGCCGCAGCGGGTGGGAGGGATCGACGTCCCTGTCCCGGAAGGCACCGACGACGAGCAGGCCCTCCCCGACCCACTCCCCACTGAAGATCATGTCAAGCGCGCCCAGCGATGGCGTTCCGGCCCACTGCAGGTCGTCGACGACCATCACCAGCGGTCGCTCGCGTGAGGCGACGGCCCGCAGAATCGCGAGCGCGCTGAGCTGCGCGCGCACCAGCGCCGTCATCGGGTCCCCCGGGTCGGGGTCGGCGTCGAGCAGCGATCGCAGCTCCGGCATGGACGCGGCCACCAGCCCCACGTTCGGCCCCAGCGCGCGGACCATCCGGGCGCGCACCTCGGCCAGGGTCTCCTCCGGCTCGGCCAGCAGCAGCCTGCCCAGTTCCTGGAACGCCCGACGTAGCCCGTCGTACTCGACGTCCCGGCGGAACTGGTCGAACTTGCCAGCGACGAACCAGCCGTCATGGGCGGCGACGATCGGCCGCAGCTCGTCCGCCAGCGATGTCTTGCCCATCCCCGCCTCGCCGGCGAGCAGCAGGCCGCGGCAGCGGCCCGCCATCGCCTCGGTGAACACCGCGCGCAGCTCGCCGATCTCGTGATCCCGCCCGGCCAGCCGGGACGGCATGAGGCGCCGCGGCGGCAGGTCGTGCTCGCCCGCCCGCAGTACGACCGCCCCGCCGCGTACCAGCTCCAGATCACGCAGCAGCCCGTCGGCGCTCTGGTAGCGGTCGTCCGGCTCCTTCTCCAGCAGATGGGCGATGATCGCCGAGAGCGCGGCCGGCACCGCCGGGTTCACGTCCGACGCCGCCCGCGGCGCTCGGGCGAGGTGATCGTGGATCACCCGCAGGGGATCACCCGAGCCGAACGGCGGCGCGCCCGTGGCCAGTTCGTACAGCGTGGCGCCCAGCGAGTAGAGGTCCGCCCGCTGGTCCACCAGGCGCCCGGTGCGGCCGGTCTGCTCGGGTGCCAGGTACGGCACCGTCCCGACGATCTCCCGGTCGTGCAGGAACTCCGGCTGGATCGCCGTGAAGGTCGTCGCCAGCGCGAAGTCCGTCAGGAACGGCGCACCACGCTCGTCGACCAGGATGTTCGCCGGGTTGATGTCGCGGTGCAACACGCCTCGGCGGTGCATGCGCGCCACCGTGCGCGCCAGCGGCACGGCGAGGCGCACCAGCCGGGCCGGCTCCCAGGGAGTCGCCACCTCCGCCAGCGCACGCCCGCCGACGTCGGCCAGCAGCAGCGAACCGGCCGGCCAGGGTTCCCTGTCGGCGAGCGGCACGATGCCGTCCACGCCAGCCAGCCGGCGCAGCACATCCACCTCGTGCCGCAGCCGGCGTGATGCCTGCGGGCCCAGCGGCTCCTTGCAGATGACACTCGCGGTGGCGAACACCAGCCGGCTCACCCGAGTCCGCTCCGACTCGTGGAGCACGTCGACCCGCCGTGCCACCGGCGGCCCACGCCCGGGTTTCATCCGCCCGGCGCTGGCCGGCCGACGCCGCAGCCCGCCCAGAACCTGCTCACCTGGCAAGTCTGCCCCGATCAGGGGGCTGCCAACAGGATCGCCCGCCGCCGGCGTTCACCTCACGGAATGTTCACCCGTCCCGGCACGTGGCTACCGCTCCGCGAGATAGGCGCCGAGCTTGCTCGCGAAGACGGTCGCGCCGCGGGCGTGGCGACCGAGCCCCTGCCCGGCGGTGTGCGGGGTCACGGCCACGGCCGGGTGCGTCCACAGCGGGCTGTCCGCCGGCAGTGGCTCGGTCGCCATCACGTCCAGCGCCGCCCGGCCCGGCCGGCCCTCGTCCAGTCCCGCGAGCAGCGCCGCCTCGTCCACCAGGCTGCCGCGGGAGGCGTTGACCAGCAGCGAGCCGGGCTTCATCGCGGCGATGAAGGCGGCGTCGACCAGCGGCGGCTCGTCGGGCGAGGCCGGGCGGGCGAGCACGACGACGTCGCTGGTGGCGAGCTCGGGCAGCAGCGCGTCGGCAGGGACGAACCGGTCGATCGGGGCGCCCTCGGGCTTGATCTGGTCGACCCCGATGATCTGGGCCTCCAGGGCGCGGGCGACGCCGGCGATGCGGCGCCCGATGTTGCCGAGGCCGACGACGGTCCAGGTGGAGCCGGCGACCTCGGTGAACTCGTGCGGGCGCCAGGCCCGCTCGCCCTGCGCGGCCCGCCAGCTCCCGGCGTCCTGGAAGGCGTCGAGGACGGCGCGCAGCACGTACTCCCCCACCGGGATGGCGTAGATGTGCGCGCTGGTGACCCGGATGCCGCGTTCCATCAGCGCGACGAACAGCGGCGAGTCGAGGCCGGCCGTCGAGCTGTGCACCCAGCGCAGCTCGGGCGAGTCGACGAAGGCGCCGCGGAACCAGGCCACGCCCCTGCCGCCGGCGAACAGGTCGCCGGACAGCCAGGCGACCTCGGGCCGGGCGTCCGGGGCGGACGCGCCGTCGGCCAGGTGCACGCCCTCCGGGCTGGCAAGCAGGAACCGGACGTCCGGCGCGGCGGCGACGAGCTGGTCGCCATACTGCTCGAAGGCGGTCGCCGAGACGAGTACGTCCATACTGGCGTTTCTCCTTCCAGAGCCCCGGTCAGGGTGTGATGAACTCGATGGGGATGCCGTCGGGGTCGCTGATGTAGAAGCTGCGGGCGTGTCCCCCGGCCACGTTGACGATGGCGGTGGCCTCGATCGGTCCGCCCTCGCGATCCACCCGGGTCAGTTCCGCCCGCTTGGCGTCGACGTCCGGCACGGTGATGCACAGGTGGACGTTGCCGACCTTGTTGTGCCCGGTCTCCGCACGGCCGCCGGCGCCCTCCCGGTACACCACGAGCTGCAGGGAGAAGTCGTCGAAGCCGACCCGCGCCGCGTCGATGATCGCGCCCGAGGCACCGGTGAGGGTGTCGAACCAGTCCCCACCCGTTTTGAAACCGCGGCGCAGGAACGTCATGCCGACGACCTCGGTGTAGAACGCGATGGAGGCGTCCAGGTCGGTGACGGTGATGCCAACGTGCTCGAGGGCGTGCACCCCTACTCCTTGTCCGTCGAGTTGTCCGGCGCGGGCTCAGAGCGCAGGAAGTCGAAGTCGCAGCCCTCGTCCGCCTGCAGCACGTGCCGCACGTACATCGCCTCGTAGCCGCGGCGGGCGGTGGGCGGCGGGGGCGTCCACGCGGCGCGGCGCCGGGCGAGTTCGGGCTCCTCGACCAACAGGTCGAGGCGGCCCGCGGCGATGTCGAGGCTGATCGGGTCGCCGTCGCGGACCAGCCCGAGCGGCCCGCCGACGGCCGACTCGGGGGTGATGTGCAGGACGACCGTCCCGGCCTGGGTCCCGCTCATCCGCGCGTCCGAGATGCGCACCATGTCCCGCACGCCGTCGCGGAACAGCATGGCCGGGATCGGGATGCCGCCGGCCTCGGGCATCCCGGGCCCGCCGCGGGGGCCGGCGCCGCGCAGGACGAGAACACTGTCGGGGGTCACCGGCAGATCGGGGTCGTGGATGCGGGCGGCGAGGTCGGCCGGGCCCTCGAAGACGACCGCCGGCCCGGTGTGCCGCCACAGCCCCTCGTCCGCCGCCGAACTCTTGATCACGGCGCCGCGCGGAGCCAGCGAGCCCCGCAGGGCGGTCAGCCCGCCGTCGGCCCGGATCGGGTTGTCCAGGGGGCGGATGACGTCGCCGGTGGGGCCCGGGACCTCGGCGAGGGTCTCCTTCAGCGATCGCCCGAGCACGTGCTGGACGCCGGTGTCGAGCAGCGGTTCGAGCACCTTCAGCAGCGCCGGCACGCCACCCGCGTCCTGCAGTTCGCTGAGCAGCCGGGGACCGGATGGTCGCACGGCGGCGAGCACCGGCGTCGAGGCAGCCAGGCGCGCCACATGGTCGATGCCGAGGCGGTGGCCGAGGCGGCCGGCGATCGCCTCGAGGTGGATGACGGCGTTGGTGGAGCCGGCCAGGGCGAACACGACCCGCAGCGCGTTGTCGACGGCGCCGGCCGTCATGACCTGCGCCGGGGTGATGCCCGCCCGGGTCGCCGCGACCGCGGCGCGCCCGGTCTCCTCGGCGATCTGGCGGCGCCGCCCGTCGGCGGCGGGGATGAGCGCGGCGCCGGGCAGCGCCATGCCGAGCGCTTCGGCGGCCGTCGCCATCGTGCTCGCCGTCCCCAGCACGTTGCAGGTGCCCACCGAGACGTTCAGGCACGTCTCCAGGCAGGACCACTCCCGGTCGGAGAGCTGCCCGGCGGAGCGCTGCGCGGCCAGCGTCCAGAAGTCGTCGGTGACCAGCGGCGCGCCGCGGAAGGTGCTCTCCAGCCGCGGGCCGGACGGCACGACGAGCGCCGGCTTGCCCGCGCTCGCGGCCCCCATGAGCTGGGCGGGCAGCGTCTTGTCGCAGCCACCGAGCAGGACCACGCCGTCGATGGGCGAGCGGGCCACCATCTCCTCGACGTCCATGGCCATGAGGTTGCGCAGCAGCATCGACGTGGGACGGACGAAGTTCTCGCCGATGCTGATGGTGGGGAACTCCAGCGGCAGGCCCCCCGCGAGCAGGACACCCCGCCTGACCGCCTCGGCCACCTCTCGCTGGCCGGCGTCACACGGGTTGAGCTCGCTGTGGCCCGTGCAGATGCCGATGACGGGCCGGGCACTGGCCGCCGAGGAGCCGAAGCCCTCGGCATGCAGCCAGGTCCGCAGCACCATCCCGGGGCCGGCGCCGTCGAAGCGCTCACTCGTGGACTGGGAGGTGAACCCACTCATGTCCGGCTGCTATCCGAGGGTCAGGGCGCGCACCGCGCTGCCACCGCCGTCGACGGGCAGCGTCACACCGGTGATGGCGCCGGCCTCCTCGGAGGCCAGGTACAGCACGGCGAGCGCCACGTCCCGCGTGGTCGGCATCCGCGTGAGGTGCATGGCCTCGAAGCGCCGGCGGGTCTCCTCCGGCAGGGCCCCCACCCGGTCCTTGCCGGTGATGAAGCCCGGAGCAACCGAGTTGCAGCGCACGCCCTGGCGGGAGTAGTCCATCGCGATCGACCGGGTGAGCCCGTCGAGCGCGGCCTTGCTGGCCGAATAGGCGGCCAGGTCGGGGGTGCCGCGGATGGCCGTCCGCGAGGTCACGTTGACGATCGAGCCGCGCCCCACCCCGGTCATGTGCGGGATCGCCCGCTGGCAGATCCAGCGCGGAGCGGTCGCGTTGACCAGGAACATCTCGTCCCAGACGTCGTCGCTCACCGCGGCGACCGCGCCGTCGTCGCCGGTGCGCAGCGGCACCGCGCAGTTGACCAGGATGGACAGCGTGCCGAGCGCGGTGATGCTCGCCTCGACCAGGCGCTCACAGTCCGCCCGGCGGGTGAGGTCCGCCGGCACGAACGCGGCCGTCCCCCCGGCGGCCTCGATCTCGCCGACGAGCGCCTCACCCCGCGCCGCCGTTCGGCCCGTCACGACGACGGCCGCGCCCTCGGCGGCGAACAAACGCGCGATCTCGGTCCCGAGACCACCACCGGTGCTCCCGGTGACCAGCGCTGTCTCACCCTTCAGGCGCACGGCGTCGCCTCCTCCTGGACGCCGCCGGCCACGGCGCGCTCCACGCATCGGTCCCATGTGCCCATGACAATCACCCATTCGCATCTGCGGACACTTCGCTTGGCGCCCCCCGCCCCGGCGCCGCCGCGACCCGCTCATGCGCGGGCCACCACGACCGGTATGAGCTGTTCGTTCAGCACGGCGGCGGCGAGGCCGCACGGAGGTCGCCGGCCGCCTGGTCGGTGCCGGCCGCCGCGAACGCGGCGAGCTCCGCCGCCTGCTTCTCCCGGTAGCTCCGTACCGATGCCATCTTGATCTCCTCGTAGCCGCGCACCATGTCGGGCAGCTCCGCGATCCGCACCGCCACCGCCAGGGTGGCGGGTGCGAGCCGGGCCAGGAGTTCGTCGACGGTCGCGAGGTACTCGGTGATGAGCGCGCGCTCGGTCCTGCGGACCTCGGCGTAGCCGAAGATGTCGAACGGCGTGCCACGCAGCCCGCGCATCGCCCGCAGCGCCTGGTAGGCCGGTGCGAACCAGGGGCCCAGGCGCAGCTTGTTGCTCATGCCCATGGCCCGCAGCAGCGGCGGGTGCAGATGCCAGACGACCTTGACCCGCTCGCCCCCGGCGACCGCCCTGATCCGCTCCCGCTCGGCGGCGTCCAGCTGGAGACGGGCGACCTCGTACTCGTCCTTGTAGGCCAACAGCTTGTACAGGTTGCGGGCGACGGCCTCGGCCAGCGCCGTGGAGCCCGGCGCCGTCCGTTCCTCCGCGCGCGCGACGCGGCGGACCACGTCGAGGTAGCGGCGGGCGAGGGCCTCGTTCTGGAAGGCGACGAGGTCCGGATAGCGGATCGCGACCAGCCGGCCGAGCTCGCCGCCCAGCGCGGGGCCACCCTCGGGGTCGGCCGGGAGCAGGCCAGCCAGGCGCGACACCGCCGTGCCCGTGGCGCGGTCACCAGGGGCGCTCTGTTCGGCCTTCCCGCGCGACGCCGCCCCGGCCACCGCCTTTGCGCTCGACGAGGCCGCGGCCACCGCCGCCTCGACGCGGGCGCGGTCGTGGACGTACAGCCGCCCCCAGCGGAACGCCTGGATGTTCGCCCGGACCGCGACGCCGTTGAGGTCCAGCGCCCGCTCGATCGAGGCAGCGGTGACCGGCACCGCGCCGAGCTGGTAGGCGATCCCGAGCCCGAGGATGTTCGCACTGGTGGAGCGGCCGAACAGCGCCTCGGCGAGCCCCGCCATGTCGACGTACACACTGTCCTCGCGGCGGCTGGTCTCCGCCAGGACCTCGCGAATGCGAGCGGGCGCCGGCTGGCGCGCGGTGGTGCCGATCATCCGCCCGGTCGGCGTCTCGGTCAGGGACGCCACGACCACCGTGCGCTCCGTCGAGGCACCGGAGAGGTTCGCGGGCATCACCCCGACGATGAGGTCGAAGGCGAGGTAGAGGTCGACCGCACCGGCGGGCAGCTTGGTGCTGGTCGGCAACGCCTCGCGGGTGACGCGCAGGTCGGAGACGACCGCGCCGCCCTTCTGGGCGAGACCGGTCTGGTCCAGGCCGGAGACGTAGCGCCCGTCGAGCAGTGCCGCGGTGCCGAGGATCTGGGCGACGGTCACCACGCCGGTGCCGCCGATGCCGGGCATCCGGACCCGGTAGTCGTCCGTCGACACGATGGACGTGGGCTCGGGCAGCTCGTCCGCGCCCACCTGGGCGGGGCCGCGCGTCGCCGCCGTCACCGCACCGCTCCCCGCGACACCGCCCGCCGCGGCACCGCCCGCCGCGGCACCGCCCGCCACGGGGGCGGCCCTGCCCTTGGCCTGGGCGTCCCTGCTGCCGCGCATCCGGATGGGGACGATCGTCGTGAACGACGGGCAGTCACCGCGCAGGCAGGAGAAGTCCTTGTTGCACGAGGACTGGTCGATCACCGTCTTCTGGCCGAACTCGGTGTCCACCGGGCGCACCGACAGGCAGTTCGACTTCTCGCCGCAGTCGCCGCAGCCCTCGCAGACCCGCTCGTTGATCACGACGCGTGCCGCCGGCTCCGGCTGCCGGCCCCGCTTGCGCAGCCGGCGCGCCTCGGCGGCGCACTGCTGGTCGTGGATGAGGACGGTGGTGCCCGGGGTGCCCCGCAGCTCCTCCTGGGCTTCGAGGATCTTCTCCCGTCCCAGCACGCTCACGCCGGCGGGCAGCCTGCGCCCGCGGTAGCGGGAGCGGTCCTCGGTGGTGATGATGACCTTGCTGACGCCCACGTCCAGCAGCAGGCGCGCCATGTCGGGCACCTCGAGCAGGCCGTTCGCCTCCTGCCCGCCGGTCATCGCGACCGCGCGGTTGTAGAGGATCTTGTAGGTGACGTGGGTGCCAGCGGCGACCGAGGCGCGCACCGCCATCTCCCCCGAGTGGAAGAACGTCCCCTCGCCCAGGTTCTGGAAGATGTGGTCGGTGTCGACGAACGGCGCCGCGCCGATCCACTGCGCGCCCTCCCCGCCCATCTGGGTGACGCCCGTGATGGTGCCGACCATCTCCGGGGCCATGAACGACACCATGGAGTGGCAGCCGATGCCGGCGCCCACCATGGCGCCGTCGGGCACCTTGAGGCTGGTGTTGTGCGGGCAGCCGGAGCAGAAGTACGGCGTGCGCGGGATGATCGGCAGTGCCAGGCGGGTCTTCACCCGCGGCGGGGTGCGCAGCACGGCCGGGTCGAGGCGGCGGCCCAGGCGGCCGTGCAGCGGTTCACCGATCTCGTCGGCGTCGAGCGCGCCGTGGGTGCGCAGCAGCGGGCGGCCGTCCTCGTCGGTCTTGCCGAGCACGAGCGGGGCGTCCGGCACCCGGTAGAGCGCGTCGCGCACGAGATGCTCCAGGCGCGGGCCCTTGTCCTCCACCACGACGATCTCCGACAGGCCGCGGGCGAACTCCCGGACCAGGTCGGCGTCGAGGGGGTTGACCATGCCCAGGCGCAGCAGGCGGATGCCGCGCCGGGCCAGCTCGTCACCCTCGAGGCCGAGCTGGCGCAGCGCCTCGAGGGTCTCGTAGTAGAGGTGCCCCGGGGCGATGATGCCGAGCCAGGCGTCGTCGGTGGCGTGGGTGATCTCGTTGAGGCCGTTGAGCCGGGCGTACGCCAGCGCGGCCGGCAGCCGGACCTCGTGGATCTGCCGCTCGACGGCGAGGATCTGCGGCGGCGCGAGTGTCGAGGGCTCGTCGCGGCCGAGCGGCCGGCCGTCGGCGTCGGTCGGCAGGATGGGGCGCACCCGGTCCGGGGAGACGAGCGCGCTGCCCGCGCCGTCGGCGATGGCGGTGACGACCTTGAACCCCGTCCACAGCGACGACACCCGGGACAGCGCCACGCCGTGCAGGCCGAAGTCGAGCACCTCCTGCACGGTGCCCGGGGCCAGCGTCGGCAGGTAGAGGTCGGCCAGCAGGGACTCGGAGCTGCTCGGGACGCTGGAGGACTTGCAGGTCGGGTCGTCGCCGACGAAGGCGAGGACGCCGGAGTGCCGGGTGGTGCCGAAGTAGTTGGCGTGCCGGATGGCGTCGGCGGCCCGGTCCAGGCCGGGGGCCTTGCCGTACCAGAAGCCCACCACGCCGTCGGCGGTGCGCCGCCCGAACCGCATCGCGATCTGGGAGCCCATGACCGAGGTCGCGGCCAGTTCCTCGTTGAGGCCCGGCCGGTGCACGACGCCGGCCTCCTCGAGCAGCGTCGCGCGGCTCTCCAGCTCCAGGTCGAGACCGGCCAGCGGCGACCCGGGATAGCCGGACACGTAGGCCCGCGTATCGAGGTCCGCCCGCCGGTCGGCCCGCACCTGGTCGAGGATGACCCGTACCAGAGCCTGCAGCCCGGTGAGGTAGATGCGTCCCTGCGGGCTCTGGTACTTGCTCTGGAGGTCGAACGCGGCCGGCGTCGCTGGTGGTGTCATTACCTCGGTCATGGCGTCTCCCTGTCCTCCGCCGGCATCCGCGCCGCCGGAGTGAGTTGAGGGGTGTCAGAGCCGCTCGATGACGGTCGCGTTGGCGAGACCGCCGCCCTCGCACATCGTCTGCAGGCCGTACCGACCGCCGGTCCGTTCCAGATGGTTGAGCAGCGTCGACATGAGCCGGCCGCCGGAGGCGCCCAGCGGGTGGCCCAGCGCGATGGCGCCGCCGAGCGGGTTGACCTTCTCCCAGTCGGCCTTGTGCTCCTTCTGCCAGGCCAGCACAACTGACGCGAACGCCTCGTTGACCTCGAAGGCGTCGATGTCGTCGATGGTCAGCCCGCCGCGCTCGAGGACCTTCGTGGTCGCCGGGATCGGCCCGGTGAGCATGTGGATCGGGTCCACGCCGGTGACGGCGAAGGAGTGGAACCGCGCCCGCGGGCGCAGGCCGAGTGCGTCCGCCTTCTCCTCGGACATGATGAGCAGCGCCGAGGCACCGTCGCTGATCTGCGAGCTGTTGCCCGCGGTGATCACGCCCTCGGGCAGGAACGACGGCCTGAGCCGGCCGAGCACCTCGGCCGTGGTGCCGGCGCGGATGCCCTCGTCGTGGCGGATCGTGCCGCCCTCGACGATCTCGCCGGTCTCCTTGTCGATGCGGCGGGCCTCGACCGCGAGGGTCTCGTTGTCGAAGCGGCCCGCCTCGGTGGCGGCGGCGGCGCGCTGCTGGCTGCGCGCGGCGAACTCGTCGACGTCGTCGCGGGTGAAGCCCCACTCCGCGGCGATGAGCTCGGCGGAGATACCCTGGTTGACCCGCCCCCTGTGGCCGAACGTGTCGACGTCGGCGTAGCGGGCGTCGACCAGCGGGCCGAAGGCCGGGCCGAGCTTGGGGTCGGCGAGCTGGGCCCGCATCGGGATCAGCGTCATGTTCTCGACACCGGCGGCGATGACGATGTCGTAGGCGCCGGCGATCACACCCTGCGCGGCGAAGTGCGCGGCCTGCTGGGAGGAGCCGCACTGGCGGTCGATGGTGGTAGCGGGGATGGTCTCCGGCCAGCCGGCGGCGAGCACCGCGGAGCGGCCGATGTTGAGGGCCTGCGCGCCGACCTGGTTGACGCACCCGGTGATGACGTCGTCCACCAGGGCGGGGTCGAGCCCGACCCTGGTGACCAGGGTGTCGAGGGTCAGCGCCAGCAGGTCGGCCGGGTGCCAGCCCGACAGCGAGCCGTAGCGCTTGCCGGTGGCGGTGCGGACCGCGTCGACGATCACTGCCTGGGGCATAGGTCGCGCCTTCCTGACGGACGGGTACGTGCGCGGCGAGCCCCACGCACGAGGACGACGGAACACGGGGAAGGAACGGGCGGCGCCGGGCGCCGGCTCACGGCATCACCGCGGTGAGCGCGAGCTCACCGACCCGGGCACGGCGGTCGTGGACGTCCCCGAGCAGCAGGCGGTCCACCTTGGCCCGGCGCCAGAACAGGTGGGCGTCGTGCTCCCAGGTGAAGCCGATGCCGCCGTGGGTGTGCACCAGCGTGTAGGTGGCGTGCTCGATCCCCTCGGCGGCGTAGGCGGCCGCGGCCGCCGCGTAGAGCGGGGCCTCGCCCGGGCGGGCGTCCGCCGCCCAGGCGGCGAGCCAGACCAGCGAGCGCAGCTGCTCCTCGTACACGTACGCCTCGACCAGGTGGTGCTTGATGGCCTGGAAGCCGCCGATCGGCCGGCCGAAGGCCTCCCGCTCCAGGGCGTACGCGACGGCGCGGCGCACCGCCTCGCTGATGGTGCCGAGGTCCTCGGCGGCCAGCACGACGGTCGCGATGTCGAAGGCGCGCGCCCAGCGGGCGGTGGCGGCCTCGCCGGTCGCCAGCACAGTGGCGGGCGTGTCGGCGAAGGTGATCCGGGCGAGCCCGCGGGTGGCGTCCAGCGGCTGCTGGCGCACGATCTCCTGCCCGGCGTCCGCCGCGACGAGCACCAGCGCGGGCCCCGCCTCGGAGCTGGCGAGGGTGAGCACGGCGCCGCCGCGCAGGCCGTCGAGCGCCGGCTGGGTCGTCCCGCGCAGCGTGCCGGCGGCGGTGAGCGCGACGTCTCCCGGCTCGGCGACGGTCAGCGCGACGGTGCCCTTGGTGGCGTCGGCGAGCAGGCCGGAGGCGGCGGGAGTGTCGAGCCCGGCCAGCAGCGGCACGGCCCAGCCGGCGGTGGCGACCAGCGGCGACGGGCTGAGCTGGCGGCCCGCCTGCTCCGCGACGACGGCGAGGTCCAGCACGGTGCCGGCGTCATCGTCACCGGCGAGCAGGCCGAGCGCGCCCAGCTCGGCGAGCTCCGCGCGCGGGTCGAGCAGGTCCTCGAGGCCGTCGAGCACGCGGCGCGCGTTCTCGATGCCCGAGTGCTCGGCGAAGAAGTCGCGCGCGACGTCCTGGAGCGCGATCTGCTCCTCGGAGAGCTGGAAGTCCATGTCCGCGTCAGCCCTTCGTCGCGGCGGGCGTGCGCGCGCCGCCCGGCCGTGGTTCGCCGGGGAGGCCGAGGACGCGCTCCCCCAGGATGTTCTTCATGATCTCGGTGGTGCCGCCGGCGAGCGCGGCGCCCGGCGAGAACGCGGCGATGTACTGCCAGGTGCGGTCGCCGTCCGCGGAGGCGCCGAACAGCGCGTCCGGCCCCTGCAGCCGCAGGCCCAGGTCGGCGACGCGGCCGAGCAGCTGCGCGGCGGCGAGCTTGCCGACGCTGCCCTCGGGCCCGGGCTGGCGGCCCTGGGACAGCGCGGTGAGCATCCGGTTGGCGGTCATCCGGCAGGCGAGTGCCTCGGTCCAGCAGGCGGCGAACTCGTCGAGCGCCGCCGCCCGGCGCTCCGGGGACAGCTCCGGCAGCCGGTCGGCGACGGTGGAGGCGATGGCCGCGGGGCCCGCGCCGTAGACCGAGCCGTCACCGCCGACCGTGTACCGCTCGTTCATCAGCACGGTGATGGCGACGGCCCAGCCCTCGCCCTCGGCGCCGATCCGGTCGGAGTCGGGGATCAGGACGTCGTCGTAGAACACCTCGTTGAACAGTGCCTCGCCGGTCATCTCCCGCAGCGGGCGCACGGTGACCCCGGGGGCCTTCATGTCCAGCACGAACATGGTCAGGCCTCGGTGGCGGGGGGCGTCGGGGTCGGTGCGGGCGAGCAGGATGCCGTAGTCGCACCACTGCGCGCCCGTGGTCCACACCTTCTGCCCGGTGACCCGCCAGCCGTCACCGCCACGCACCGCGCGGCTGGAGACGGCGGCCAGGTCGCTGCCGGCGCCCGGCTCGCTGAACAGCTGGCACCAGACCTCCTCGGCGCGCAGCATCGGCCGCAGGTAGCGCTCGGCCTGCTCCCGCGTGCCGTGGACGAGGATCGCCGGGCCACACATCCCGATGCCGATCCAGTTGATCAGGCGGGGGACCCTGGCGGCCGCGAGCTCCTGGTCGATGATGACCTTCTCGATCGGCGAGGCCCCGCGGCCGCCGAACTCCGCCGGCCAGGTGGCGCCGACCAGCCCGCCGTCGTGCAGCACGGCCTGGGTCCGGCGGAACACCTCCACGTTCCCCATCGGGGTGCTGCCCGCCGGGGCGAGCTCGTCGCGGTGGGCGCTGATGTAGGCCCGCACCGTCGCCCGGAACTCAGCCTCCGCAGGCGAGTCCTCGATGTCCATCTCCTGATGCCACCTCTCTCGCACACGGATCTCGCACACGGAACGTCCGGCCGGCGGGCCGGGTCGACCACCCGAGCAGGTCGGTCACCTACACAATCAACCGTACGATATTACAAACACCGCGGCAGGCAAACGGTCATCTGGGTGGGAGGCGGGCGGCGCCGTCAAGCCGGATGACCTCGCCGTTGAGATATGTGTTGCCGAGCAGCTCCAGCGTGAGGCTCGCGAACTCGTCCGCGGTGCCCAGGCGCGGCGGGAAGACGACGTCGCGGCGCAGCTTCTCCTTGGCCGCCGCCGGGTCCGGGAACTTGTCGTAGATCGGGGTGTCGATCAGCCCGGGGGCGATCGTGTTCACCCGGATGCCGACCACCGCCAGGTCCCGGGCCACCGGCAGGGTGAGCCCGACGATCCCGCCCTTGGCGGCGGAGTAGGCGGCCTGGCCGATCTGCCCGTCGAAGGCCGCGACCGACGCGGTGTTGACGATCGCGCCGCGCTCGCCGCCCGCGTCGGGCTCGGTGCGCGACATCGCCGTCGCCGCCAGCCGGATGCAGTTGAACGTGCCGATCAGGTTGATGGAGACGACGCGGGCGAACCGGTCCAGCGGGTACGCCGAGTCGTACTGGCCGTCGCGGCCGATCGTCCGCGACGAGCCCCCGATGCCCGCACAGTTCACCAGCACCCGCAGCGGCGCGAGCCCGGCCGCCGTCTCCACCGCCTCCGTGACCTGCTCGGCGTCGGTGACGTCGGCCCGCACGTAGTGGCCGCCGGCCTCCTTCGCCGTCGCCGTCCCGAGCTCGTCCTGCAGGTCGACGATCACGACCTTGGCGCCGCGCGCGCTGAGCGAGCGCACCACGGCGGCACCCAGGCCCGACGCCCCACCCGTCACCAGAGCAGATACCCCTGCGAAGTCCACGACCGACCCTCACGTCCTCGATCGGTGACGTTACGTTCACCGAAACTCGCGTCAAGTTTGCAATTTGACGTTTGATTTTGCAAACATAGGAAGGTCGGCGCAGGGCTGTCAAGCGGTACGGATCCGGCCGCGGCCCAGGCGCGCCAGCGAGAGTGACTCTCCGCCATCACCTCTGCGACGACCACCACACCCACCGCCGGGTGAGCCGTACCGTTTGCGATGACGAACGCCCCATAGGATGACGCTCCTGACGCAGGATCGACGTGGGAGGTCGTGTGGCGCGCCCAGCTCCGTCCGTCGAACGGACGATCGCCGTGCTGAAGCTGCTCGCCGACCACCCCCGGGACCGCTTCTCGCTCTCGGACATCGCCCGGCGGCTGAACTCCAACAAGGCCACGTGCCACGCCATGCTCTCGGAGCTGGTGGACGAGGGCATGCTGATCCGCCACCTGCGGGACAAGACCTACATGCTCGGCCCCGCCCTGGTCGGCATCGGCTCCGCGGCGGCGCGCGAGGCCCACGAGGCCCTCGACCGGGCCCAGGGGGAGATGGCGGCGATCCGCGACGAGCTGGGCGTCTCCTGCGTCGCCACCGCCGCGGTCGGCGGTGAGATCATCATCATGGGGCGCCAGGACGCGTCCCATCACCTGGCCGGCTACCTGCCCGTCGGGCATCGCTCGCCGCACGTCCCGCCCTACGGCGCCGAGTTCCTCGCCTGGTCCCCGCAGGAGGAGATCGACGCCTGGCTGGACCTGCACGATCCGTCACTGTCCGCGCACGAGCGGGACGGGTGCTACCAGGTCCTGAACCGCATCCGGCTCGCCGCCTACCACGCGACCTCCTTCGAGCAGGTCAGGATGCTGCGCGACCTGATCGAGCAGCTCGGCGACCTGCCCGGCGCTGCCACCCTCGGCGCGACCCTGCGCCAGCTCGCCGACCGCCCCCTCTACCAGGTCGACTACCACCGGGAGCTCGACCGGATCACCGCGGTGATGGCGCCGGTCTTCGGCCCGGGCGGCCAGGTCGTGCTGGCGCTCAACATCGGGCAGCTGCACAACCTGCCGTCCGGGGGCAACCGGATCGACGAGTGCGCCCAGCGCCTGCTCGCCGCCACCCGCCGGGTCACCGCCGCGCTGCACGGCACCGAGCCGTTCCCGCTCTGGGCCCGCCCGGTCGAGTCCGGCGGCCGGCTGCACGACCCGCCGGCGCCCGGCGAGCCGCCCCCCGACCGGCTGTCCGACCAGCTTTCCGACCAGGCGCCGCCGCCGGCCCGCTCCACCCGGGTCCCGCGCCCGCGCCGCTCCCCCGCGCCCAGGGCCGGATCCCCCGAGGGCACCCGGCGCCCCGCGGCACCCACCGCTCCCCCGGTCACCTGACGGGTTGATCACCGCCGAGGCCGCGGCTACCGTGCCGTGCCGTTCTCGGCGCCTGGCGCGGGCAGGTAGCGGGGTGAGGCCGCCTCGTCCGGGAAGGGCGGGGTGGGGAGGCCCTCGAACACCTCGGGATACTCGGCGGAGACCCGCTGGGGGAACCGCGCCGGGCGCTTGTCGAGGAAGGCGGCGACCCCCTCGGCCGCGTCGCCGCCACGCATCCGCCCGTACAGCGCGCGCGACTCGGCGACGTGGGCCTGCATGGGATGCTCGGCGCCGAGCATGCGCCACAGGAGCTGGCGGGTCACGGCGACCGAGATCGGCGCGGTCTCGCTGGCCATCTCCTCCGCCAGGCCACGGGCCGCCTTCAGCAGCTCCTCCGGCGGGTGCACGGCGTCCACCAGACCCGAGGACAGCAGCTCGTCCCCGCCCACCATCGCGCCGGTGTACGCCCACCGGGCGGCCCGGCTGATGCCCACTATCCGGGGCAGGAACCAGCTGGCGCAGCCGTCCGGGACGATGCCGCGACGGGCGAAGACGAACCCGTACTTCGTCCTGGTGCTGGCCAGGCGCGCGTCCATGGCGAGGGTGACGGTGGCACCGAAGCCGACGGCCGCGCCGTTGACGGCGCCGATGACCGGCTTGAGCGAATCGAAGATGCGCAGCGTCACCACACCGGCCCCGTCGCGGGTGAGGCGGGGCCGCCCGTCCGCGGTGAGCTGGCCCGCGCCCTCGTTGACCGCGCTGAACCCGCCGGCGGACAGGTCCGCCCCGGCGCAGAACGCCCTGCCGGCGCCGGTGACGATGACCGCGCGCACGTCGTCGTCCGCGTCGGTCCGGTCGAAGGCCGCGACGAGCTCCCCGCGCATGGTCGGGTTGAAGGCGTTCAGCCGGTCGGGCCGGTTGAGGGTGATCGTCGCGATCCCGCCGTCGACATCCAGGGTGATCGTCTCGAAGGCGGGCGGCGACGCGCTCACGACGCCACCGCCACCGCGGCGCGCAGCTCGGCGGCCAGCGCCGCGGGGAGGTTGACGGCCTTGAGCTCGGTGAAGAACTCCAGCCCCTCCGGGCCGTGCTCGCGCCCGATACCGGACGCCTTCACCCCGCCGAACGGCGCGGTCGGGTTGTTCACGCAGCTGTTGATGCTGAACGTGCCCGTGCGGACCCGGGCGGCGACCCCGAGCGCACGCGCGCCGTCCGCGGTGAACACAGCACCGTGCAGGCCGTAGGCCGAGTCGTTGGCGATGCGGATCGCGTCGTCGTCGCCGTCATGCGGGATCACCACGGCGACCGGCCCGAAGATCTCCTCCCGGGCGCAGTACATGTCGTTGGTGACATCGCGCAGGACGGTCGGCTCCAGGTAGTAGCCGCGGTCGAGACCCTTCGGCCGGCCGCCGCCGAACGCCACCCCGGCGCCCTCCACACGGGCCTGCGCGATCCGCCGCTCGACCCGGTCCCGCTGATCGGAGGTGGCCAGCGGGCCCATCTCCGTCGCCGGGTCCAGGGGGTCGCCGACGGTGATGGCCGCCGCGGCGGCGCACAGCGCGTCGGTGAACTCCTCGTAGCGCGACCGCGGGACGACGACCCGGGTCAACGCGGTGCAGACCTGGCCGGCGTTGCGGAAGACCCCGCCGCGCAGCACCCCCGCGACCGCCTGCGGATCGGCGTCGTCGAGGACGATGGCGGCGGACTTCCCGCCGAGCTCGAGCTGGACCCGGGCGAAACGCTCGCCGCAGAGCTGGCCGATCCGCTGGCCCACGCCGGTGCTGCCGGTGAAGGAGACCGCGTCGACCGCCGGTTGCGCGACCAGCGCCTGGGAGACCTCGGCGGTCGCCGGCAGGATGCTGAACAGGCCCTCGGGCAGACCCGCCTGCGTCAGCGCCTCGGCCAGGTAGAACACGTCCAGCGGCGTCTGCGGGGAGGGCTTGCAGATCACCGGGCAGCCCATGAGCAGCGCGGCCACGGCCTTGTTGACGGCGGTGGCGAACGGCCCGTTCCAGGGGGTGAGCGCCGCCACCAGGCCGACCGGTTCGCGCAGCAGGAGGGCGTCCGGGCCGCGGCCCGCGCGGATCTCCCGCTCGGGGATCTCGCCCGCCATCCGCGCCAGTTCCCGCATCGTGGCGACCGAGGCCGGGACGTGCCCGGTGACCGAGCCCTTCAGCGGCGCGCCCATCTCCTCGGTCATCACCAGGCCGATCTCGTCGGCCCGCGCGGCGACGAGATCCGCCGCTTTCTCGACGACGGCCACCCGCGCCGCGACGCCCGCGGCCGCCCACGACCCGTCCGCCAGCGCGCCGCGGGCAGCCGCGACGGACAGGTCCAGGTCGGCCAGGGTGGCCTCCGGGACGCTGATCACCGGCTCCTCGGTGGCGGGGTTGATCACCGTCAGACGGGCGTCCGAGGCGGGACCGGTCCACCTGCCGCCGATGTAGAGCTGGTCCAGGGTGCGGTTCACCGTGCGCTGCCTCCTCGTCGGCGGCTTGTGGGCGGTTCAGACATCCCAGGCGACCGGCAGCGACGACAGACCGCGCAGCCGGTAGAGGCCGTCATGGAGCCATCGGAGACATTTTCAATACTGCAACCGCCTGGTCGGTGCAGCGTATGGTGGCGGCCGGACGGAGTCAACCGATCACGCGGCGACCCTCACACGCCGACCGAACATCAATTCGTAGTATTGAAAATCAGCCCCAGGAAGATCCACGGGGTACTCCGGGGGATCTCCGTCCGGCCACAGTCGCGGTGCCACCGAGGAAAGGAACGCGGTGCCACCGAGGAAAGGAAGCGGCGATGAAACTTCAGGCGGATTCGAGTGTGTGTCAGGGGCACGCACTGTGCGCGACCATCGACGAGGACCTGTTCCCCCTCGACGAGGAGGGCTACAGCGCGCTCGGCGAACCTCGCGAGGTCCCGGCGGAGCTGCTGGAGAAGGCGCGGCTCGGTGTCTCCGCCTGCCCGGAACGGGCCCTGCGCCTGGAGGACTGAGCCGCCGGCGACGGCAGCGGCGCGTCGACCATCTCACCCGCGCACGGCGAGGCTCCCCGCGGAGAGCCTCGCCGCCCGCCTCCGGCCGGCGTCTCAGGCCGGCGTCTCAGGCCGGCGTCTCAGGCCGGCGTCTCAGGCCGGCGTCTCAGGCTGGCGTCTCAGGCCGACGGGGCACTGGGGAGCACGATGTCCGCTGGCTTGATCGCGGGCGAGCTCCTGAGCTGACCCGTGTCGGTCATGAAGTCGATCGTGGTCTGGACCTGCGCCGTGGTGAACGCGGGCAGCATGAGGCCGACGTACTGGCGCAGCGCCTTGTCCAGGTCCGGGTGCTCGGGGATGCCCGCGACGCGCCACGCCGCGGACCTCGAGGCCGAACTCCACGTTGCGCTGCAGGGAACGCCAGGGCAGCAGACTGTCGCGCGCCCACATGTAGCCGAGCCGGTTACTCGGCACGCGGTCGGAGACATACCAGTGGGTGACGCCGGCGAAGCGCAGACCGGCGTCCGTCCGCCGCGCCACGGGCGCCGTTTCGACGGGCGCGGCCTCGACAGGTGCGCCCCCTCGCCACAGCGGACCCAGAGCGGCCCCGCGCGACGACGACCGCGTCCGCCGGCCCAGGAGCACTGGCTCTCGCAGCTCGGCGGCGGTAAGGTCGTCGACGCACGGACAAACGTCCGTTTGAATGAGGACTCGGTCGCGGCACGGCAACGGCGACCCGCGGCGCCCAACGCGGCCCACACGGCCACCACCGGCACCGCACCGCACCGCACCGCCCGGCCCGGCCCGGCTCCGCGTCCCGAACTCCCTGGACCCTCGAACCTCTGGAGCTTCCATGGCCTCCACTTCCCGCCGCGTCGCGATCGTGACCGGAGGTGCGCGTGGCATCGGCGCCACGACGGCGCGCAGACTGGCTGCCGACGGACTGGCGGTCGGCGTCCTCGATCTCGAGGCGCCGGCGTCGAAGGCCACGGTCGACGCGATCGTGGCCGAGGGGGGCACGGCCCTGGCCGTTGGCGCGGACGTGAGCGATCCCGACCAGGTGGACGCGGCCGTCGCCCAGGTCACCGCGGAGCTCGGCGCGCCGACCGTCCTGGTCAACAACGCCGGGGTGACCCGGGACAACCTCCTGTTCAAGATGACCGAGGGCGACTGGGACACCGTCATCCGGGTCCACCTGCGGGGCACGTTCCTGATGACCCGCGCGGTGCAGAAGCACATGGTCGAGCAGCGGTTCGGCCGGATCGTGAACCTCTCGAGCACCTCGGCGCTGGGCAATCGCGGGCAGTCGAACTACTCGGCTGCCAAGGCCGGTCTGCAGGGCTTCACCAAGACGGTGGCCATCGAGCTGGGCAAGCTCGGCATCACCTGCAACTCCATCGCCCCGGGCTTCATCGAGACCGAGATGACGCGGGCGACCGCGGAGCGGCTGCAGGTGCCCTGGGACGAGTACGCCGCCGCCCGCGCCGCGAACATCCCGGTAGCGCGGGTGGGCCAGCCCGAGGACATCGCGCACACCGTCTCGTTCCTCGTCAGCGAGGGTGCGGGCTTCGTGTCCGGGCAGGTCATCTACGTCGCCGGCGGACCGAAGGCCTGAGCGCCCGGACACCCGACACCCGACATCGGACAGAAGGAGCTGACGGCATGGCGACCGTTCTCGACGGGGTCGACGCCGTACGGAAGATCGCCGGTTCGGAGCTCGGGACGAGCCCCTGGCGGGAGATCACCCAGGAGCAGGTGAACACGTTCGCCGACGCCACCGGTGACCATCAGTGGATCCACGTCGACACCGAGCGGGCGAAGGACGGGCCGTACGGCGGCACGATCGCCCACGGCTTCCTGACGCTGTCGCTGATTCCGGTCCTCTTCGCCCAGACCGTGAAGGTGACGGGCATCAGGATGGCCCTCAACTACGGTCTCAACAAGGTCCGTTTCCCGCAGCCGGTGCCGGTCGGTTCACGGCTGCGGGCCCAGGTCCGCAACCAGGCCGTCGACGACGTCACCGGCGGGGTGCAGGCGACCTACCAGATCACCATCGAGATGGAGGGTGCCACCAAACCGGTCTGCGTGGCCGAGTTCATCTCCCGGTACGTGGGCTGACGGCGCGCGGCGACGGAACCCCGCAGCGGTGCGACACGGCAGGTCACCAGCCTGACCTGACCTGAGCACCGCCCGCGGGGTCACGCCGGGACGCTGGGTCACGCCGGGACGCTGGGTCACGCCGGGACGCTGGGTCACGCCGGGACGGAGTGCAGCATGCCGCCGGACTCGACCGGCCGGGCCCAGTTCGGGAACGGCTCGCTGCCGTGCAGGGCCTCGGTCACCCGCCGCGTGCCGACCAGCAGCCGCTCCGTGTAGTGACGCAGGTCCTCGACCGTGATTCCCGGTGGGAACTGGCCGAGCCCCAACGCCAGCAGGACCCGACCGGACGGCCCGAAGATCGGAGCCCGGATGGCCATGACGGAGGCCAGCGGCCGGTCATGGTCCGGGCCCGGGCTCGTCTCGATGAGTTCGTGATGCTCGTGCACGTGCGTGTCGATGGAGGCCAGCAGCTCCTCGGCCCCGTTCAGCCCGCGCAGCTGCTCGAGGATGCGTCGCAGCGACATCGCCTGCTCGAGGGTCGTGGCGTGGTAGCCCCGCAGCCGGATGCGGTCGAGATCCCGGTAGTAGGCCGCCCGTTCGGGCGCGCTGAGCCGGGGCGAGACCTCGTCGAGCCAGAGCTCGATCTCCTCCTGGCGCGCCCAGGCCATGAACTCCTTGGCGTAGGGAGGCACCGCCCGGGACCGGTTGCCCACCGGGAGATAGCCGAACAGCGGGCGGTCCACGTCCCGGCGGGCCATGACGACCACCTCGCGGCCGACCAGACTGGTGGCCACGCAGGACACGCCCAGCTCCTCGTGGATCGCCACCAGCTCCACCCGGGCGATGTCGAGCGCCTCGTTCGCGTCAAGCGCCGCGGCGGTTCCGAGGTTCACCAGGGCCGGGCCGAGCATGTAGGTCTTGTCCGCCAGGTGCCGAATCAGCATGCCCTCGTCGACCAGCTCGGTGAGCATGGCGTGGCAGGTCGCCTTGTTGAACTCGAGGTTGCGCGCGATGTCGGACAGCGAGAACCGCTCGCGGGGATGACTCGCCAGGAACTTCAGCAGCTTGACCGTGCGCTCCACCGAAGGTGCTGGACGCGCCATCCCGACCCCGCTTCCGCCCGCGCGCGAAGGCCGCGCTCCTACCGACAGTAGAACGTCAAGGTAGCAGGAAATGTTCGAAACTGCAAACAGCTGTCAGGGAACGACGACCGCCCGACCCAGCACCCTACCGGCAAGCAGGTCACTCCACGCTGTCATGACCTCGTCCAGCGGGTAGGTCGTCGACGAGATCTCCAGGTGCCCGGCGGCCAGCAGCGCGCTGACCTCACGGAGATCCTGGCGCGAGCCGTAGAGCGAGACGCTGACGTCGACACCGTGCGGCAGTGCCTGACCGGACAGCGCCGCGACCGGGATCGTACCGCCGGCAAGCCCGACAATGATGATCTTTCCGCCGGGTGCGATCACGTCGCGGCCGAGCGCGAGCGTCTGCTCCGCGCCGACGTAGTCGAGCACGGTGTCGGCACCGAGGCCGTGGCACCACTCCCAGGCCGCCGTCGGTGTCGAAGCCGAGGGCCGGCGGGAACCGCCGGCGGCAGAGGTTCACCTGCCAGGACAGGCACTCGTCGCACGCGTAGCACGACCGCAGCGAGTAGACGCCGACCGCAGCGAGTAGACGCCGACCGCGGCACCGATCTCGACGCCCCGGACACCCGGGCCCAGGCGATCGACCCAGCCGGTGGTCTCGTGGCCGAGCGTCCTCGGTACCGGGTACGGCGCGACGTCGGCGCGCTCGACGGCGCCGACGTCGCTGTGGCAGATGCCGTTCGCGGCCACCCGGAGGCGGACCTCGCCCGGGGACGGCTCGGGATCGGGCAGCTCCTGGAGGGCGACCTGGTCCCTTCCCAACACCCGGAACGCGCGCACGGGTCAGGCCAGGACCGCGACGAAGCGCCAGTCCAGGACGTCCCGGTCCGGCTCGCCGTCGGCGCGCACGCGGGAGCGCAGGCGGACCAGCCCGCCCCCCGCGGGCAGCGCGGTCAGGCCCTCGACGGTGACGTCGCTGCGCAGGGTGTCGCCCTCGTGGACCGGGCCGACGTGGTCGCACCCCTGCCAGCCCGCGACGGTGACCAGCCCCGGCAGGGCCCGGGTGACCTGGTGGTAGGCGAGGCCGATGGTGTGACCGCCGTAGACCAGCCGCCGCCCGCCGGCGACCCGGCTGTCGTGGTGCACCATGGCGATGTTGAGGGTGAGCCGGGCGAGCTCGGGAGCGCTGGTGACGACGTCGCCACCGCCGACCTGCCAGGTCTGCCCGATCCGCAGGTCGGTGAAGGCCGGTCCGGGCGCCACCGCGCCGAAGCGGGGCAGGTCCCAGCCGTCGATCACGGCGGCGAGGGCGTGCGGCTCGGGCGGGGCGCCGACGGTGGCGGTGTCGTCGTCGTGACCGGTGGCCCGGTCGGGGTCGCGCAGGGGCAGCATCGCGCAGCGCCAGAAGTCCAGCACCGGTCGACCCTGCTGGTCGGTGGTGGTGATGCGCAGCACCGCGAGCCCCGTGGGCGCCCGGTCGGCGCGTGGCCTGTTCTGCCGCAGCGCGACCACCTCGGTGGAGGTGCGCAGGGTGTCGCCGATCTCGGGCGTGCGGTGGAACACCAGGCCCCGGTAGAACAGGTTGGCCTTGACGTGGTGGGTGGCCACGGTCGACTGGCCGATCGCGACATCCCACACGAGGTTCGGCGGTGCCAGCGACGGACGGCCGGTGACCTCGGCGCACAGGGCCGCGTCCAGGGCGAGCGGGAGCCTGCCGCCGACGATGGCGCGGTGGGCGTCGGCGAGGCCCGCGGTGAGGGTGACGCCGGGCGCCGCCCGGAACACCTGCCCGACCTCGAGCTCGTCGAAGTACGGCCCCTCCGCGACCGAGGCCACGGGCTCCGCCGGTGCCGTCGGAGCTGCCGGTGCCGTCGGAGCTGCCGGTGCGGCCGGCGCCGGGGGTGCGGCCGGTGTGCTGTTCATCGGACCTCTGCGGGTACTCGGGCGAGGGTGCGCCGCGCGGCGACGGCGAGCGCCTCGTCGATCATCTGGCCTTCCAGGGACACCGCGCCCCGACCAGCCTCGTGCGCCTCGTCGAGGGCCGCCACCACCCGGCGTGCCCAGCCCACCTGGTCGGGGGTGGGCGTGAACGCGGTGGTGACCGCGTCGATCTGGCGGGGGTGGATGACCCACTTGCCGTCAAAGCCGAGCGCCGCCGCGTGGTCGACCGCCGTGGCGAAGTCCGACCCTGTGTCGACGCCCAGGTAGGGGCCGTCGATGGCGGCGATCCCGGCGTGCCGGGCCGCGACGAGGATGCTGTGCTGCTCGGCGAGCCAGGTGGGCGGCGCGCCCACCGACGGGCGCCCCAGCGAGGCGGAGAGGTCGGCGTAGCCGAGGATGATCGCCTGCAGCCGCGGGGTCGCGGTGACGATCTCGGCGAGGTTGGCCAGACCCGCGGCGGTCTCGATCAGCGCCTGCACGGCCAGCGGCTCACCGCGGCCGGACTCGGCCTCGGCTCCGTCGAGAAGCCGGTCGATGAACGCGAGGTCGCCGGCCGATTCGACCTTGGGCACGATCAGTGACCGGGCCGGCCCGGCCGCGGTGGCGCAGGCCAGCGCATCGGCGTGGCACCAGGGACTGCGCACCGCGTTGATCCGGACCGCGAGGCCGGTGCGGGTGGCGGCCGCGAGCGCGGCGGCGACGGTGGCCCGGGCCGCCTGCTTGGCCTCGGGCGGGACCGAGTCCTCCAGGTCCAGGATGACCTCGTCGGCGCCGGACCCGAGCCCCTTGTCGATCATGTGCTCGTTCAGTCCCGGCACGGACAGACAGCAGCGGCTGGCGTTCACCGGCCGGCTCCCCCGCCGGTGGGCGCGACCGCGACGACGCCGGCGGCGGCCAGGCGGCCGAACTCCGCGTCGGTGATGCCGAGGACCTCGGCCAGCACCTCCGCGGTGTGCTCGCCGAGCCGCGGCGCCTCGCCCGGGTGCCCGTAGTCGCCGTTCCACCGCATCGGCGACCGCGCGGTGATCGCCGGCACCCGGGCCGGCGCCGCGCCGTCCACCGGCCCGTCGCCGGACCCGCCTGCCGACCCGTCCGTGGCCGACCCGTCCGTGAGCGGCCCGTCCGCGGGAATCGTGACGTCGGCGAGCACGGGGTAGGCGCCCCGGGCATGTTCGAGGACGACGTCCAGCATTCCCTGGTAACGCCCCCACAGCACCCGCGCGGCGTCGAGCTCGTCGCTGACCTGCTTGAAGTCGCGGGCGGCGAACCACGGGCGCAGCACCGCGGCGATGGTCTCCCGCAGCCGGTAGCGACTGGCCTCCTGGGTGAGGTCGGCGTCCAGGGCGGCCTCGAGCGCGGCGAACACCGCCCGGGTGCCGGTGACCGAGATCAGTGCCTCCCACTGGCCCTCGGTGAGCGCCACGACCATCACCCGCTGGCCGTCCCGGCAGGCGAAGTCCACCCCGAAGCTGCCGTAGACGTGGTTGCCGTGCCGGGGCCGTTCCGCTCCGCGGGCCGCGGCCTCCGACAGCCAGCCGAAGTTCGCCACCCCGGCCAGGGCCACGTCGGACAGAGCCAGCTCCACGTAGGCGCCGGCACCGGTGCGGTCCCGATCGCGCAGCGCGGCCAGCACCCCGGTCGACACGCTCAGCCCCGTGACCAGATCCCAGGCCGGCAGCACGTGGTTGACGGGCGCTCCGCCCTCCTCGCCGCCGGTGATCCCCGGCATGCCGACCTCGGCGTTCACCGTGTAGTCGACCGCCGGCCGGCCGTCCGGATAGCCCTGCACGCGCAGGTGGATCAGATCCGGGCGCCGCGCGGCCAGTGCGTCGTGGGCCATCCACCGCCGGCCCACGACGTTGTCCACCAGGATGCCCCGGTCCGCACCGTCCGCGGTGATGAGCGCGGTGACGAGCTCCCGGCCCGCGTCCGAGCGCAGGTCCACGGCCACCGACCGCTTCCCCTTGTTCAGCGAGGCCCAGTAGAAGCTCTCACCGCCCGCCGCGACCGGCCACCGCCGGAAGTCACTGCCACCGCCGACCGGGTCGATCCGCACCACGTCCGCACCGAGCTGCGCGAGCGTCAGCCCGCCGGTCGGCCCGGCCACGAAACTGGCGCACTCCACGACATGCAGGCCGGCGAGCGGCCGCCGGGCCGCAGCCTCTCCCCCGAGCGCCGCGGTGGGCATCTGCGTCCGCCCCCGGCTCGAAGCATCGGGCACGTCACATCTCCGCTCTCGAACGATCACCGACCGCAGCCAGAACCTCTCGACGCCGCGGCCCCACCCCGATCCACCATAACGACGCGCAGGTGGCGAGTTCGCCGCATCGCGCCGGTGATGCCCACCAGCGTGGCCCCCTCGCCGCCAGGTACCCGCAACGGGCCCGGCCGCCAGGTGCCATTAGCCGCGTGTCGGGTTGCGATCTTCACGGACACCCGCGGGCCTGGTTCAGCGCTACCGGAGCCGTACCCGCGCAGCAGCGCACCGCCCACACGTCCGCCATACTCCACGGTCAGAGTCGCGACCACCACCATCCGTATTCGCAAAGGCGTCGATGCGCCGCCCAGCCGAACCCCGTCATGATCACAGGGACAGAACGGACAGGAAGTCATGCGATCATGACAAGACCACGCCGCCCCCGCCGGACCAAAAGGGGTGTTCGCGACAGGCCCGCCCAGCCCAGCTCAAACCACCGACCGCAACCACCGCCCCACACATGGATCGCGACCCCATACACGCCCTGGGCGGCAGGGCCGGCGGGTGCCCTCAGGAGGCCGGCTGAGCGCCCCGGAGGAACTCGGGTGTCGGCGCGATCCACGGTGACCCCTGGGACAGCTCGACGGTGTTCCCGTCCGGGTCCCGGACCATCGCGAAGCCGCACTCGGGCTCACCCGGCCGGGACGGCACGAACCGCGAGGGCGGCGTCATGATCTCGTAGCCGGCCTCCGCGCATTCCCTGACGACCTCCTCGATGTTGAGCAGGTGAATCGTGATGTACCGGAATCCGATGGAGCGCTCCCGCGGGTTCTGGCTCGTCGGTGGCTTGTCGTCCTGCAATAACTTGATCATCGAGTTTCCGAACCGCAGCCCCCACACGTGCGCGCCCGGCACGTGGATCTCGGCATAGGGCGTCATTCCCAGGGTGTCCCGGTAGAAGTGCAGTGACTTCCGGGCGTCCCGCACGTGCAGGCCGTACTCGATCGCGTAGACGGCCATCGTGTCCAGCTCCAGCGGCATTTCCCTGGTCCTTTCTGGGGCGGCCCGACGGGCCGCGGAAGAGGGCTGCGGTCACGGTCCGTGTGGGCGGCCCCGTCACTTCGACCAAGCGACCAGTGCCGATGGTCGCTTGCTATGGACAAATCAGACACCAAACCGGTCGCAGGAATCATGTCGATCTTCAGACCCCCGGCAGCCTCCCGCCCCGACAGCAGAAACGTAGCGGCCGAGGCCGGGGGCGAGCTTGCCCCCGGCCAGCGGGGCGCGCCGGCGCGATCGCAACCCGGCACGCGACCCCGCTAGGCGTGCTCGTCGACGGAGATCGCCTGCGCGGGGCAGACCTGCGCCGCCTCGCGGACCTGTGGCAGCAGGTCATCGGCCGGGGACTCGTCGAGAAGAATGACCAGACCGGTCTCCTCGTCCTGGTCGAAGACCGTTCCCGCCGACACCATGCACTGCCCGGCGCCGATACAGATGCCAGTGTCAACAGTGATTTTCATGAGACCCCTCCGCGTGTTCACGCTGTGCTCGCCGAGCTCAGAACGGCGTGTGCTCAGGACGGCACGTGCTCAGGACGGCACGTGCTCAGGACGGCACGTGCTCAGGACGGCATGCGCTCAGGACGGCATGCGCTCAGGACGGCATGCGCTCAGGACGGCATGCGCTCAGGACGGCATGCGCTCAGGACGGCATGCGCTCAGGACGGCATGTGCACGGACTTGGCCTCGAGGAACGGCTCCAGCCCCTCGACACCGCCCTCTCGCCCCACTCCGGACTGCTTGTAGCCGCCGAACGGCGTGGTGACGTGCGACCCGACGAAACCGTTCACGGACACGGTTCCGGTCCGGATCCGCTGCGCGATGCCGAAGGCGCCCTCGATGTCCGTACTGAACACCGCGCCGCCGAGACCGTAGTCGTTGTCATTGGCGATCGCGACGGCGTCGTCGACGTCGGAATAGGTCAGGACGCTGACGACCGGGCCGAAGATCTCCTCGCGCGCGATCCGCATCGAGTTGTCGACGTCGACCAGGACAGTCGGCTCGAAGAAGAAGCCCCGGTCGAGGTCGTCCGGACGCCCGCCGCCGATGGCGACCCGGGCGCCCTCGCCGAGCGCCACCTCGAGGTAGTTCTCGACCCGGGCGCGGTGGCGCTGGCCCGACAGCGGTCCCGTCGTCGTGGACTCCTCGTGGGCGTTGCCGATGACCAGCGTGCCGATGTGCGCCTTCATCGCGTCCACGAGCTCGTCGCGGCGCGCCTGCGAGACCAGGACCCGGGTGAGCCCGAAGCAGGCCTGGCCGGTGTTGATGAGGCCGCCGGCGAGCAGGGGCGGCACGGTCTGGTCGAGCGGCGCGTCGTCCAGGACGATGGCCGCGGACTTTCCGCCGAGTTCGAGGGTGACCCGGCCGATACGCTGCCCCACGGTGGAGATGATCTTCCTGGCCACCGCGGTGCTGCCGGTGAACGTCACCTTGTCGATCTCGGGCGCGGCGACGAGCGCCTCGCTGCCCTCCCGGTCGGCGACCACCACGTTCACCACGCCGGGCGGGAGCAGCCCGTCCCGGGTCAGCTCGGCCGCGACCTCGGCGAGGATGGATACGGCAAGCGGGGTGTCGGGCGACGGCTTCACCACCACTGTGCAGCCCGCGGCGAGCGCGGGAGCCAGCTTCATGCACGCGGTCGGGAAGGCACCGTTGAAGGGCACGATGATCGCGGTCGGCCCGACGGGTTCGCGCAGGATGCGGGTGATGGCGCCGTCGCGCCGCGCGCGGTCCTCCCGGAACGGGAACGACCGGGCCAGGTCGGCGTAGTACCGCAGGTAGTCGATGGCGTACGCCTGGGAGGCCCGGGCCATGAGGATCGGCATCCCGATCTCCGCCGTCGCGGCCTGGGCAAGGTCCTCGACCCGCGCGGTCAGCCGGGTGGCGAACTCGTCGATGACGTCCGCCCGGTGCTGGGGGCTCGTCCTCGGCCACGGTCCGCGGTCGAAGGCGACCCGCGCGGCCCGTGCCGCCCGCGCGATGTCGTCGACGGACGACTCCCGCACGGCCGCGACGACCTCCTCGGTGGAGGGATCGACGACCTCGATGGTGCGCTCACCCGTGGCCGCGGCCCACTCGCCGTCGATCAGCACCTGATCGCGGTGGGATAACGTGGGTATGTCGGAGCCGGCGTTTTTCACAATGGACACGAAACTCTCCCGACCTCATTGTCATGGTGCAGGAATTTTTCCTGCTGCGGGGTTTCTCGCCGTGCGGAACTGCTTGTCGTGCGGGGAACTGCTTGTCGTGCAGGGAACTGCTTGTCGTGCGGGTAGTGCGGTCCCGATGGGACGTGTCACCAGGTGACGGGCAGCTCGTGAACTCCGAAGACCGCCATCTCGTGCTTGAACTTCAGCAGGTCGCGCGGCTCCGCCAGCGCCAGGGTCGGCACCCGCCGGTACAGCGTGCCGTAGACGACCTGCAGTTCGAGGCGCGCCAGGGACTGGCCCAGGCACTGATGGGTGCCGTAGCCGAACGCGATGTGGTTGCGGGGATTACGGCCGAGGTCGAGTCGGTCCGGGTCCTCGAACACCCGGGGATCGCGGTTCGCTATGTCGGCGGCGGCGATGATGCCCTCGCCGCGGTCGATGCGTTCGCCGCCGACCTCGATGTCGGCGAGCGCGACGCGCCGCCGGCCGAGGTGCGTCACCGTCAGGTACCGCAGCAGTTCCTCGACCGCGCTCGCGATGAACGCGGGATCGGTCGACTGCCGCAGGCGCGCGAGCTCCTCCGGTGTCTCCAGGAGGACGACCGTGCCGAGCGCGATCATGTTCGCGGTGGTCTCGTGGCCGGCGACGAGCAGCAACCGAGCCATCCGGGCGACCTCGTCGCGGGCCATCGCGCCCGAGCGGTACTCGCTGACGACGAGCCGGCTGAGCAGGTCATCGCCGGGATCGGCGTTCTTGCGGTCGACCAGGTCCTCCAGGTACGCGATGAGCTCGTCCATCGCGGCACCGGCCTGCGCCGGGGTGACCGTCTGGCTGTTGACCGTGGTGCTCAGCCGGTGGAACAGCTCCCGGTCGGTGTACGGGACACCGAGCAGCTCGCAGATCACCAGGGAGGGCACCGGGAGCGCCAGCGCCTGGACGAGGTCCGCCGGCCGCGGACCGGCGAGCATCTCGTCGATCAGCGTGTCGACGATGGTCTGGACCTGCGGGCGCATGGCCTCGATCCGGCGGACCGTGAAGTCCGCGGCGAGCTTGCGGCGCTGCTCCGCATGGGCGGGATCATCCTGGTTGATGAATGTGGTGCCCTTGCTGTGCCGCGCCCGCATGCTGGCGCTCATGTGTGGAAACCCGGGGTTCCCGGTATCGGCGCTGGAACGCTGGTCGGCCAGGACCGCGCGCACCTCGTCAAAGCGGGTGACGATCCACGGGGTGCTGTCATCCCACAATGTCACGTGACTCAGCGGCGCCTCGGACTGTAGTTCGGCCAGCTCTCTCGGAGGCGCAAAGGGGCATTGCGCGTCGCGCGCCATGGGATATGCGGGACATGGGGCTGCGGTATCTGTCACTACAACTCCCTGGGAACTCCCCGGGCCAGCGGACCTGAGGGTTTTCGCGAGTAGCCGGCACGGCCGCCGTGCGGGGCGCGCGCTCGTCAACACCCCTGCTGTCAACCCGCGGGCCGTCTTCTACTGCCTTACCTGACACTGTATGCCACTCTTTGCATCTGGTGTCAAGGAGTAACTGCCAGCATGGGGCAGGAGTGCCGATCCGGCACCGCCATCGCGCGTTACGCCATAAGCAACAGTCTCTGTCAGTTACGACAGTGGATGCCAGCCGTCGCGTACACTCACCGACATGGCGCAGGCAGTTCCTCTCCGCGAGCGCACCCGGCAGGCGGTCCGCTCCGAGCTCGTCCGCTGCGCCATGGACCTGTTCGCCGTCAGCGGCTACGAGGGGACGACGGTGGCGCAGGTCGCGCGGTCGGCGGGCATGTCGGAGCGAAGCTTCTTCCGGTACTTCGGGTCCAAGGAGGAGCTGACCCTGGCCAGTCAGGAGCAGATCGGGCGCCGCCTGGCCGAGGCCCTGGCCGACCGCCCCGGGACCGAGCCGCCCTGGCTCGCGCTGCGCCGGGCCTTCGATCCCATCGTGACGGCCATCGACGATTCGGACGGGCGCGCCCGTCGCCTCATCGAGATGCTGCACAGTACGCCGGAACTTCGCGGTGGTCAGCTCAGCCGCCAGTACGAATGGGCGATGCGGCTGGCGCCGCACGTCGCGGCCCACCTGCCGGATGCCGACCCCGACCTGGACCCCGAGCCGCGCTCCGCGGCGATCGCGGGCGCCGCCGTCATGTGCTACCAGATGGCGCAGACCGCGTGGATCAACGCGGACGGCAGCGTGCCGATGAGCGGGCTGCTCGACCAGGCCATGAACGCCGTCGCCGATATCGCCGGCACCGCCTCCCCGCGGGCAGCGGAGAACAGCTCCGTCTGACGCCCGCAGCCCCTACGCCGCCGAGGTGCCCTCGGCCTGCTCGGCGTCGCCGTCGGCCTGCCCGGCGCCCTCTGCCCGGTCGACGCTCTCGGCCCCCGCCGCGCCCGCTGCCTGGCTGGGATCCTCGGCCTGCGCGGGATCCTCGGCCTGTGCGGAGGTGGCAGGTGGCGACGGGCAGGCGCCCGGATCCACCGGCACGAGGGCGGACATCGCACTGTCCATGAGAGCCGAGACCCGCAGCGTGCCACCGGCGGCCAACCACGTGCCCTGCACCGCCTCGTAGCAGGCCAGGGCGGCACCGGCGGCAGCGAACGCGCGGGGGTCGTGCTCGCCGCGCACCGGCGGGTCGAACCGGTCCAGCAGGTGCGGCACGAGCAGATCCCGCCAGCGCGACCGCCGCGCCAGCTGGCTGGCCATCAGGCCAGGCGTCTCGTTCAGCATCCGCAGCAGCACCGCGGCGCGATCGGGGCTGGCGTCCATCCGGTCGAGGACCAGATCGAACGCCCGGCGCAGGGCCGGCCACGCCGGCTCGCTCGCCGGCCGGGCCGCGAGCGCGGCGGCGAGCTCCCCGCCGATGGACTCCTGGTTGCCCAGGACGAGCTCCTCCTTCGACTCGAAGTACCGGAAGAAGGTCCGCTTGGACATACCAGCGGCCTGCGCGAGCTCGTCGATCGTCGTCGCCTCGTACCCCTGCCGGGCGAACAGGGCCATCGCGAGGCCCATCAGCTCGGCGCGCACCAACTGCCGCGTCCGTTCCCGCAGCGGGGTGGGATCCGAAGCCGCCATGACACGACTTTACCATTGCCAACCTTGGCACTCGATGCGGTACTTGACATCAGGTGACGTAGATGGCGTATGGTCCGACTTGTGTGGCTGGTCACATGTGAGCCAGCGACCTGAGCAGCCAGGATGCCGGCGCTTCGGGCCACGCGCCCGGCCCAGCCCGGCCCAGCCGCGGCCCCCATCCGGCCCAGCCCAGCCCTGCGCCTGGTTCGAGGGAGCTCGAAGGAGTTCGAAGGAAGGAAGGAAGCCATGAGCCAGCCTCGCTCTTCCCGAGGTAGCTGCCGTCGAGGCGTTGGAGGCCTGACATGACGATCACTTCGCCCTCGCCGGCCTCGGCCCGATCCGACGCGGACCGCGACCTCGCCTTCACCATCGCCGACCACCTGGTCGCGACCACGTTCGCCGATCTCGACGAGGACACCGTCACGGCGACGAAACTGAGCCTGCTCGACACCGTCGGGGTCACCCTGGCCTCCAGCGGCCTGACTCCCGGCGTCGAGGACTACGTCGCGGTCGCCCAGGAGTTCGGGGGCACCCCGCAGAGCCCGGTGCTCGGCTTCGGTGACGTGCGGCTGCCCGCCCCGCTCGCGGCCTGGGCGAACGGCGCCCTGCTGCACGGCCTCGACTTCGATGACCTGGTCCGCGACGTCGGCTACCACCCGAGCACCCCCACGGTGCCCACCGCGCTCGCCCTGAGCGGCCAGGCCCCGGACCTGACCGGCCGCGACCTGATCACCGCCATCGCCCTGGGCAACGACCTCGGCACCCGGCTGGCCGCGACCGTGCCCAGCCACGGCGCCTGGTTCGGCACCCCGGTCTTCGGCGGCTTCGCCTCCGCCGCGACCGCGGCGAAGCTGCTCGGCCTCGACGCGGACGCCACCCGGGCGGCGCTCGGCATCGCCTTCGCCCAGGCCGCGGGCACCCTGGAGATGCGCTGGAGCCCCAACTCCAACATCGCCTCGTTCAACGGGTCCTGGCCGAACAAGGCCGGCGTCATGGCGGCGCTGCTGGCGCGGCGCGGCGCGCAGGGCATCGAGAACACCTTCGAGGGTCGCGGCGGCCTGTTCGCCACCTACTTCGGCGGCGAGTACGACCGCGAGCAGGTCACCGGCGACCTCGGCCGGCGCTTCCGCGGCGCGGAGGTGTCGTTCAAGGTGTGGCCCGCCTGCGGCGGCTCGCACTGCGCGATCGACGCGACCCTGCAGCTGTTCGACGAGAACCAGCTGCGGGCCAGCGAGGTCGACTCGCTCGTCATCGCGACCACGCTGGGAACCTTCGCGCTCACCCAGCCGATCGAGGCGCGGCGCGCCCCGACCACGGCGATGGACGCGAAGTTCTCCATCCCGTACGCGATCGCCGTCGCCGCGGTGCGCGGGGACGTCACCCTCGCCGATTTCCTCCCGGAGAAGCTGGCGGACCCCGAGGTCCTCGCCTTCGCCCAGCGGATCGACGCGGTCGACGACCCGTCGCTGGCCATCCGCAAGGCGGCGCTGCCGGCCCGCATCGAGGTGACCACCAGCGACGGCCGCCAGCTCGTCAAGCGTGTCGACCAGCCGCGCGGCGTCTGGCCGCACAGCCGGCTCTCCGCCGAGGAGGTGGTGCGCAAGTTCCGCACCTGCGCCTCCTACGCCCGCGTCCCGATCAGCCCGAAGGCGCTCGACGCTTTCATCGACGCCGTGCTCGACCTCGAGAACCTCACCGACCTCTCCCCCCTCACCACGGAGCTCGCGCCATGACCTCCTCCTTCGCCGGCAGGACCGTCGTCGTCACCGGGGCCTTCTCCGGGATCGGCGGGGCCGCCCGTGAGCTCCTGGTGGCCGAGGGCGCCCAGGTGCACGCCCTCGACATCAAGCCGATCAGCGGCGACGTCGCCTCCTCCACCGTCGTGGACCTGCGCGATCCCGCGTCGATCGACGCCGCGGTCGCCGGGCTCCCCGGCAAGGTCGACGCGCTGTTCAACTGCGCCGGCCTGCCGCAGACGTTCGGGCCGGTGGAGGTGATCTCCGTGAACTTCCTCGGGCTTCGCCACCTCACCGAGGCACTCGTGGACCGGATGGGACCCGGCTCGGCGATCGCCAGCGTCGCCTCGGTCGGCGGTCTCGGCTGGCCGGACCTGATCGTCCCGATCCGCGAGCTGCTGGAGACCGACGGCTTCGCCAGCGGAAAGGCCTGGGTCGAGGACCATCTCGACGTCGTCGAGGCCGGCTACCGCTTCTCCAAGAGCGCCGTGATCGCCTACACGATGTACCGCAGCACCGAGCTGGTCGGCCGCGGCATCCGGATCAACTCGGCGAGCCCGGGCGACACCTCGACCCCGATGACGTCGCACTTCAGGGACTTCTACGGCGCGGACTTCTGGGAGTCGCGGGTGCTGCCCATCGGCCGGCCGGCCGAGCCGGTCGAGCAGGCCCGGGCGCTGCTGTTCCTCAACCGCTCCGACGCCAGCTACATCAGCGGGGTCAACCTCGTCGTCGACGCCGGCGCCACCGCCGCCCGCACGATGGGCCACGTTCCCACTCCAGCCGGGCTGCCCGGGACCTCCGGAGTCCGCTGAGCCCGTTCGTCGGACTGCCCTTCGGGAGATCCCCTTGACCGAGACCCTCACCCCCTCAGCCGCCGGCGGAGCGCTGACTCCCGGTCCGGCGGGCCATCCGCATGTGGTGAACACCCGGACCGCCGACTTCAACGACCGCTACCTCGAGGTGCTCGCCACGCTGCGTGCCGAGGCGCCCGTCGCCCCCACCCCGAGGCCGAACGAGTACTACGTGAGCCGGTACGACGACGTCTACCAGGTCCTGCGCGACCACGAGACCTTCTCCTCGCGCGAGGGCGTCGCGGTCGACCCGGGGGGCAAGCTGCTCCCCCCGATCGACACCGATCCCCCCGAGCACACCGCCTGGCGGGGTCTGCTCAACCGCTGGTTCACCCGCGGGCGGATGGCGGCGCACGAGCCGGCGATCCGTGCGGCCGCGCACGCGATGATCGACGATGCGCTCGCCCGGTCCGAGGTCGACCTGGTCACGGCCTACGCGGGTGCGCTGCCCACGGAGGTCTTCTTCACCCAGATCATGGGGCTGTCCGTGGCCCAGGCCCGCACCTGCGCCGAGTACGTCGACCAGGCGGTCTTCTCCGACGACGAGGAGCGCTCCAAGGCCGGGTACGCGGCGCTGGCCGCCTTCATCGCCCCGCTCGTGACCGAGCTGCGCGCCCGTCCCCGTGAGGACGAGCTGCTCAGCGAGATCGCCCACGCGGAGATCGACGGCGAGCCGGTCAGCGCCGAGAAGGCGATCCTGGCCGTGACCCTGCTCGTTCTCGGCGGGCTGGAGACGACCGCGAGCGTGCTCAGCGGTGGCCTGCACCACCTGGCGCTCCACCCCGAACTGCTGGACACCCTGCGGCGCGGCGAGACCGCGCCGATGCCGTTCGTCGAGGAGTGCCTGCGGGTGTTCGCGCCCTCGACCGGGCTGCGCCGCTCCGTCACCCGCCCGGTCGACCTCGGCGGCGTCCACCTGACGACCGGGGACACCCTGCTGGTCAGCTACGCCTCGGCGAACTACGACGAGACGGCGTTCCCGGACGCGGCGGTCTTCGACCCCGTCCGCGCCCCCAACCGGCATGTGGCGTTCGGGGTGGGGATCCATCGCTGCCTTGGTTCGAACCTGGCCCGCCTCGTGCTGACGACCGGCTTCACCGTCATGGCCGAGCGGATCCGGGAGATCGAACTGGTCGGCGAGGTGACCTACCACTCCGTGCCGACCCGGGGCCTGGTCACCTTCCCCGTCCGCCTGCACCCTCATCGGGCCTGACCCGCCGCGGTTCCGCCCCTCGCCGTCCGGTCACGGATCACCTCGCCCCGTGGCCGCGACCAGCTATGCACCACCGCTTTCAAGGAGTGGACACGGATGCACAAGTTACGTTCGATGAGGGGCGCCCTCGCCGCCGCGGTGGTAATGGCCATTGCGGCGGCCGGTTGCGGCTCCTCAGGGGGGTCGGGCGGAGCGACGGGATCGAGCTCGTCGGCCGCGGCGAGCAAGCTCACCGGCAGCCCGATCTCGATCTTCTTCATCAATGCGCAGGGATCGGCCACCGGCACCAGCTATCCGGCCGAGACCGTCGCGGCGAAGGCCGCCATCCAGTACATCAACAATGACCTCGGTGGGGTCGCGGGCCATCCGCTCAAGCTCACCACCTGTTTCACCGACGAGACACCGGCGAAGACGACGGACTGCGCGAACCGAGCGGTCACCGCGAATCCGACCGCCATCACCCTGGGCATTCTCGCCGACGACAACGATCTCATCACCGTCACCGGCAAGACCGACATCCCGATCGTGTCGAACTCGGCCTACACGCACCAGACGCTCGCGGCGAAGGACAAGGCCTTCATCATCAATTCGGGCGGCCAGGCCGCGGCGCTCGGCAACAGCCTGATGATGGCCAAGAACGGGGTCAAGAAGGCGGCCGTCGTCTACGTGAACGTCCCGGCCGTCTCCGGCGGGATCTATCCGCAGGCGGCCGCCGGGCTGAAGAAGGGCGGCGTCGCCGTCCAGGGCTTCCCGGTCGCCTACCCGTCGCCGGACCTCACGCCGACGATCGAGGCCGTCCGCAGCGGCAAGAACGACGCGCTGATGCTCATCGCGGACCCGACGACCTGCGCCGCCGCCTTCCGGGCGATGACGACGCTGGGCCTGAACATCCCGATCTACACTCCGATCGAGTGCCAGAACGCGGAGAACAGCAGGACCGTCACCGCCCTGCCGCAGAAAGTGTACATCCAGCAGACCTTCGTGCCGCTGGACTCGAACGACCCCGACGCCGTCGCCTACACCAGGGCGATGAAGAGCTACGGCGGCAAGAACGACATCAACTCGGGTTTCGCGGTCAACGGCTTCCAGAGCATCATGGCCGTCTACCAGGGCCTGAAGGCGGCGAGCGCGTCGGGTGAACCGACCACGGCCACGCTGAAGGACGCCCTGCGCACCCAGAAGCTGCACCAGTTCCTGCTGGGCCCGGACACCAGCTTCACCTGCGACGGCAAGCTCGTGCCGGCGCTGCCGGCGCTGTGCTCCCTCAACACGCTGATCGGGACCTGGAAGGGATCGGAGGTCGTCGACTCGGTGCCGGTCGACGCATCGAAGGCCCTTTCCTGACGCAGTCTCCCCGGCAGACTTCTGCGACAGCGGATTCCTGCCACACCGGAAACGTCCGCGATTTCCGGGGCCGCGGCACCCCCGGGTGTGGCCCCTGGGACGGGATCGCCACGTGACCGGCGGAACGAGGGTACGGGAACGGTGACGACCGTTCCCGTACCCCTCCGACCAGATCCACCGTCAGGTCCGCTGTCAGGTCACCGTCAGATCCACCATGTCGGACACCTCACGAGAACACCTGACACCGCGGGGATCGCCAGGAGGAAACACGCCCATGGTCACCACCAGCACCTCCGCGGCCGGCACGTGCCCGGACTTCCCGATGCCGCGTGACCGGTCCAACCCACTGGCGCCCCGCCCGGGCTGGTCGCGCTGAGCGACGCCGGCCCGCTCGCCCGCGTCACGCTGTGGGACGGCAGCACCGCCTGGCTGGTCAGTAACTACGCCGACCAGCGCGGGCTGCTCGGCGACGACCGGTTCAGCGCCGACACACGCCGGCCCGGCTTCCCGCAGAGCGCCGTGGCCACCGCGACCTGGTTCGAGCGGGCGTTTTCCAGGCCACCGCGGCGACCGTCGTGTCGACGTCGTCCACGCTGGCGGAGAGCAGCCAGGCCATCGACGACCTGCGGGCCTACGTCGCGGGCCTGATCGAGTCCCGCGCCGCGGACCCCGGCACCGACGACCTGCTCGGCTCCATCATCTCCGAGCAGTACCTGACCGGCCGGTACTCGCTGGCGGAGACCGCCGCGATCGCGCTGCAGCTTCTGCTGGCGGGGCACGACACGACGGCCAACATGATCGCGCTGGGTACGCTCGCCCTGCTGCAGCATCCCGACCAGCTCGCGCTGCTTACCTCCGGGGCCGCTCCCATCGCCGGTGCGGTGGAGGAGCTGCTGCGCTTCCTGACCATCGTGCACACCGGTCGGCGGCGGGTGGCCCTCGAGGACGTCGAGATCCACGGTGATGTTATCGCGGCCGGCGAGGGCGTCATCGCGCCCAGTGACGTCAGCAACCGGGACCCGGCCCTGTTCGCGCGGCCCGACTCCCTGGACCTCACCCGCAACGCGCGCCAGCACCTCACCTTCGGCTACGGCATCCACCAGTGCCTCGGCGCGCCGCTGGCCCGCCTGGAGCTGCAGGTCGCCTACGCATCCCTGTTCGCCCGGATTCCCACCCTGCGGCTGGCAGCCCACCCGTCGACCCTGCGCTACCGGGACGACTCGGTGATCTACGGCGTACGTGAGCTGCCGGTCACCTGGAATTCCCAGATCAGCTAGAGGCCGCGTGCGCTCTGTAGACGAACAGGGCTGGTGGCGTATTCTTGGAGTGGTGCGCAGCGGAGGAGACGATGTCGTGTGACCCCCGAACCAGGCTCGGTCAGTGACCTCCATCTGGAGGGTGCACCGATAGACGGCGAGCCTGCCCCCGTGGATGTGTGGGCGGGCATACGGGCGCAGTGGTTGCAGAGCGACGACAGTCGCCGCCGCGTATTCCACAAGCAGGAGCGGCTGGTCGATCAGATCACCTATTTCCTGCGCGCGTCCATCCTTGATAGTCTGCTTCCCGCGGGTGTTCCGCTCATCCAGGAGGAGCTGTCTGAGATCCTGGGAGTGAGCAGGACGCCACTGCGGGAGGCCTTCCGCCTGCTCGAGCGGGACGGTCTGGTCCGGCCCGCGCTGCGGGGGGAACACCGTCATCGTCGCCGAGTTCAGCGACAAGGAGGTCGCCGACCTCTACCAGATCCGCGAGGTTCTGGATGGTCTCGCGGCGCGCCGGGCGACCATCCGGCAGGTGTCCGACGATCAGGTCGACCATCTGAAGAAGTACATCGAGGAAATGTCAGGGGCCGTGCACCCCTTCGACACCTCTCGCTTCCTGCAGGCCCATGTCGCATTCCACCTGGGTATCGTGAATCTTTCGGGAAGCTACCGCCTTCAGCAGCAGGAGGCGGTGTTCCGTATCAGCGGGCAGATGCTCTACCGACGCCTCGCGGACAACGAGGAACGCATGGAGCGCTCGAACATCGAGCACGGCGAAATTCTGGACGCGATCCTCTCGGGAGACGCCGATCTCGCCGAGGAACTCGCGCGCCAGCACATCCGGCGGGCTTCCGCCGCCTGGCAGACCTGAGCCGCCCGCCCACACCCGAACGTGAGCCGCCCGGCCATTCCGGACTGAGCTCCGCGACCTTCGGCCGGCGCTCACAGAAGGCCTGGAAAAGCCCTTCGTGATCCTCTTTGTTGATATCGAGGTACAGCCGCACCCGCCATGTCCGCAAGGGCGGTGGAGATCTCGGCGGAAAGGGCGTCGTCCATCCCCGTCTCGGCGACGCAGCGGGCGGCCAACCCGTCGAGCACCATGCACAGATCGTAGAGTTCCTCGATCTCGTCGTTGGTCAGCTCGACGACCTCGACGGTGTTGTTGCCATTCGAGGTCCGGATGAGTCCGTCGCGCTCGAGCAGGCGAAAGGCCTCCCGCAGCGGCGTCCGGCTGACCCCGAGCTGCGTCTGCAGCAGCTGCTGGCCGGGCAGCAGAGTACCGCCGAGGATGAGCTCCCGCAGCCGCTCCGCCACGTCGTCCATGAGACGGGCTCGCTGCGAGCGCCGGTCACCGCCGACCTCGGACGTCGTCACGTTCACCTCCGGACTGCGCCGCTGTGCCGCCGCCTGCTCGCATCCTGGATGCGAGCGCTACGCCCGATATATAGTAGCCGCTGCCCCGCGCCTTCGAGCGCCCTGGTCATCAGGCGGATCGTATGGGCCCTCGCCGCGATCCCGGTTAGCACGATCCCAACAAGGGAGTCGAGTAGTGACGATTGCGGCGCGAGACACGGTGATCTGTAGCCCGGTCCGGACGGCGGTCGGCCGGTTCGGCGGGGTGTTCCGGGACCTGAGCGCGCAGGAGCTTGGCGCGGCGGTCGTACGCGGCCTGCTGGAGCGCACCGGAGTCTCCCCCGACGCCGTCGACGACGTGCTGTTCGCGCAATGCTATCCAAGCATGGACGCCCCCGCGCTGGGCCGGGTCGTCGCCCTGGACGCCGGGCTTCCGGTGGAGACGGGCGGTCTGCAGATCGACCGCCGCTGCGGCTCCGGCCTGCAGGCGGTCATCTACGGGGCGCTGCAGGTCGCGACGGGTGCGTCCGACGTGGTGATCGCGGGTGGTGCCGAGTCGATGAGCAACGCGCCGCTGTTCACCCACGCCGGCCGCTGGGGCCTGCGCGGCGCCGGGCTGATGCTGCACGACGCGCTCGCCCGGGGCCGGGTGACCGCCGGCGGGAAGAACTACCCGGTCCCCGACGGCATGGTCGAGACCGCGGAGAACCTGCGCCGCGAGTACGCCATCTCCCGTACCGAGCAGGACGAGTTCGCGCTGCGCTCCCACCAGCGCGCGGTCGCGGCGCAGAAGAACGGCACCTTCGCCGAGGAGATCATCCCCGTCACCGTCCCCGGTCGCGGCGGTGACACGGTGGTGACGGCCGACGAGCACCCCCGGGCCGACACCAGCCTGGAGTCCCTCGGCCGCCTGCGGCCCATGCTGGGTCGCAAGGACCCCGAGTCCACCGTCACCGCGGGCAACGCCTCCGGTCAGAACGACGGCGCCTCCGCCTGCCTCATCACGACCAGGGAGAACGCGGACGCCCTCGACCTGCGCCCGCTGGCCCGCATCACCTCCTGGGCCGTCGCCGGCGTCCCGCCGAAGGTCATGGGCATCGGGCCGGTCCCCTCGACCACCAGGGCGCTGGCCCGCGCCGGCCTCGCCCTGAGCGACATCGACCTCCTCGAGCTCAACGAGGCCTTCGCGGCACAGGCGCTGGCCGTGGTGAAGGACTGGGCACTCGACCTGACGCCCGGCAGCGCCGACGACGAGCGCTTCAACGTCCACGGCTCCGGGATCTCGCTAGGCCACCCGGTCGGGGCGACCGGCGGCCGCATCCTCGCCACCCTTCTCCACGAACTGCACCGCCGCGAGGCCCGCTACGGCCTCGAGACCATGTGCATCGGCGGCGGCCAGGGCCTCACCGCGATCTTCGAGCGCGTCGCCGATTAGAGGCCGCGTATGGGCGTGTGATCAAGCTGGCGTGGCTCCGGTGGTCGGGTTCGAGCCCGTTCGGGCTCGACACCCGGCCTCGACCGCCACTCTCTGTGAGTGAGGTGGGGATCGCTGCGAGGGGTCGGTGATCAACATGGCTGCTCTACCCGGTTTCGTGTCTGGTTTGTCACGGGCAAGCGACCATCCCGGCTCATCCCCGCCCGAGGCGACGGGATCCGACGTTTCGCCCGGTTGCCCCTGCGTTCGCGACATACGCTGCCAGGACCCTGCCACGGCGGCGGCGTCGGCGATCACGATCGCGAAGATCGCAACCCGACGCATGGCCTAGTCCGCCGGCCTTCGGGTCCCGCGTACGCGAACCGGCAGGCACACGCCCACGCGGACCCGAGAGCCACAAACAACTGAGCGCGCACGCTCGAATGCCACCTGCACTCGGCGCTGCGCCATCGGGGATAGTGCCGAGGAATAGTCACGCTTCGGCCCTCGAAACCGTTCCTGGCCCTCGGCATGGCAGTCAGGCTCGCGTTCCCCACGTCGCCCGCGCCCGCGAATGCCATCGACCGCCGTGTCAATGTCAGAACTCATCCGCCATCCCTCGCATCCTGCCGTCCCCTTCGGCCCACATACGAACAGGAAGCACTCTAGACGGGATGCATCCTGCATGCAGCCCCCTGAAGCCTGGATGCAGCGACGGGCCTGGGGCCCTCTATGGCGCGACCACCGTGCGAGGTGAGTACACGTTGGGTTATGGGCGACGGACGGATCGATGCTCTCCGTGCCTTTAGCGTTCCTCAATGCAGGCAAACGCGGAGTCATGCTCGATTCCGGAACCCCGGCCGGTACCCAGATCGCCCACGAGCTCGTCCGCGCTGCCGACGTGGTGCTGTGGTCCGAGGGCACGTTCGACCCGACCACCGTCCCGGACCTGCCGGAACGGCAGATCCGGGACGGCGCCGGCGCCTACGGCTCGTTCCCGGCCGAGGCCTCCCCCACAACCGCCTTCACCCGCCTGCACGCGGGCTCCAGCGGGTATCTGATTCCGGGCGCAACCGGGTCGGTAGAGGATCCCGCACGCACCGCTGGACAACGTCGGGCACGATAGTGTGGCAAAGGAGCGACGCATGGCCGAGAACATCCTTCTAGTGCAGAGCAACGCGGTCGAGGGAAAGGATGAGGAACTCAACCGGTGGTACGACGAGGTGCACCTTCCGGAGATTCTGCAGATTCCCGGGTTCGTTGCGGGCAGGCGCTACGAGATAGCGCCGGCCAGCCCCGGCAGCACGCACCGCTACCTGGCCGTGTACGAGATCGACGGGGACCCGGCCAAAGCGCTGAAGGAACTCGGCCGACGGCTGCGCGGCGGCGAGCTGAACCAGTCGGACGCGATCGACTCGTCCAGTGCCGCACTCTCGCTGTGGCATGCGCTCGGCGCCCGGGTGGAGGCCCAGGAAAATCCGGCGGACTGAGCGCCGGCCTGCTTTCCCGGGTTGTCTTCCGATACGGCAGTGCAGGTCACCGAAGTGGAGCGCTGATGGTCGCTGACATAGATTTCACGGATCAGGTCGCTATTGTCAGCGGGGCCGGTGGCGGCCTCGGCCGCGCGCTCCTCGAGTAGCTCGCGCCGCCGGGTTTCCTCGCGCCGCCCGGGTGGCCGGAGTCGCCCGGGTGGCCAGGGCGCCCGGGCGACTTCCGTGATGAGGCGGTTGCTGCTGGGTCAACGCTGACCCAGCACCAACCCGTCCTGCGGGGCGGCCATGGTCTCAGTCGACGGCTGCCGGCACCCGGGCGGGCACCTCGAGGACTCCGGCCGCGACGAGCCGGTCGATCTCGGCGTCGTCGAGGCCCAGCACGCGGGCGGCGATGTCCCGGGTGTGCTCGAAGCGCAGCGGCGCCGGGCGGAGTTCGGGGTCGGGCACCGCGCGGAAGTGCGCGTGCCGCACCTCGGCCCACAGGTCCCCGTCGATCTGCGGCTGCGGCTGGATGGCGAGGTAACCGCGGGCCCGCAGGTGCGGGTCGTCGAGGAGCTCCGGGACGCGCAGCATCGCCGCGGCGGGCACCCCGGCCTCCTGCAGGACGGTCATCGCGTCGCGCGGGGATCGCCGACTGGTCCAGGCGAGGACGAGCTCCTCGATCGCGGCCCGGTTCGCCAGCCGGTCGGCGGCCGTCGCGAACCGCGGATCCTCTCCCCCGGCCTGGTCGGCACGCGCGGGCTGCAGGAGGCCGGCGAGGCGGCGCCACTGGTCGTCGCCGTGGACGTCGATGACCAGCCATTCGTCGTCGCCGGCGCAGGGGTAGAGGCCCTGGGGGGCGTCGGTCTCGCCGACGTTGCCGACGCAGCGCAGCGAGCCGGGGCGCAGGGACTCCCGGGCGAAGGCGGGGGCGGCCTGGCCGAGGATGACGTCGGCCTGGCTGACCTGGATGCTCGCGCCGCGGCCGGTGCGGCGGCGGCGCGCCAGGGCGGCGAGCACGCCGACCGCCCCGACGCGGGCGGCGATGTGGTCCGGGTAGATGGTGGTGGCGTCGCTCCAGCCGGCGGGACGCTCGGGGTAGGCCCACAGGCTGGTCAGCCCGGTGACGGCGCGGACCAGGGGTCCGTACCCCATCCGCCCGCTCCACGGGCCGTGGGAGCCGAAGGCGCTGCTCTGCGCGGTGATGATGCCGGGGTTGATCGCGGCGAGCTCGTCGTGGGAGAAGCCCAGGGACTCCATGGTGCCGGGTTTGAAGTTCGACAGCACGACGTCGGAGACCGCGACGAGATCCCGGAAGATCCGCGCGCCCTCATCGCTGCGCAGGTCGAGTCCGATGCTGAGCTTCCCGCGGTGGCCGTAGGAGAACCCGGGGCTGATCGGGCCGGGGACGAGGGACTGGCGCGCGCCGTCCGGGAACGCGGTGGACTCGACCTTGATGACCTCCGCGCCCTGGTCTGCGAGCAGGCGTCCGGTCTCCGCGCCGACGACGATGACGCCCAGGTCAAGAACCCGAATGCCCGCCAGGGGCCGGCGGGGTGCCGACAACGTCCCGGAGGCCGCCCCGGACGTCCGCGCGCCGTCCGCGCTCCCCTGCGCCGCGGGCCCGGACGCCGCCTCGTCGGACGCCGCGAGGTCGGACGCGGCGAGGTCGGAGGTGGGCGGGTCCGTGGCGTCGGACACGGCGGGGGCACGCAGGCCGGTCCGCCGCCCGTCGATCTCCACGAGTCCGCCGGGCACGCTCAGGGTGCCGTGACCGTCGACGGGGATGTCGGTCAGCGCTCCGGTGGCCCGGAAGTGGTCGGCCTCGAGGACGTCGGCGGGGTCGAGGACGGGTGCGATGGGGAAGCCGTACTGGTCTCCGGCGGCCACGAGCTCGTCGCGGGTGTGGGTGGCGAAGCGCGCCCCGATGTAGGGGTACAGGGTGCCGGCGGCGGCAAACCGGGCGCCGAGCTGCTCGAGCCGGGGGTCGGCGAACTCCGCCGGTTCGCCGAGCCAGGCGCGCATGCCGCGCCACTGGCGGGGTGCGAGCAGGCAGATGCGGACGGCGCCGTCGGCGCAGGGGAAGATGGGGTACATGTGGCGGGCATCCGGGCGGCCGCGGGGCCCGTCGACGGCGGGCAGGCCGCCGGCGGCGCTGCCGCCGACGCCGAAGGCGGCGTCGAGAGTGCTGAGGGTGGCCTCCAGGACGGACAGGTCGACCCGGTCACCGGTGCCGGTGGCGTCCGCGTGGTACCAGGCGACGACGGCCGCCCACGCGGCCTGGACGGCGGCGGACTGGGTCGCGAGTTCGCCGGGCGGGAGCAGCGGCGGCAGACCGGGCAGGCCGGATCGGCTCAGCACGCTGGACAGCGCGAGCTGCACGCGCTCGGTGCCGATCCAGTCGCGGTAGGGGCCGTCCTGACCGAACGCGCTCAGGGACACGACGACCAGGCGGGGATTGAGCGCGCGCAGCGTGTCCTCGGTGAGGCCGGCGGCGGCGAGGTCGCCGGGGCGCCCGTCCTCCAGCAGGAGGCCGACCGAACGGACCAGACCAGTCAGCGCCGCGCTGCCCGCCTCGGTGGACGGATCCAGGCGGGCGCGCCGCTTGCCGGCGTCGAAGACCAGCCGGTGGGCGTCGTCCAGGGCGTCGGCGGCGGAGATGGCGCCGTCGGCGGCGGACGTGGTGGGCGCGTCCACGCGCAGGACGTCGGCCCCGAGGTCGGCGAGCAGGCGGCCGGTGAGCCGGCCGGCGCCCGTGGTCAGGTCGAGGACCCGCAGATCGGCCAGCAGATCGACGGGCATCACGGGTAATGGTGCGCTCACACCGGACTCCATCATGTGCTGGCGGCGCCACCGTCCCGGGCGTCGACGATTACGGACCCGATCAGTATGTAATTACCGGCCGGGATGCGCCAGTGTTCGTGCCCACAGGACGACCAGTCATGTCCGCGGGCGCCCTGGAGATGCCGGAGGCGGGCAGGCAGGCGGCTCCAGCGGTCCGCCGAGCGCATGGGGCGGACCGCTGGAGCCCGTTCGGTGGTCGGTGCTCTATCTGCCCTGGCCGCCGATGGCGGCGGCGAACTCCGCGACGGAGTCGGCGGGGAAGGCGAGCGTCGACCGGTCCTCGATGTCGGCGAGGTTGCGCGCGACGTCCTCGGCGCTGACGTCGCCGGCCTGCTCCGGCGCCCAGCCGGCGGTCTCGCCGATGAGCACCCGGTGGTAGCGCCCCGCCGCCACCGAGTAGACCGCGGCGGCGGTCGCCCCGCCCGCCTCACTCGCGGCTACTTCATCGAGCCGACCCTGTTCGCCGGCGTCCGCAACGACAGCCGGACCGCCCAACACGAACCGGCCTAGCGCTCGCCGCGCGTCGCGGCGAGCGCCGTGGTCAGCAGCGCCGGAACCATCCACTCGAACTCCTCGTGGTGGCGGTTGCGACTTCCCTTCCGCAGGAACTTCACGTAGTTGCCCTCCAGGACCAGCGCCAGCTTGAACAGCGCGAGTGCCTGGTAGAAGGAGATCGCGGAGGTGTCCCGCCCGGACCGCTCCTGATAGCGCCTCACCACCTCGTCGCGCGTCGGCATGCCGGGCAGCTGGGTGACCCAACGGCCGCCGGGGGGCGTCGTCGCCGGCACCTCGTCGGCGTGCGACCACAGCCCGACGAACCATCCCAGATCGAGCAGCGGATCGCCGATCGTCGACTGCTCCCAGTCCACGATCGCCGCCACCGACCCGGGCGCGCCCGGGCGGAACATCACGTTCATGAAGGTGTAGTCGCCGTGCATGATGGCGGCGCCGCCGGCGGCCGCCCCGCTCGGCCGGTTCGCGACCAGCCAGTCGGAGAGCTCGTCGATACCGGGCAGGTCACGCACCCGGTAGCTGTCGAGCTGGCCCCGCCAGCGGTCGACCTGCCGGTCGAGGAAACCGGCGGGGCGGCCGAAGTCGGTCAGACCGGCCGCCTCCCAGTCGACGCTGCCGAGATCGGCCAGCGCGTCGACGGCCGCGTAGGCGGCCACGGTGCGCTGCTCGGGCGTGAGCTCCGTCGGGCCGTCCGAGGTCGCCGTGATGTTGAAGCCGTCGACGAACTCCATCACGAGGAAGCGAGTCCCGAAGGTCGCGGTGTCCTCGCAGAGCGCGACGGCCCGCGGATGCGGCACCGCGGTCGCGTCCAGGGCCCTCAGGACCCGGAACTCGCGGCCGACGTCGTGCGCGCTGGGCGACGTGCGGTGCACCGGCGGCACCCGCAGGATGAACCGGCCGGCACTGGTCTCGACCCGGTACATCCGGTTCGAGGCGCCGATCGAGATGGTGGTGACGTCACTGAGGGTGAGCCCGGAATCCACCGACCCCCGCAGCGCCTCCGTGAGCGCCTCCTGGTCGACCTCGGTCGACCGATCAGCCTGCGCCGTGGGGGTGTCCGTGTCCGCGAGTTCAGCGCTCACCGAAGTCCCACCCGTCGCCGTCACGGTAGGCGCGCAGAATCCGCTTCGCCACCCGCTCGATGTGGGCCTCGTCCGGGCCGTCGACGATGCGGCCGAACCGCACCTCCCGGTACATCGACTCCAGGGGCGTCAGGTTCGACATGCCCTCGGCGCCGTAGACCTGCATCGCCCGGTCGACGACGTTCGCCACGGTCTTCGCGCACGACACCTTCACCGAGCTGAGCTCGATGCGGGCCTGCTCGCCGGCGTCGACCTTGGCGGCGGCGTCCAGCACGAGCAGCCGGCTCGCCTTGATCTCCTGGTAGGAGTCGAAGACGAACTTCTGGATCAGCTGCCGGTCGGCCAGCGGCCTGCCGCGCAGCACCCGGGTGTTGGCCCGGTCGCACAGCAGGTCGAAGGCCCGCTGGGAGGCACCCAGCCAGCGCATGCAGTGGTAGATCCGGCCCGGGCCCAGCCGGCGCTGGGCCAGCTCGAAGCCCTTGCCGCGCTCCCCGAGGATGCTCGATGCGGGTACCCGGACCTCGTCGAACTCGATCTCGAAGTGCCCGGACATGATCCCGTGCAGGCCCATGACCTCCACATCGCGCACGATGTGGAATCCCGGCGTCTCCTTCGGCACGATGATCATGCTGAAGGCCTCGTGCTGGGGGGCGTCCGGCTCCGTGCGGCACATCACGATGGTGGCCGCGGAGCGGTCGGCCGCGCTGATGAACCACTTCCGGCCGTTGATCACCCACTCGTCGCCCTCGAGGCGGGCGGCGGTCTGGAACTGGGTGGGGTCCGAGCTGCTCACACCGGGCTCGGTCATGGCGAAGGCCAGCCGCAGGTCGCCGACCACGGAGGGCAGGACCCAGCGCTCACGCTGCTCCTGGGTACAGACGGCGTCGAGCATGAGCACCGTCTGCAGGGTGGTCGTCCCGAAGACCTGGGTCGCGGGCTCCGAGCGGCCGATCACCTCGTTGATGTAGGCGTAGTCGAGCATCGACAGGCCGCCGCCGCCGAGGTGCTTGGGGTGGCCGAGCGCCCACAGGCCCTCCGCCTTCGCCTTGGCCTCCAGGTCACGCAGGACGGCGCGCCCCTCGTCGCCGCCGGCCATGAGGACGGGTTCGGCCGGGTAGACGTGCTTCTCCAGGAAGTCCTCGAGCCGGTGCCTTAACGGCCGGATCTCGTCAGGAGCGGCGAACAGGGCCATCTGGGCTCTCCCGTGTCGTAGCTGGGATGGGTCGGATCGGTGGACGCGGCGCTGGTCGGTCCTCGCTGGTCAGTCCTCGGGCTCGTCGCCGACCGTCCACCGCGGCGGTCGGCGCTCGAAGAACGCCTTCGGCCCCTCCTGCGCGTCGGGGTGGTGGTCGGCGTGGGCCCGCAGCAGGACGAAGCCGCGGCGCAGTGCCTCGTGCAGGGGCATGGACAGCGAGTCGTAGATGGCCTCGCGGCTGATCGCCACGGCCGCGGGGCTGCCCTGGGCCACCGCCGCGGCGAGTTCCAGCGCCCGCGCGCGCAGGTCGGCGTCGGGGACGACTTCGGTGATCATCCCGACCTCGAGCGCGCGGGCCGCGGTGATCCGCTCGGCCCTGCCGAGCAGCACCATCCGCATGACGGCGCCCAGCGGCATCCGCCGGGACAGCCCGATCGGCTCGAGCGCGGAGACCTGGCCGACGTTGACGTGCGGGTCGAGGAAGGTCGCCGACTCGGCGGCGATGGCGAAGTCCGCGTCGCTGACGAAGTGCAGGCCGGCCCCGGCGCAGATGCCGTTCACCGCGCAGATCGTCGGCTTGGAGATGCCCGCCTGCAGCGGGGTGAAGTGGTTCTCGCGGTCGTAGTCGCTGGTGCGCGCCCGGGTCGTGTCCGAGACGGTGGCCACGTCCGCACCGGAGCAGAACGCGCGCTCGCCGGTGCCGGTGAGCACCGCGACCCGCAGGGTGGGGTCCGCGTCGAACGCCCGCCAGACCTCCCGGAGCTCGACCTGCATCGTCGGCGACAACGCGTTGAGCCGATCGGGGCGGTTGAGCGTGATGACCAGTACGTGGCCCGACGTTTCGACCTCGAGGGTCGTCCAGGGACCCGTGACGCCGACGGGTTCCATCCATGTCCTCCTAGAGTCCGACCAGAATCCGACCAGAGCCCGACCAGAATTTGGCGTGGCTCAGCGCCCGCGGCGGATGTCCTGCCAGGGGATGCTGTTGTCGCTGAAGGGGTCCTTGGGGAGGCCCAGCGAGCGCTCGCCGACGTTGTTGCGCTGCACCTCGGAGGTGCCGCCGCCGATGGTGTCGCCCCGGCTGCGCAGGAACCCGAAGGCCGTGCGGTCCGCGCTGACGTCGTCCGGGTCACGGGCGAGGCCCGTGATGCCGAGCAGGTCGATCATGCCGGACTGCAGCCGCTGGTTGTGCTCGGAGGACATCACCTTCAGCATGGCCGGGGCGGCGCCGTCGCGGCCCAGCGCCCGGGCCCGGGCGTTCGTCATCCGCACCACGCTGTTCTCGACGAAGAGCCGGGCGACGAGATCGGCCTGCACCGGGTCGTCGATGGGCCGCTGCCCGGGCTCGCCCTGGCTCGCGAGCTCGATCAGGCGGTCGATGGACGAGCCGCTGGTGCGTTCCCGCAGCGACGATCCGGCGCCGGAGAGCATGGCCCGCTCGTGCGCGAGCACGGTGCGGGCGACCACCCAGCCCTCGCCGGCCGCTCCGATGCGCTCGGTGTCCGCGACGAGCGCGTCGTCGAAGAAGACCTCGTTGAACTCGGCGTCACCGCTGATCTTGCGCAGCGGGCGCACGCTGACGCCGGGCTGGTCCAGGTCGAGCGCGAAGGCGGAGATGCCCTGGTGCTTGGGCAGCGCCGGGTCGGTGCGCGCCAGCAGGATCCCGAACCTCGCCTCGTTGGCGAAGCTGCTCCACACCTTCTGCCCGCTGACGAGCCACTGCTTGCCGTCCTCGGCCAGGGTCGCCCGGGTGGACAGGCCGGCCAGGTCCGAGCCCGCGCCCGGCTCGCTGAACAGCTGGCACCAGACCTCGCTGTTGTCCGCGATCCCGGGCAGGTAGCGCCGGCACTGCTCCGGGGTCCCCCAGTCGAGCAGGGTCGGCGCGACGAGTGCGACGCCGACGATGTTCACGGCGGTGAGCCGGGCGCGGCGCAGCTCCGCGGTGACGGCACCGGCGAGCGCCGAGGGCAGGCCGAGGCCGCCGTACTCGACCGGCCACGTCGGCCCGACCAGACCGGAGGCACCCAGCACGGGATACCATTCCCGATATTGCTCCGGGCTGCGGATGGCGTGCAGCCGGGCCAGGTCGCCCTCGAGGGCGGCCTTCAGCCAGTCGGCCGGCACATGGGCCTGCGCCCACGCGCGCACAGCGGCGCGGATCGTGGCCGCGTCCTGCGTGGCCGCAGCAGCCACCAGTGCCTCATCGGGCGTAGGCGTCGTCACCGTTGCTCCCGCTCCTCCCGCGCGACCGCCCCGGACAAGCCCGGCCGCGGGTGGATCCGGCCTGGATGTGCGGGGACTTCCAAGGTGTCACAGAGTACCGGGAGCGCGTCCATGGCACCCTCCATCGCTCCCAGTAAAGTATACTGTACTTCCATGGATGGAAGCCAGAAAGTAGCGGCGGACATGGCGGCCGGCTCGCCGGACGGTCCCGCGGAGCCGGTCCTGGAGCGGCTGGGGCTGACGATCCCGCTGCCGCCCTCGCTGCCCGACCACCAGGGGCTGTTCCGCCGACTGGCCGACGCCGGCTACACGGACGTCTGGACCACGGAGGCGGCCGGTACCGACGCCTTCACCCCCCTGGCCCTCGCGGCCGCGTGGGAACCGAGGCTCCGCCTGGGCACGGGCATCGCCTCGGTGTTCACCCGCGGGCCGGCCCTGCTCGCCCAGTCGGCCGCCGCGCTGGCCGAGGCCGCCCCCGGTCGGGTGATGATCGGTGTCGGCACCTCGTCGGCGGTCTTCGTCCGCAACTGGAACTCGATCGACCCGGCGAAGCCCTACCGGCGTGCGGCCGAGACGTTGCAGGTCCTGCGGCCGGCCCTGCGCGGGGAGCGGGTCGACCTCGCCGGCGAGACCATGACCGTGCGGGGCCTGCGCCTGGACCGCCCGCCCGCCACCCCTCCCCTGCTGGTCCTGGCCGCGCTGCGGCGCGGCATGATCCGGCTGGCCGCGCGGGCGGCGGACGGCATCATGATCAACTGGCTGTCAGCGGACGACGTGCGGACCGTCACCGCGGAGTATGCCGACGCGGGCGGCTCCGGGCCGGTCATCGACCGGATCATGGTATGCCCCAACCCGGACGCGGACGTGGTCCGCGAGGCGGTCCGGCCACTGATCGCCCGCTATCTGTCGGTGCCGGGTTACGCCGAGTTCCAGCGGTGGCTCGGCCGCGGCGAGGCACTGGCCGACATGTGGAAGGCATGGGAGGCGGGCGACCGTGCGGCGGCCGCCGCCGCCGTGCCGGACTCGGTGATCGACGAGTTGGTCGTGCACGGGACGCCGGAGCAGTGCCGACGGGGCCTCGCCGCGTTCGCGGCGGCCGGGGTCACGGTTCCCGTCGTCGCGGTGATGCCCTACGGCATCGACCCGGTCCAGGGCGCGCTGGCCATCGCCGAGGGCTGACCGACCTGCTGACCGGTATCGCTCCGGAGGCTCGCGCCTCCGGAGCGACCACCCGTCCTAGACGGTGAGGCCGAAGCGCTCGAGGTTGTAGCACTCGATGGCCGCGCCACGGACCAGCAGCCGGACCTCCTCCTCGCTCAGCCCGGCCTCGACTGCGAGGTCGGAGAGCACCTTCTCCGAGTGCGGGTAGGTGCTGTCCGAGTGCGGGAAGTCGATCTCGATCATGATCTGGTTCATCCCGATCACGTCCCGCTCACGCAGACCGGCGCGGTCGTCGAAGATGCAGCCGTAGATGTGGCCCTTGGCGTAGCTGCTCGGGGGGTTGGGCAGGACCTCGCGGATGCGGGCGTCGTAGAGCTCGGCCCGCCGCCAGGCGCTGTCCATCCGCTCGTAGAAGAACGGCATCCAGCCGACCTGACCCTCGCTCAACGCGATCTTCAGGTTCGGGTAGCGGGCGAAGATGCCGGACCAGATCCAGTCCGCCACGGCGTGCACGGAGTTCTCCGCCGTCAGGGTGACTCCGACGAACTGGGGGGCGTCCAGCGAGGTGGAGGGCATCTTCGACGACGAGCCGATGTGCATGTTCACGACGATGTTCGTCTCGTCGCAGGCCTGCCACAGCGGCTCCCAGTAGCCGGAGTGGATGCTCGGCAGGCCGAGCGCGTGCGGGGCCTCGGAGAACGCGATCGAGGTCGTGCCCAGGGCCGCGCACCGGCGGACCTCGGCCGCGGCGAGCTCCACGTCCCACAGCGGGATGAGCGAGAGCGGGATCAGCCGGCCGGCACCCGGCCCGCCGCACCACTCCTCGATCATCCAGTCGTTCCACGCCCGCAGCGCCAGCAGCGCGACGTCCTTGTCGCCGCGCTCCAGGAACGTCTGGCCGCAGAAGCGGGGGACGGTCGGGAAACAGATCGAGGCCTCGTTGTGGTTGAGGTCCATCGCCTTGAGCCGCTCGTCCTGCTGCCAACAGCCGGGGTGGATCTCGTCGTAGGTGACGGGCTCGCGCGACTCCTTGGCCACGCCGTACTGCGCGTACCCGGCGTGCAGCGGCCACACCATGTCCTGGTACAGCCAGACGTCCGACCAGCCGGTGTGCGGGCCCTCGGTTACGGAGTCGTCGAAGACGGTCTTCCCATCCCGCACCGCCACCTGCCCGAACCGGCGCTCGACGCGCGGCCCCTCGTCACGGACCCTCGCGGGAAGTCGGTCACGCCACAGCGTGGGCGGCTCCACGACGTGATCATCAACAGAGATAATCAACGGGAAATCGGTCACCTGGAACTCCTTACCGGCGCGGCGCGCCATGCTACCGCCTGTCTCCTATGACACCTGGGCGTCGAGCGTGCGGGAGGCCCACCCGCGCGACCGGACATGTGACGCGAGGCGATGCGAGTGCCGGGACCGGATCACGGCATGCCGCCGAGCTGGTCCCAGATCTTCTCCCGGTAGGCCGCGTCATCCAGCTCAGCCCGACGCCGCAGCAGGGCTGCCGCCTCCTCGCCGACCGGGTGCCGGCTGAACGCCAGCTTCTCGCTCTCGATCGCCGTCGCCACCGCGACCGCGACCTCCTCGGGTGTCGACGCCCGGGAACCGTGCGACTCCCGGACGGCCCGAGCCCACTGCTCGCTGATCGTGATGTAGGGCTCCACGGCGAGCTCGTACCCGTGCCTGCTCGCCGCGAAAGCGGAGGAGACCGCTCCAGGCTCGATGACTATCACACGCCCGCCGGTGGGCTCCAGTTCAAAGGACAGGGACTCGAACGCGAGTTCGAGCGCAGCCTTCGATGCGCCGTAGACACCCGTGAGCGGTCGGGTCGCCCGCCCGGCCGGCGAGCTGATGAGGACGATCGTGGCACCGCCGCGGGACCGCATCGCGGGTAGCAGCGCCTTGGTGATCCGCAGGGAGCCCAGCAGGTTGACGTCGAAGACGCGCTCGATGACGTCCATCGGGATCGCCTCGAGCGGGCCGTGCACACCGAAGCCCGCGTTGTTCACCAGGATGTCGACCGGCGCGATGCGGGCGACGAGGTCGCTCACCTGCTGCTCGCTCGACACGTCCAGCGCGTGGCGCTCGGCCACGTCGAGCCCGTCGAGAGCCCGGGGATCACGGCCGGTCGCCACGACCTCCACGCCGCGCCGGGTGAGCTCGACGGCCACGGCCCGGCCGATTCCGCTGGTGCAACCCGTGATCAGTGCTCTCGGCACGGCATGCCCTCCACCCGCATCCAAGCCCGTTCGCCTCGTACCGTGCGACCCGGGCGATCATCCGCCGGCACAACTCACCGACACCCGCTCATCCGCCCGACCGCCGACATCAGACGGACTCCCGCAGTTCACCTTTCCCACGTGCAGTACACTCTACCGATTCCGGCCGACGGCGGCGCCGACCTGGACCAGACGGCGCCGCGCGGATCTCGCCCCGCGCGCGAGCTTCTCCAGCTCGGTCGGCACAAAGCGCCGTAGCACCAGCTGTTGCCACACCGGCCCCATCCCACACCCTGGAGATCCTTTGGCCTCCGGGCTGTACTCCTCGCAGTAGAGGATACTACTATCCCCGTGACGCAGCCCACAAGAGCCGCGTCCGCACAGAGGAGCGCATATGAGGATTTCACGGCCGGCGATCGGGCTCGCCGTAGCCGGCGCCCTGATCGCCGCCGCCGGTTGCGGTAGCAGCGACTCGGGGGGAACCAGCTCGTCAGGCAATGGCGGGAGCAAGGGAACGATCAAGCTACTGGTCATCAGCCAGTTACAGGCCGCCGCGTTCTCCTTCCCCGAGATCGAGGACGGCGCCCGGGCGTCGGCCGAGGCGGTCAACGCCGCCGGCGGCGTCGCCGGGCACAAGATCCAGATCGATGTCTGCAACGACCAGGGGGACCCGAACGTCGCCGCCACCTGCGCCCGCACCGCGGTGCAGAAGAAGTACGCCGGCGTCATCTCGACCACCGAGCTCTACTCGGCCTCGACCCTGCCGCTGCTCGAGGCGGCCAAGATCCCCGCGGTCGGGGCCAACCCGCTGACCCAGCCGGACTTCACCAGCCCGGTCTCCTTCCCGATCGGCGGCGGTAACCCGCTCGACTTCGGCGGCATCGGGTTCGTGGCGGGCAGGACGGGGTGCAAGACCGCGGGCATCATCCGGGACACCGCGGCGGCTGTGGACGAGTCCGTCGCGTCGATGAACCGCGGCGCCAAGGCCGGTGGGACCACGGTCTCCACCACCGTGAAGCTGGCCGGCACGTCACCCGACTTCTCCTCGCCCGTCTCCCAGATCGTCTCCTCCGGGGTCGACTGCCTGCTCATCGCCGAGCAACCGCAGGCGGTCGCCAAGATCGTCGGCGCGGTGCGGCAGAGCGCGAAGCCAACCCTGCCGATCTACACGGCGGCGGTGGCCTTCCCGCCGGCGCTCGTCAAGGCCCTGGGACCGGCCGCGGACGGCGTCACCGTGAACGGCAGCGTCGAACTGCCGAGCGAGACCGCCACCCCCGACTTCTGGGCCGACATGACGCGCTACCGGCCGCAGGCCGAGCGGACCACCGCGTCCTACCTCGCCTGGGCGGCCGTCCAGATCATCAAGGACGTCGCCGGACCCACGAACGCCACCACCGGACCCGCCCTGCTGGCCGCCCTGAACAAGGCGTCCGCGGTCAACGTGCCGGGGCTCCCGCAGGTCCTGAACTACAGCAAGCCAGCGTCGGACACCCAGTTCCCCCGGGTGTTCGCCACCTCGAACTACGCCTGGAAGATCAAGGGCGGGAAGTACGACCCGCTGTTCGACGGCAAGCCGCAGAACATCTCCGCGGTCCTGCGCAGCAACTGACCCGTCGCCGCCAGGCGTGCCGGCCGGCCCTCGCGCATGACCCGCACCCGGCCGGCCGGTGACCGGCGGGCAGCTGGCCGGCCCGCCGCGTGTCCACACACCCATTTCGGAGGAGAGCGGATGAGGATTTCACGGCCGATGATCGGGCTCGCCGTGGCCGGCGCCCTGATCGCCGCCGCCGGTTGCGGCGGCGGTTCGGACGGCGGCTCGTCCAGTGGATCCGGTGGACCCATCCGGCTACTGGTGGTGAGCCAGTTACAGGCCGCCGCGTTCTCCTTCCCCGAGATCGAGGACGGCGCCCGGGCGTCGGCCGAGGCGGTCAACGCCGCCGGCGGCGTCGCCGGGCACAAGATCCAGATCGATGTCTGCAACGACCAGGGGGACCCGAACGTCGCCGCCACCTGCGCCCGCACCGCGGTGCAGAAGAAGTACGCCGGCGTCATCTCGACCACCGAGCTCTACTCGGCCTCGATCCTCCCGCTACTGGAGGCCGCCAAGATCCCCGCCGTCGGCTCCGCCCCGCTGACGGGGCCGGACTTCACCAGCCCGGTCTCGTTCCCGGTGTCCGGCGGCAACCCGCTGGACTACGGCGGCATCGGCTTCACCGCCGGGCGAACCGGCTGCAAGAAGGCCGGCGTGATCCGGGACGTCGCCGGCGCCACCGACGAGTCGTTCACCGCCATGTCCCGGGGGGCCAAGGCCGCCGGAGTGGCGATCACGACGACGGTGAAGCAGGCTGGGACATCGCCCGACTTCTCCTCACCGGTCTCCCAGATCGTCTCCTCCGGCGCCGAGTGCCTGCTCATCGCCGAGCAGCCGGCCGCGGTCGCCAAGATCGTCGCTGCGGTGCGCCAGAGCGCCAAGCCCACCCTGCCCACCTACACCGCCGCCGTCGCCCTGCCCCAGGCCCTCGTGCACTCGCTCGGGGCGGCGGCGGACGGCGTGATCGTCAACGGCAGCTCCGCCCTGCCGAGCGCGACCGCCACCCCGGCCTTCTGGGCCGACATGACGAAGTACCGGCCGAAGGCGGCACGGAGCACGTCGAGCTTCCTCGCCTGGGCCGGCGTCCAGATCGTCAAGGACGTCGCCGGGCCGGCCAAGGCCTTCAGCGGGCCGAGCCTGCTGGCGGCGCTGAACAGGGCGTCGGCGGTCACCGTCCAGGGCCTCCCCCAGGTCCTGAACTACAGCAAGCCGGCGACGGGCACCGAGTTCCCCCGGCTGTTCGCCACCTCGAACTACACCTGGAAGATCAACAAGGAGGCCTACGAGCCGCTGTTCGACGGAAAACCGCTGAACGTCTCCGCGGTCCTGCACAACGGCTGAACATCTGCACCATGCGTATCCGCCGGCCGGCCCCTGGGCCGGCCGGCGTCGGCGGGCTACCCCGCCCGCACCGGCCGGCGCGTTGACGCCGAACCTCGGAGGAGCACGACAACGAGATGAGCATCGAGACAACCACCTGGGACTTCATCGTGATCGGCGGCGGGTCCGCCGGCTGTGTGCTGGCGAACCGCCTGAGCGAGGACGCGCACCACCGCGTCCTGCTCCTGGAGGCCGGTGGCGAGGACCGCAGCCCGTTCATCCGGGTCCCGGCCGGCTTCCCCCAGCTGGACGCGAACAAGTACAACTGGCAGTACACCGCCGAGCCGGACGCCTCCCGCAACGGGATCGTCGAGCACTGGGGCGGCGGGCGGGTGCTCGGCGGATCCAGCTCGATCAACGGGCAGGTCTGGACCCGGGGCAACCCGGCCGACTACGACGAGTGGGCCGAGCTCGGCTGCGAGGGCTGGTCCTTCGAGGACGTCCTGCCGAGCTTCCGCAAGGCCGAGCGCTTCGAGGGCGGTGCCTCGCGCCTGCGCGGCGGGAGCGGGCCGCTGAGCGTGTCCTACAACCGGGTCTCCCACCGGCTGACAGACGCGTTCATCGAGGCCGCCCAGCAGGAGGGCTTCCCCTTCACCCCGGACTACAACGGTGCCGAGCAGGTCGGCGTCGGCTACTCGCAGCTCTCCCAGCGGCGCGGGTGGCGCAACAGCACCGCCCGGGCGTACCTGGCGCCGGCCCGCCACCGGCGCAACCTGACCGTCCTGACCGGCGCGCGGGTGACCCGGATCCTCGTCGAGGACGGCCGGGCGACCGGCGTCGAGTACACCCGCAAGGGTGCCACGCACCGCGTCAGCAGCCGGCGCGAGGTGCTGCTCAGCGCCGGCGCGCTGGCCTCGCCGAAGCTGCTGATGCTCTCCGGCATCGGCCCGGCCGAGGTTCTCAAGGAGCACAACATCCCGGTGCTCGTCGAGCTCACGGGGGTCGGCGAGAACCTGCAGGAGCACATCTACGCCACGATGATCTACGGCGTCAACGTGACGACGATCAACCGGGAGCTGACCCCGAAGGGCGTCCTGCGCCACGGGTTCGACTTCGTCCTGCGGGGGCGGGGCGCGGTGACGGTCACGGCGGCGCACGCGCTGGTGTTCGGCACCCTCGACGGGCGCCGCGACCACCGCCCGGACTTCGAGGTCATCTTCTCGCCGCTGGGCATGTCCGGCGACAAGCCGGCCGAGGACGCCGGCGAGGACATCAAGTACCGGCATGACGTGCACGAGCTGCGGCCGATGAAGGTCGCGTCGGTCATGTCGCTTCCCTCGGTCAGCCACCCCCGCGCCCGCGGCCGGGTGCTGCTGCGCTCGTCGGACCCGGATGCCAAGCCGGTGGTGGACCACCAGCTGCTGGGCGACCCGCGGGACATCGCCGACCTCACGGCGGTCTGCCGGCGCACCCGCGACGTCTTCGGCGCCGACGCCATGCGCCCCTACGTGGTCGAGGAGATGCTCCCGGGTCCGTCGGTGGTCACCGACGCCGACTGGGAGACCTACTTCCGGACCCACAGCTGGCGCGGTGAGCACCCGATCGGCACCTGCCAGATGGGTGTCGGGGACGAGGCCGTCGTGGACCCGCGGCTGCGGGTGCGCGGGGTCGAGGGCCTGCGGGTCGTCGACGCCTCCGTGATGCCCACCCTGGTCAGCGGGCACACCAACGCCCCCACGATCATGATCGCCGAGCGGGTGGCCGACTTCATCCGGGCCGACGCGGCCCGCGCGGCGGTCGGGTGACCGTCACGTCCTTGGTTCCCACGGGGTCTGCGCGCGCCCCCGGTGCGCGCGGACTGCCGCCGCACAGCGTCCCGGCTGGCGGCGGCTCTGGACGGCGGCCCGACCGGTCCGTCAGGCACTGGAGTAAGGAGCACCGATGCAAGCAGCCAACATCGACCGCGTCCTCGTCGATGGCACCTGGCTCACGCCGGGGGGCGAGACGATCACGATTCTCAACCCGGCCACCGAGGAGCCCGCGCTCACGGTGACCGATTCCTCGACCGCGGACATCGACCGGGCGGTCGCCGCGGCGCGCCACGCCTTCGAGTCCTCCGACTGGCGCTGGCGCTCGCCCCAGGAGCGCCTCGCCCTGCTCACCACGGCGATGGACGAGGTGCACCGGCGCTGGGCCGCCGAGCTCGCGCCCGCGTTCAACACGGTCTGCGGCACGCCGATCACCGTGGCACGGGGGTTCGAGGCCGGCCCGACGGGAATCCTCGAGGACCTCACCCGCACCCTGAAGGACTTCGCCCTCGAGGATGTCGTCGTCGGCGTCGGCGGGCGGGCCGGACCCGGCAAGCCCGCGCGCCTGATCCACGAGCCGGTCGGCGTCGTCGCCGCGATCGCGCCCTGGAACGGCCAGCTGTACCTCACGCTGACCAAGCTGCTGCCCGCCCTCGCCGCAGGCTGCACCGTCGTCGCCAAGCCCGGTCCGGAGACGGCGATCGAGGCGACCGTGCTGGCCGAGGCGCTGCACACCGCCGGGATTCCGGCCGGCGTGGTCAACATCCTGCCAGCGGGCCGGGAGGCCGGGCGTCATCTGGTCGAGCATCCCGACGTGGACATGGTGGCCTTCACCGGTTCCACCGCCGCCGGCAAGGCGATCATGGCGACGTGCGCGAGCCGGCTCGCCCGGGTCAGCCTGGAACTCGGCGGCAAGTCCGCCGGGATCGTGCTCGACGACATCGACCTGTCGGTCGCCACGGGCCAGATCCTGTCCGGCATGACGCTCATGACCGGCCAGGCGTGCGCGCTGCTGTCGCGGATCGTCGTGCCCCGGTCCCGCCACGACGAGATCGTCGAGGCGCTGGCCGCCGGCCTGCGGGCGGTGCCCTTCGGCGACCCGACCAAGCCGGAGACCCTGCTCGGCCCGCTCGTCAACAAGGCCGGCCAGGACCACGCGCTGGACCTGATCAACCACGCGCTCGCCGGGGGCGCCACGGCGGTCACCGGCGGCGGCCGGCCCGCGGAGTTCGACCGCGGCTACTACGTCACGCCAACCATCATCACCGGCGTCGACAACACCACGCGGGTCGCCCGCGAGGAGGTCTTCGGCCCGGTGTACTCGGTGATTCCGTACGACACCGAACAGGAGGCGCTCCGGATCGCGAACGACACACCGTTCGGCCTCGCCGGCGCCGTGTTCACCGCGGATGTCGAGCGCGGCGAGCGGATCGCCGGGCGGGTCCGCGCCGGCGTGATGAGCGTGAACGGATTCGGCCTGGACCCGGGCGTTCCCTTCGGCGGTTTCAAGCAGTCGGGAATTGGCCGGGAGAACGGCCGGGTTGGACTGAGCATGTTCCTCGAGACCAAGGCGGTCCACTACCCCAACGGTGGCGGCCCCGCGGTCGCCGCGTAGGAAACGCAAGGAGACCACTGCCATGACAGCCGACAGCCTGACCGGCAGCTCGACCGACCTCGATTCCCTGGACCTGATTGCCGCGTTCGAGAAGGACATGGGGTCGGATCTCAGCGACCCGCACAGCACCTACAACGAGCTACGGGCCGTCAGCGAGGTCTACCGCGGCGACCTTCTGACCGAGCGCCTCGGTCTTTCGTCGTCGACCTTGACCGCGTACGGCTCCGGGCAGCCGTTCACAATCCTGGGATACGGCGCGGCCAGCCAGGTGCTGCGGGACGCCGAGGAGTTCTCCAACACGATCTACGCCAGCACCGTGGGCAAGACCCACGGTCGGAACCTCCTCAACATCGACGACCCCGACCACCGCGCGCACCGCTCGGTGATCCAGAAGGCGTTCGGCCGCAAGGCGATCGAGCGCTGGCGGGTGGGGTTCATCGAGCCCGAGGTCCAGCGCACCATCGACCACCTCCTCGAGGTGGGGCATGGCGACCTGATGGCCGACTTCGCGCTGCGCTATCCCGTCGCCGTCATCCACCACATGCTGGGGCTCCCGCCCGAGAAGCTGCATACCTTCCAGAACCTGGCGACCGGTCTGCTGCTCTACCGGACCCGGTTCGCCATCGCCCAGCAGTGCTCGGTGGCACTCGCGGAGATGCTCCAGGAGTACATCGACCTCCGGCGGGCCGAGCCCGGCGAGGACCTCATCAGCGCGCTGTGCCACCAGCCGATGGAAACCGGCGAGTACCTCACCGACGAGGAGGTCGTGTCGTTCCTGCGGATCCTGCTGCCCGCGGGCGGTGAGACCACCGCGCGCACGATCGGCAGCCTCTTCGCCTATCTCTCGGCCGAACCCGCCCTGCTCGAACGGGCGCGCACGGACGAGGGGTTCCGCCGGGCGGCCATCGAGGAGACGATGCGGATCGAGCCGCCGACGCAGTACGCCTACCGGCTTTGCGTCCGCGACACCGAGGTGGCGGGGGTGCCGATTCCCGCCGGTTCGCCGGTGGCCATCTCGCTGTCGTCGGCGAACCGGGACGAGCGGGTGTTCGAGGACGCCGACCAGTTCCGGCCCGGCCGGCGCACGCCGCACCTGGCCTTCGGGCACGGCGTCCACCTCTGCCTCGGCATGCACCTGGCCAGGCTGGAGACGATGGTCGCGCTGGAGTCGTTCCTGGACCGGATGCCGAACCTGCGCCGCGACGACACCGCGGAGCCGCCGCGGATCGGCGGCATCGCCTTCCGGTCACCGGCAAGCGTGCCGCTGATCTACAGCTGACCGATCCACCCTGACCGATCCGCGTCTCCCTTTCCGTCTCCGCCTCCCCCGGCGCGGTGACGGATAAGGCTCCGGGCGGGTTCCCCGGCTCACCGGCCGGGAACCCGCCCGCTCAGCGTTGTGGCGGCGTGATCCCCAGGCTGACGGTCACAGCGACGGGTTGAGGCCGCCGGCGATGTTCACCAGGGCGTCGATCCGCCCCCAGCGCTCCAGGGCGGTCTCGACGGCTCGCACGGTGCCCTCGGGCCGGGCTGACGTCGGCGACCACCGGCACGACCTCACCACCCGCCTCTGCCTCACCACCCGCCGCCGCCTCACCGCTGCCCTGCAGGGAGGCAAGCAGCGGCTCCAGGCAGTCGCGGCGGTCGTTGAGGACGAGGTGGTAACGGCCGCTGAGCTCGCGGGCGATCGCGCTGCCCATCATGCCGCCGGCGCCGGTCAGGACGGCGACGCCGCGCGGGGTGGTCTGTCGGGCCACTCAGCCGCCATCCCCGGCGGGCGCGCCCAGCGGCGCCGAGGCGGCCGACGGGTCGCGGCGCGATCCCGAGGACATCCACGAGGTCAGCGACGGATCGACATCGGAATCCTTGGACATCCAGCCCCCGATGGCGGCCAGATGGGTCTGCATCCGGTGGCGGGCGACCGCCGAGTCACCGGCGATCACCGCCTCCACGATCTTCGTGTGCGCGATGCGCACCTCGGCCGCGACGGCCTCCGACCGCTCGTGCCGGCCGGTGCTGAGCTGCGTCAGGATGCGCACGAAGTGCACGAACGCCGGGTTGCCGCTGGCCTCGGCCAGCGCCGTGTGCAGGTCGTGCGAGCCGATGTCCCCGTGCTCCTGCACCTCCTGCTCGTCCGCGAGGACCTTGCGCAGGTGGGCGATCCGCTCCTCGTCGATGCGCTGAGAGGCGAGCTCCACGCAGCGCAGCTCGAGCACCGAGCGGGCCTCGAAGACGTCCCGGGGGCTCGCCTTCATGAAGGCGAGGTTGAGGGCGCTGGCCCGGACGGCGGCGGCCGGGGCGGGCTCCTTGATGACCAGCCCGCCGTTGGGGCCGCGGCGCATCGTCGCCACGTCATGCAGTTCGAGCATCCGGATGGCCTCGCGGAGCACGGCTCGGCTGACTCCCAGGCGGGCGAGGAGCTCCGGCTCGGAGCCCAGGCCGTGCCCCACCGGCCAGCCGAGCTCGATGATCTCGCTCTCCAGCCGCTCGGCGACCAGCTGAGCGAGCTTGCGCCCGTCCCGCTCGCCGCGGGGGATGAACGGCTGTTTCACGCATGCTCCTCGGTAGCGGTCAGAGTGTCGCCCGCGGTGGGACGACATGCGCTGTGCACCCGTGGTCGCCCGAAGGTCGTCACCCCGCCAGGCGGGAGCCGACCACCTCGCCATCCACCGCCGCCAGGTCGACCTTCGCCGCCAGCAGATCGGCGACGGTCAGGTGCATCGCCGTCTCTCCCCCCAGCCAGGCCTGGTTGAGCCAGGCTCGCTTGAAGTATCGGTGGCACGGATGCTCCCAGGTGAATCCGATTCCGCCATGGGTCTGGATGGCATCGCCGGCGACGGCGACGTAGGACGACGTGCAGTGCGCGGCGGCAGCGGTGACGGTACGCGCGACGTGCACAGGAGGATTCCCTTCGAAGTTCCAGAGGTCCACAGCGTCAGCCGCTTCGGCGACAACCGCCGCAGACGACTGCACAGCAACATAACTCGAAGCGAGTTTATGCTTGATGGCCTGGAAGGATCCGATAGGCCGCCCGAACTGGACCCTGGTCTTGGCGTAGGCGTTGGCGAGCTCGAGGGCCTCCCGGGCGCCGCCGACGGAGTCCGCCGCCAGGGCGATCCGCAGCGACAGGTCCGCCCGGCGCACCGCCGCCTCGGCGTCCTCCCCGACGGCGAGGATCGCGCCGGCCGCCACGGTGACGTCCTCGAAGCGCAGCTCGGCGGCCCGCCGGGTCGAGTCGGCCAGGCGGATCTCGCTCACCCGCACGGCCGAGCGGTCCACCGCGAGCAGCGCCGCCCCGGCACCGAGGCCGGTGCCGGCGCCGACGGCGACCAGGAGGACGTCCGCCGTCGCGGCGCCGACCGCCCGCCGGATCGCGCCGTTCAGGAGATAGCCCTCCTGGGCCGATCCGCTCACCGTCAGTGACCCGCCGTCGACGAGCGCGGCCGTCCGCTCACCGGAGACGAGAGCGCCCAGCAGTTCCTCGGCGCCACCCGGCGCCGACCCACCGGCCGCACCGACGAGCGCGGTCGTCGCGGCCACCGCGCTGCTGGCGAACGGGCCGGGTAGCAGCGCGCCGCCCATCTCCGTGCACACGACGACGATGTCGCCGTAGCCGCCGCCCGAGCCGCCCAGGTTCTCCGGCACCAGCAGGCCGAGCAGCCCCTGCTCGGCGAGCAGGTCGTAGGTCCGCGCCCGGTAGCCGGTGGGGCCGTCGACGACGTCGGCCACCGAGGACACGGGGTCATGGTCGGACAGCAGGCCGGCGACCGCCTCGGCCAGCGCCGCCCGTTCGTCACTGCTCGATGTCATGGCCTCACCTCACGCGGAAGCCCGAGCACGCGCTCGGCGATGACGTTGCGCTGGATCTCGCTGGTGCCGGCGGCGATCGTCCAGGTCCAGGAGCGCAGATGGTCGACGAACGGCTTGCCGGAGAGGTAGCCGACCTCGCGGGGCTCGCCGGGGTCGTCGAGGACGTCGAGCCCGTGCGCCTCGGTCTCCAGCCGGGTGAACCGCTGCAGAAGTTCACTGAAGTACAGCTTCAGGATGGACGAGGTGGGGCCGATGTTGCCGGTGTCGGCCACGGCGGCCAGTGAGCGCTGGGTGAGCGCGCTGAGCACCTCGACCTCCGTCCCGATCGCGCCGACCTGGGCCCGGAAGGACGAGTCCTCAAGCAGGCTGGCGCTGCCACCCCGGCCGGGCAGGGACGCCGCGTCCCTGACCAGCTGGTCGAGCGAGCGCCGCAGCGCCTCGGTGAGCTCGATCAGCTGGGCGGCGCGCTCGGCGACCAGGGTGGTCTGGGCGATGCGCCAGCCCTCGCCCTCAGCGCCGACCCGCATCGAGGCCGGCACCTCGACGCCGTCGAAGAAGATTTCGCAGAACTCCGAGCTGCCGGTGGCCTGGCGGATCGGGCGGACCGTGATGCCGGGGCTGAGCATGTCGACCAGGAGGAAGGTGATCCCGCGGTGCTTGGGGGCCTCCGGATCGGTGCGCGCGAGCAGCAGGCACCAGCGTGCGTAGCTGGCGAAGCTCGACCATGTCTTCTGCCCGTCGACCACGTAGACCTCGCCGCGCCGCGTCGCGCGGGTGCGCAGCGACGCGAGGTCGGAGCCGGCCTCGGGCTCGGAGAAGCCCTGGCAGAAGATCTCACCATCCAGGATCCCCGGGATGAGCTTTCGCTGCTCCTCGGTCCCGTGCTCCATCAGCGTCGCAGCCGCGTGGCCGAGCGAGACCGCCATCGGCCGGGGGCGCGGGGCGTCAGCCCGACTGAGCTCCTGCTGCGCGACGACCTGGCCCGCGAACCCGAGACCTCGGCCGCCGAACGCGACCGGCCATTGCGGCACCAGATGACCGTTGGCATGCAGAAGGCGGGCCCATTCCTGATAGAAGCGCACGACATCCGCCTCCGAGCAGGCCTGAAGCCGTTCACGCCACCTGGGGGGGCTGTGCTGCGCCAGCCAGCCGCTGATCTGCGAACGATATCGCTCGGCGGCCGCTCGATCGTCGGTCACGCGGTCTCCAGACGCCTAGGTGATGGCAAGTGCGGTATACCCTCCGAACAAGCCTAGCGAAGTCGCCGCCGTAACACCTGCCGAGATGCCCTCTTGTCTACGGAGTCTAGCATACTCTACTCTGTAAGGTGACCCAGGTCATAGGACGACCGCCAGGCCAACCGCGCGGGGTGGGCACTCCGTCCCGCGGGCGCGGCCGAACGGCCATCATCGCTCGCCGAACCGCATCCCGCCCGTCATCCCACGCCCTCCCGGCCGGGTGAATGGAGAACCGCCATGAAGAGCAGGGCCGCCGTCTTGTGGAACGTCGGCGAGAAGTGGTCCGTCGAGGAACTTGAGGTTGCCCCACCCGCGCAGGGAGAGGTCACAATCCGGGTCCGCGCGACCGGCCTGTGCCACAGCGACGACCACAACGTCACCGGTGACTTCGCCGCGCCGCTGCCGCTGGTCGGCGGGCACGAGGCCACCGGCGACGTGATCGAGGTCGGCCCGGGCGTCACCCGGCTCAAGGCTGGCGACCGCGTCATCACCTTTCCGATGCCGAGCTGCGGGGAGTGTCGGTACTGCTCCAAGGGCCGCGGCTGGCTGTGCGACCTCAGCCGCTACACGATGACGGGCTCCGCCCCCGGCAACCGCTACCGCTTCTCCCGTGGCGACGTCGGCGTGGGCGCCTTCTGCCAGCTCGGGACCTTCAGCGAGTACGCGACGATCAGCGCCGCGCAGGCGTTCCAGCTCCCCGACGACATCCCGTGGGAGCCGGCCGCCCTGGTGGGCTGCGGCGTGAGCACCGGCTTCGGCGCCGCGACCCGGACCGGCAGGGTCGCTCCGGGCGACAACGTCGTGGTGGTCGGGGTCGGCGGCGTGGGCATGGCCGCGGTCCAGGGCGCCCGGGTCGCGGGTGCCGCCTCGGTGCTCGTCATCGACCCCGTCGCCTACAAGCGGGAGGCGTCGCTACGCTTCGGCGCCACCCACGCGGTGGCGACCGTCGAGGAGGCGATGCCGCTGCTGTCCACGCTGAGCTGGGGCGCGATGTCCGAGGTGGTCATCGTGACCGTGGGCGTCATGCACACGGACTGGTTCGCCGCCATGGCGGAGCTCGTGGGCAAGGGCGGCAAGCTGGTGATGACCTCCGTGACGCCGCTGGCGGAGACGGCGGTCTCGTTCGCGCTGAGCCCGTTCGCGATGTCGGGCAAGTCCCTCGTCGGCAACCTCGCGGGTTCCACCAACCCGATCAGCGACTTCGACGAGATGTGGCGGCTCTACCGGGCCGGGCGGGTCGACCTGGAGAATCTGATCACCAAGCGGTACACCCTGGACCAGGTCAACGACGGCTACGAGGACATGCACGCGGGCGACACCATCCGGGGCCTGATCACCTTCGACTGATCCCGCGGTCCGGCCCACGGAACCACCGGACCACCGGACCACCGGACCACCGGACCACCGACCCACCGCACGACCGACCCGGCGTCCCGCCGGGCAGCCAAAGCGCGGCCCCCGAGGCGCCGCGCGACCCAGCGAAGGAGAACACGAGATGGGTGTAGCCGTCGAGCCGGAGATCGCAGCGGACTTCCTGGCCCGCTGCCCCGGCCGTCTGTACATCGGGGGGCGCTGGGTCGAGGCCGAGTCCGGCGCGGTGCTGGACACGGTCAACCCCTCGACCGGCGCAGTGATCACCTCGATCGCCCGCGGTAGCCGCGCGGACGTCGACCGCGCCGTCGGCGCCGCGCGGGCGGCGCTCGCCGGGCCGTGGGCGACGTTCACCCCGGCGCGCCGGCAGAACGTGCTGCTGGCGCTGGCCGACCTGGTGGACGCACACGCCGCCGAGCTCACCTACCTCGACGTCATCGACATGGGCGCGCCGATCGGCCGGCCGGTGGCGTCGTTCAGCCCCGGGGAGATCCTGCGGTACTACGCCGGCTGGGCCACGAAGATCCACGGCGAGACGACCAGCAACTCCGTCTCCCCCTCCATCTTCACCTACACCCTGCGGGAACCGGTCGGCGTCGTCGCCTCGATCATCCCGTGGAACGGCCCCCTCAGCTCCGCGATCATGAAGATCGCGCCGGTGCTGACGACCGGCTGCACGATGGTGCTCAAGCCCGCCGAGGACGCGAGCCTGAGCTCCATCCGGCTGCTCGAGCTGCTCGCGGAGACCGATCTGCCGCCGGGTGTGGTCAACCTGATCACCGGCGTCGGCGAGGAGGTCGGCGCGGCGCTGGTCGAGCACCCGGACGTCGACAAGGTGGCGTTCACCGGCTCCACCGCGGTCGGCCAGCAGATCGTGCGGGCGTCCGCGGGCAACCTCAAGCGGCTGTCCCTGGAGCTCGGCGGGAAGTCGCCCGACATCGTGTTCGCGGACGCCGACCTCGCGACGGCCATTCCCGGCGCGGGCATGGGCGTGTTCGCCAACACCGGGCAGGTGTGCTGCGCGGGCACCCGCATCTTCGTCGAGCGGCCGATCTACGACGCGTTCGTCGCGGGCCTGGCGGAGTTCGCGAACACGCTGATCGTCGGCGACAGCCTGGATCCCACGACCACCATCGGCCCGATCGTCTCCCGGCGCCAGCTTGACCGGGTCTGCGGTTTTCTCGACAGTGGAGTCGAGGAGGGTGCCCGCAAGGTCACCAGCGACGAGCGGATCGATTCCGACGGTTTCTTCCTGCGTCCGGTGGTGTTCGCGGACGTCGAGGACGGCATGCGGATCGCGACCGAGGAGATCTTCGGCCCGGTCGCCAGCGTATTGCCATTCGACGATGTCGACGAGGTCGTCACCCGAGCGAACGCGACCCGGTATGGCCTGGGCGGTGGGGTGTGGACCCAGAATCTCGGCCGGGCACACCGGGTCGCGCACGCGCTGCGCACCGGTGTCGTCTGGGTCAACGGCTATGGCTACTTCGATCCGGCGGTGCCGTTCGGCGGGCACCGGATGAGCGGCTGGGGCAGCGAGCTCAGCGAGCACTCGCTCGCGGAGTACCTGACCACCAAGGCCGTGTGGATCACCACCTGAAGCTTCCTTACAGGACCGCTCCGGCGACGAGGGCGCCGGCGCGCGCGGGACTCGGGCCCGGATTTCGGAGGAACGCATGAGCGTCTTTATTCAGTTCGCGATCCTGGGTATCTGTGTCGGCGCACTCTATGCACTGGCCGCCCTGGGTCTCGTCATCGTCTACCGCGGTTCCGGGGTCATCAACTTCGCCCATGGAGCCGTCGGCGTCGTCGGCGCCTATTCTTACTACGAGTTACACGAGAAGCACAACTGGTCGTTCACCCCGGCGTTCATCGTCAGTCTCGTCCTGTGCGGGCTGATCGGTGCGGTGATCCAGATCGCGGTGATGCGGCCGCTGCGCAACAGCTCGCCGCTGTCCCGGATCCTCGGGACCCTCGGCGTGCTGGCACTGATCCAGGGGTTGCTCTCGCTGCGCTACAAGCAGGAGAACCTGGTCGTCACGTCCTCGTTGCCGCGCCATCGGGTCTCCTTCGCCGGTATCAACGTCGGTGAGGACCGGCTGCTGATCTTCGGGATCGTCATCGTCATCAGCCTGGCGCTGGCCTACCTCTACTCCCGTACCGGCTTCGGGCGGGCCACCGCCGCGGTCGCGGAGAACGAGCTGGGCGCGTCCTACCTGGGCTACTCCCCCGGGCTGATCGCGATGCTGAACTGGGCGCTGGGCTCGGCGCTGGCCGGGACCGCCGCGATTCTGCTCGCGCCGATCACCGGCCTGCAGACGGCCCAGCTCACCCTGCTGCTGGTGCCGGCGCTGGCCGCGGCCGTGGTCGGGAACATGACCTCGTTCCCCCTGGCGCTGGCGGCGGGCCTGGCCATCGGGGCGGCGGAGACGCTCGCCGGGCGCTACATCCAGAGCGCCAACTGGGGATCGGCCGCGCCGTTCGTGCTCACGCTCATCGTCATGTCGCTGCGCGGGCGCGCGCTGCCCGACCGGTCACACCAGCGGCTGCGGCTGCCGATGGTCGGCACTGGGCGGATCCGCCCGGGCCTGCTCATTCCGGCGGTCATCGTCGTCATCGTCCTGCTGCAGACGATCCCGCTGTCCTGGGTGGACGGCGCCACCACGACGCTCGCGATCGCGGTCATCGCGCTGTCGGTCGTCGTCGTCACCGGCTACGGCGGCCAGATCTCGCTCGCGCAGATGATCATCGCGGGCTTCGGCGCGTGGGTGGCCGGCCGGCTGGTCGCCTCCACCGGAATGGGTTTCGCGCCGGCGCTGGTCATCGGTGTCCTGGCCGCGCTGCCGCCGGGCATCATCGTGGGCCTTCCCGCGCTGCGCACCCGCGGCGCGACGCTCGGCGTGATCACGCTCGCCCTCGGCGTCGCCACCGAGGCGCTACTGTTCAACAGCGGCTCGCTCACCGGCGGCGACGTCGGTACCCAGATCGGCTTCACCACGCTGTTCGGCATCAAGATCGACACGATCCTGCACCCGCGCAACTACGTGCTGTTCGAGTTCATCGTGTTCGTCCTCTGCGGACTGGTCGTGGCGAACCTGCGGCGGGGCCGGGCGGGACGCCGGCTGCTCGCCGTGCGCGCCAACGAGCGGGCCGCCGCGGCGGCGGGCGTCAACACGACGGCGGTGAAGCTGTATGCGTTCTCGCTGGGCGCGATGATCGCCTCGCTCGGCGGCATCCTGATGACCTTCCGCAACACCTCCATCGTGTACAGCAACATCCACGCCTTCGACTCGGTGAGCGTGCTGGGGTACGCCGTCATCGGCGGCGTCGGCTACGTGGTGGGCCCGCTCGTCGGCGGCGTCCTGCAGCCGGGCGGCCTGGGCACGAACATCGGCAACCTGTTCGGCGGGTCGGTGCAGACCTACCTGCCGGCCATCGGTGGCGGGCTGCTGATCCTCACCCTGATCTTCGCGCAGAACGGCACCGTGCACCTCGAGGTGCACCGCTGGACGCCGCTGCTGAACAAGGCCGGCATCGCTGCCCGCCGGGTGCTGAAGCGGCCGGACCGTCGCGGCTACCAACTCCCGACGGCCCCGGAGGTCACCGACGCGACCACGCCGGTCCGCCGGGTGCCCGGCGCGACCCTGCGCACCGAGGGCCTCACGGTGCGGTTCGGTGACACCACGGCGCTGGCCGACCTGTCGATCGAGGTGCGCCCGGGTGAGGTCGTCGGGCTGATCGGCCCGAACGGCGCCGGCAAGACCACCGCGATCGACGCGATCACCGGCTTCGTCCGCAGGTCCGCCGGCACCATCCACCTGGGCGACGAGGATCTCACCCGGCGCAGTGCCCGGCAGCGGGCCGAGGCGCGCCTGGCGCGCTCGTTCCAGTCCCTGGAGCTCTTCGAGGACCTGACGGTCGCGGAGAACCTGCTGGTCTTCACCGAGGGCCAGTCCTGGCGGCACTATCTGACCGACCTGTTCTGGCCGCGCCGGCCGCGTTTCAGCCCCACCGCGCTGGACGCGATCGCGCTGTTCGACCTGCAGGACGACCTCGACCGTTTGCCCACCGAGCTGTCCTACGGCCGGCGCCGCCTGGTCGCGATCGCCCGGGCGATCGCCGCCGAGCCCGCCGTGCTGCTGCTCGACGAGCCGGCCGCCGGTCTCAGCCAGACCGAGAGCGCGGAGCTCAAGACCCTGCTGCGCCACCTCGCCGACGACCGCGGCATGGGCGTGCTGCTGGTCGAGCACGACGTCGACCTGGTGATGAGCAGCTGTGACCGGGTGGTCGCGCTGGTCTTCGGCCGCCAGGTGGCCAGCGGCACGCCGGCCGAGGTCCGCCAGGACCCGCAGGTCGTGCAGGCCTACCTGGGCGTCGGCCACGAGGATGACGGCGCGGCCGACGGCCCCGCGGACGGCGACACCGCCAGCGACACCGACGCGGGGACCCCGTCCCTGGCCGCGGCGGCGGTCTCGGCCGGTGCCACGGATGACAGCCAGAAGGAGATTCAGGCATGACGACAGCCACCGCCGCCGTCCCGGAGGCACCGGGGCGCGGTGACGCCGAGCCGTTGCTGGAGACGCGGGACCTCGCGGCGGGGTATAACTCCGTGCCGATCGTGCATGGCTTGAACCTCCGGGTCGGTCCTGGTGAAGTAGTGCTGTTACTCGGGGCCAACGGCGCGGGCAAGAGCACCACGATGCACACCCTCGCGGGTGGCCTGCCGGCGATCAGCGGCTCCGTGCTGATCAAGGGGCAGGTGACGACCAGTCCGGCGCACCGTCGGTGCCGGCGTCAGCTGAGCTTCGTCACCGAGGAGCGCTCGGTGTTCCGCTCGATGTCCGTCGAGGACAACCTGCGCCTGGGCAGTGGGGCGATCGACGCGGCGGTGGAGCTGATGCCGGAGTTGCGCCCGCTGTTCCGGCGCCGCGCCGGTCTGCTCTCGGGTGGTGAGCAGCAGATGCTCAGCCTGGCCCGGGCGATCGCCGCCGAGCCGGCCGTGCTGCTGGCCGACGAGCTGTCGCTGGGCCTGGCGCCGCTGATCGTCATGCGGCTGCTGGACGTCGTGCGCAGCTCGGCGGACGCGGGTCTCGGTGTGCTGCTGGTCGAGCAGCACGTCCGGCAGGCGATGCGGATCGCCGACTGGGTCTACGTGCTGCGCCGCGGCCGGATCGTGCTGGAGGGTCCGGCCGCGCAGATGCGCGAGCGCATGTCCGACATCGAGGACAGTTATCTGTCCGGTACCTCGTCGACCGACGGCGAGACAACAGGATAAGGCGCGCAACCGCCCGTTCTGTGTCCACTCGTGGACCGGCGGCGGTTGCCGCCGGTCGGGAGGGCACGCGCACTCCCGACGGGAGAGCAGAAAGCGACGGGCCATGTCCGAGAAACTGTTGCACGGAAAGATCACCGACGAGTCGGTCGAGCTGATGCGGGAGCGCATCGGCTACCCGAACCCGACGCTGCGCACCGGCTTCGTCGACTGGCCGTGGAACGAGGTGGCGAGCGCGGACTCGATCCGCAAGTACGCCCACGGCTACGGTGATCTCAACCCGCTGTACACCGACCGCACCTATGGCTCGAAGACCCGGTGGGGCGGCATCGTCGCCCCACCGGGATTCGAATGGACGATGGGCGTGGATCGCTCGCCCCAGGTCCCGCCGGACCTGCACGAGCGGACCCGGAAGGCCCTGCGGGGCGTGCACCTGTTCAACGCCGGCCACGAGGGCTGGTTCTACCGGCCCATCGAGCCCGGGGACCAGCTGTTCCGCAGCGGAACGCTCGCCGACGTCAAGGACAAGGTCTCCGAGTTCGCCGGCCGCTCCGTCATCGCCACCAACGAGCACAGGTGGTGGGATGGCAACGGCACGATCGTCTCCATCCGCCGCCCCTGGTACATCCACGCGGAACGCAGGTCAGCCGGGTCGAAGGGCAAGTCCGGGCAGGTCACCCGCGCCTCCTACACCACGGCCGACCTGGAGGAGATCGACGCCGCCTACGACGCCGAGCTGATCCGCGGCTCCGAGACGCTGTTCTTCGAGGACGTCTCCGTGGGTGACGCCGGTCCGCGCCTGGTGAAGGGGCCGTTCGAGGTCACCGACCTCATCAACTTCTTCATGGGCGCCGGCTGGTACGGCTACGGCTTCCCAGCGCTGCGCCTGGCCCGGGAGAACCGCCGCCGCCTGCCCGGCTTCTACAGCCTCGACGACTTCGGGGCGTGGGACGCGATCATGCGTATCCACTGGCAGGACGAGATGGCCCGCAAGATCGGCGTTCCCGCGGCCTACGACATCGGGCCGCTGCGCTGGACGTGGCTGGTGCACTACTGCACCAACTTCGCCGGCGACGAGGGCTGGGTGTACCGGGTCCGCGGCGAGTTCCGGAAGTTCAACTACGTCGGCGACACGACCTGGATCACCAGCGAGGTGACGGAGGCCCGGGTGGATCCGGAGCTCGGCCCGCTGGTGGAGCTGCGCCTGACCGGCACCAGCCAGCGCGGGGAGCAGAACATCACCGGCTCCGCGACGATCCTGCTGCCGTCACGCGAGTCCGGGCCGGTCACCCTGCCGACGCCGCCCAGCAACACCGACACGCCCCTGGCGGGCTGACCGCACCGGCCTGCCGCGGCGCCCGCTCGCCGCGGCAGGCCCCCTCCGCCGACCGACGGCGCAGGGTTCACGTCGGGTGGGCACAGGCTGGTGAGTGTCATCGTGCCGAGGGACAGTGACGCCTGTGGCCGTCCACGGCGTCACTGTCCCTCGGCGCCCGTGCGGCGGGCCGGGGCACTTCGAGGTCAGAGCCCGTTGATGTCCAGGATGAGAACCTGGGCGGCCTCCGGAGCGGACCCGACCGCGATGTCACCCACCGTCAGGGCGGGCTCGCCGCCGAGGAAGGTCGGGTAGATGACGTTGATGTCCGCGGGGTTGGCCGTCGGCAGCGGCTTGCCGTCGATGGCCATCGTCAGGTGCGACCCGTCGATCGGGAAGACGTGGATCTCCTTGGCGATCGGGTTGGTCGCGAAGACCGTCCCCCGCCGCGTGACCGCGGCGCCGTCGCAGATCCCGAGGTCCTTCGCGAAGGGCTCCGGCAGGCGGCCGGCGGCGAAGTCGTCCGCATCCAGCCGGATCACCGCGCCGTTCAACGGGTCATGGTACGACGAGGTCACCACCCACGCGCTGCCGTCGATGGGCGATGCCGCGACACCGTTGAACCAGCCGACGAAGTCCACCGCCTGGACCGTGCGCGCCGCGGCCGGATCGTCGGCCAGCAGACCGTCGATGCTCGCGTAGGGAATGCAGTAGACGCACGAGGGAACGGGCGGCGGCTGCGCGCTCTCCGGATTGGTGTTGGGATTGTCGGCGAGGTAGATGTCGCCGTTCGGCGCGACGGCGATCCCGTTCGGCATCTCGACGTGGTGGCCGAGGGCCTCGGCGATGGGTGAGCCGGCCCACACCGCGATCCGGCCGCGGCGCTCCCCCGTCAGCGGGTCGAACGCCAGGATCTGCTGGCGGGCCTCCTCGTCGGTGCCCAGCGGCGCCTCGAGGCTGGTCGCGAACGGCTTGCCCCCACAGGCGGTGAGCCCGGTCCCGGCCGGCCAGGTACCGGTACCCAATCGGTGGACCTCGGTGCCGAGGGTTCCGGTCAGGCCGTCCACCAGCCGTCGGTTGGTGACCGACACCTGGCCTTCCGGATCGATCCGCGCCTGGGTGATGAAGGCCTGGTCCCGCAGGTACACCAGGCTCTTGCCGGCCCGGTGGTACGGATTGCCCATCACCATGGTGCAGTTGCCGAAAATCAGCGTCTCGCCGTCGTCGAGCAACTCCGCGCTCTCGGGGTTCGTCGCCCCGCCAACCCTGCCCAGAATGCGTGTTTCCAGAACACCGATGTTCGTCACACGGTCCTCCTTTCTTCGGCGCGCGGTGCTGACGTCAGCCGGTGTAGCGCACCTCGTAGATCGAGCCGTCGGGCTCGTGGTACTCGCCGGTGGCGTAGCTCTTGCGGAGGCAGCCGATCACGAGGCGGGTGCCGTCGAAGACGAGGCTGGTCGAGCCGCCCTGGATGTTCTCGGCGAACACCGAGGTGTTGCCCTCGAGGTCGGTGTGCAGGATGCGGGCGTCGTAGGGCAGCGCCGAGTCGACCGCGCGGGTCTCGTGCATGAGGTTGGTGGTGCCCTCGTCGGTCCAGAACAGGTGGCCGCCGAAGGGGCCGAACTCGGGCGGCGCGATCGCGTTGTTCGTGCCGTAGGAGACGCCCTCGATCGGCGTCGGGTCGAACGTCTCCGGCGACGTGAGCCTGAAGTACTTCAGTTCGAGCCGGCGGCTGGCGCGCTGGGTGAAGTTCGTGTCCCAGGGGCCGGCGACGATGAGCTCGCCCTCCAGCTCACCCCAGTGCGGCGGCGCGTAGAAGATGAGCAGCGGCATGATGGCCTTGGGGCTGACCGACTCGTCGAAGACGATGAAGGGCTCGACGTCGCCGTCCGCCGAGATCCGGTAGATCGTGCAGTTCATCATCGACTGGGCGAAGAAGTAGCCCTCGTGCTCGGTGCCCTTGGCACCGAAGCAGCCGGGCATCATCGCGCCCGGGATCCCGCCGCCGATCGAGCCCGAGTGCGGCAGCTTCGCGAAGACCACCGGCTCGCTCGAGCCCGGGGCCAGCCGGTACAGGTAGTGCGGGGAGTGCGCACCCTGGCGGCCCGGCTTCGACTGGCCGGCGATGAAGATGTGCCCGCCCCACTGCCCAAACCACTCCGGTGCGAGCTTCGGCCGGATGAACGAGCCGGCGCCGCCGTGGCCTGGCGCGATGATCGTCTCGAGCGTGTCGTCCGGGTGCAGCCGGTACATCGCGCCGTGACCGGCCTCGGGATCCCAGCCGCGCTGCTTCTGGCCACCGATGTCGCTCACGATGACCGAGCCGTCGTCCTCGAGCCAACACAGCTGAGGGTCGTACAGTGCGTCACCGGCTGTGATGATCTCCCGGCTGGTGAAGCCGTCCGGGACGACGGTCAGCCGGAACTCGCACTGATCTCGGAGCCACTGGTACTCGTCATAGTCCGCCGTGGTAGGCACGTCCACTCCTGTCTGCCGACGTTGCTCGCATCGGTGCGGCGCACCGGCCTGGAGGCGCGGGGGCAGCGCGGGGTGCCCCTCACCGGTATGCCTCGCCGACGCCTGCCGTATGCACTAGTATTAGTATCCTTCTCTCTCGTTCCGGGCAAGATGCCCGCGATCTCCCCAGTGCTGGAGGAGCTTGCTGTGACCACGACCTTCCGGGACTCCGAGGAGCAGGCCATGCTCCGCGACACGGTCCGCACCATCCTGGCGGACCTGGGCGCGACCTCCTCGGCCGTGCTGCGCCCGGGAGACGAGGAGACCCTGCGGCAGGAGCGCGAGCAGCGGTGGCGTGGCCTCGCGGCCGGCCTCGGCGCGGCGGGCACCCTCATCCCGGCCGCCGCCGGCGGCCTGGACCTGACGCTGGATGACGTCTGCGTGATCCTCGAGGAGATGGGCCGGGTCTGCTACGACGGCCCGTTCCTGAGCACCGAGGTCCTCACCGGCCTGGTGCTGCAGGTCGCCGACCAGGACGTCGACGCCGATCTCGCCGCGGCGGCCGAGGGCTCCCACCAGACCGCGGTGACTGGGCTGCACCACGGCCCGGGCCCGGCCGTCTGGCCGCGCGAGGTGGTCGCGACCCGCGGCACCGCCGGCTGGACGCTGGACGGTCACGCCCGCGGCGTCGTCGAGGGCTACGGCGCGCAGGTCCTGTTCACGGTGGCCGAGCACGAGGGGCGCCTCGGCGTCTGGGCCGTGCAGGCCGACGCGCCGGGCCACGACCGGCTCGCGCTCACGACCCTGGACCTCACCCGCGGCCAGTCCGACCACCGGTTCAGCTCCACCCCCGCGCGGCTCGTGCTGAGCCCCGAGCGCGGTCCGGAGGTGCTGCCCTGGGTCGCCCGGCGCGCGACCGTGGCGCTCGCCGCGGAGCAGGTGGGGGCCGCGTCGGCCGTGCTGGCGGCGTCGCTGGAGTACGCCCGCGACCGGTTCCAGTTCGGCCGGGCGATCGGCTCGTTCCAGGCGATCAAGCACCGCTGCGTCGACATGGCGATCGACGTGGAGGGTGCGCTGGCCAGCTACGCGCACGCGCGCGGGGACCTCGCCGGCGTCTCCGAGGCGTCGGGTGCCGAGGAGCAGGCCGCCGCGGTGCGCACGACGGCCGTCGCGGGCGCCCACTGCTCCGAGGCGCTGTTCCGGGTGGCCGGGGCGAACCTGCAGATCCACGGCGGTATCGGGATGGCCTGGGAGCAGGACTGCCACGTCTATCTGCGCCGGGCGAAGGCCTCGGAGCGGCTGTTCGGCACCCCCGCCCAGCACCGGGCGCAGCTCGTGCGGACCTGGGTCCACGCGGCCTGACCCGGATGGCCGGCCGGCCCGGCGACCCGGGCCGGCCGACGGTGCGCCGCCGGGTGCCGCCCGGTGCCGCCGCGTCAGGCGCGCGGGCCGTGCACCTGCTCGGAGATGTAGCCGGTGGTCGTGACCGGGGCGCGGGTGACCTCCGCCCTGGCGAGGCGCTCGAGGTCGTCCGCGGAGTACCCGAGGTCCCCCAGCACGGCGACGGTGTCCTCGCCCAGCGCCGGGGCGGGCCGGGGCGCGGCGTAGGGCTGGCCCGCGACCAGCGCCGCCTCCCCGACGTACACGTACGGCGCGCCGTCCGGGGCCTCCCCCTCGACGAACAGCGACCGCGTCCGCACCTGGGGATCGTTGCGCACCTCGTCCGCGCCGTCGTTGGCGGGGCCGAGCGGCAGCAGGTGCTCGGCGGCGAGGTCCAGCCACTCCTCGCGGGTGCGGGTGGCGATGATCTTCTGGATCTCGGCGCGCAGCTCGAACCCGAAGTGGCGATCCTTGAGATCGGGCCGGGACACCAGGTCACAGAACCGGGACCAGAACTTCGTCTCCTCCGGGCAGAACATCACGAAGCGCCCGTCGCTGGCCTGGTAGTGCTGGTAGCGCGCCGAGCCGCGGCCGGCGTCCGGTGCCGTCCACCACTGCTCGGCGGGCGGGATGTTCAGCGACGCCACCGCGGCCGTCCAGGCGCTGGCGACCGCCGCGTCCGCCGCGGCGATGTCCAGGCAGGCACCCTGGCCGGTCCGCGCGCGCTGCACCAGGGCCGCGGCCACGTGCAGCGCCGCCTGCACCGAGCCCGCCGCCGTCGCCTCACCGGCGGTCGTCAGGCTGCCGGTGCGGATCACCGGGGGCCGCCGGGCCGTGGGCAGGCCGTCCGCGCCGATCTCGCCGGGCAGGGCGCCGGCGAGGGCGTCCATCATCTGCCCGTGCGTCGGGACGTCGGCCAGCGGCCCCACCGCGCCGAAGCCCGTCACCTGGCAGTACACGAGATCCGGGCGCACCTCGCGCAGCTGCTCGTAGGAGATGCCGAGCCGCCGGGTGGAGCGCGCCAGGATGTTGGTGACGAAGACGTCCGCGGTGGCGACCAGGCGGTGCAGCACCTCCTGGCCCTCGGGCTTGCGCAGGTCCAGAGTGACGCTGCGCTTGTTCTTGTTGACCTGGGCGTGCAGGTGCCTGGTCGACGGCACACGGATGTAGTCGCCCATGAACGGGCTCTCCACCTTGACGATCTCGGCCCCGAGATCGGCCAGCACCATGGTCGTGCTGGCACCATTGAGCAGAGCGGAAACCTCCACGACACGGCAACCGGCCAGTAGCTGACTCAAGGCGGATCCCTTCCGTGATACCAGCGAGACCAAAGAAGTACACTCTACTCGGTTCCGGACCAGGTGACAGCCGAGTAGCGGGAGGTCGACGGTGGGCTTGGGGGACGCGCCTTCGGGCACGGGCGGCACGGGCGCCACGGGGGCCGGCGGTCCTCGGGGCCCGCTGCAGGATCTGCGCGTGGTCGAGTTCGCCGGCAAGGGCCCGGCGCCGTTCGCCGCGATGCTGCTGTCGGATCTGGGCGCCCAGGTGCTGCGGATCGAGCGGGTGCCGGCGCCGGAGCGCCACCCCGCCTACCGGGTCGAGCACGACCTGCTGCGCCGGGGCCGCAGTGACATCGGCATCGACCTGAAGTCCCCGGCGGGCCTCGGGCTCGCCCTCGAGCTGATCGAGGGCGCCGACGTCCTCATCGAGGGATACCGGCCCGGCGTGATGGAGAAACTGGGCCTCGGCCCCGACGTCTGCCTCGCCCGCAACCCCCGGCTGGTGTTCGCCCGCGCCACCGGCTGGGGGCAGTCCGGCCCGCTGGCGTCCGCCGCCGGCCACGACATCAACTTCCTCGCCGTGTCCGGCGTGCTCAGCATGCTCGGGCGCGCCGGGGAGCCGCCGACCCCGCCGGCGAACATCCTCGGCGACTTCGGCGGCGGCGGGATGCTCGTCGTGGTGGGGGTTCTCGCCGCGGCGCTGGCGGCGCGCAGCACCGGGCGCGGCCAGGTGGTCGACGCCGCCATCCTCGACGGCAGCGCCCTGCTGGCCACCCTCCTGTTCGGCCTGCGCGCGTCCGGGCAGTGGAGCGACGAGCGGGGCACCAACATCCTCGACACCGGCGCCCCCTACTACGACGTGTACGAGACGGCGGACGGCCGTTTCATGGCCGTGGGTGCCGTCGAACCGCGCTTCTACCACAATCTCCTGCGCACCCTCGACATCGACGACCCGGAGTTCCGCAACCCGGCCGACCGCTCGGCCTGGCCTCGGCTGCGCGAGAGGCTCACCGAGATCTTCCGGTCGCGCACCCGGTCGGAGTGGGTGGAGCGGTTCGCCGGGGTCGACGCCTGCACGAGCCCGGTCCTGTCCCCCGACGAGGCCGCGACCCACCCGCACAACGCCGAGCGTGACCTCTACGTGCGCTACCGGGGGGTCACCCAGCCCGCCCCGGCGCCGCGGTTCTCCGCGACGCCGGGCCGCATTCCCGAGCCCGCGCCGGCCGGTGGCAACCCGCTCGGCGCCTGGGGCATCGAGGCGACCCGGGTGGAGGCGCTGCTCGCGGACGGGATCATCGTCGGCGGCGGCGGCGCGGACACACCGCACCAGCCGCCGCGCTGACGGTCTAGCTGATCGCGCGGGCCTCGCGCAGCGCGGCGACGGCGGCGTCGTCGAAGCCGAGGCCCGCGAGGATCTCGTCGTTGTGCTCGCCGAGTCCGGGGGCGAGGCGGTGCGGTGCGGGAACGGCGTCGCCCACGCGGATGAGGCGACCGACCTCGCGCACCCGGCCGCGCGCCTCGTGCGGGCACTCGACCGACCGCCCGGTGCGCAGGTTCTCCGGGTCACGCAGGAAGTCGCGGCTGTTGTGGTGGTCGACCGGGACGACCGCCGCGACATCCGCGGCGCGCAGCGCGTCCAGCAGCTCGGCGGTCGGCCGGGCGGCGAAGGCCTCGCCGAGGACCCACCCCAGCTCGTCCGCATTGGCCTCGCAGCCGGCGACGTCGGCGAAGCGCTCGTCGCTGGCGAGATCGACGTCCAGCGCCTTGCCCAGGGCGGCGATCTCGGCCGGGGAGCCGGCGACGACGCACAGCCAGCCGTCCGCCGTCTCGTAGAGCCGGTCCAGCGGGCTGACGCCGAGCTGCATCGGGTCGAGGCGCATGTCGCCGATGGTGGTGCCGTCGGGCTGGCGGACGATGTGGGCGACGTGGGTGAGGGCCGCGTTGAGCTGCGGATGCTCGAGGCTCTGGCCCTCGCCACTCGCCCGGCGGTGCAGCAGGCCTATCAGCATGCCCATCGCCCCGAGCAGCCCGTTGCCAGGATCCTCGTTGCCAGCCGGGTAGACCGGCGGATTGAACTGGCCGCTCACCTCGTAGGCGACGCCGACGTACCCGGACATGAGCGGCGCGAAGCTCTGCCGCTTCGCCAGCGGTCCACTCGCGCCCCAGCCGGGGCCGTAGGCGTAGACGACCTGCGGGTTGATCGCCCGGACCTGCTCGTAGCCGACACCGAGGCGCTCGGCCGCGCCGGGGCGCATGCTGTGGTGCACGACGTCGGCCCACGCGATCAGCTTCTCGATCACCGGGCGCGCGTCGGGGTGCTTGAGGTCCATCGCGAGCGAGCGCAGGCCGGCATGCCCGCTGCGAAAGATCACCTCGGAGCCGCGGTTGGGATCCCCTGCGAGGGTCTCGACCCGGATCACGTCCGCGCCGAGGTCGGCGAGCAGCCGGGAGCCGTAGGGCCCGGCGAAGAAGGCACCGAGATCGAGCACGCGCAGGCCGTCGAGCACCGGCCGGTCCGCCAGCGCCTCGCCGGCGGGCATGGGCAGGCCCGGCTGCTCGCCAGCGGGCGCGGGCAGGGCCGTCTCGTCGTGCTCGCCGGGCCTTGGGGCGGGGCCCGGGGCACCGGCCGGGGTACGCGCGAAGCTGATGGCCGGGGCGACCTGCTCGAGCGGGCCGAGCGCCGGGTCCTCGACCCGCACGACCATGTTGTTGTGGATGACCTGCGGTTGGTCGAACACCTCGCCGGCGTGCAGCAGCGGGATGGCGCAGATGTCGGCCTCGGTGAGCCGCGCGAGCCAGGTCTCGCGGGTCTCGGAGGCGAAGACCGCGGGCAGGTGCTCGTCGAGAAGGGCGCGCTGCTGCGGCGTGAGCGCGATGCCCATGTCGAGGCCGGACTCGCTGGCCGGCACCTTGTCGCTGAGCCCGAGCACGCTCATGAGCCGGCCGAACGCACCGACCGCGCCGGTGTGCACGCCGATGACCTCGTCGTCGGCACAGGCGAAGTTGCGGGCGATCAGGCGCTTGCTGCCGGGGTCGCGCGGCGGCGGCGGGATGTCGGCATCGCCCCACAGCATGCTGAGGTAGACGAGCGCGCCGTCGAGCAGGGACGTCTCCACCTGCCGGCCGTGCCCGTCGTCGAAGCGGCGGTAGAGGGCCGCGGCGATCCCGATGACGGCCAGTGACGCCGCACCGATGCTGGCGAACGGGAGGCCCTGGAAGATCGGGCCCTCCCGGTGGCCGGGCTGCTCCCCCATCGTCCCGACCAGGGCGTGCACGAGGGACTCGTAGCCCGGGGTGTCCCGGTGCGGGCCGTCCTGACCGAAGCCCGAGATCGACGCCTGGACCAGACGCGGGAAGCGGCCGTGCAGCTCGTCGTAGCCGAGGCCGAGGGCATCGGCTACGCCGGGGCTCCAGGACTCGACCAGCACGTCGGCCGTGGCCAGCAGGTCGAACAGCCGCGCGCGCCCGGACGGCTCGCGCAGGTCGATGATGATGCTGCGCTTACCGCGGTTGAACACGGAGTACTGCGCCGCGAGCTCCGCGCGGAACCGATCACCGCCGGGGGGCTCGACCCAGATGACGTCGGCACCGTAGTCGGCCAGGATGCCCGTCGCCCGCGGACCGGCGGTGCCGGTCGAACAGTCGATCACCCTGACTCCCGCCAGCGGACCCGGCACGGCGACCTCCATCCATCTCACGCTAAACGCAGTCCAGTATACCTTTGATTCACTTCTATGGCTGAAAGACTCTATTTTTTGCCCCAGGCGCGGAAGTAGAGTATGCCATGTTTTGTCGCCGCGCCGGCGAAGGAATGATCGACGACAGACTGTCATCTGTCGGCACATTCCGCAAATCCTGGGCGTCGGCCCCCGCGGGCCGAGCCAGCTCCGACCGCGGGCTGGCTCCGGCCGCGGTGACCTCGGCCGGAGCCCACACACCTGCGGCCGGCGGCGATGTCACCCGTGTCCCCAGCATCACCGTTCCCGGCACCGTGGCGTGATGGTCACCGCGGACACCATGCGCAGGTTCTGGGACCACTACGTTCCCGACCACGACGCGCGCACCGACCCCGACGTGTCGCCTCTGCGGGCCGCGAGCCTGGCGGGCCTGCCCCCGGCGATCGTCCTCACGGCCGAGCACGACCCGCTGCGCAGCGAGGGCGAACGGTACGCCCGGCTGCTCGCGGCGGCCGGGGTGCCCGTCGTCGCCCGCCGGTTCGACGGCCAGATGCACGGCTTCCTCAGCATGGTCACCCTGCTGCCCGCGAGTGCGCAGGCCATCGACTACATCGCGACCGAACTGTCCGCCCTGCTCCGCCCGCTGGACGCGGGCCCGGGCCTGCTCTCCCCCGCACGGGTCGCGCCGATCGACGTGTCCGACGACGAGTTGCGCCCACCTCGCCGGCGCGGACCTGCCCCCGCTGTTACAGACGCTCGCCTACCTGACCGGGGACACCTCGATCCTGCGCGCGGAGCTGCGGCCCAGCGGCTCGATGTTCCAGCCCGCGCCGCCGCCGTCGCCGGAGGCGGTCGCCGAGGGCCGCGAGCTCGCCTTCGCCGTGCTCGCCCGGCTGCGGGACAGCGGGGAGCCGCCCGCCGACCCGCCGTCGGACGACCTGCTCCGGGAGATCATTCGCTGGGGCATGCCCGACATCGGCGACGAGTACCTCCCCCTGCTGGCCGAGGAGCTGGCCGCCGGCGCCGAGGACCCGCGGGCGCCCGGCTGGACCGCGGCGGCGCTGGCACCGGATGCCGACGTCCAGGCCGTCATCGTCGGCGCGGGCATGTCCGGCCTGCTCGCGGCCTACCGGCTCGCCCTAGGCCGGCATCCGCGACCAGATGTTCGAGCGCAACGCCGACGTCGGCGGCACCTGGCTGCTCAACGACCACCCGGGCTGCCGGGTCGACGTCGCCAGCCACAACTACACCTACTCCTTCGCGCCCCGCCTCGACTGGCCCGAGCACTTCTCCCGCCGCGACCTGATCTTCGACTACTTCCGCGACTTCGCCGAGAGCTCCGGGGTCCGCACCGCCATCACCTTCGGCGCCGAGGTCGTGCGGGCCACGTTCCGCGAGGACCTCGGCCGCTGGGAGATCCTGGTGCGCACCACGGACGGCGAGCGCACGGCGACGGCCGATATCTTCGTCTGCGCGACCGGCCAGCTCAACCAGCCGAACCTGCCCGACGTCCCCGGGCGCGACTCGTTCGCCCGGCCGAGCTTCCACTCGGCGCGGTGGAACCACGACGTCGAGCTCACCGGCCGGCGGGTGGCGGTCATCGGCACCGGCGCGAGCGCTTTCCAGTTCATCCCCGTCGTGGCGGGCCAGGCCGAGCGGCTGCTGGTGCTGCAGCGCAATCCCGGCTGGCTGATCCCGACGCCGAACGTCCACGACTCGATCCCGGGCAGTCTGCGCTGGCTGCGGGACAACGGCGTGTACGCCGCGGCGCTGCAGCGGGACAACGTCGAGCTGGTGACCGAGCGGATCGCGCGGATCACCCCACGCGGGATCGTCATGGCCGACGGGACCGAGCACGAGGTCGACGTCATCATCTACGGGACCGGCTTCCGGGCCTCCGAGTTCCTCACCCCGATGCAGGTGGTGGGTCGTGGCGGCATCGACCTGCACACCCGCTGGAAGGGGGACAGCCGGGCCTATCTCGGGGTCACGGTGCCGGACTTCCCGAACATGTTCCTGCTCTACGGGCCGAACACCAACCTGGTCATCCACGGCAGCATCGTGATGTTCACGGAGTGCGAGGTCGTGCACATGATGGAGTGCCTGCGGCATCTGCTGACCAGCGGCCGCCGGGCGATGGACTGCCGGCCCGAGGCGCACGACCGGTACAACGCCTGGATCGACGAGGGCAACGCCCTGCGCGCCTGGGGATACTCGACGGTCAGCATCTGGTACAAGAACGCCACCGGGCGCTCCTCGCAGAACTGGCCGTACTCGATCCTCGACTTCTGGGAGCGCACCCGCCGGCTGGACCCGGCGGACTACGAGCTGCTGTAGCCCGCTCCCGTAACGACCACGACGACGGGACAGGCGGCCCTGGAACCGGCCGCCTGTCGCGGGGAGGCTTCAGGAGAAGCTCAGGGGCCCTTGACGAGGTCGGAGACGACCTGGCGGCGCAGGATCTTCCCCGTCACGGTCCGGGGAAGATCCGACCAGCAGACGATCTGGGCGGGGGTGCGGGAGCCACGCAGCCGGGCCCGCACGTACGCGCGCAGCGCCTCGGTGTCGAGCGCCCCGCCGTGACCGGTGGCCGGCACGACGACCGCCTCGATGCGCTGGCCCCACTCGTCGTCCGGGATGCCGACGACGACCGCGTCGGACACGTCCGGATGGCTCATGAGGACCTCCTCGATCTCCGCGGGGGCGATGTTCTCCGCGCCCCGGATGATCGTGTCGTCGATCCTGCCCTCGAGGAAGAGGTAACCCTCGGAGTCGAGGTGGCCGCGGTCGCGGGTGTCGAAGAAGCCGTCCTCGCCGACGGAGGAGACGCCGCCGGCGTACTTGCCGGACACCTGCTCGCCGCGCACCCAGATCCGCCCCGACTCGCCGGCCGGCAGGACCTGGCCCTCCTCGTCGCGGACCTGCATCTCGATCGCGGGCACCACCCGGCCGACCGAGCGCAGCCGAGCCCGCACGGCGGGGTCGTCGCTGCCGAAGGCGTCCCGGTGCTCCTGCGGCCCGAGCACCGCGATGGTCGAGCTCGTCTCGGTCAGGCCGTAGGCGTTGACGAAGTCCACGTGCGGCCAGGTCCGCAGGGCCTGCTCGATGACCTTCTCGGGCATCCGGGCGCCGCCGTAGGCCAGCGAGCGCAGCGCCGGGACCTCCAGCTCCGGGCCCTGCACCTCCATGATCCGGGCCAGCATGGTCGGCACGACCATCGCCTGGGTGACGTTCTCCGTCCGGACGATCTCCAGCCACCGCTGCGCGGTGAACTGCTCCAGGACGATGAACCGGCGGCCCGCGTACAGGTTGGTGAGGACGTTCGACACGGCGGCGATGTGGTACGGCGGCACGCTCATCAGCGCGGCCTCGTCGGCGTCGGCGCCGCCGAACTCCACCGAGTTCAGCACGTAGGAGAGCAGGTTGTCGTGCTCGAGCAGGACTCCCTTGGGGGCCGAGGTCGTCCCGCTGGTGTAGATGATGACCGCGGGGCCCTCGGCCTCGACCTCCTCGAGGGCGCTGCCCTCGGGGGTGGCAGCCCAGGTCTCGGCCTCCGCCAACCACGCGGCGGGCGTGCGGGAGGGCAGACCCGCCCGGCCGACCGCCGCCTCGTGGCCCTCGTCCGTGATCACCAGAGCGCCCGGGTGGCGGGCGAGCAGGGCGAGCAGCTGCTCCTCGCCGAGGCGGTAACTGACCGGGACCAGCGGCACGCCCGCCCGCGCCGCGGCGAACAGGGCGACGGGAAACGCGGGCCCGTTGACAGCCAGATACACCAGCGCGCTCGCGCCCGTGGAGCGGATCAGCGCGCCGCCGCCGCCAGCGAGAGCGAGCAACCGCGACGCGGTCAGCCCCAGCTCACGGCGGCCCACGACAGGCCGCTCGGGAAAACCGTCCGCCGCCATGTCCAGCAGCATCGTCACGTTCACTACTCGCCCCCTCAGTCGACGTTCTACCCGATGATCAGTCGGACGCGGGAAGCGGCTTGCTCGACTTGATGACGAGCGGCGAGCCGTCGAGCGCGAGCTGACCCTTGCCGGCCTTGGTGCAGAGGAGCTCCAGACCGCGCGCCTCGTCCACGTACCGCTTTCCGAGCAGAACCTCGCCCGCGTGGCTGGGGTCGAGTTCCTTCTTCGCCGCCGCGGTCGCGGCCCGGGGATCCACCATCACCTCGCCTCCGCAGGTGATGGTGACCTCGTCGGACGGCGACCGGACCACGATGACCGTGGTGGCGTCCACGGCACTCGTTAACTGCTGACCAGCACGCAGCTTCAACTGCGACACCTCCACAAACAGACGACGGGCGGCCAGGCACGATGGCCACGAGCAGTGCCTGGCGAGAAGCTCTGAAATTTCTAGATTGTGATACCACACTCGCGAATCCGGCGCAGCTTGCTCGCTCCGGCCCAGCAGCCCCTCGCGGGCCTTCGCTCCGCGGCGCGGCGCCGCCGCCGCCGGGCGGTCGCTACGGTGGTGGGCACCTGACGAAGGGGGGCGCCGAGTGGAGCTGTTCGGGGTGGGCGATCTGGCGGACGGCGCGGCCCGGTTCGCCGCCGATCCCGACCGGCCCCTCGTCGCCGTCGATCTCACGGACACCGACTGGAGCTCCCCCGCGGTGGGCGCCGCGGTGCGGGCCCTGGACGATCGCTCGGTCGTCACCGTCGGCTGGTCGCCGGCACCGCTGCCGGCGGCCGCGGCGCCGCTGCTGGCGGCGATGACGCTCACCATCGCCCCGGACGGCCCCGGCCGCACCTGGGTCGACCGCCCGGGCGCGCTCGAGGACGTCGCCCGGGGCGTCCACCAGGCTCCGCTGGCCGCGGTGACGCTCGCCGGCCTGCTGCCCGCCACCAGCCGCGCGGATGTCGCCGACGGCCTTGTCCTGGAGTCCCTGGCCTACTCCACCCTGCTCGCCGGCCCCGAGTTCGCCGCCTGGCGGGCGCGCACCCCGCGCCGGCCGATCCCCCGCGACGACGAGCCGGTCCTGCTCGCCCGGGATGACGACATCCTCACCGTGACCCTGCACCGGCCCGCGCGCCGCAACGCCTTCGACCGCGCCAGCCGCGAGGCGCTGCTGGCCGGCCTGGAGCTCGCCGAGCTGGACCCGACGATACGCGCCGTCGTCCTGCGCGGCGCGGGCCCGGCGTTCTGCTCCGGCGGTGACCTCGACGAGTTCGGCACCACGCCCGACCCGGTCACCGCGCACCTGGTCCGCCTCGCCCGCTCGGCCGGTCACGCCGTGCACCGCCTGCGCGACCGGGTCCGCCCGTTCCTGCACGGCGCCTGCGTCGGCGCCGGCATCGAGGTCCCCGCGTTCGCCGCGCACGTCCACGCCCATCCCGACACCTGGTTCCAGCTTCCCGAACTGTCGATGGGCATGGTGCCCGGCGCGGGCGGCACCGTGTCCATCACCCAGCGGATCGGCCGCTGGCGCACCGCCTACCTAACCCTGTCCGGCGCCGCCCTCGATGCCGCCACCGCCCAGCGCTGGGGACTCGTCGATGACCTCGGCTGACACTCCGGCCATGCCCGACCCCCGGGCCGTCCCCGATGCCTCGGCCGCCTCCGATGCCTCGGCCGCCTCCGATGCCTCGGCCGCCTCCGATGCCTCGGCCGCCTCCGATGCCTCGGCCGCCCACAGTGTCCTGGACTGGGCGGCGTCCGGCGCGATGGCGCTGACCGGGCGCCGCGAGGGGCCGCCGCTGCTGCCGCCGGGACGCGCCGCGAGTCAGGTCCGCGAGCAGCTCGCCGCCCTCGGTCAGGTGATCCCCGGGCTGCTCGGCGAGCGCGCCGCCTACGCCGGCCTGCGCCGCGACGGTCCGCGCTCCTGCGGCGGCGCGTTCCGTATCGTGGCGACCGCGGACGGCTGGCTCGGCCTGTCCCTGGCCCGCGAGGCGGATGTGGAGCTGCTGCCCGCGCTGGTCGAGGCACCCGTCACCGATCCGTGGACCGCGGTCCGGCACTGGGCGGCGACGACGACCTCGGCGCGGGCGCAGGCTCGGGTGCGGCTGCTGGGCCTGCCCGGCGGGACGGTGGCCACCTCGCCCCCGGCCGACCGGCCGGCCGTGCGCATCCGGTCCCTCGGTACCCGCACGCCCCGTGAGCGGCCGATCGTCGTCGACCTGACCAGCCTGTGGGCCGGGCCCCTGTGCGCGCACCTGCTCGGCCTGCGCGGCGCCCGGATCATCAAGGTCGAGAGCAGCCGGCGCCCGGACGGCGCCCGCCGCGGTCCCGCCGCCTTCTTCGACCTGCTCCACCGCGGCCACGAGCAGGTGACCTTCGACCTGGCCGCCGAGCCCGGCCGGCTCGCCGACCTGGTCGCCCGGGCGGACCTGGTGCTGGAGGCGTCCCGGCCGCGCGCGCTGCGCCAGTTCGGACTCGTCGCCGAGGACGTCGTCGCCGCGGGCACCTCCTGGCTCTCCATCACCGCCCACGGCCGCGACAGCGACGCCGTCGGATTCGGCGATGACGTCGCCGCCAGCGCCGGGCTTGTCGTCCGCGCCAGCAGCCGGCCGAACGGGGACCGGCCGAACGGTGGCCAGCCGAACGGTGGCCAGCCGAACTGTGGCCAGCCGATGCCCGCCGGTGACGCGCTCGCCGACCCACTGACCGGCGTCACCGCCGCGGTCGCCGCCGCCCGGGCGCTGGCCGCCGACGACGCCCGGCTCATCGACGTCTCGATGCTGCACGTCACCGCCGCGACCCTGACCCGTCCCGCGCCGCGCCACGAGATCCACCGCCGCGGCGACCGCTGGTGGGTCGAGTGCGACGCCGGCAGCGCACCCGTCGAGGAGCCCCGGCCGCGCCCCGCCACCAGGGCGGAGTCCGGGCGGTGAGTGGCGCGGCCTCGGACGTCGTGCTCCTGCGGGATGTCGACGTGCGCGGGCAGCGTCGCGACGTCACGGTCGCCGCCGGGTTCGTGCAGGCGGTCCGCCCCGCGGGGACGCCGCACCCCGGGCCGGGTGGCGAGGTGGTCGAGGTGGTCGACGGGCACGGCGGCGCCCTGCTGCCCGGCCTGCACGACCACCACCTCCACGCCGCCGCGCTCGCGGCCGCGCGCCGTGGCGTCGACTCCTCCCACGACCTCACCGCCCTGGTCACCGCCCCGGGTGACGGCTGGATCCGGGCCACCGGCTATCACGAGGACGTCGCCGGCCCCCTCGACCGGTACGCCCTGGACCGTCTCGTCCCGCACCGGCCGGTCCGCGTCCAGCACCGCTCCGGCGCGCTGTGGATCCTCAACACCGCCGCCCTCGCCCGGGTCGCCGCGACGCTGGACGATTCCCCCGACGTCGAGCGCGACGCCGACGGCACCCCCACGGGTCGGCTCTGGCGCTACGACGCCCGGCTGCGTCCGGCACTGCCGGCGGACCTCGCCGGGCTCACGGCGCTCGGCGGCGAACTCGCCGCGTACGGCATCACCGGCATCACCGACGCCACCCCCGACCTCGACGAGGCGGGGCTCGCCCTGCTTGCCACGCTCCCCCAGCGCGTGACCGCCCTGGGCGCCGCCACCGGGGCCGACCTGCCGGCGGGCCTGCGCGCCGGCCCGCGCAAGCTGCTGCTGCGGGACCACGACCTGCCCCCGCTCGACGACCTGGCGGCGACGATCGACGCCAGCCACGCGGACGGGCGGCCGGTGGCGGTGCACTGCGTGACCCGGGTGTCCCTGGTCCTGACCCTGGCTGCGCTGGACGCCGTCGGCACGCTGCCCGGCGACCGGATCGAACACGCCTCGGTCGCCCCGCCCGAGCTCGTCACCTGGCTCGCCCGCGCGGGCCTCGCCGTCGCCACCCAGCCGGACTTCCTGCGCACCCGCGGCCCGGCCTACCGGCGAGACGTGGACCCCGAGGACCGCCCGCACCTGTATCCCTACGCCCGCCTGCTGCGGGCGGGCGTCGCCACCGTCGCCTCCAGCGACGCCCCCTACGGCGACCCCGATCCCTGGCGGACGATCGCCAGCGCCGCCGATCCGGACCTGCACGGCCCGGACACCGTCGCGCCCGCCACCACTCTCCAGGGGTATCTCACCGAGCCCGACACACCCGGCGGCACCCTCCGCCGCGTCACCCCGGGCGCGCGGGCCGATCTCGTCCTGCTGCACGCCCCGCTCGCGCCGGCACTCGCCGCGCCGAGCGCCGCCACCGTCCGCGCGACGTGGACCGCGGGCGCGCGGACCTACCCGCCGTGCTGACGGATGGGCTCGCGCCGGCCGGCCCTGGCACGGACGCGGACGCGGCGCGGGCCGCGGAGTCGGTGTCGTACCCACCGTCCCCGCGGCCCGCGGCCGTCATGCGAAGAACCTGTCAGAGCGCGGCCTTCTCCAGGATGTGCACGCCGCAGGCGTTGCCGATCCCGATGACGTGGGCCAGGCCCACCTGGGCGCCCTCGATCTGGCGCTCGCCGGCCTCCCCGCGCAGATGGGTCGCGACCTCCCAGATGTTCGCGATGCCGGTCGCGGCGATCGGGTGCCCCTTGGACTCCAGGCCACCGGAGACGTTGACGGGACGCTTGCCGTCCCGCCAGGTCGCCCCCGACTCGAAGAAGTCCACCGCGCCGCCCGGCTCGCACAGCCGCAGGTTGTCGTAGTGGACGAGCTCGGCGGTGGCGAAGCAGTCGTGCAGCTCCACCAGGTCGAGATCCTCCGGGCCCACGCCGGCCTGCTCGTAGGCCTGGTCGGCGGCGGCCCGGGTGAGGGTGTTGACGTCCGGGAGCACCTGGCAGGATTCCGACCACGGGTCGCTGGTGAGGACCGACGCGCTGACCTTCACCGCGCGGCGCTGCTGCTCGAGGGACAGCGTCCGCAGCCTGCTCTCGCTGACGACGACCGCAGCGGCGGCGCCGTCGCAGTTGGCGGAGCACATCGGCCGGGTGTTCGGGTAGGCGATCATGACGTCGTTCATGATCTGCTCGAGGGTGAACTTCTTCTGGTAGGTCGCCAGCGGGTTCAGCACGGAGTGCGCGTGGTTCTTCTCCGAGATCCGCGCGAACAGCTCGAAGCTGGTGCCGCCGTACTTGTGGCCGTACTCCATGCCGATCTGTGCGAACACGCCCGGCATGGTGTCGGTGCCGACCCGGCCGTCGAGCGCGGCGACCGCACCGACCCGGCCCTCCGGCGTCCAGGAGTCGGTCTTCGGCCGCTCGTTACCGGTGAGCAGGCCCGCGCCCGAAAGCTTCTCGACGCCGACGGCCAGGCCGATGTCCGTCTCGCCGGCCTTGATCGCCATGATGGCGACCCGCAGCGCGGTCGCGCCGGTCGCGCAGGCGTTCGCGACGTTGAAGACCGGGATTCCGGTCTGCCCGATCTGCTTCTGCAGCGCCTGGCCGAACCCGCCCGGGCCCCGCAGGTTGCCGGCGCCGAGCACGCCGACATCGCTCATCCGGATCCCCGCATCGCGCAGCGCTCCCCGCGCGGCTTCCGCGCCGAGGTCAACGACGTCCAGCGTGGGATGCTTGCCAAACTTCGTCATGTGGATGCCGAGGATCCACACGTTCTCCGACATTAGCGTCTCCCGACACTCGCGAGCTTCCGGGAGCGTCAGCTCACCGGCTCGAACCCGAACCCGACCGCCTCGACGCCCTGGGTGTCCGTGCCCAGCGAGGTCGTCGCCAGGCGCACCTTCATCCCGAGACGAACGTGGTCGGGATCCGGGGGCGTGTTCACGATGTTGCCGCGCACGCTCGTCCCGCCGCAGTCCACGACGCCCGCGACGAACGGGACGTCGATCCCCTCGGCGGCGAAGCTGACGATGGTGAAGGCGCGCAGCTCGCCCTCCACCGGGACGTCGACGACGCGGAACTCCGCTCCCTCGCACGACGCGCACGCGTTGCGCCGGCCGAAGTACCGTGCACCGCACTGGACGCACTCCTGCGCGACGAGATGCGGCGCGCCGTCCAGAACCAGGTAGTCGACGAGCGGCACCTGCTCACTCACTGCCATCTCCTCCCATCCGGCCTTCTGGCCCTCCGCCGGGCCTTCCGTGCACCTCAGGCGCCCGGGCGCCCGAGCGCGAAGGGCACCTCGGCGAGGCGCGGGCCTTCCTTCGCGAGCTCCTCGAGCGTCCAGCGGCCGCTGGTCTCGATCTTGTCGATGATCGCCCACGGCTGGAACAGGTACACGGAACCACCACGGACGTAGAACGAGCGGCCCGCGATGGGGCAGTCCTCGGTCGCGAGGTAGGCCACGAACGGGGAGATGTTCGCGGGGTCGGTCGGGTCGAAGCCGCTGCCGTCGTCCTCCGCCGGCAGCACGCTCTCGGTCAGGCGGGTGCGGGCGGCGGGGGCGATCGCGTTGACCCGCACGCCGTAGCGCTCCAGCTCCAGCTGGGCGATGGTGGTGAGGGTGGCGATGCCGGACTTCGCCGCGCCGTAGTTGCCCTGCCCGACGTTGCCGAACAGGCCGGAGGTGGAGGAGGTGTTGATGATCGAGGGACGCAGCGCCGCGCCGGCCTTGCTCTGCTCCCGCCAGTAGCGGGCGGCGGCGCGCAGCGGCATGAAGTGGCCCCGCAGGTGGACGCGGATGACGTCGTCCCACTCCGCGTCGCTCATGTTCACCAGCGTCCGGTCCCGCAGGATGCCCGCGTTGTTGACCAGGACGTGCAGCTCACCGAAGGCGTCGACCGCCGCCTGGACAAGGCGCGCGGCGCCGTCGGCGTCGGTGATGTCCTCGCCGTTGGCGACCGCGGAACCACCCTCGGCGGTGATCTCGTCGACGACCTGCTGGGCCGGCGTCACGTCGGCGCCCGAGCCGTCGGCGGCACCACCGAGGTCGTTGACGACGACCTTCGCGCCCTCCCGCGCGAACAGCAGCGCGTGCTCACGGCCGATGCCGCGCCCCGCGCCCGTGATGATCGCGACGCGTCCGTCCAGTGCACCCATCCCTGGATGTCCTTTCCTGCTCGTCTGTGCCGCGCTCAGGGCCGCGAAGCGGCTCGCGAGGGCTCACCGCGCGGAGCTTCCACCAGGGGGCGCCGAGTGCGGGCACCGGAGCACACAGCGCATGGTCGCGCATATCCACACAATGCCCAAAAGACCGCTTCTCCGCACCCCTTGTTCGTGTTCAGGATACTGCACATGCCGGTCCAGATGCATCGAAGCAGCACGTGGAGCCACCGGCGCCAAGTGGGGTATAAGCTACTCGGCCCAGGGCAGCGACCCTCGCGTCCACGGCGGGCGAGCAGCCGGACGCCGGCGCGGCAGCGCGCGCCCCGTGGGCCTACGTACACAGACGGACACGGACGGACCCGGCGGCGTACCCAGGAGGCACGTGCATGAGTGTGGATAGGTTCCCGATCGAGGCGGGCCACGTACTGGCCTTCGCCCGCGCGATCGGCGACGACAACCCCGTGTACCGGGACCCGGACTCGCCGGCCGCGCAGGCCGCCGGCGGCCTGCTCGCTCCGCCCACCTTCACCCAGGCGAGCGCCCAGTGGGACCCGGACTACCCGCTGCGCCCCAAGCCCGGGCAGAAGTGGTACGGCTCGGCGGCCGAGGCGGGCACGATGCCGGCCGGCAGCGGGGGCCTGCACGCCGAGCAGCACTTCACCTACCACCGCCCGGTGCTCGTCGGCGACGTGCTCTCCGCCCGCCGCGGCGACACCGACGAGACCTGGTCGAAGTCCGGGCGCTCGGGCCGGCTCGAGTTCACCGCGTACACCACCGAGTTCCGTGACGCCGCGGGCGAGCTCGTCGTCACCGTGCGCACGGTGTCGGTGCAGCGGTTCCCGCACGAGGGAAAGGACGCCTGATGGCACTGCGCCGCAGCGCGCTCAAGGTCGGGGAGACGCACTCCCAGGTCGTCGTGACCGACCTCAGCCGCACCCAGCTCGTCCAGTACGCCGGCGCGTCGGGGGACTACAACCCGCTGCACACCGACGAGCGGTTCGCCCGCGAGGTGGCCGGCTATCCCGGGGTCTTCGCCCACGGCATGCTGACCATGGGCCTGACCGGGCGGATGCTCACCGACTGGGTCGGCGACGGGCGGCTCGCCACCTTCGGAATCCGCTTCACCGCGCAGGTCAACCCCGGTGACACCCTGACCAGCACCGCCACCGTTCGCGACCTCCTCGAGCAGGATGGGAAGCCCCTGGTCGCGCTCGACGTCGTCACCGTCAACCAGAACGACGTCGTGGTCGTGTCCGGGACCGCGACCGCCTGGCTCGACGACTGACCGAGGCGCCGAGCAACACGATCGCCCGTGGCCGTGGGTGTCCCCCACCGCCACGGGCGATCGTGTTCCGGTCTAGCTGGCGGAGCCGCTGGCCTCGGTCGCGCGGACCCTGCTCGGGTCGAGGGAGCCCTTCCCGTCCTCGGTGTCCCGGGCCTCACCGTCGGGCGAGTACCCGAGCCGCGCGAGGATGGCCCGCTTGTCCGGCTTCATCGCGATCGTCTGCGGGATCGCCTCGAGCCCGACGATGACGGTCGGCACCTTGTAGGGCTCGAGCCGGGCGCGCACCCACGCCTTGAGCTCGGCCTCCTCGGGGACGCTGCCCCCTGGCTTCGGCTGGACGACGGCGACCGGGACCTCGCCGAGGCGCCGGTCCGGGGCGCCGACGACCGCCGCGTCCCCGACCTGCGGATGCTCGCGCAGCACCCGGGCGACCTCGGCGGCGTCGACCTTGAACCCGCCGCGGTTGATCGCCCCGTCGACCCGGCCCAGGATCCACAGGAACTGGTCTTCGTCGTAGCGGGCGAGGTCGCTCGTCTGGATCCACTCGCGGGGCTCGCCGCGCGAGGACTGCTCGGTCCGCACCTCGAGGATGCCGACCCCGCCGGTCGGGAGCACCTCGTTGCTCGTCGTGTCCACGACGCGCACCTCGACGCCCGGATGGACGCGGCCGACCGCGCCCTTCTTGGTCGCCGCATAGCGGCGGTAGTCCTTGAGCGTCCAGCTCGCGAGGCCCTGGAACTCCGTCGCGCCATAGGCGCTGAGGACCGGCACGCCGAAGCGCTCGAGGAACTCGTCGGCGACGGCCGGGTCCAGCGGCGCGGCGCCCGCCCGGATCGACTTCAGCGACTGCAGCCAGCTGGGGTCGACGCCGGCGTCAAGCACCATCCGGATGCCGGCGGGGGGAACGCCGGTGGTGACGACCTTGTAGTCACGCACCACCTTCGCCCAGGCCGTCGGGTCGAACCGCTCCATGAGGACGAGCTGGCGCCCGTCCGCGACCGTCACGCACAGCGACTGCAGAGCGCTGGTGTGCGCGAGGGCGAGCATCTGGATCGTGACGCCGGGCCGCAGCGCGACCTCCGACTCCGACCGGCTCCCGTGATGCTTCTGGACCGCGGTGATCGACGCGGACAGGCTCGCGTAGCTGATCTCGATCCGCTTCGGCGGCCCGGTCGTCCCGCTCGTCTTGAGGCTCACGGCGCACCCGGCGCTCAGCCGACAGTACTCACCGGCCTCGCCCGGGCCACCCGTCGCGACAGACTCACCCTTCTCGACGATTTCGGCTCGCGGCACGGTCCCGCACTCGACCACGATCGCCCGAGTACCGGCCTCGCGCACCACGTCCGCGATACCCTCCCGCTCCCAGTCCGATCGGATGAGCAGGACGAACGCCGGCCGAAGTGCGACGATTTCGGCCGCGAGGGAGGAATCCGACTGCAGCGGGTCCAGCGTCAGGGCGGCTCGGCCCCGGGCGAACAGATCAAGCAGGCAGGCGACGATCGCCACGTCGTTACGCGCTACGAGACCGACGGCCGCGTCCTGCGGAATGTCGCGGGTCAGGTCGGTGACCTGACCGCCCAGGGCGGTCAGGTCACCCCACGATCGCCAGTGCCCATCCTGGGCGATTGCCGGCGCTGCGGGCTCGAGAGCCATCACGGCACCGATGCGGCGGGAGATGTCCACCGTCACACCCCTCTCCAGGCGGCTACGGAAGAAGTATACCGTACTACGGATGCACCGCCGTCAGTGCGGATGTGGTCCCACTCGACGATGAGAAAGGATTACTAAATGACGGACCTCACGGTGGAGCGGCGCGATCAGGTGGCCTGGGTGCGGCTGCACGCCCCCCGTTCGAACGCGCTGACTCCCGGGCTCGTCTCCGCACTGTCCATCGCGCTCCGTGACGCCGAGGCCGATCCGGAGGTGAGCGCCCTGGCGCTGACCAGCGAGGGCCGGAACTTCTGCACCGGCGCGGATCTGGACCTGCTGCGGTCGGTGGGGAAGGATCCCCTGGAGGAGGCCAACTACGCCACGCTCGGGTCCATCTACGATCTTTTCTGTGCTTTCCAGAACTCCTCCATCCCGACGATCGCGGGCGTGGGGGGCTTCATCGTGGGAGCCGGGATCAACCTCGCGCTCGTCTGTGACCTGCGGATCGTCGCGGATGACGTCAAGGTCCGCGGTTTTGCCGCCGCGGGCGTGCATCCAGGCGGTGGCCATCTCACCCTGCTGCTGCGCAACCTGCCGCCGGTCACCGCCGCCGCGGTCGCGCTGTTCGGCCAGGAGCTCGACGCCGCGGGGTCGGTCGCGAGCGGGTTCGCGTTCGAGCAGGTTCCCCGCGAGAACCTGGACGCCCGGGTGGAGGAGCTGGCCCGGGCCGTCGGCAGCGACGCGGCGCTCGCCCGCAGGGTCACGGCCAGCTTCCGGCAGAGCCGCCGCAGCGACCTGACGCCGGAGTCGGCGGTCCTGCTCGAGCGCGCCTCCCAGCTGTGGAGCCTTCGGCGCCGGTGACGACGACCGTGGCAACGACCAGTCGGCGGCTGGCCGACGGTGAACGGGGTGGCGAGCAGGTCGGCGTCACCCCGGTCGATCGCGTGCGAGTAGCGGGCCATCAGCTCGGTGATCGCCTGCTTCGCCAGTAACTCGGCGAGCTCCTCGCTGCTCATGTGCGCTCTCCTCCGGTTGGTCGGGTGGCCCGGCCGTATCCGGACGTGTCACTGACATGCCCGTTCCGATCGGAGATCCTGGCGGTCGGTGCGGTTTCGCCTGGGACGGCACGGTAAAAGGATGGTCATGGCAGCGAGCTGGCGACGTCGGCGACGGGAGCGCAAGCGGGCGGCGGCGGGTGCCGGACCGCGGGACCTCACCGTCCACACGGGGCCGGCGGCGCCCGGAGTCCTGCTCGCCCCCGGCGGTGGACCGACCGGCGGGCCGACCGCGCAGTCCGGCTCCGGCACCATCACCGGCACCATCACCGGCGCCGGCCTCGGCGCCGGCACCGGCACCGGCACCGGGGGATCGGCCGGGGCCGACGCGCCGCCGCCGCTGCGGCCGCGGTCGTGGTTCGCGGTGCTGCGCCGCACGATCAGCGAGTTCCGCGGCGACGAGCTGCCCGACCGCGCGGCGGCACTGACCTACTACGGCGTACTCGCGGTCTTCCCCGCGCTGCTGGTACTGGTCTCGTCGCTCGGGTTCATCAGCCAGTCGGCGGCCGACACCATCCTCACCAACGTCCAGCAGCTCGCCCCCGGATCGGCCCGCGACATCGTGCACGACTCCGTCACCGGTATCCGCCAGAGCCCCGGCACCGGTAGCATCCTCGCCGCGGTCGGCCTCGTCGGCGCGCTGTGGTCGTCCTCGAGTTACATCGCCGCGTTCATCCGGGCGGCGAACGTGGTCTACGACGTGCCCGAGGGCCGCCCGGCCTGGAAGGTCGTGCCGCTGCGGCTCGCCGTCACGGTGCTGCTGGTCATCCTGCTCGCGGCGTGCACCGGCATCGTCGTCATCTCCGGCGGCCTCGCCGACCGGGTCGGCGACGTGCTCGGGATCGACGTGCACTCCCTACACGCCTGGTCGTACGTGAAATGGCCGGTCCTCGCCGTGCTCGCGTCCATGGTCATCGCGCTGCTGTACTGGTCGACGCCGAACGTGCGGGGGCCGGGCTTCCGGTGGATGACCCCGGGCAGCGCGCTGGCCGTGACGCTCTGGCTCGCCGCGTCCGCGGGCTTCGCCGTGTACGTGGCGAACTTCGGCTCGTACAACAAGACCTACGGCACCCTCGCCGGCGTCATCATCTTCCTGGTCTGGCTGTGGCTGTCGAACCTGTCCATCCTGCTCGGCCTGGAACTCGACGCCGAGATCACCCGCGAACGGGCCCTGCTGCGCGGCGTGGCCGCCCACACCGAGCTGTACGCCCAACCCCGCGACACCCGCACCTGGCGCCGCCGGCGGCGCACCCCCAGCGGCGCCATCCCCCAGCAGACAGCCCAGGCACTCACCCGCGAGAAGCCGTAGCCAGTTCGCCGACCGCACCGCACGCGGACTCCCATCCGCGGGCCGGCGGAAGGACCGGATGCGCGGCCGCGGTGCGTCGGCGCTGGGCTATGACCAGCGTGTCGAGCAGCCGGCCCAGCAGATCACCGTCGCGCAGGACCCCGCGCACATCGACCCGCAAGGCCGCGCCGATAGCTCTCCAGCCACTCCTGGCCGCGGGCCGCGGACAGCCGCAGCGCCGGCTCGGGAAAGCCACCCCGCAATGCCAGCTCCAGATAGCCCGCCAGGTCCGGCGGATCGACCGGCGAGGTCAGCGCCTCCACCGCACAGCTCACTACCAGTTTTCCACACCATCGAATGCCTCTCCGCCGCAAACCCGCGGCGAAGACCGCGGAGCCTCTCGGCCGGCGGACGCTGCACTGGGCCGCCCCCATCGCCCCGGGAGGCGACACCAGGACCAGCGTCGGGGCGGCAGCCGGCCCATAGTGGGGCGATGCGCCTGATGCTGCTCCGACACGGCCAGACCCCCCACAACACAGTGGGTGCGCTCGACACCACGCGGCCGGGGGCCGAGCTGACCGCCCTCGGCCACGCCCAGGCACGGGCAGTTCCCGGCGCGCTGCACGGCGAGCAGATCTCGGCGATCTACACATCGGTCCTGATCCGCACGCAGCTCACCGCGGCACCCCTCGCCGAGGCCCGGGGACTCGCGGCCTCGGTGGCGGAGGGCATCGAGGAGATCTCCGCAGGCGAGCTGGAGCTGCGCAACGACAAGGCGTCCGTGGCCCGGTACTTCGACGCCACCCGCAGCTGGATCCACGGCGATCTCGACCACGTGATGCCGGGCGGGCCCAGTGGCCACCAGTTCCTCGCCGGCTATGACAACGCCATCACCGGCATCGCGGCCGCGGCCGCGGATCATGGCGACGGTGCCGTCCTGGTCGTCAGCCACGGCGCCGCGATCCGCACCTGGGTCGGTATCCGGGCCCGCGGCGCCGCGTTCATCGAGGACCGGTGGCTCGCGAACACCGGCATGGTCACCCTCGACGGCGACCCGCTGGCCGGCTGGAAGGTCGTCCGCTGGCACGCCGAACCGCTCGGCGGCTCCGCCCCCGCCGACGTCACCGCCCACGATGTCACCGGCGCCCCGGCCCGCGAGGCCGAGACCCGAGCCGCCGGCTAGCCGGCATCCGTTCTCCAAGCCCACAGCGCCGTTCCGGACCATGTCCCCGGGTGTCCAGGAAGCTGAGAATGAATGGCCTACCCGGCGCGCTCAGCGCCTACTTCCTGGAAGCCGTCGGCATCCCCGGCCTCCTCACCATGGCGGCCGGCCTCACCGACCGCCGCGCCACCGTCACGACCGCTCTCGGCTACGCCGACGCCGCCGGGGTACACGTTGTCAGCGGCACCGTCCACGGCACCCTGACCACCCAGCCACGCGGCCGCAACGGCCACAGCTTCGACACGGTCTTCGCACACACCGGCAGCGCACGGACCTTCGCCGAGATGTCGGGCGAGCAGAAGGACGAGAACTCCCCCCGCCGACTGGCAACCGACGCCCTCCGCACACACCTCGGCTAGACGTCGTGCCCCTGCTGTCGGAGCCGGTCGGCGACCGGTGTCTGGCCTGGCGGCCGGAGCCGCAGTTTTCGCTGGGCATCGGCGTCGACGGAAACGACGTAGGCCCGGACTCGCTGGCCCACCTCGTAGGGGTCGTCATCGTCGATGTAGAGCGGATCGATGAAGCCACGGCTGGGAAACCCGAGGTCCACAATGATTCCCCACCGGAAGACAGCCTCCACCGTCCCCTCCACGAGACTGCCGACGAGGGCCTCCCCCGTGTCGCCGGCGGCGCGACCGTCATCGCGAGAGGTCATGAGGTCACCCGCGATCGCGGGTAGCGGTTGAGGGCACCGAACTCGGTGTTGGGAATGGCGACCTCGGCCCGTGGAACACCGTCGTAGGCCTGCACGTATCTGCCGAAATAGAGCTCGAACTCCGCCCGCGGGATCTCCACCTTGATGACCTGGGAGTCATATGCTCCGCGGCTGGCATAGTCCAGGGCGATGGTCAATCCCCGGTCCTCCAGTCCGAAGTATGCTTTTCCGTCGGGGTATGTGTTCGAGGTGGGATCTCCGGGGAATTCTACCGGGTCGAAGCCGTTCCGCAGGAGCCTGTCCGTTGCTCCCCTCGGCGGGGCCTTGTAGGTGCGGGCGCTCTCGTCGGCCTCGCGGTCGATGTCCTTGACCAGCTTCGTGGTGTCCACCTGCGCGGTGGCATACACGTAGTACTGGCCCGCAAAGGGAATGTAGTACGGAACGAGTACGCCGCCCTGGGCCGCCGACTGGGCCTCGGCCGCAGCCTTCTTCGCGGCCTGCACCGACGTGAACACCGGCCCCGCCGCGGGGTCGACACACGAGATCGTGCCGGCGCGGTTGACCGGAAGGCTGCCGCTGCTCGTGCACCCCCCTGCAGGTTCACCCCCGACGGTGACGGTGGCCGACAGCTGCGCCGTGATCTGGCTTCCCGTGATCGAGACGTCCGGGCTGGTGGTGCTGATCGAGTTGGTCACCACCACGCTGACCGTGCAGCCCGCGCCGCTGCACTGCAGGTTTCCGCTGCCCTGGAGATTGAAGTGCAGATCGCTGTTGACCGCCGTGGACAGCTGCCGGACGTAGGTCTGCAGCGTGCGGTACGTACTCGCGGTGTCCGCCGGCCCGTCGGCGGGAAAATCGGTTCCGCCTTCCGGAGCGGGGCTGGCGGTGGGCGAGTAGCTGGCATGACGCTCGGGCGGGGTCAGCGAGGGAGTAACCGCGGGCGCCAGGCGCACGACCCGGTAGGGGCGCTCCTCCGTCACGTAGAGGACGCCGAACCTGGTCTGCGCAGCCAGGACCCGCACTCCCGCGATCGGGGCGGCGCTGGCCGCCTCGGCCGTCACCAGCCCACCAGCCAGCAACGACGCGAGCCGCTGGGGTGGGAGGAACTGGGTCGCAAGAGAGGCGAGGGGCGCCTCGATGATGCCTCCGGTCAGCCATTTGTTCTTCAGCGCGGCTGTCTGCGCCGGATTGGTGACGCCCGGCAGCCCGGAATCCGGCGGCCTGAGATACAGCTTTCCGCCGACCTTCAGCAGGCTGTAGGCCTGGCCGTCGGTGGTGACGGTGGCCACCAGTTCCCCGTTACTGGTCGCCCGCGCATCGACCTCGCCCACGTCCGTCACGTCGCTGCGGTAATGCACCTCGGACGCCGAGGCGAGGGCCGCTATCGCCGCGGCGAACGGCTCTCTGCTCAGCGCCGAGTGCGACCGGCTGTGCCCCCGCCCATCTGTGACCGCCGAGGTGATCAGGCCGGACAGCACGGCAATGACAACCAGCCCGGCGACAGCCGCCAGGACGATCCCCGGACGACGCCATCCCTGCTGCCGCGCCGAGCCTCCCGGTCTCGGATGCGGTGGGCCCGTTGGTAGCGGACCCGTCGGCAGTGCCCCCGGATACGGCGAACCCGGCTGCGGCGAACCCGGCTGCGGCGAACCCGGCTGCGGCGAACCCGGGGAGGTCGGGCCCGGATACGGCGAGCCCAGCTGCGGCGGAATCCAGGGTGACGGCGCCGACTGCGGTGGCGGCGTGGCTGGGCCTGCGCGCCGGACATCCGCCGGCTGGACTGTAGGTATCGAGTTCTCCACCGGCGAGGCGCCTGGTTCGTGGGCCTCTCCTGGAGTGGCAGCTGGCGGCGAAACAGCTGACCGAGAGGCATCCGGTGGAGTGGCGTCCAACGAAGGGGTGTCAGGTGGAGGGGGACCTACGGGTGTCGCGGTCTCCGGAGGTCCGGGCAGCGGCGGTGGCTTGATGGCATCGGACTCGGTCATGTCACTCCGTGATCGCCGAAATGCTGATACCTGTGGGACGCAGGGAGCTCCGCTGACCACGAGGACGCAGCCGGGGGCGGCGCGGACCCGGCAAGAATGATGGCCGAAAGTGACCGGTCGTGCGCGACAAATACAGCTCTATGCCGACAGTCTCGCCGCCCGAGGCAGTGCCAGGGGAACCAGCGGCGCCGAGCCCGGCGGCAACCGCCAGCCAGCTCGGCGGCGCGACCTCGGCGACGAAGGTCGACAACTCACCCGCGGCCCTGACGCGGGCATCATGGCCGAGGGATGGACGCCCCACGCCCCGAATCCGTGACTTTCCCTCGGCACGTGCCAGATCGGCGAGGACGAACGGGAGACATACGGCCACCGCGGGGGGCGGATCACCGACGCGGCGCTGCGCGTCACTCTTGATCTGCTCACCCTGGCCCGGAGCCTCTCCGGCCGCTGAGCCCTCCGCCGGCGGCGGACCGCGTGACCACCGGGCGGCTCGTCATCGACGATCATCCGGATCATCCCGATCGGGCGGTCGGATCTGGCGATGTGTGGTCGGCCGTGGCTGGATTCCGGTGTGACCGCTCGTCGAGAACACCGACGAAGGTCGACGCGACCAGGGCGACGGCGGGGTCGTGGTCGTGGGTCAGGTGGCGCAGGGCGTCCCGCCCCGTGGTTCCCGACAGCTCGACCAGTGCCTGGGCCAGTCGGATGCGCACCGCGGAGTCGGCGGTGTACACGGCGAGTTCGTCGGCGAGCGCGGTGGCGATCCGGTCCGCGTACCCAGTATCCCGGGACAGCGTTCCCAGGACCTCCGACGCCTCGATATCGCTTTCGCCCTCGACCACCATGCCGACGAGAGTCGGTACGGCGGCGATCACCCCGCGCCTGCCCAGTGCCAGCGCGGCACACCTGCGCACCACCCCATCCGGGTCGCCCAGGGCATCGGTGAGCGTCGCGGCGCCCTCCACCGCCTCGGGCATCGCGGCGATCGCCAGCACGGCGCGCCGCCGGATGTCGACGTCCGACGACCGCGCACCGACGGCCAGCACTCTCAGGCCGCCGTCACCTGATCGGGCAAGCGCCCAGCGCAGGGCGCCCGCGACATGGGGGTCGGCTTCGCCGAGCAGCGCGTCCGCCAGCAGGTCCGCGGGAACCTGTGTGCCCTCCGGCCCGGCCATGATGGCCTGCTGGCGACGGGCCGCGCTGGTCGAGTCCAGCCCCTGCATGAGTGCGACGACACGCAGGACGCCCGGCCAGTCCGCCGGCGCCGACGCGTCGATCGCGCGCAGCCGCCGCAGCAGCTCCTGCTCTCGTTCCAGGCGGGCTTCCGTCCACCGGATGAGGTCGCTGACCAGATCGGACGGCGTGAGGGCCGGGTCCTTCAGCGCGAGCCCGATCTGCCTGAGCGAGAGCCCGAGGGACCGCAGGCTCTCCACGTGGAAGATCCTGCGGATGTCCTCGGCGGAGTACTCGCGGTACCCGCCGACGGTGCGACCGCTGGGCCGCACCAACCCGAGGGCGTCGTAGTGCCGGAGCATGCGGGTACTGACGCCCGAGCGGCGGGCCACCTCACCGATCAGCAACCCGCGATCTCCTCTTCCTCCGCGGCCGTCGCCGTTGCCACGGTGGCGGGGGCGGCGGGGGCGGCTCGTTGCGGGCCGAGCGCGACCACTCGCTTCGCGTCGTCGATCGCCGCGTGGAAACCGGCCTCCGGGTCGCGAAGGATCACCTCGGTGGCACGGGCGTGCGCGGCCACCGCAGGGTCGGGGCTCGCCGCGGCCTCCTCCAGCGCGGGCTCGATCACGGTGCCCAGGTCGACGAGGGCCCGGCTCAGGCTCCGCTGCACGTCGCGGTCGCCGCGGCCGAGGTGCCGGATCAGTTCGTCAGCCAGGCCCCGTTTCTCGTCCTCGGGGGCGAGGCGGACCGCGGCGCGCCACGCGGTCCGCGCGACCTCGTCGTCGGCGTCGCGCAGCAGGTCGCGCGTGATCCAGGCCCACGCCCTCCGGTCATCGATCTTGGTGAGGGTATGCAGCGCCTGGCTGCGCGCCTGGGCGCGCTCGGAGCCGAGTTCCTGACGAATCCGGGGCAGGGTCGCGTCCGGTGGGAGTCGGGCCAGCGCCCAGGACAGCATGTCGCGCACGAAGAAGTCCGGCTCGACCGCGCACCGCTCGACGAGCACCTCCAGGAGGCCCGCGTCGGGATGCGAGCCGGCCGCCAGGGCCGCCTGAAGCCGGACCGACGAGTCCGTGGCACCCAGTGCCGTGGCCACGCGGGCGCACAGCGGGGATCCAGTGGTCGTATTCATCGGGATCACCTCCGGCACCCAGTGGACACCCTGACATCGTGTCAAGGTAAAGCGCCGCCACCCGCCAGCCGGGTGCCGTGGTGGAGCCCAGGGACGCGATGGCGTCGTCTGGCAGGCTCTGGAACATCGGGGTCATGAACAGCCCGGGCGCGATGGTGACCACCCTGATCCGGTGCTGGGCGAGGTCCCGGGCGATGGGCAGGGTCATGGCGGCCACACCCGCCCTTGGACGCCGAGTAGGCGGCCTGCCCGATCTGGCCGTCGAAGGCCGCGACGGACGCGGTGCAGACGACGACACCGCGTGGCCCCGGGACTGCCTACCGCGAGCTCCCCGTCCCGACAAGCCAGACCGCTCCGGGTCTGGCGCGGGTGCTCTACCAGGGGAGCCAGTACAGCTGCTGGGTACGTTCCGCGTCCGCCCAGGAATCGGGCCTGTGTTCCGCCATGGGCGGCGGGCGCAGAATGGACAGGGGAAGGGTGGTTTCCGGGTCGTCGCCGCGCAGTTGTCTGGCGACGTCGGAGACCGGGCGGCGCGCGTGGCGGGTGGCCGGCCGGGTGTCGCCCTTCTTCGCCGGGAACCTGCCGTTGAACATCTTCCGCAGGAACGCCGACCGGGCGATCACGAACTGGTGGATGGCCAGCGTGATGCCGATGACGAGGACGGTGACCAGCAGCATCTGCGGCCAGGCGAGGCTCGTGTCCAGGCCGAGCAGGTTCGCGACGATGTAGATCCAGAAGAAGTGGAACAGGTACACCGTGTACGCCGAGTCGGCGAGGTAGCTCACCCAGGCGCGTGGTCCGGTGACCGTGCGGGCGCCCAGGCCGAGCAGAGTGGAGACCAGGGCGGTGGAGAACACCGTCTCGCCGAGCACCTGCCCGGTGCCGTAGCCGGCCTGGGGAATCAAGCCGCGGTTGCCGGCGAGCACGATCAGGCCGGAGGCGACGAGCAGGATCGGCGCGGGCCGCTGGAAATGGGCCAGCAGCCGGCGACGGTCAAGATAGAGCAGCAGACCGAGACAGTAGAACGGCAGGTGCTGCAGGGTCATCCGGGCCACGTCGCCGACCCCGCCGGTGCCGAGCACTGGTTCGACTAGGGCCCGGCGGAATCCGCGCAGAACAATGGTGAAGGCCAGCACACCCACCACGATCGCCGCCATGGCGGGAATTCGCGACGCGGTGGCCCGCTGGTAGAGCGGAAGCCGGACCAGCCGGGTCAGCAGTGCGACCGCGGGCGGCGTACACAGCACATAGAACAGCAGGGAGACCAGGAACCACAGCTGCAACGGCCAGTGCAGCTCTCCCTCGGGGTTCGGGATAGTTCGCCCACGGAGGAAATTTAGGAACGAGATATCCGGATCATTGTGGAAATTGTAGGTCATCCACAGCGTGGGCGGGTTGAGGAGCACGAACGTGCAGATGAGCGGGGTTCCGACGGCGGCGAAACGGCGGCGGACCGTGCGGGCCGCTCCATATTTGCCGACCAGCATCGCCGAGAGGAATCCGGAGATGAGAAAGAATCCCTGCATCCGGAAGAGGCCGGAGGCATAGGCAATTCCATGGAAGACCCGGTCATGACCGAGCGTGCCGGCATGCACGAAGACACCAACCAGCATGAACGTGCCGCGCAGCCCGTCCAGGTGATAGTAGTGCCCGTCCCGACCAGGACTATCCCGCGAAACCCCCGCGGCACCCGCACGCCTCATGGAGCTGCCCCCCACCCCTGCCGGACCACTACCGGGAAAGAGCGTGCAGTGCACGCCGGACCCGGAAGTGGTCAGTGACGTGAAGCCGGTACTTCCACTACGTCCGCGCGTTCACGCGTCGGAGACCACCGTCGAGGCCCGGAAACGACAGGCGCCGGGGATCGGCCGGGCACGAGCAGGGCGATCCACCCCAGCTCGAACGAGCCCGCCACAGCATGTGACCGACCGATATGCGACATCGCTACCACTTTCCGGCACTATGCAGACGGTAGCGCGACAAACCCACCCAACCAACTACGAAGACACAACGGGATGAAGGTCGCGGAAGGGCGCCGGCGTCGGGCGGGCGCCATCGCGGACGGCCGCCCGCCGACCCACCCCAACCCGGACCGGGCCTGACCGAGTTGGGCCGGACCGTACGGGTCCGACCGAGACCTCTCGGCCGGCTCATCCGCCCAACGATCTGGACCACCTATTGACCTATAAGGGGACCGACCCGCACTCCGAGAATACGACCGTATACGGAGAATAGCGCCGGCACGGAAAACAATAGCCACCGTTTCTGTTCAGGAGATGTTCATCCCGCGGATACTGGCCGCAAACACCGCCGACGCCGGGTGGCACGAGGGTGTTGGGAGATCCGTACCGAGCGAGGAGCGTGGGAATGTCCACCGTGCCACCCGTCGCCTTCGACGCGTTCCACCCCGCGCACCGATCGAATCCCTACCCTCGGTACAACGCCGTCCGCGACTACTCCGCACTGTATCCCCTCAGGCCGGACATCCTCATGGCGACGCGCTACCAGGAGTGTTCCGCGATTTTTGCCGATCCGCTGTGGGGCCATGGGTACGAGGAGGGCATCAATCCCTTCCGGCCAGGAGTCGACCCCGACGACGTACCGGGGTCCATGCTGCGGATGGACCCGCCGAACCACACCCGGATCCGGAGCCTGACCTGGCGAGCCTTCATCCCACGCGACCCGACCGGGCTGCGGGGCCGGATCCGATCCGGCTCTGGCTCGCCGATCCCGACCTCGCCACACCCGCCGTCGACGAGCTGCTCCGGTATGAGCCGCCCGTGCAGTTCATCCACCGGGTGGCGCTGGCGGAGCGGGAGGCCGCCGGGCACACCTTCGCCCGCGGCGACGGCATCGTCATCCTGACCGCCGCTGCCAACCGCGATCCCGCCGTCTACACCGACCCGGACCGCCTGGACATCACCCGCTTCGCCGGCCACACTCCCCCGCCGCGTCACCTGTCCTTCAGCGGGGGCCTGCACTTCTGCCTCGGCGCGCAGCTCGGCCGCCTGGAATCCGCGATCGCCATAGACACGCTCCTGCGCCGCGCCCCCGGCCTGTCCCTCACTGATGAGCCCGTCTGGCGCGACACCGTCGCCATTCACGGCCTGGAGACTCTCCCGGTCCGCCTGCGGGACTGACACGCCTGCTCGGCCTGGTACGGCCGAGGGCCGCCAAGCACCGCGTTGATCGACTCCAGTGTCTCCAGATCCCTCATCCGCGCCCCGATCGCCACCAGCGCCAACGCCTGCGCGTAGGCGAGCGACCTTCCCCGCCTCGTCGAGCTGGTCGACATCGCGATGATGACGCACCGCGGCCACGTGGCTACCGTGCGGCCCGGCGGTGAGTCGTCAGACACAGTTTCCTCACCGGCCTCATCAGAACAGCCTGAGTCACACTCGTCGTGTCCCCATCCAACGGGACGGTCAGGGATGCCGGGAACCCATTTCCCGGTGCGGGATCGCGTGCGGCACCACCCTCTGAGGAGGTCGGACCTCTCGTCGTCGATCCGCACCAGGACAGGGATCGCGCGGGAAGGGAATGCGCAGCCGGCCGTGTCGGATGAGCGGCTCGTGGCGGTCCGCCGCGAAAGCGTCGTCCGACTCTGGGCCATCACGTGAGATACCAGACGTACTCGGTCTCCGCACCGAATTCTCCCGCTCGACGTCCACCAGACGCTGATGGAGGTCCCGCGCGACACGCCGAGCAACCGCTGATTTAGCCCGCCCGAAGGCACGGCAGACGGGCTGCCCCGGAGGGACTCCTCAGCCGCGCCAAACTACACAGGGCGGCATATTCAATCCGATCTCCGTGCCCTTAAGTCAGAGGTCCTTACCGACGTCGCATTGCGCGACGGGAGAGCCCCGCAAACAATGTGGAGGCGGCGAGAGAACACAACGGGACACCGGTTCTCGCCATAACGTCGGCAACGATGGGAGGCAGGTAGAGGTCACGGCCCGATCACTGTCTGAACGTCACTCGGACAGGGATACGGGATGCACTGCCCCGCGGGGGCTCGGCGCATCCTTGCGATGGCGACCAACCACTACATGGGTCGACGCGGCGAATAATGCGGCCGCGGCGCGTTCCTGGTTGCTCGCCAGCACCCGGCGGGGGGTTACGACATCAGCAGCAGACAAGAGAAGGTTGTCAAATGGCTAACTGGAAAAGTATCCTCGGCACCGTCGGGACGATCGCCGGAACGGTGCTGCCCCTCCTCATCCGCGCCGTCGGGGAAGAGGCCAACGCTACTATCGCCTATCCGCTTGGATATGCCACGATCTATCGGCGGACCGACGGAGACATCCGCATTGGTCATCTTGGTGGCGCAGCAGGCTCGCCAATCCTCCTCAACCTCACAGCTCCGGCCGGCCAGGGCCAGGGAAACAGCGCATATCAGCTGAACCTTGGTCAATCTCTCCGGGCTAGCGACGTACTGGCGCCCTACACGAAGGGAAGCATCTCGATCGGCGCGAGCGATGCTGATTCCGGTGTCGAGAGCAGCGGCATCCTCGGCCGCTTCGGTTACGTCTCGAACCGGCCGCTCGCCATCGGTTCGCCCATCACCGCGTCCGTGACCGATGGCCTGTCGCTGACCTGGGAACTGAATGGGGATGGAAAGAATCTGACAGTCACCGCCTCCGGCAGCGGTACCGACCTTCTCGGCACCAACTACTGGCTTCCGCGGACAAAGAACACAAAGGGCGCTAAGGGCTACACCTACGGGACCCTGCGGCCGATTTCCTCAGGAGATGGCGAACGAAAGTTCACGCTTCCGCTTCCCGTCGGCATCGACTACAGCGCGGGTCTCTACGACTTCACCATCCAGCAGGAGATCAAGATCGCCGATAACAGCTACTCGACGGACCCGGACGTCGAGTTCGAGGTCATCAGCGAGGCCGAGCAGGCGGATATTCTCCAAGGCCTGCAGGACGCCGTCTGACCAACCCCGAAAGATTCGACCCTGACCAGTAGCACCGCGGCCTGGAATCAAGCGGGTCGAAGCGTGGCCCGCGTCGGTCGTCGAGTGCCGACCGACACGGGACCACGGCGGAGTGTCCCGATGTGCATACCACAGCGCCTGGACTGACGACCGGATCATCATGTCTATCCGCGGATTCCCAGAAACCGCCTGGAGAGAGATCGTGAACCGCGGCAAGGGCGGCCGTCGCCAGAGCATGCCGGAGGTCTTGTGGAACCGCTCACACTCACCCCGATCGGGTCGGTCATGATATATCGCGAAGATGATGGATCCCGAATTGTGTGCGCGGACAGCGGCATCCTGGCAGGACATGAGGGAGGGGCACGCCTCCACATCGACAGTACCGGCCAGCTGTCCAGGACCGGACCGGCGGAGAGTGAATACTATGGCGTGATGTACGATCACGACGGTAGGTTGATGTATGCGTCCATGCGTTACATAGGTTATGCGTCGGACCGCCGAATGCTCACTTTCTCAAGCGTCGACGCGGATGGCCCGAACCTCCTGCACCCGGCGAGCTCCGGATGAGCAGAGAACCGGGAGGAGGTCGGAGCGAAGGCGACGTCACTCGCGGCCATCTGGGCTGCGAGTTGGGTACGGGAGCGGACTCCCACCTTGCGGTAGGAACGACTCAGGTGTGTCTCCACGGTCTTCTCACTGAGAAGGTGTTTGAGAACGCCTGCTGGTGAACGGTGTGTGACTTTCCGGGGTGTGCGATGGGGGTGCACTCGTCGGATCACGGCCAGGTGACGGGGGGCTGGGAGCTGACCGTGGACGGATGGCGCAT